>Ga0307374_10011198_pt1 | contig 12815 bp, 14 predicted proteins | sample OX3MG_FD_202532 | JGI IMG/M metagenome (GOLD analysis project Ga0307374, IMG submission 202532) | Soil microbial communities from Risofladan, Vaasa, Finland - OX-3 | ecosystem: Environmental > Terrestrial > Soil > Coastal area > Acid sulfate soil | place: Finland: Risofladan, Vaasa | collected...
GTCGCCGTGCGGCAGCTCGAGCACCGCCGTCCCGAAGCGCGGATGCGCGGCGACCGGCGCGCTGAGCCGGTGGGCGACCGAGTGCGCCAGCGCGATCGCATCGCCCTCGACGACGAGGTCGAGGTCGAGTAGGTGTACGCGCCCGAGGAGCGCATCGCGCACGACCCCGCCGACGACGCTGACCTCACCCGACAGGAGCGGCCGCAACCGTGCAAGCAGCGGATGGGCCAGGAGCTCGTCTGGGAGATGGGTACGATCCATGTGGTGAGCTGGGATCCGCTGTCAGAGAAGCTGATTGAGAATTCGCCGCTGCGCAACCCGGAGCTGGTCGCCGCGTTCTCGCGCTACGAACACCTGACCATCGCCGAACTGGACGTCGCCTGGGACGAGGTCAACGTCGCGTTTCGCGACTGGGTCGAGCAACCCGAGCATGTCGGCAGACCGATCCAGCAGGCCCCCCAGTACTGGGACCGCATCGCGATCGACTCCTTGCGCGAACGCCGCACCTGGTGGGAATAACCTACCGGGACGCCGGAGCCGACGCGCCGCCGGTGCGCGCAACCACCTCGATCTCGACGCGCGCTCCCAAGGGCAGTGCCGCGACGCCGATCGTCGAGCGCGCCGGTGCGTGGGCGCCGAAGGCCTCGGCATAGACGGCGTTCATCGGGGCGAAGTCGGCGACGAGGTCGGCCAGGAACACCGTCGACTTGACGACATCGGCGAGCGTCGCGCCCGCGCCGGCAAGCACGGCCGCCACGTTCGCCAGCACCTGGCGTGTCTGGACGGTGATGTCGTCGGCGACCAATTGTCCCGTCGCAGCGTCCACCGGCACCTGCCCGGAGACGAAGACGAACTGGCCCGCTGCGGCGGCGATGGCCTGGCTGTAGGACGCCCCCGCGACCGGAGCGGGCGCGTGTTCGGTGCGGATCACCCGCAGTGGTGTGCTCACTGACGTACCTCCACGCCGGCGTCTGCCATTGCCTGTTTGACCTGGGCGATCGTGTAGATCCCATCATGGAACACGGACGCCGCGAGCACCGCATCGGCGTGTCCTGCGGTCACGGCCTCGGCGAAGTGGGCCAGCGTGCCCGCCCCTCCGGAGGCGATGATCGGAATCGGTACCGCAGCCGCCACTCTTGCCAACAGCTCGGTATCGAAGCCGTCCTTGGTGCCATCTCGGTCCATACTGGTCAGCAGGATCTCCCCCGCCCCCCGCGCGGCCGCGTCGGTTGCCCACGCGACCGTCTCCAGGCCAGCCGGAGTGCGACCGCCGTTGAGGTAGACCTCCCACCCGGACCCGTCCGCGCGCCGCCGGGCGTCGATCGCGACGACGATACACTGGCTGCCGAACCGCGCGGCCCCATCGGTAATCAACTGCGGGTTCAGCACGGCGGATGAGTTGATTGACACCTTATCCGCACCGGCCGAGAGCACCGCGTACATGTCTGCCTCGGAGCGTAGTCCGCCGCCGATCGTAAACGGGATGAAGACCTCGGCGGCAGTGCGCGCGGCGAGCTCGACGATAGTCCCGCGCTCCTCGTGGCTTGCGGTGATATCCAGGAAGACCAACTCGTCGGCGCCCTCGGCGTCGTACCGCGCCGCGAGCTCGACCGGATCGCCCGCGTCCCGCAGACCGACGAAGTTCACACCCTTGACGACCCTGCCCGCGTGCACATCAAGGCAAGGAATGAGTCGAATCACGATTGGCCCCGCGATGCGGCAGATGCCGGCGGTCTGCCCCCGAGGGCCTCGAGCGCTTCGGCCACCGTGAACCGCTGCTCGTACAGCGCGCGCCCGACGACGACACCGTTCAGGTTGTCCAGGCCCAGATGCTCAAGTTGGCGCAAGTCATCCAATGAGCTGATGCCGCCCGAGGCGAGGATGCGCAGCGGCGGCGCGGCGGCGGCAAGACGGCGTAGCGCCTGCAGGTTCGGACCCTCGAGCATCCCGTCGCGCGAGATGTCGGTGTACAGCAGATGGCGCACCCCGGTGGTGACGAGGTCCGCGGCCACGCTCAGCGCGTCGTGGTCGCTGGTGACGGTCCAGCCGTGCGTGGCCACTTTGCCGTCGCGCGCGTCGAGCGCGACCACGAGTCGGTCGCCGAGCCGATCGATCGCCCAGCGCAACAGGTCCGCGTCTTGCAGCACGGCCGTACCGACCACGACGCGGTCAATCCCGGTGGCGATCGCCGTCTCGATCGCCGCGCGCGAGCGCATTCCCCCGCCGTAGTGCACCGTGCCGGCGAACGCCGCGGCGATGCTGGCGACGACCGGCGCGTGGACCGGCACACCTTCGAGGGCACCGTCGAGGTCGACGACGTGCAGATGCGTCGCGCCCTGCTCGGCGAACTGGCGGGCTTGAGCGATCGGATCGTCGTTGAACACCGTCACGTTGTCGAAATCGCCCTGCACCAGACGCACCGCCCGGCCGTCGCGAAGGTCGATCGCCGGATACAGGATCATGACGCTGCGACCTCGGCGCGCCGGGGCACCGACGCCAGCCAACGGCGTAGCAGTGCGAGGCCCGCGCGGCTCGACTTCTCGGGGTGAAACTGCACGCCTGTGACGTGCCCGGCCTGCACGGCAGCCACGAACTGCCCCCCGTAATCGACGGTGCCCAGAACGTGCGCAGGGTCGCTCGGCACCGCGGCGTAGCTGTGGACGAAATAGTACGTTGATGCGCTTGCATCGGTCTCCGGCGGCACGAGCACGCCGGTGGCGCGCCACTGGACCCGGTTCCAGCCGATTTGCGGGAGTTTGCGGTCCGTTTCCAGTCGCCGAACCGTACCCGCGATGAGACCCAGTCCGTCCACGCCGGGGCTCTCTTCGCTCTCCTCGAACAGCAGCTGCAGACCCAGACAGATCCCGAGCAGCGGCACACCTTCGGCCGCTGCCCCACGCGCGACCGCGTCGAGACCCTGCGCCCGAATCCGTTCCATCGCCGGGCCGAAGTGCCCGACCCCCGGGAGTACCACGGCGTCGACTCCGAGCGCCTGGTCTGCAGACTCAGCCACCTGTACGCGGGCGCCAAGCAACTCCAGCGCCTTCGTGGCGCTGCGCAGGTTGCTCATCTGGTAGTTCAGGACCGCGATCCGCGGACCAGCTGCGCTCACAGGGACCCCTTGGTCGACGGGATTCCCGTCACCCGGTCGTTGGGCGCGATCGCCGCGCGCAAGGCGCGGGCCAGCGCCTTGAAGCCGCATTCGATCACGTGGTGGGGGTTCGACCCCGCGAGCATGTGCAGGTGGATGGTCAGCCGCGCGTTGTTGACGACCCCGCGCAGGAACTCCTCGAGCAGGTCGGTTTCGAATCCGCCGATACTCGCGTACGGCAGGGGGACCTGGCATTCCAAGAAGGGTCGCCCAGACACGTCGATCGCCGCCTGGGCCAGACACTCGTCCATCGGCACCAGCGCCCACCCGTAGCGCTCGATCCCCGCACGGTCACCGAGCGCCTTCGCAAGCGCCTGTCCCAGGGTGATCCCGACATCCTCGACGGTGTGGTGGCTCCCGGTCTCGAGATCACCGTGCGCGTTGATCTCAACGTCGATCAGCGAGTGGTGCGCGAGCAGGGCGAGCATGTGATCGAAGAACCCGATGCCCGTCGACACGTCCGCCTGGCCCGTGCCGTCGAGGTTCACCTGCACGCGCACCTCGGTCTCGCCGGTGACCCGGTGTGATTCCCCTGTCCGACTCAACGTGTCCCCTCACTGTTTCGATCGCGTGCCGCGGCCGAACGCGCGTGCAGGCCGAACCCCTCGGCCTCGGCCAACCGCTGCAGGTGCGGCGTGAGCGCGCGGACCGCGGAATCAGGCATCTCGACAATCGACATGCGCCGCAAATAGGTTGATGGGCCGAGTGCCGACGCAAATCGTGCGGCGCCCCCGGTGGGCAGAACATGGTTGGATCCGGCGACGTAGTCGCCGTATGCAGTTGCACAGTTCGGCCCGACGAACACCGCCCCTGCCTGACGTATACGATCGACGATCGGCTCGCTATCGCGTACGCAGATCTCCAGGTGTTCCGGCGCAAACGCCTCGGCGAGCGCGACCGCAACGTCGACGTCGGGACAGTCGACGAGGGTGACGGCGCCGCGTGGCGCATCCTCACCGGCGAGCACCGCCGTGACGGCGTCGAGGAAGCGGGCATCGTCGCTCGCGAGCGCGGCGACCGAATCGGAACCGTGTTCGGCCTGGGCGAGCAGGTCGAGTGCGATTGCCGACGGATCGGCCGATCGGTCGGCAATGATCATCACCTCGCTCGGGCCCGCGAAGCCGTCGATCCCGACGACGCCGCTCACCTGCCGCTTGGCCTCTTGGACCCAGGAGCTGCCCGGCCCGGTGATGACCGACACCGCCGCAATCGTGCTGGTCCCGACGGCGAAGGCGGCAATCGCCGCGGCACCACCGACCGCATAGACCTCGTCCACCCCGAGGATGGCCGCGGCCGCGAGAACCACGTCGGCGGGCAATCCGTCGGGTCCGGGTGGGCTCGCGACGGCGATCCGACCGACGCCGGCCACCTGCGCCGGGACGACGGCCATCACCAGACTCGACGGGTAGGCGGCGCGGCCACCCGGTACGTAGCACCCGGCCGCTGCCACCGGAACCGAGCGCAGGCGAATCCGCTGGCCGTGCTCGAGCGTCACGTCACGATCGCCGGGCCGGACCGCTGCAGCGAACGCACGCACCTGCGCGCCCGCTACCGAAATTGCCTCCGTCAGCGCGGGGTCGAGTGCGTCGCGGGCGCGTGCGAGCGCCCACGCCGGGACGCGCAACTGGTCGGCCCGGAACGCCGGACTGCCGAACTGGCGGGCGTGTGCCACCAGGGCAGCGTCGCCCGCCTGCCGAACGTCGTTGATCGTTCGGGCGACGATGTCCGCAAGATCGGGGTCCGGTGCGGTGAGTGCCGGACGCAAGCTCCGTGCGCACTCCTCGATGCGGCTGGCAGTGCAGGTGATGCGCACGGGTACGCTCACACCGCCTCCGCAGCGACCGCCTGAGCCAGGCGCGCCGTGAGCGCGTCGATGTCCTCGGCCCGGAGCTTGTGGCTGACGCGGTTCGCGATCAGGCGCGCCGAGGAGTGGAAGATCTGCTCGCGTTCGACCAAGCCGTTCTCGCGGAGGGTGGTCCCGGTAGCGACGAGGTCGACGATGCCGTCGGCGAGTCCGACCAGCGGCCCGAGTTCGACCGACCCGTTGACCTTGACCAGCTCGACCTGGCGCCCGGTGGCCAGAAAGTGCGCCTCGGCGATCTGCGGGTACTTGGTCGCGACCCGCAGGACACCCAGTCGGGCGATGATCTCGGGGGTGGGGTCCTCCCCCGCCGCGGTGGCATAAACCATCCGGCACTCGCCGAACCTGAGGTCGAGAAGCTCGTAAACATCCGGTCGGCGCTCGTTGATCACATCGCGACCGACGATGCCGATGTCCGCCGCGCCCGCCTCGACGTAGGTCGGGACGTCGCTGGGGCGGGTGGTGATGAACACCGTGGCGTCGTCGGCCTCGAAGACCAACTTGCGCCCCCCGGCCTGCAGTGGCGCCACGTCGACGCCGGCCGCACCCAGGAGGGCGATCGCGTCCTGGTAGAGCGCACCGAGCGGCATGCAGATTCTCAGCGGAGCGATGACAGATCCTCCAGCGCCGTCGTGCTGACCAGTACGGCGCCATCGGCACGGTCGACGATGCGCAGCGCCGAACCCTCGGGTTGACCGACGAACCGCCATCCCTCGGCAGCCGCGAGGGCCTCGGCACGCAGATCCCCGGTGGCGAGCGCGATCACCGGAATGCCGCCCGCGCGCAGGTCGGCGGCCTGGGCCTGGAGCGCGTCGAGCCCGCCGACGAGCACCAGCCCAAAATCCAGGGGCCGCCGCGTGCGCACTCCCGCGAGGGCGCGATGGACGAATTCGAGCTCGATCGTGAACCCGACCGCGGACCGCGAGGTCCCGAAGCGTGCGGCCAAGCCGTCGTAGCGGCCGCCTTGGGCGACCGGAAGCGCGGCCCCGTCGGCATATGCCTCGATGACCAACCCCGAGTAGTACTGCCAATCGCGCAGGATGCCGAGGTCCACCAGCACCGCGTCGTGAAGGCCCTCTTGGTCGAGCAGTTCGAGTAACCGCACCATGCGCTCACAGGCCGGCGCGGCCGCCGGAACGGTCTCCGCAATCTCATCCAGGACCTCGGCGTGACCCCGCATCGCCGGGAGGCCGGCCAGCAGGTCCCGCTCGGGACCACCGATCTCGAGTGCAGACGCCTCCGTGCGCCATTCCACGAGATCTCGGCTCTCGGCCGCGCGCGCCAAACGGGTGCGCGCATCGGCGGAAACGCCGAGCCCATCCAGGACCGCGTCGGTGACCGATACGTCGCCCAACCCGATCCGCGCGTGCCCGAGCCCGGCGCTGCGAAGCGCGTCCCAGAGCAGCAGCACCGCTTCCGCATCGGCCTCGGGGCCGTGGGCCCCAACCAGCTCCGCACCGGCCTGCCGGTGCTCGGACGCGACGGGCTTGCCCGGCTGGGGCACGCGGAAGCTCGGACCGGTGTATGAGACACGAATCGGCCCCGGGTGCTCGGGCAGCCGCGTCGCGATCAGACGGGCGACCGGGATCGTCATGTCCGGACGCAGCACCAGGACGCGGCCGGCCTCGTCAAACAGACGATACGCACGGTCGAGTCCCCCGCTGTCGGCGCGCTCGAGCTGGTGGGCGAACTCCACGACCGGCGTGCGGACCTCCCGATACCCGTAGCGGGCGAACGTCGCGCGCAGGTCGTCTTCGACTTCGCGCAATTCCGCGGCCTCGACGGGCAGGACGTCCCGGGCGCCGCTGGGCAATGCGCCCGCGGCCGGCTGTATGGGGTCAGTCGGCGACACGCTCGATTTGCGCGCCGAGTGCGCGCAGCCGCTCGTCGATCCGCTCATACCCGCGGTCGATCTGGCGGACGTTGCCGATTGTCGTCACGCCCCCGGCGACCAGCCCGGCGATCAGCATGGCCATCCCGGCTCGGATGTCTGGGCTCTCAACTCGCTCCCCGTAGAGCTGGGACGGCCCGCTGATCACCGCACGGTGCGGATCGCACAGCACGATGCGGGCGCCCATGGCGACGAGCTTGTCGACGAAGAACAGGCGGTTCTCGAACATCTTCTCGAAGATCATGACCGTGCCGTGGGTTTGGGTCGCCACGGCGACGGCGATGCTCGTCAGGTCCGCCGGGAACGCCGGCCAGATGCCGTCGTCGATCTTGGGGATCGCGCCGCCCTCGTCGGCCATCACCCGCAGATCCTGGTTGGGCGGCACGCGTACGGTCGTCCCGTTGACCTCGACGCGGATTCCCAGACGCTCAAAGGTCAACAGGATCATTCGCAGATCCTCGGGGCGGGTATCGACAATCTCGAGGTCCGAGCCGGTGATCGCGCCCAGACCGATGAACGATGCGATCTCGATGTGGTCGGGTCCGATGCGAAAGCGGCCTCCGTGCAGCCGGTCCACGCCGTTGATGCGCATCACGTTTGTCCCGATGCCGTCGATCTTGGCGCCAAGTGTGACCAGAAACCGCGCCAGATCCTGCACGTGCGGTTCGCTGGCAGCGTTCTCGATGACCGTGAGTCCAGGCGCCAGCACCGCCGCGCAAAGCACGTTCTCGGTGGCGGTGACCGAGGCTTCGTCGAGGAAGATGTCCGCCCCACGCAGCCCGCGCGGGGCGCGGATGACATAGCTGCGACCCGAATCCACTTCCGCACCGAGCCGTCGAAACGCGAGTATGTGGGTGTCGACGCGGCGGCGCCCAATGAAATCGCCGCCAGGCAGTGCCGTCTCGACTTGGCCGCACCGAGCCAGGAGCGGTCCCGCCACCAACAGCGACGCGCGCAGCCGGCCCGACAGGTCCGGGTCGATCGAGGTCTGGCGGATATTGTCGGCGCGTAACACCAACGTGTTCGGACCGTCTTCGCGCACCGACACACCGATGTCGTCGAGCAGCGCGACCATTGTGTGGACGTCCACGATCTGCGGGACGTTGTCGAGGATGACTTCCTTCTCCGTGAGTAAACAGGCGGCAAGGATGGGCAATGCCGCGTTCTTGTTGCCTGCCGGCACGACGGTCCCCGCAAGCGGTCGGCCGCCCCTGATGATGAACTTCTGGTTCACGGATTCGGACCGTATCAGGACCGCAGGCCGCGGACGCCGGCGCGGAGGGCGTGGAGATCGGATTCGCTGGTGAAGAACCCGAGCGACGCCCGCAACGCGGGCGGCGCCACCAGCCAGCGCAGGCACACGCCCGTGGCCATCACGGACCGGAATGCGTCTTCCGGAGTGGCCCCGGCGGGTGCGAACACCACCAACCCCGCCTGCGGCCCGTCGGGCGTCAAGACCGCCACCCCGTCGAGATCAGCAAGCGCCGCGCGCGCCGCCTGCTGATTGGCCCGAGTCCGGCCGTGGATTTCCCCCCAGCCGATACCGGCAAGCCACTCGAGCCCAGCGAGCCAGCCGTGCGCTAGCAGCAGCGGAGCCGTGGAGATCTCATAGCGCCGCGCCTCCGGATACAGGGTCAGGCGCCCGTCCGGTTGATGTTCCGTGCCCGCCTCGTACGCGCAGAACGTGAGGTCGATGCGCTCCCGCGTCGCGGCCGGTATCCACAGGGCGCCCAGGCCCTCGGGGCCGAGCAGCCACTTCTGGGCCGGAAACGCGTAGGCATCCACACCGAGCGCTGGCGCATCCACGGGGATCGCACCCACCGACTGCGCGCCGTCGACCACGACGATCGCACCGGACCCGTGCGCGGCGCGCGCCGCGCCAGCCACATCCAGGACCGCCCCCGTGCACCAGGACACGTGGGAGATCGCCACCAACCGGGTGCGCGTAGAGAGGTGCGTCGCCACGGAAGTCTCAAGCTCAAGTTCAGCATCATCCCGTGTCAACCGCGTCACCGTGAGCCCGTGGCGACGCGCGGCAACCGCGATGGGGATGCTCAGCCCGGGATGCTCCAGCTCGGTGGTGATGATGTGGTCTCCGGCCCGCCAGTCGATGCCCCAAATCGCGATATCGAGGCCGGTCGTCGTATTGGCAGTAATCGCGATGTCCTGGCCGGCACCACCCACGACCGCTCCGGTCGCCTCACGCAGGCGGCCGAGCACGTGCTCGGTGAGCTCGACGCCTTCGGGCCCCATTCGCGCCATGCCCAGTTGCGCAGTCGTCGCATCGCTGATGGCACGGGCGACCGGCACAGGCAGCGGACCGGTCCCGCCCGCATTGAGGTAGACCTGGGATGCGAGCAGCGGAAGGTCGGCCCTGATGGCCGCGAGGTCAAATGCCATGCCGGTACCGTACCGGCCACCCGCATCGCCGGTTCGGACCGCGGCGGGTGCTAGAACGGCGCCTCATCGGCCCGACCTTCGGGTGGTGCGCCTTGGCCGGTGAGCTCTTCAATGCGCTGCTGCGCGCGCGCAAGGCGCTCCCGACACGTCGCGACCAGCGCCTGGCCTTGCTCGAACAACCGGACGGCCTCCTCCAAGCCGACGTCGCCGCTCTCGAGGCGCGCGACCACCTCATCCAGTCGCGCCAATGTCTGCTCAAACGTCGGTTGTTGATCGGGTGCGTCACTCATGAGTGCGTCTCCTTGACTTGCACATCCGCCCGACCGTCGCGTACTTCCAGTTCGAGATCCGCCCCGGTTGGCATGTCCCCCACCGACACGATCGGCCGACGCGTGCTCGGATCGCGAACGATCGCGTAGCCCCGGGTGACCGTGCGCGACGGCGAGAGCACATCCAACAGCACAGCGTTGGCAGCGACGCGCTGGGCGACGGCGGCGTACCGCTCCGTCGTCGCGCGTTCCAGGCGCTCGCGCGCGATCGGCACGGACAGCGCGGCCGCGTCGGCGACTCGGCGCACGGCCGGAATCAGGCGGGACTCCGCCGTCGCGACCCGGGCAGTCGCGCGATCGTCCGCCGCGCGCAGACCGGCCACCAAACCGAGCGTGCGATTCGCCAGGAGCGCAGCATTCGATTCGCGAACCCGCACAAGGCCGCGCACGAGACCGCGGGCCGCGTCGGCCAGCTGGGCGTCAAGTACGGTCTTGTCGGGCACGACGGCCTCCGCGGCCCCCGTGGGGGTGGAGACACGACGATCAGCAACGAGATCACAGACGGTGACATCCTTTTCGTGCCCGACCGCGCTCACCACCGGCACTCGCGATGCGGCGACGGCCCGGCAGACGCGCTCGTCGTTGAACGCCATCAGATCTTCGAGCGGGCCACCACCACGGGCGACGATGATGACATCAATCTCCGGGATGTCATTGAGCAGCCCCAGGGCCCGCACGATCGCCTGCGGCGCCGCGGCGCCCTGCACCGGAACGTCGGCGAGCACGACGTCCGCCGGAAAACGTGACCACAGGTTGTTGATGACGTCGTTGCGCGCCGCGCCGACCGCACTGGTGATCAACCCGATCCGCCGCGGGACCAGCGGCAGCGGTCGCTTGCGGGCGTCGGACATGAGCCCTTCCGCCGCCAGCCGATCCTTGGTCGCCTCGATCTGCGCCAGCATGACCCCTTCGCCGGCCGGTTCCATGCGCTCGATGCGCATCGAGACATGTGCACGCTCGGCCCAGAACTCCACGCGCCCATACGCGTACACCAGGCTCCCGTCGGTCGGTCGGTGCGCGAGCCGCTCAAACAGCGCGGTCCGCATCGACCCGTCGATCTGGTGGGTGTCGCGAAGGGTGAAGTACACCTGCCCGCCGCGCTTGCGCAGGTTTTGGATCTCCGCTTCGATCCACACGCTTGGGATGCCCTCAAGACGGCGACCGACGGCCGCGGTGATCTCTTGCACCGCCCACACCTGGCGGGCGCCGACGGTCTTCACCCCAGCTGCCGGCCGACGATGTCAGCCGCGGTTACCCCGCTTGAGACCGCGCCCTCGAGCGATGGGTGCGTCGTGAACTCGCCGGCCAGTACGACGTTCGGCACCTGCGTACGCGGCCCCGGTAGGCGCCTGCGGACGCCCGCGAGCGGCCGAAACTGGGCGAATGGGTGCCGCACCACGCCCAAGGAGTGGGCGGCCGATGCCCAGGGAAACATCGGATTCCAGCGATGCACCTGGCGCTCGACGGCGTCTTCGATGCCGGCAGCGGTGGCGTCTGAATCCCCGATGCTCGTCGCGATGACGATGTGCGGGCCACCGACGGCACCGTGTCGATTTACGTTGGTGGTCTGGCACAACAGGTCGATGCGCGGCGACGCGCCGGTATCCGGCTCGGCATTCAGAAGGATCAACCGGCCGTGATACAGCGAATGATCGACGGCGAATCGCGCACTGGTCACCGACGCGCCGTCCGTCGGGATGTCACCGGCGGTCGCCGGGTCGATGGGACTGAGCAGGACCCTCGCCGCCGGCGCATCGACAGCGAGGACCACCGCGCGCGCGCGGATCTGGCGCAGATCATCAAGCCGAACACCGGTGACCGGGCCTTCCGGCTCACGGACCAGCGCCGCGACGCCGCTTCCGAACTCGAAGTGCCCGCCCGCCTGGCGGATGGCCCCGGCGGCCCAGTCGGCGATCATGCCGAGCCCATCGGCGGGCAGCACCGCCGGGCCACGCACGAGCATCGAGAACAAGAACTGGAAGTATCCCGGGTCCGGCGCCAGCGTCCGATCAAGGAAGATCACGCCGAACAGCGGTCGGAACACGGCGTCGATCGCGTGCCGCGAGAAGCCGCGGTCGAGCAGGAATGCCTCCGTCGTCGGTGCGAGCGCGTCGCGGGCGAGCAGCGTCCGCGGAGAAACGAACCGCAGCTCTGCCGCGAGGCGGACGCACCGCGCGCGGTCGGCAGGCGACAGCGCACCGAATTGAGCGATGGACTTCGCCGACGACGACAACTGCGACCAGTGCGCACCATCGAAGAACGCTCCGCCGCCCACGAACGGGCGCAGGTCCTCTCCGGAGATGCCGACGTCGCGAACGAACTCCCGGAAGGCAGGATATGCCGCGAAGGCCACCTGGAACCCGCGATCCACGGGACGACCCTCGTGCCAGTCGGTGCGGGCGCGACCGCCTGGCCCGGATTCGGCTTCCACGACACGAACCGAGTAGCCGGCGCGGGCCAAGCGCAGCGCGGACGCTAGTCCGGCAAGCCCGGCCCCGATGACGACGACGTCGACGCTGATGTGCTCTCGCTCGCTCATGCGTCGATGCTACCAACCGCTCCCGTCGGGAGCTCGCCGAACGCTCACAGGTCGTCCGACGGCATCACGAAACGACAACGCCGCCGCTCTCTGTGATGAGAACGACGGCGTAAGAATAACCCGGCGGCGACCTACTCTCCCGCGAGTCTACACTCGGAGTACCATCGGCGCTGAGAGGCTTAACTACTCTGTTCGGAATGGGAAGAGGTGTTTCCCTCTCGCAATAGCTACCGGGAAATCATGAGGAACGTACCCTCAAGACTGCATAGGACATGTAGGCATGCAAAAACGTATGTCAAGCCCTCGGCGGATTAGTACCGGTCTGCTCCACGCGTTACCGCGCTTCCACATCCGGCCTATCAACCAGGTGGTCTACCTGGGGCCTTACCCTCTCTAGGAGGTGGGAAATCTCATCTTGAGGTGGGCTTCCCGCTTAGATGCTTTCAGCGGTTATCCCGTCCGAACGTAGCTAGCCAGCAGTGCCGTTGGCACGACAACTGATACACCAGAGGTTCGTCCATCCCGGTCCTCTCGTACTAGGGACAGCTCCTCTCAAATTTCCAGCGCCCACTGCAGATAGGGACCGAACTGTCTCACGACGTTCTGAACCCAGCTCGCGTACCGCTTTAATGGGCGAACAGCCC
>Ga0307374_10011201_pt1 | contig 12813 bp, 13 predicted proteins | sample OX3MG_FD_202532 | JGI IMG/M metagenome (GOLD analysis project Ga0307374, IMG submission 202532) | Soil microbial communities from Risofladan, Vaasa, Finland - OX-3 | ecosystem: Environmental > Terrestrial > Soil > Coastal area > Acid sulfate soil | place: Finland: Risofladan, Vaasa | collected...
GCCATGAATCGCTCGATCATCGGCACGATGAGCTTCGAAGGCTCGGGCGCCGTTTGGCCGCTCGTCCGGCCGAGCACCTGAGCATAGGCGACGAGATCGCGATGCACGGCGGCGGGCAGCTCGACGCTCATCTTGACCGGCTTGTCGTCGGCCAGCGGCCCGAGTTTGAGCTTCGTCATGGAGTCCCTCCGAGGCCGTAGGGCGCCAGCACCAGGTCGCGCGTGACTATGACACGAACCGGGAAGCCCGGTCGGATAGTGAGCGTCGGCTGGATGTTGAGCTGGCGCTGCACGATCTGCTGGCCGGTCTGGCTGATCGAGTTCGAAGCGCCCGAGCGGATCGCCTGGACGAGATTGTTCTCGTTCTGGCTCGTACCGGCTTCGGCGCCGACGCTGAGGAGGGTCGAGAGGACGGCGGCCTTGAACAGCATGCCCCAATGGTTATCGACCTCGTCTTCGAGCCCCGCATAGCCTTGGGTATCGGCGCCCGGCTGTCGTTCCAGCACGATGGAATTGCCGTCCGGCATGATGATGCGCGTCCAAACGAGAAGGATGCGGCTCTGACCGAAGGCGACCGAGCTGTCGTATTGGCCGATCAGCTTCGCGCCTTGCGGGATCAACAGGTATTGCCCGGTGGGGCTGTCGTAGACGGCCTCCGTCACCTGGGCAGTGATCTGGCCCGGAAGATCGGAGCGGATGCCGGTGATGAGCGCCGCGGGGATCACGGTTCCCGCCTGCACGACATAGGGCGAAGCCTTCGCTTCGAGACGGTCGGGGCTGACCGTTCGCTTGTCCGTCGCGGCATTGAGAAACGCAGTCTTGCGATCTTGCATGTTCTGCGCGGACCCAGCATCGACGGGTGGCGTGGGTGTCGGACCGCCCTGTGTCGCCGTCGCCGGCGGAGCAACGAGGCCGACCGGCTGCGGCTGCTGGTTGGTCTGGGCGAACAGGCGGCTTACGCGCGCTGCCTCGGTCTCCTGAGCCAGCCGCTGCGCCGCGGGATCGGGCGTAGTTGCCGAAACGCTGGTATTTGGCGCGGCGCCGGCATTCAGGATGGGTTTGCCGAGATCTCCGGGCAACGGCGGCCCAAGTGGGGGCGCCTGGCGCGGAAGGCCGGTATAGTCTTTCGGCAGCCCGGCAAGCCCCTCGGCCGAGGGGCGGCTTTGGGTGCTGAGCAACTCCTGCCCCGTCTGCGACCTGTTCCGGGTCTGAAGGGCGTAGCCGAGAGCGCCCGCGATCGCGAGGGCCGGCACGGCGCCGAGCGTGATCAGCACCTTGCGCGAGAGGCGGGTGACGCGCGGCCGCTCGCCCCGGAGCCGCAAATCGGGCGGCACGACAGGCGCTGGCGCCGGCGCTTGTTCTTCCGGTTCGTCTGTCATGACCGCGGCCTTCCATCGGTGCGCACGATGCGGACGCGACGCTCACTATCCTTGTCGCCGAGACAAAGTTCGGCCGCGGCGAACAGGCGGTCGACGATGTAGTAGTTGGCGCGAACGCGGTAGTTCACCAGCTCGGAGCCGCCGGCCGGACCGATGACGAAGAGCGGCGGCATCTCGCCCTGGCGGATGCCGGACGGGAATTCGATGTAGACCTTCTGGCCATCGTCGAACGCGCGCAGCGGCCGCCAAGCGGGATTGTCCCCCTCGATCGCATAGCGGAAGTTGATCGCGGCGAGATCGACGCCGGTGGCGATCGGCGCGGCTGTTTCGGCCGCCACATTTTGCTGGCGCAGCGCGATGAGCTGGTCTTCGGGATATTGCCAGGAGACCGACGCCATATAGGTCTTCTCGGTCGAGCGCAGCTCTAGGAGATAGGTTCGCCGATCGGTGTTGATGACGAGGTTCGTCATCAGGTCCGGCCGGGTGGGCTTGACCAGGATGTGGACTTTCTTGGTCGGACCCGCGCCGCTTTCCGTGTCGCCGATGATCCAGCGCACGGTGTCGCCGGCGGCGACCGGCCCCGTGCCGACGAGCTGTTCGCCTTCCTGTAGGGCGATGTCGGTGATCTCGCCGGGCGCCGTGTAAGCCTGATAGAGCGCGCCCGCCGAATAAGGATAGACCTGCACGGCGTTGATGAAGCCGTTGCGAACCGGCTGGATGCGGGCGGCCGCATTGGCCTGGTTGACGCGCACGGTGGGATCCGCCGCTTCCGGCGCGGGCTTGCCGGTGTCGAGCGGCTTCAACTGGCCCGGCAGCGGCAGAGGCTTCGGAAGCTCGACGATCTTCACCGGCGGCGGTGGATCGACGGAGAGCTTCGCCGGCACGGCGTTGTCGTAGTTGATGTCGGGTGGGATGAACGGGTGCGCGCAGCCCGCGAGGGCAGTAACCGACAGGAGCAGAGCGGCGAGCCCGGCTTTACGGAAAGGCGTATGTCCGCCCTCTCGGCCATGTGCAAAACCCGAAAGGCGTGAAGCCGGACCGCCGGCTTCCATGGAAATCGGCGGGGTCATTGTCCCAGCTCCTTCGACCAGTTGATGGCAGTGACGTAGATGCCGAGCGGATTCTTGCGGAGCACGTCGGCGGAGGTTGGCGGCTGGATCGCCACGGTGAGGATCGCGGTCCAGCGTGAGGTCTCGGCGAGCGCACCGTCCTGATAGCGGTGCTCGACCCATTCCACGCGGAAGCTCGACGGGGAGGCGCGGATCACGCTCGAGACGTCGATGGCGATCTGCTGGTGGCCGAGCTTGCCGAAGGGGTCGTTGGCGCGGGCGTAGTCGTTGAGCGCCTGCGAGCCCGAGGTCGTGGTGAAGTCGTAGGCCTGCAGCCAGTTCTGCCGCACGATGATCGGATCGGCCGGCAGCGAGCGGACCATCTCGATGAAGTGGGCGAGATACCAGGCGATCTCCGGATCGCTCGGGGCATAGTCGGCCGTGGCCGGCGCGACAGCCTGCGCTTGGCCGAGCTTGTCGACCTGCACCACCCAGGGGACGATGCTGCCGTGGGTGGACTGCCAGACCAGGCCACCGGCCAAACCCATCGACAGCGCGAGTGAGCCGAAGGCCATCAGCCGCCAGTTCTTCGCCTGCACCCGGGCCGAACCAATTCGCTCATCCCACGCTTGGGCGGCGCGCTGGTAGGGGGTTTCGGGTTCGGGGGTACGGCCGTAGCGGACCGTGGATCGGCGAAAGAGCGCCATTGTCTATTCTCCCGAAAGATCGACGGAATGGCCGCCGCCGTGGCTGTCACCGGACCTGAGGACGTGCGCCGCGGTGGTCGCGCCCTGGTGGATCGATTGATTGCGTCGCACCCGCTGTGCCCAAGCGGGAGGACTGGATCCGCTCGAACTCTGCGTAGGGGCGGCCGCCTCGCCGCCGCCAACCGTTCCTTTCGTCGAGGAGCCGCCCGTGGCCGCGAAACTGGACCTCGCGCCGGCGGCGAAGCTGTCGCGCATCGAGCCCGCAGCCTGAGCCGCCGCGCGCCGCATTGGCGCTGAGGCCGCCGCCGCCGCGGCCCGGCCGACACCGCCAAGACCAGCGGCCATGCCCGAAGCGCCGGACCGGCCGGCGGAGGCCAGGCTGTAGGCCGAAGAGGCGCCACCGGCCATCGCCGCACCACCACGGGCCGCAGCCGCCGTCCCCGACGCAGCCGCCATCGCTCCCCTTCCGGCCAGGCCAAGCGCGCCAGCGCCGGCCATGGCGGTGCCGGCGACGGCAAGGCCAGTGCCGACGGCAGCGCCTGCGCCGAGTTGCGGCGCGCCGGAGACGAGACCCGTAGCGATGCCGGGTCCGAAGATGCCGAGGCCCAGCATGGCCAGCGCCGCGAGCACGACGGACAGCGCCTGCTCGATGGTCGGCTGGCCGCCGGCATAGGTCTGGGTGAACTGCGAGAAGAGGCCGGTGCCGATGCCGACGATGACGGCGAGCACCATGACCTTCACGCCGGAAGCGACGATGTTGCCGAGCACCTTCTCGGCGAGGAAGGCCGTCTTATTGAAGAGGGCGAAGGGAATGAGGATGAAGCCGGCGAGCGTCGTCGGTTTGAACTCGATCAGCGTGACGAAGAGCTGCACCGCCAGGATGAAGAAGGCGATCAGCACCAAGAGCCACGACACCATCAGGACCGCGATCTGGACGAAGTTCGCGAAGAAGCTGGTGAAGCCCATCATCTGGCTCGCCGCGTCAAGCAGCGGCTGGCCGGCGTCGAGCCCGACCTGCGCGAGATGGCCGGGCTGCAGAAATGTGGCGGTCGAGATCGTCGAGCCGCCGGCCTTCAGGCCGAGGCCCGCGAAGCTGTTGAAGACGATGGCCGACAGGTTGTTGAAGTTGGTGATGATGAAGGCGAAGAAGCCGATGTAGAGCGTCTTCTTCACCAGGCGCTGGAGAATGTCTTCGTCGGCGCCCCAGGCCCAGAATAGGCCGGCGAGCGTGATGTCGATGACAATCAGCGTCGAAGAAAGATAGGCGACCTCGCCCTTGATCAGGCCGAAGCCGGAATCGATGTAGGTCGTGAACGTGTTGAGGAAGGTGTCGATGACGCCGACGTTGTTCATCGCGCGTCTCCCGAAGTGGTGGTGGCCGGCGCGACGGCGCCCGGGGGCGATGGCGGCAGCGGCCGCGCCGGCCTGCCGAAGAAGCGCCGGCGGTTCTCCTCCCAGACCGCCTCGCAACGCGCATCCACGGCGTCCTTGGGACCGAGCGCGCTGCACCGGCGCAGCTCGGCCGTGAGGTCATCGGTTGCTGGAGCGGGGACGGTCGGAAGGGGCTCGACAACAGGCGTCGACGGACGCCGGTTGATCGCGATGAGGGCCGCGGCGAACCACGCGATCAGAGCGACGATCGCGGCGGCGCGGAAGATGTCCGACCGGCCCAGCATCAGCGCGCCTCAGTTGCCGCTGAACATGGTGACGTTGCCGGGCTGGTAGCCGCTGCGCGTCGAGAAGGTCTTGTAGTTCTGCTGGCCTTGCGCCTCGGCGGCGGCGTCACGCGCCTGCTCGAGCGCATCGGCGCGGCTTTTCGCCGAAAGCACCGCGACGACATCGGAGAGCTGCTGGGATTGCAGGGCCAAAAGCTGGTTGCCGGCTTGCGCCGCTTGGAGCGCGCCGGTCGCATTCTGGCTGGCCGACACGAGCGAGGTCATGGCGCTGGAATTGGTCGGGATATTGCCGACCACGCCCGCCTGAACCTTCAGGCTGTCCTCGAAAGCTGCGACCGAATTTTGCCAGCGCTGCTGAGCATTGGCGACCATCGTCGTGGTCGAGCCCGTGCCCGCTGCGCTGCCATAGCTGGTCGAATAAGCCTGTTCGATCCGCTGGACGTTGAAGGCGATGTTCTGCGCCTGGCCGAGCAGCGACTGGGTCTGTGCGATCGACGACTGAAGCTGGGTCAGCGTCGACATCGGCAGGTTGGCGAGATTGCGCGCCTGGTTGACCAGGCTCGTCGCCTGATTGGTCAACATTTGGATCTGGTTGTTGATCTGCTGCAGCTCGCGCGCCGCCGTCAGCACGTTCTGGCTGAAGTTGGTCGGGTCGTAGACGATCCATTGCGCCGAGGCCGGCGGCACGGCGACGGTCAGGGACAGCACGACGGCGGTTGCCGCCGCCAGATGGCGCAGCTTGATCATGATGACGTCTCCAGGTTGGTCAGCTCAGGGATGAGATCGGCGGCCCAAAGAAGCTCGCGATCGGCGAGCCAGGTGGGCGTGAAGGCCTCACGGCCGGTCTCGGCGATGACGCGCTCGATCGCGGCGTGGTCTTGCTTGGAAGATGCGGCACAGAAGGCGAGTGCGACAGGACCAAGCCCGAGCTCGAACAGCCGGTTGCCACGGCGGGATTGGCAGTAGTAGTCGCGCTTCGGCGTGGCGCGCGCGAGGATCTCGATCTGACGATCGTTGAGGCCGAAGCGACGATAGATCGCGGTGATCTGCGGCTCGATCGCGCGTTCGTTCGGTAGGAAGATGCGTGTCGGGCAGCTCTCGACGATGGCAGGCGCGATGTTGCTGCCGTCGATGTCCGAGAGCGATTGCGTGGCGAAGACGACGGAGGCGTTCTTTTTACGCAACGTCTTCAGCCATTCGCGAAGCTGTTGCGCGAAGGCGGGATCGTCGAGGACCAGCCAGCCCTCGTCGATGATCAGTAAGGTCGGCCGGCCGTCGAGGCGGCCTTCGATGCGATGGAACAGATAGGTCAGCACGGCAGGTGCCGCGCCGGCGCCGATCAGGCCCTCGGTCTCGAAGGCCTGAACCGAACTGGAACCGAGGTGCTCGGACTCGGCATCGAGCAGCCGCCCCGATGGTCCGCCGACGCAATAGGGCTGGAGTGCCTGCTTCAGCGCCGTCGATTGCAACAGGACGGCCAGGCCAGTGATCGTGCGCTCGCCCACTGGAGACGACGCGAGCGACGTCAGCGCCGACCAGACATGCTCCTTCGCGGTCGGATCGATCGTGACGCCTTCCTTGGCAAGGATGGCCGTCACCCATTCCGCCGCCCAGGCGCGCTCGGCCGGATCGTCGATTCGCGCCAGCGGTTGCAGCGAGACCGAATGCTCCGACCCGGCCGACAAGCTACCGCCGAGGTCGTGCCAGTCGCCGCCCATCGCGAGCGCCGCGGTGCGGATCGAGCCGCCGAAATCGAAGGCGAAGATCTGGTTGTTCCTGTAGCGCCGGAACTGCATCGCCATCAGGGCCAGGAGCACCGACTTGCCCGCGCCGGTCGGCCCGACGATCAGCGTATGGCCGACGTCGCCGACATGGAGGCTCAGCCGGAACGGCGTGGACCCCTCGGTCTTGCCGAACAGCAGCGGCGGAGCCTGGAAATGCTCGTCGCGTGCCGGCCCCGCCCAGACCGCTGAAAGCGGGATCATGTGGGCGAGATTCAGTGTCGAGACCGGCGGCTGGCGGACGTTGGCGTAGGCATGGCCGGGGACGGAGCCGAGCCAGGCCTCGAGCGCGTTCACCCCTTCCGGCATGCAGGTGAAGTCGCGGCCCTGGATCACTTTCTCGATGAGGCGCAGCTTCTCCGCTGCGAGGCCGGCGTCTTCGTCCCAGACGGTGACAGTGGCGGTGACATAGGCCTGTCCGACGTCGTCGGAGCCCAGCTCCTGAAGCGCGAGGTCCGCGTCGGCTGCCTTGTTGGCGGCGTCGCTGTCGACCAGCGTCGAGGCCTCGTTGGTCATCACCTCTTTGACGATGGCGGCGATCGATTTGCGCTTGGCGAACCATTGCCGACGGATCTTGGTCAGCAGCTTCACCGCCTCGGTCTTGTCGAGCAGGATCGCACGGGTCGACCAGCGGTACGGGAAGGCGAGCCGGTTCAGCTCGTCGAGGATGCCGGGGTGGGTCGTGGTCGGGAATCCGACCACCGTGAGTGTCCGCAGATGATGGGCGCCGAGCCGCGGCTCAAGTCCGCCGGCGAGCGGCTCGTCAGCGAGCAGCGCATCGAGGTGCATCGGCGTCTCGGGGACGCGCACGCGCTGCTGCCGTGTTGAGATCGTCGAGTGCAGATAGGTCAGCGTGTCGCCGTCATCGAGCCAATCGACCTCGGGCATGAACCCTTCGACCAGTTGCAGGACGCGGTTAGTTCGATCGACGAAGCCGTGCAGCAGCTCCCACGGATCGACACCTGTCTGCGACCGGCCTTCATAGAGCCAGCCTTCCACCCGTGAGGCGTCCTCGGCCGGCGGGAGCCAGACGAAGGTCAGGAAATAGCGGCTCTCGAAGTGGGCGCCTGCCTCCTCGAAGGCGTCCTGCCGTTCGAGATCGACCAGGGCCGATGCCGGATCAGGAAACGTCGAATGCGGATAGGTCTGGGCGGCGATCCGCTGCGCCTCGACGAAGATCGCCCAGCCGGAGCCGAGCCGGCGCAGCGCGTTGTTCAGCCGTGCGGTGACGCCTACCAGCTCGGCCGGCGTCGCGCTGTCGAGGTCCGGTCCGCGAAAACGGGCGGTGCGCTGGAACGAGCCGTCCTTGTTGAGGACGACACCCTCACCGACGAGAGCGGCCCAGGGCAGAAAGTCGGCGAGGCCTGCAGGACGATGGCGGTATTCGGCAAGGTTCAGCATGGCCGCCTCAAACGCCGAGATGTGCGGGATAGCGAAGGTGACGGCGCACCACGTCGACGAACTGCGGGTCGCGCTTTGCCGCCCAGACGGCCGCGGCGTGGCCGACGGCCCAGATGAGCGCGCCTGGGATCCAAAGACGCAGGCCGAGCGCGATCGCCGCCGCGAGCGTGCCGTTGGCGATCGCGACGGTCCGTGGCGCGCCGCCCATCAAGATCGGGTCGGTGAGCGCACGATGGACCGGCGCGAAGAAGCCGGGCACGTCGGGATCGACGATCGCGGCCATCAGACCAGCGCCCCGCCGCTGAACGAGAAGAAGGACAGGAAGAAGCTTGACGCCGCGAAGGCGATGCTCAGACCAAAGACGATTTGGATCAGCCGGCGGAAGCCGCCCGAGGTGTCGCCGAAGGCGAGCGTCAGGCCGGTCACCGTGATGATGATGACCGAGATGATCTTGGCGACGGGCCCCTGCACCGACTCCAGGATGGAGTTGAGCGGGGTCTCCCAGGGCATCGAGGAGCCGGACGCGTAGGCGGCGGGCGCGAAGGCGAGCGTGAGCGTGGCGAGCGTGAGCAGTTCGGCCAGACGGCGGCGGGAATGGCGAGCGACGGTGAGAACGCGGATCATGATGGGTCTCCAGAGGGCAAGGGGTCGCCGCCCGCCCCGGCGGACTGGACGCGGTAGTCGCCGGTGGCGGGATCGAGGCCGGCGATGAGGGCGAGTTCGGAGAGGCGGCGTTCGCTGCCGCGGCCGCGCAGCACCGCGACGAGATCAATGGTCTCGGCGATCAGCGCCTTGGGGACGGTGAGGACGGCTTCCTGGATGAGCTGTTCCAGGCGACGGATCGCGCCAAGCGCGGTGCCGGCGTGGATCGTGCCGATCCCGCCGGGGTGGCCGGTGCCCCAGGCCTTGAGGAGGTCCAGCGCTTCAGCGCCGCGGACTTCGCCGATCGGGATACGGTCGGGCCGAAGGCGCAGCGAGGAGCGGACGAGGTCCGATAGCGAGGCGACGCCGTCCTTGGTGCGCATCGCGACCAGGTTCGGCGCGCGGCACTGCAGTTCGCGAGTGTCCTCGATGAGCACCACCCGGTCGCTCGTGCCGGCGATCTCGGCGAGCAGCGCGTTGGTGAGCGTCGTCTTGCCTGTGCCGGTGCCGCCGGCGACGAGGATGTTTTTGCGTGACGCGACTGCCTCGCGCAGTGATGCCGCTTGCCCAGCGGTCATGGTGCCGGCGGCGACATAGTCGTCGAGCGTGAAGACCGCGACGGCGGGCTTGCGGATCGCGAAGGCCGGCGCCGTGACGACGGGCGGCAACAGCCCCTCGAACCTTTCCCCCGTCTCGGGCAGCTCGGCCGAGACGCGCGGCCGATCCGCATGGACCTCGGCGCCGACATGGTGCGCCACCAGGCGCACAATCCGCTCGCCATCAGCAGCAGACAGTGTCCGACCAGTATCTTCGAGGCCGCCGGAAAGCCGGTCGATCCAGAGCCGGCCGTCGGGGTTCAGCATCACCTCGACGATCGACGGGTCTTCGAGAAAGGCGGCGATGGCCGGGCCGAGCGCGGTGCGCAGCATGCGCGCACCACGGGAGAAGGCTTCGGAATGGAGCGGAGCAGCCGCCACGATCGTCCCCGTCATTGGCCAATCGCGACACGCGATTGGCGACGGGGATGATTAGAAAAGGCAATAAATAGGGCGATTCAACAAGTATTCATCTGGCGTAGGAGGCCAGCGTAGTGGAGAGAAAAAATACTTGCAGGGTGCGGCGGCTCGCTATTGGGGATCTCCTTCACGACGTCTCTGAACGATTCATCTTGGAAGCTACGACTCGCGAGCGCCGCCACTCGACGCGTCGGGAAGGTCATCAGGGATCTCCTGCCGTAGCTTCGGTCCCTCGTTCAGCCGCCGGCCAAGGGTAGCGACGAAATTATCATATCGTGCCCCAGCCTGCGCTCGTGCGGCCTTGGCGGCGGGCTCCGGCAGCGGCGGCGTCGTGTTCAGCCAGAAGCGGATGAACAGCGCCAGGGTTTCGACACCGATCCCGACATCACGCTCGAGCCGCGCCAGGCGGCGATCCTGCTGGTCGAGCCGCTTGGCGATCGCCGCCTCCTTCCGCTCGTCCGCATCGGGCGACAGGAACGACGCGATAGCGGCCTCAGCGATCAGGGACATCGACTGCTGACGGCGAGCGGCATAGGCCGACAGAGCCTGCATGACATCGGGATCGAGATAGACGGAGAGCTGAGCCTTTTTCTTCGACATGGCCATGCGCGCCTCACATGCCGAGGTCGTCGCCTGGATCGAGGGAGGCCTGCCGCGCGAGGCCCTGCATGAGGTCGTTCATGCGGCCGATGCGAGGCGCGTCCTCCTCCATGTCGTCGACCTGGTCGTGCGCGAACTCATTCTCGATCGGCGCCTGCTTCTCGACAGTTCCTTGGCTGAGTTCCGGCTGCTTCCGACGGTCGGCGTTCTTCGGATCCTCGTCGTCCGCGTCCTCGCCATCAGCCGCCGCTGGCGCCGGTGGCCGGGGCGGCAACGGACGCGTACTCCAATCGTCGGGGCGTCCCTCTTTCGGCCGCACCGGCACGGGCGGCGCGACGATGCGCTCCTCGAAGCGTGCATCCTCGTAGTAGCGCGCCTTCTTCGCCCGGATCGGATGGACGCCCGAAACCATGACGATCTCGTCGGTGGCCGGGAGCTGCATGACCTCCCCCGGCGTCAGCAGCGGGCGGGCGGTCTCCGAGCGCGAGACCATGAGATGCCCGAGCCAGGGTGACAGCCGGCTGCCGGCGTAGTTCTTCATCGCCTTCATCTCGGTCGCCGTCCCGAGCGCGTCGCTGACGCGCTTGGCGGTCCGCTCGTCATTGGTCGCGAAGCTCACCCGGACATGGCAGTTGTCGAGGATCGAGTTGTTGGGGCCGTAGGCCTTCTCGATCTGGTTCAGCGACTGGGCGATGAGAAAACTCTTGATGCCATAGCCTGCCATGAAGGCGAGCGCGGACTCGAAGAAGTCGAGGCGGCCGAGGGCGGGAAACTCGTCGAGCATCAGGAGGAGCCGGCGTCGCCCAACCTTGGCCTGCAGGTCCTCGGTCAGCCGCCGGCCGACCTGGTTGAGGATCAGGCGGATCAGCGGCTTGGTCCGGTTGATGTCGGACGGCGGCACGACGAGGTAGAGCGTGGTGGGCCGGTCGCCGGCGACGATCTCGCCGATGCGCCAATCGCAGCGCCGCGTCACCTCGGCGACCACGGGATCGCGGTAGAGGCCGAGGAACGACATGGCCGTGCTCAGCACGCCGGATCGCTCGTTGCCGGACTTGTTCAGCAGTTCGCGCGCGGCGGAGGCGACGACTGGGTGGACGCCGGCTTCGCCGAGATGCGGCGTCCGCACCATGGCCGAGAGCGTCGACTCGATCGGCCGCTTGGGGTCGGACAGGAAGGACGCGACGCCGGCAAGGGTCTTGTCCTCCTCGGCGTAGAGAACATGCAGGATCGCGCCGACCAGCAGCGCGTGGCTGGTCTTCTCCCAGTGATTTCGCTTTTCGAGGCTGCCTTCGGGGTCGACCAGGATGTCGGCGATGTTCTGGACGTCGCGCACCTCCCACTCGCCGCGCCTGACCTCGAGTAGCGGATTGTAGGCCGATGACTTGGCGTTGGTCGGATCGAACAGCAGCACGCGACCGTGCTGGGCACGAAAGCCGGCGCTGAGCTGCCAGTTCTCGCCCTTGATGTCGTGGACGATCGCCGAACCCGGCCAGGTCAAGAGCGACGGGATGACGAGACCCACGCCCTTGCCGCTGCGGGTCGGTGCAAAGCACAGCACATGCTCGGGGCCATTGTGGCGGAGATAGGTGCGCTGATACCGGCCGAGCACCACGCCATCGGGACCGAGCAATCCGGCTCCCTCGACCTCCTTCGGCTGCGCCCAACGCGCGGAGCCGTAGGTCTCGATGTTCTTCGCCTCACGCGCGCGCCAGACCGACATGCCGATGGCGACCCCGGCGGCGATGATCCCGCCCGACGCCGCGATGTATGCGCCCTCAATGAAGATCGAGGGCGCATAGGCGTCGTAGGCGTACCACCACCAGAAGAAGGCCGGTGGCAGATAAAATGGAAAGTGAAGAACCTCGAACCAGGGCCGTCCAAGCTCAGGCTGAAAGCCGAGCCGCCAGGCGGTCCATTCCGTCGCGGTCCAGATCGTCAAAAGGACGATCCCGAAGACGGTGATGACCTGGCCCCAGAGTATCTTGGTCGCGGACATGCCGGCCGTCCTTTCCTGAGATCGATAATGGGAGGGGGCGCTCACAGGCCGAGTCCCCGATTGCGGCCGAAGCCCCAGTCGACGCCGCCATCATCGCGGGCGACGCCGGAGACGTGGCGGCCGAGCTGCTTCTCAAGCGACGGGGTCCAGGGAACGAGCTGGAAGCCGAGGCCGTCATCGATCATGGCGAAGCGGCCGGAGGCGAGCGCGAAGCGCTTGCGATAGGCGCCGGCGACATACTCGCCGGTCGCGGCCTGATTGAACGTCTGCCCGGTCTCGGCGGCCAGCCGCTCGCCGAGGGCTTCGACTTCCCGGCGCCGGAGCGTGCCGATCAGGCCCTGGGAGAAGGTGATGCCCCGGGCCTGGCGCTCGGCGAGCCCTTGCTCGATGAGTTGTTCCGCTCGCCGCTCCAGCGCATCGCGGACCTCGGCGCCGAAACCTGAAAGGCGACAAGCCGTGCATGCAGGCTCTCGAGGTCGACCCGAAGACCGTGCGTCGCCGGCGGCCACCTGATGCAGCAGCGGTACGACAGCGGCTGCGCGAGCTGGCCGGCGAGCGGCGTCGGTT
>Ga0307374_10011202_pt1 | contig 12811 bp, 10 predicted proteins | sample OX3MG_FD_202532 | JGI IMG/M metagenome (GOLD analysis project Ga0307374, IMG submission 202532) | Soil microbial communities from Risofladan, Vaasa, Finland - OX-3 | ecosystem: Environmental > Terrestrial > Soil > Coastal area > Acid sulfate soil | place: Finland: Risofladan, Vaasa | collected...
AGTACCACGGAGTCCCGGTAGCCGAATCGCACCGAGGAGAGCTCCAGCTTCCTGCCGGGACTGGCGCCTGCTGGTCTGCTAGGGAGCGGGACGGGAGTCCGCGGCTCGGGGACCGACGGTGCCTCGTCGAGTACCCCGGACAGCTTCTCTAGTGCCGCGGCGGCCGACTGGAAGGTGCTGTAGAACTGCGACACGTCCTGCAGCGGCTCGAAGAACCGCCGCAGGTAGAGCAGGAACGTGACGAGCACGCCGACCGGCATGGCATGGTCGATGACCCGCACGCCGCCGTAGAGCAGGACCGCGCCGACGGCCAGATTGCCGATCAGCGTGACGCCGGGGAAGTACAGCGCGACCAGCCGCATGGACTTCAGCGACGCGTCCGCGTAGCCCTGATTGAGCTCGCCGAAGATCTCGTCGTTCCGCGGCTCCCTGCGGAAAGCCTGGACCGCTCGGATTCCGTTGAAGGTCTCGACGAACTGAACAATAACCAGCGCGATGGTCTCCCTGGTTCGCCGGTAGGCCACCGCGGACTCACGCTGGAACCAGGCGCTGAGCCAGGCCAGCGGGATGAAGCCGGCCATCACCGCGAGGGCGAGCGGCCAGTCGAGCAGCAGCATCCCGGTGCCGACGAAGAGCAGCGAGAACCCGGCGTTCAGCAGCGAGTCCAGGCCCTCGTCGAAGAGCTCGGACAGGGCGTCCATGTCGGAGACCTGGCGGGAGATCACTTTGCCCGACGTGTAGCGCTCGTGGAAGGCGACGGACAGCCACTGGAAGTGATCGAAGACCCGGGCGCGCAGCTCGCGCACCACCTGACCGCCCATCTTGCCGAGCATCGAGATGAACGTCGCTGTCGCCGTCGCCTGGACGCCGATCGCGAGGCAGAACTCGGCGACCACGACGATGATCGGCACCGCGTCGCGGGTCCTGGTCAGCGCGGGCACCCGGTCCACGCCGATTCCGATCAGCCAGGGCCCGGCCAGCCCGGCGAGGTTGGCGGCCAGGATGAGCAGGCCGATCATGACGACCATCCGGCGGTGCGGCCTGAGCAGGTCGGCGAGGAGCGCGCGGCTGCGGCGGCGGAGCAGCAGTGACAGGCCCTTGGTGACCTCGTCGGCCTCCTCGGTGCCGATGCCGCGCCACGACTGGGTCGCTGGCTGGCTCATCGCATGGCCCCGGTCTCGGCGTCCGTGCTCATCAGGAACTGGTAACGGCTGTTGCTCTCGAGCAGCTCATGGTGGCTGCCGACGGCGGTGATCTCGCCGTGGTCCAGTACCGCCACCCGGTCGGCCAGCGCGACCGTCGACGGGCGGTGAGCGACCACCAGCGCGGTCGAGCTGGCGAGCACCTGGCCGAGCGCGGCCGTGACCTTGGCTTCGGTGTGCACGTCGAGCGCGGACAGCGGGTCGTCCAGCAGCAGCACGGACGGCCCGGCCAGGATCGCCCGCGCGAGCGCGATCCGCTGCCGTTGCCCGCCGGAGAGTGACATCCCCTGCTCGCCGATCCTGGTGTCCAGACCCCAGGGCAGGTCGTCGACGAAGTCGGCCTGCGCGGCGGCCAGCGCCGCCCGGATCGACTCGTCGGAGGCGTCGGGCACGCCTAGGGCCACGTTCTCCCTGACGCTGACCGAGAAGAGCGCCGGGTCCTCGAACGCGCAGGCGACGAGCGTGCGCAGCGTGGTGAGCGGCAGCTGGGTGATGTCCGTACCGTCGAGCGTGATCAATCCGCCGGTCGCGTCGGCGAGCCTGGCGATCAGGTACAGCAGCGTGGTCTTGCCCGAGCCGGTTCCGCCGACCAGCGCGACGGTCTCGCCGGGGGACAGCTCGAGGCAGACGTCCCGCAGGACCGGGCTCGCAGCTCCCGGGTAGCTGAACTCGACGTGGTCGAGGACAAGCCTTCCGGACTCCTGGCCAGGCCGCCGCGGCTGCGGCACCACGGGAGCCGTCACGGCTGCCCGGGGCGCGGGGCTGGCGATCGTCGGCGCCGTGTCGAGGATCTCGTAGACGCGCTGCGCGGCTGTCGCCCCTTCCTGGCCAAGGGCGAGGATGTAACCCATCGCCTCGATCGGCCAGACGAGCTGCAGCACCAGCGCGACGAACGCGACGAGGCCGCCGATGGTCAGCCCGCCCCTGCTGACGGCGAGCGCGCCGATCAGCAGGATCGCAGCGATCGCTACGTTCGGCACCAGGTCGAGGCTGGCCCAGAACGCGCCGCGCAGGCCCGCCTTGCTGACCTGAGTCTCGTAGACGGTCTGCGCGAGCCTGGAGTGGGTGGCGGCGGCATGCTCGCGGCGGCCGAGCGCCTTGAGCACGCGGATGCCGCCCGCCGCCTCTTCCACGTAGGTGGCCAGGTCGTCCTGCTGGTCCTGAACCCGGCGGGAGAGCACCCCGTAGCGCCGCTCGAACCGCATGCAGAGCGCCGTCACCGGCGCGAACACCGCGGCGGTCAGCAGTCCGAGCAGCAGGTTGAGCCTGATCAGCAGCACGACGATGACGGCGAAGCTGGCCAGGCTCGTGATCATGAAGACGATGCCGAAGCCGACGAACCGCCTGATGGCCGACAGGTCGGTGGTCGCCCTGGAGAGCAGCTGGCCGGACTGCCACGCGTCGTGGAACTCCGGCTCCAGCCGCTGCAGGTGCTGGTAGATGTCGTCCCGCATCGACTGCTCGAGGCCGGCCACCGCTGTCGACTGGGCCCACCGCCTGATCAGGTTCAGCACGACCTCGGCAATGCCGAGCGCGATGGCGGCCACGCCGATCGGGATGAGCAGGCCGTAGCCGTGCGAGCCGGCCGGGTGACTCGACGATGCGGCGAGCGGGCCGTCGATCGCTGCCTTCGTGAGCAGCGGGATGACGATCTCGGTGCCGGACCCGAGCAGGGCCGCTAGGAGCATGACGAGGATCTGGCCGTAGTAAGGGCGCAGGTACTCCCTGACCCGCCAGAGCGCCTGGCGCGGAGTCTGCGCTGGTGACGGGGCTGCTGTGGCGGAAGGTGCGGTTTTTTCCAGCTGGATGCCGTCCGAGGTCTGCGCATCCGTAGTAGCCACCGCCGGATGCTAACGCGCGATGCGTTCACTGTCACTTTGTTTTCCGGTCGCGCACGGGTGGCGTAGGAAGCGGTGTTTCTGGCAATCTGGCGAAGCGCGTCGATTTTGGTCCGGGGGCCGAGGCGTGGTCAGGGAGGTACCCATGGAACTTGGTGATTCCTGGGACAGGCCTGTGCCGCCGGCCGCTCCCGTTCTGGCCGAGACCGCAGCGCCCGCGGCCTATTACGACGGCATTCGCGCGATTATCGGGATCGCGGCGCAGTTCACCCACGCTACCTGGAACGCGCCCACGACCTGCCCGGAATGGCGGGCCGCCGATCTCGCCGGGCACCTGCGGTGCGTGGCCGACGACTACCACGAGTACCTGGACGACGCGCCGGTCAGCCGCCTGTCCAGGCTGATGGCCACTGGCGCTCATCCGCAGTCCATCGCGAGGAAGCTGGCCAGGCAGAATGCCGCGGAGCTAGCTGCCCTGCCCGAGGTACCGCCGGAAGAGCACATCGCCGCTTTCGCCCGGTCGGCGACCCGCTACGCGGCCAGGCTCGGCCCGCTGCTGCGGCTGCCGCACCACAGCTACCGCGGCCGGGTTGTCTCCGTCGCCGGAATGGCCGGAGTTGCCTGCGTGGAATGGCACGTGCACGCGTGGGACCTGGCCAGCGCGCTCGGCATCAGCTACCGGCCCGCCGATCCGGAGGCAGTGCTCGCGGCGTGGCTGGCCGGCATCCCGCAGCTGCCGCTGCGCTCGGACGAGGATCCGTGGCTGGCGGTCCTGCGCTCGTCCGGCCGCCTGCCCGACTAGCCGGGTGCGGGGTCCGGCTAGCCAGGTGCGGGGTGCGGCTAGCCAGGTGCGGGGTGCGGCCGTCGCACTGCGATGATGGCCAGCAGGAACGAAAGGGGCTGATCGCACATGCCATTCGACGTGACCAGGGTCCGGCACGACTATCCGGCGCTGGCCGACGGCTACGCCTACCTAGACGGAGCGGCAGGAACGCAGGTGCCGTCCGCGGTCATCAGCGCGATCAGCGGTGCCTACCAGGCAGGTCTCGGCAACGCGGGCGGGGCGTTCCCGGCCAGCGCACGGGCAGTCGCGATCACCGACAACGTCCGGCAGGCAGTGGCGGACCTGGTCGGCGGTGCGCCGGCCGGCGTGGTGCTCGGCCCGAACATGACGACCCTCACCTACCGGATGGCCGCCGCCCTCGCCGATACCTGGCAGGCGGGGGACGAGGTGATCGTGTCCAGGCTCGACCACGACGCGAACGTCAGGCCCTGGGTCCAGGCCGCGGCCAGGGCCGGCGCCGTGGTGCGCTGGGCCGGAGTAGACACCGCCACCGGGGAACTTCCGGCCGATCAGTACGCGGGCCTGCTGACGGACCGCACCAGGCTGGTCGCGGTCACCGCGGCGAGCAACGTGATCGGCACCAGGCCAGACCTTCCCGCGATCACCGAGCTGGCCAGGACCGCTGGTGCGCTGAGCTACGTCGACGGCGTGCACGCGACGCCGCACGGCCCGGTGGACGTCCGGGCGCTGGGCGCCGACTTCTACGCGACGAGCGCCTACAAGTGGTCCGGGCCGCACATCGGAGCGGTCATCGCGAGCCCTGCCCTGCTCGAGTCGCTGCGGCCGGACAAGCTGGTCCCCTCTCCTGACACGGTGCCCGAGCGGTTCGAGCTCGGCACGCCCCCGTTCGCCGACCTGGCCGGGGTGACGGCGGCGGTCGACCACCTGGCCGGACTGGACGACGCGGCTGCGGGCAGCAGGCGGGAGCGGATTCTCGCCTCGATGGCCGCGGCCGAGCAGCACGAGCAGCGGCTCTTCGGGGTCCTGCTCGGCGGCCTGGACGGGATGCGGCACGTCACGACGTACGGCAAGGCGGCCAGGCGGACGGCGACCGCGTACTTCACCGTGGCCGGTCACCCGCCGCAGCAGGTCGCCGAGCACCTGGCCAGCCGCCGGATCAACGTCTGGAACGGCCACAACTACGCGTGGGAGCTAACCGGAGTGCTCGGCATCAGGGACGCCGGGAGCGCCGTCCGGGCCGGCCTCGTGCACTACAACGACGAGTCAGATGTCGACCGCCTGCTTGAGGCCGTCGCCGAGCTGAGCTGATCCGCCACCTGGCGGTTCTGCAACTGAGCCAGGGGCGGGGTGCTCAGGAGAGCGGGTACCGGTACAGGCGCGAGTCGCGCTGCTCGAAGCCCAGCCGCTCGTAGAGCCTGCCCGCCGCCACCCGCGACGGCCTGGTGGTCAGGTCGACGGTCCTGGCGCCCGCCTGCCTGGCAATCTTGATCGCCTCGATGGTGAGCGCCTCGCCGACCCGCTTGCCGCCGAATTGCCTGCCGCGGGCGGCTTCGTCGACGACCACGTCCTCGATCCAGGCCCTGGTCCCGGTCGGGATGGGGAACATGACCAGCGTGAGGGTCCCGACGATCTCGCCGCCCGCACGGGCGATGAGAACCGTGCTGGCCGCGGCGGAGACGATGGCCGTCAGCGCGTCGGCGTCAAGCGGCGGCGCGCTGGCAGAGAGCTGAGGCAGCAGCCGGTCGAAGGCCTCGACCGCCTCGCTTGTGACTTCGTTCAGCACCTCGACGTCGACATCCACCGGCGCAATCTACCCGGTCGGCCGGGACCGCGGTGGCCAGACCCGCCGTCGCGGGCAGGCGATTACCCGATGCCGGCCAGCCGCAGCACGGCCGCTGTCCCGGCCGCGACGATGATCACGACCAGGAACGGGGCCCGGAGCAGCAGCGCGAGGACCGCCGCCGCCAGCCCCGCGAGCCGGGCGGGATCGAGCACCAGCGCGGACCCCTTCGCGCCGGCCTGGACCGCGACCAGGGCAGCCAGCAGAGCGACGGGAACAAGCTCGGCGAACCGCCGCAGCCAGGCGTTGCCGAGCAGGCGCTCGGGTACGGTCAGCCCGGCCAGCTTCAGCGCGTAACAGCCCGCTGCGGTCGCCAGCGTCGCGCCCGACGGCCACGCCGAGCAGGACGCCGTCCCGCACGGGCCGAGCCACGGCCGGGAGCTGGGATGTCCGGTTTCCGGACGCTGGCTTTCCTGGCGCTGGGTGGGCGGGCACTCTGAGTGATCGGCTATGCGATGAGACTATGCGGCAGATAGCCAAAGACCCGCACGGGTCGTAATGGAGAGGATATAAACGGCGTATGGTGGCAAAAGCTCTGGTGCTAGGCGGCGGGGGAGTCACCGGAATCGCCTGGGAGATCGGGATCCTCGCCGGGCTAGCCGAGCAGGGTCTCGACCTCGCCGACGCCGATGTCGTGATCGGCACCTCGGCCGGCTCGGTCGTCGGCGTCGACGTGCGGTCCGGGGCCGCGGACGTACGGCGGCGCGTGATCGAGTCCCGGCTGCCGACCTTCGAATGGCCGGCCGGCCAGCTGAAGATCACCGCGGTGGACGCGGCGACGGGCAGATTCGCCATCTTCGATTCGGCGAGCGGCGTCCGGCTGGTCGACGCGGTCGACGCGGTCGGCGCGAGCTGCGCGGTTCCCGGGACCTGGCCGCCGGTGACCATCGACGGCCGGCGTTACATCGACGGCGGCATGCGCTCGGCGGCCAACGCCGACCTCGCGGCCGGATGCGAGCGGATCGTCGTGATCGCGCCGCTGGTTCAGGGCTTCGGCAACCTGGAGAGCGTGGCCAGCCAGGTCCGCAGGCTTGGCGAGCAGGGAGCCCAGGTCACCGTGATCAAGCCGGACAAGGCCGCCGTGGCGGCGATCGGCCGGAACGTGCTCGACCCCGCCCACCGCCCCGAGGCGGCCAGGGCAGGCTTCACCCAGGCCGCGTCCGAGGCGGCGGACATCAGGGCCGTCTGGTCGGGCAGCTAAGAGCGGGCACGGAAAGAGCCGGCCCGGCGGGAGGCCGGGCCGGCTCCGCTTGGGGCCGGCTCAGACCGCGTACTCAAGCAGCGGCTGCGCCCGGCTCGGGTGCCGCAGCTTGGACAGCGACTGCTTCTCCAGCTGCCTGATCCGCTCCCTGGTCAGGCCGAGGGCCTTGCCGATCTCGTCCAGCGTGTGCGGGTTGCCGTCGTACAGACCGAACCGCATGGCCATGATCGTGGCCTCGCGCGGCGTCAGCGCGTCGAGCGCGTGCCGCAGCTGGTCGGCCATCAGCTGACGGTCGACCAGCTCGGAAGCCTCGGGCGCGTCGACATCCTCGATCAGGTCGCCGATCGACGTCTCGCCGTCCTCACCGATCGTGGAGTCCAGGCTGATCGGCTGCCTGCTGGTGCGGAGCAGCTCCTCAATCTGGTCCGGCGTGCGGTCGAGCTCGACGGCCAGTTCCTCGGGCGTCGGCTCCCGGCCGAGCCGCTGGTGCATGTCACGCTCGACTCGGCTCAGCTTGCTCAGCATCTCGAGCACGTGCACGGGAAGCCGGATCGTCCGCGCCGAGTCGGCGAAGCCACGCTGGATCGCCTGGCGGATCCACCACATGGCGTACGTGGAGAACTTGTAGCCCTTGGAGTAGTCGAACTTCTCGACGGCCCTGATCAGACCCAGGTTGCCTTCCTGCACCACGTCGAGCAGGGACAGGCCCCGGTCGCTGTACTTCTTGGCCACGGACACGACAAGCCGCAGGTTGGCCTCGAGCATGTGCGCCTTGGCCCGGCGGCCGTCGGCGGCCACGGCCTCGAGGTCCGCGCGGACATCGGCCTTAAGCCCGGTCTCGGTCTCCAGCTTGTGCTCCGCGAACAGGCCGGCCTCGATCCGCTTGGCCAGGTCGACCTCCTGCTCGGCGGTGAGCAGGCCCGTGCGGCCGATCGACTTCAGGTACGTATGCACCGAGTCGCCCATGACCGAGGTCTGGTCATCAAGGTCGACTTCCGCGGCAGCATCGTCGTCGGCGGCAACGGCAGTCGCCGCGAGTTCCGTGGCCGCCGCGCCGCGGCGCGCCTTGCGGCCGGGAGCCTGGCTGGCACCGGCGCGGCGGCTGTCCTGCGGCTCGGCCTCGTCGAGGTCAGCTTCGAGCAGCTCGGCGTCGTCGAGTTCTGCCAGGGCAAGATCCGGGCCGCCGACCTCGATCTCGGCAAGTTCCGGCTCGGCATGAGTCACTTCGGCGGGCTCCACTTCAGAAATTCCTGGGTCGGCCGAGCTTGTGGTCGCTTCGGCGGAAGGGCCGCTCGCCTCGTTGCCGAGCTGAACGCCTTCATCGGAGAGCTCGCGCAGGATCGAGCGGGCCTCCGCAGGGGTAACGTTCGCTTCCTCGAAAGCGTTCCGCAGCTCAGGAAGCATCAGGTATCCCTGTCGGCGACCGCGCTGGACCAGGTCGTCGACGTGGTTCGTCGCGGCCTCGTCATCACGGCGCTCAGTAAGGGCGCTGGCAGACCTTGGCATCAGACACCTCCGTTCGGGTGCGCATCGCTTAGGCAGATCGCATCGCCCGCAATCAGCAGTACCCAAGGGACGCAGCACTTGGTATTGTGCAGTGCGGGCGCTACGTATAACGCGCGACGGGCATTTTTGTTTCCCGCGCAGCGCGAGCGTGCCGGAGTGTCCCCTTCCTGCGCTGCTCACTCGCGCCCTGCTGCCGTGCGCCGCGCCTCAGTCGGCATCGCCCCGCCACCTGGCCAGATCTCACGCCCGCGGGCCCTCGGTTCGGCTGGCCCGCCCCCGTCTCAGCTGGCCCGCCCGGCGGCCATATCCCTGATCAGCTGCCTATCCGGTTTGCCGGACGTCAGCATCGGCAGCTCGCCGACGACCACCATCGCCTGCGGGGCCGCATAGCGCGGCAGCCTGTCCCGCACATACGCCCTCAGGTCGTCCAGGCTGGGCGGAGCGGCATCGTCGGCCGCGACGATCATCACCGTCACCCGCTCGCCCCAGTCAGGGTCGGGCGCTCCGACGACCACCGCGTCGCGTACCTGCGGGCAGCCCCGCAGCACCTGCTCGACCTCGCCGGCGACGATCTTCTCCCCGCCGGAGATGATCACGTCGTCGGCCCGGCCGCGCACCACCAGCCGGCCGGCCTCGGTGAGCTCGCCGAGATCGGAGGTGACGAACCAGCCGTCCTGCAGCGCGGTGCGGGTCAGCTCGGGAGCCAGCCGGTACCCGGAGAACAGCACCGGGCCGCTGATCCTGATCCTGCCGTCGGCACCGCTGGCAACCCGGACTCCGTCGAGGGGTATCCCGTCGTACACGCAGCCGCCGCAGGTCTCCGTCATCCCGTAGGTGGTGACCACCCTCGCTCCGGCCGCCGCCGCCTCGGCCAGCATCCCGCGCGGGATCGCCGCGCCGCCGAGCAGGATGGCGCGGAACCCGGCCAGCGGTGCCCCGGCGTCGAGCAGCCTGCGCAGCTGAGTCGGTACCAGCGAGACATAGCTGCACCGGGCCGTATCACTGGCGTCCCTGGCCACCACTCCGGCGTCGACACGGTCCCGCAGCACCGGCACAGAGCCAGCCAGCAGCGAGCGGACGAGCACCCCGAGGCCTGAGATGTGGTGCGTCGGCAGGCAGCAGAGCCACCGCTCGCCCGGTGCGGCGCCGAGCCTGGCGAGCGACGCGCGCGCGGAGGCGACCAGCGCGGCGCCGGTCAGCTCGGCGCCCTTCGGTATGCCTGTGGAACCTGAGGTAGCAAGGACTACGGCCACCTCCTCCGGCACGCCGGGGCCGGCCAGCCCGCCGCGACTGGCGCGGGAGAGCCGTTGTGAATCCTGGGCAGTTTCAAGGGTAGTAGGGGCAAATGCCGCGATCAGCTCGTCGATCCTGGCTCGCGGCAGGGCCGGATCGAGCGGCAGGATAGCTGGCCCGCTGCCGTCGATCGCCGCGGCCAGGGCTTCGAGCAGCTGCGGCCCGGCCGCCTGCGGCGGCAGCAGGACCGCGTGCAGCGGACGGGAAGTCACGGACGTAAGGTTAATCGGCGGATTCTGGTACCCGAAGCGAGGGGGAGAAGTGATCGACTGGCAGTCGTCAGGACCGGCTCCAGGTCAGGAGTACACCGACATCCTCTACGAGACGTCCGAGGGTATCGCGAAGATCACGATTAACCGGCCCGAGGTGCGCAACGCGTTCAGGCCGACCACGCTCTTCGAGCTCCAGCAGGCGTTCAACGTCGCAAGGGACGATCCGGGCATCGGCGTGATCATCCTGACCGGCGCTGGCGACAAGGCGTTCTGCTCGGGCGGCGACCAGCGGATCCGCGGCGACGACGGCTACGTCGACGACCATGGCGTCGGCAGGCTGAATGTGCTCGACCTCCAGGTGCAGATCCGCCGGACGCCGAAGCCGGTGATCGCGATGGTGGCCGGATACGCGATCGGCGGCGGCCATGTGCTGCACGTCTGCTGCGACCTGACGATCGCGGCCGACAACGCGGTCTTCGGCCAGACCGGCCCGAAGGTCGGCTCGTTCGACGGCGGATACGGTTCCTCGCTGCTCGCCGCCACCGTGGGGCTGAAGAAGGCGCGCGAGATCTGGTACCTGTGCAGGCAGTACAGCGCGGCCGACGCGCTGGCGATGGGCCTGGTGAACGCGGTCGTGCCGCTGGCCGACCTGGAGGCGGAGACCGTCTCGTGGGCCCGCGAGCTGCTGGACAAGTCACCGCTCGCGCTGCGGATGCTCAAGGGGGCGCTGAACGCCTACACCGATGGCGCGGCCGGCCTGCAGCAGTTCGCCGGCGACGCGACGCTGCTCTATTACATGAGCGAGGAAGCTCAGGAAGGCCGGGACGCCTACGTGAACCGGCGTGCTCCCGACTTCTCCAGGTTCCCGCGCCGGCCGTGACCCAGGTCCAGGGTGGCCAGCGCGAGCTTCTGGCCGGGCTGCTGCCGACGCTGCGGGCGTTCGCGATCCCGATGCGGAACCGGTTCCGCGGTATCACCGTGCGAGAGGGCGCGCTCCTGCACGGTCCCGCTGGCTGGGGCGAGTTCTCGCCGTTCGCCGAGTACGGCCCGGCGGAGAGCTCCCGCTGGCTGGCCAGCGCGATCGAGTCGGCGACGATCGGCTGGCCCGCACCCGTCAGGGACGCGGTCGGGGTGAACGTCACGGTGCCCGCTGTCGGCCCGGCGGTCGCGCACGACATTGCCGCCCGATCGGGCTGCCGGACGGCGAAGGTGAAGGTAGCTGAGCCGGGGCAGGGCGAGCGCGACGACATCGAGCGGGTCGCCGCGGTGCGGGACGCGCTCGGCCCGGCCGGGCGGATCAGGGTGGACGCCAACGGCGGCTGGGATGTCGGGCAGGCCGCGCGCATCCTGGGCAGCCTGGCCGGATTCGGCCTGGAGTACGCCGAGCAGCCGTGCGCCACGCTGGACGAGCTAGCCAGGCTGCGCCTGCTCGTCGACGTCCCGCTCGCCGCCGACGAGTCCATCCGCAAGGCCGCTGACCCCCTCGCCGTGCGGGTCGCCGGAGCCGCGGACATCGTGGTACTCAAAGTCGCGCCGCTCGGCGGGGTTCGCCCGGCGCTGCGGGTGGCCGCAGGATGCGGGCTGCCGGTGGTGGTGTCGAGCGCGATCGAGTCCTCGGTCGGCCTGGCCGCTGGCGTCGCGCTCGCCGCCGCGCTGCCCGAACTGGACTACGACTGCGGGCTGGCGACGATGAATCTGCTCACCGGCGACGTGACCGATCGCCCGCTCGTGCCGGCCGGCGGGATGCTGCCGCTGCGCGCTGGTGAGGTTGATTTTCAACGGCTCGCGGCCTGGGAATGTGATCCGGCGCCCTGGCGTGAGCGGGCGCTGGCCGCCGCGGAGTTCCTGGCGTGACCCGGCCCCGCCGCCAGGATCCGGCCGCCCCATGAATCCGGCAACGGCGCTGGCCACGGTGCTCGTCGACGAGCTGATCCGGTGCGGCCTCCGCGAGGTGGTGCTCGCTCCCGGATCGCGAAGCGCACCTCTCGCGATGGAGTTCCACCGTCGCGCGCAGGCGGGTGACCTGCGGCTGAGCGTGCGGATCGACGAGCGGAGCGCGGCGTTCTGCGCGCTCGGCCTGGCGAAGGCCGAGCGTCGGCCGGTAGCCGTCGTCTGCACCTCGGGTACCGCGGCCGCGCACTTTCATGCGGCCGTCATCGAGGCGGACGAGTCCGGCGTCCCGCTGATCGTGCTGACCGCCGACCGGCCGCCCGAGCTTCGCGGCACCGGCGCTAACCAGACGATCGACCAGCTCCGGCTGTACGGGCCGGCGGTGCGCTGGTTCTGCGAGGTGGGCGTTCCCGAGGCGCGCGCCGGGCAGGCCGGGTACTGGCGCAGCGCGGCCTGCCGCTCCTGGGGGCTGGCCTCGGGGTCCGCCGGGGGCGTGCCCGGGCCCGTGCACCTGAACCTCGCGCTGCGCGAGCCGCTCGTGCCCGACGCGGTTCCGGAGGAGGTGCCCGCGGCAGCGGGTGACCTTGCGGAGCCGGAGGCCGGCTGGCCGGACCGGCTCGGCGGCCGGCCGGGCGGTGCGCCGTGGACCAGGTTCGCGCCGAGCGCCGAGCTGCCGCGTGCCGAGCGCGGGCTGGTCGTCTGCGGCGACGGCGACTACGACCCGGGACCCCTGCTCGACCTGGCCGAGGAGGCGGGCTGGCCGGTTCTGGCCGAGCCGTCGTCGAATGCCAGGCGCGGCCGGTGCGCGCTGTCGGCCTATCAGTACCTGCTCGCCGACGCCGGATTCACGGCGGCTCACCGGCCCGACGTGATCGTCTCGGCGGGACGGCCCGGGCTGTCCCGCGGCCAGCTTGCCCTGCTCAGGGAGGCCGGGACGGCCCGGCACGCGGTGATCGCCCAGGGACCAGGCCGCTGGTCCGACCCGGCGCGAACCGCGACCGACGTGGTGGCGCAGGTGCGGCTC
>Ga0307374_10011203_pt1 | contig 12810 bp, 9 predicted proteins | sample OX3MG_FD_202532 | JGI IMG/M metagenome (GOLD analysis project Ga0307374, IMG submission 202532) | Soil microbial communities from Risofladan, Vaasa, Finland - OX-3 | ecosystem: Environmental > Terrestrial > Soil > Coastal area > Acid sulfate soil | place: Finland: Risofladan, Vaasa | collected...
TCCGGGTTCGAAGGCGCGCGCCTCGGCGTTCGCCGAGGTGCGCGCGGCTGTCAGCCGTTCGTGCCGGTCGACGTCGGTGCGGCGCTCGAATTCGGCGTCGCGGTGCCGCTGCCATCGTTGTCGCCTGGGCGATGGCCCCATCCGCCCATGCCGGGCCCACCGAAGCCGGGGCCACCCATGCCGGGGCCACCCATGCCGGGGCCGCGGAGGGTGCCGTTGACCTGGTCCGTCGCCCGCTGGGTGAGCTGCGTCTTCTGCGAATCCGCCTGCGCCTGGGTGATCCTGCCGGCCTTGACGGCGGCGTCCAGTTCGCTCTGGCCGTCGGCGACGAGAGCGGCGATGATGGTCGCGGTGTCCACGCTGTGGGCCTTCGCCACGGCGGCGATCGTCTGGCCGCCGCCGAGCGCGGTGCGAAGATCGGCCTCGCTGATGCCGATCGCCTTCGCCACCACCGAGAGGTCGCTCACGGCCTCCTGGTGGCCCATGCCGGGACCGCCGAAGCCGGGACCGCCCATTCCCGGGCCACGCAGGCCCGGTCCGCGGAACGTGCCGTTCACCTGGTCAGTCGCCCGCTGGGTGATCTGCGCCGTCTGCGAGTCTGCCTGCGCCTGGGTGATCCTGCCGGCCTTGACCGCAGCGGCGAGTTCGCTCTGGTCGTCAGCGACGAGGGCGGCGATGACGGTCGCCGGGTCGACGCCGTGGGCCTTCGCCACGGCCGCGATCGTCTGGCCGCCGCCGAGCGCGGTGCGAAGATCGGCCTCGCTGATCCCGATCGCCGTGGCGGCGACTGCCAGGTCGCCCACGTGGGTTCCGCTCCCGGCGGTGCCTCCGTTGGTCGTGCTCGTCGCGGACGATGTGGTCGGCGCCGTGCTGCCCGACTGGGCATTGGCGAGGGCCGGGACGAAGACAGCCGCCCCGACCGCACCGCCGATGAGGATGGAACCGGCGATCGTCGCGACGGTCCTCGCTCGGCCGCTTTTCTTCTTCACGACCGGAACGGGCGTGAACTCGATCTGATCATCTGGGACCATTCGATGCCTCCTGGGCGACCGCGGCGGTCGCGCTGCGTGGTGATGGGCCGAGACGGAGTGTCCGGGGAGGCACCTTTCAGATCGGTTACGTCGGTCCCCAGCGCCAGGTCATCGAGGCGCGGAGGACACCGCCGGGCGCGAGGCTGACGAGACCGGTCCCCGCCACGCCGGCCGCCGCGAGGGCGACCGCATTCGGCCAGCTCGTCTGGGGCTCCACGCAGACGGCGCCGGGCGGGCTGTACACGACGACGGTGGCGAGCGGCGGCCCGAACTGGATCGACAGGTCGAGATCGGGCCAGGCCACGCGGGCCGGTCCGCGCGCATCGACGTAGACCGTGTCGAGGAGCCGATCGCCGAGGAGCGGGCCCGATCGCAGGTCCGACGTCGCGTCGACGACGATGCGGTGGCCGGTCGGGATGAGGTCAGGCCCGAGCTCGAGGACCTCGGCGGCGTCGACCGCGACCGCCATGTCCCCGCCGGTCGGGCGACGGAACCACGGGTGCCAGCCAAGCGCCGCCGGCATGGCCGTCTCGTCCGCGCGAAGTCGCCCCTCGATCCGCAACGCACCGTCCGCGAGGCGGACCGATTGCCGGAGGCGGCCGCCGAACGGCCAGCCGGCTGGCCCGAGGGCGATCTCGAGATCGCACGCCGAGTCGGAGGCGGCGATCAGCGCCCACGGGCGACCGAGGACGAGGCCGTGGATGGCGTGGCGGCCGTGATCGGGAGGCAGGCGGTGGGACGTGCCGTCCCATGCGACCGTCGCATCCGCAAGGCGCCCGACCCACGGCGCCATGAGGAACGAGCCCCAGCCGATCCCTCGATCGCCGGGCGCCGGCGAGGTCACCAGCCGCTCGACGCCACGCACGATCAAGGAAGCGATGCGGCCGCCCGCGGCGGCATCGATGACCACCCTCGCGCCGGCGGCGCGGAGCTCCAGGAGCGGGCGACCGCTCACGTCAGCCGGTCGGTCACGTCAGCCGGTCGTCTGCAGGCCGGCGGCGATGCCGCTCAAGGTGGCCGCGACGAGCCGGCGCAGGCGGAACTCGGCGGCGCTGCCCGTGGGCACGCGGCGCAGACGGCCGAGCACGTCCACCTGCAGTGACGAGAGGGCGTCGATATAGGGCGCCCGCAGCTCGATCGAGCGGGCGAGGGCCGGGTCCCCGGCGAGCAGCCGGTCGTGCCCGGACAGGAGGAGGATCGATCGGACCGCCGCGGCGTGCTCCGCGGCGATCGCCCGGCCGACCGCCGCGGCATCGGGGCCATCGGCGAGCGCGAGGTAGCGACTGAACGTCCCGAGGTCCGTCCAGCCGAGCGAGATCTCGGCGGCGTCGAGAAGTGAGGCGAAGAATGGCCAGGCGACCCGCAGGGCGCGCAGTCCGTCCAGCGTGTCGGAGCCACCGGCCGCGATCGCTCCCTCGAGCGCGGCGCCGATGCCGTACCAGCCGGGGAGGTTCGCCCGGGCCTGCGACCAGGCGAATACCCACGGGATGGCCCGCAGGCCCTCGAGCGTTACCGACGCCGCGCTCGGCCGTGCAGCCGGGCGCGATCCGAGGGTGAGTCCGGCGATCTGGGCGATCGGGGTCGCCTCGGCGAAGACGCGGAAGAACCCCGGCATCGACACCAGGTCGATGTAAGCCTGGCGCGCCCGGTCGGCGAGGTCCGCCAGGATCGGCGCGCCATCGGCCGCGGCGCGATCGGCCGCCATCTCGTGGACCGGACCGGACGCGAGGAGTGTCGCTGCGGTGATCTGCTCGAGATGGCGGAGCGCGAGCGCCGGATCCCCATAGTGGGCGGCGATGACCTCGCCCTGCTCGGTGAACTTGAGACGACCGGCCACCGAACCTGCCGCCTGGGCAAGGATCGCCCGGTCCGCGGGCCCACCGCCACGCCCGATCGAGCCGCCCCGACCGTGGAACAGGGTCAGCGCGACGCCATGGCGGCGGGCCGACCGCACGATCCCTTCCTGAGCGCGGTGAAGGAGCCAGTTCGCGGCGAGGAAGCCGGATTCCTTCGAGGAGTCCGAGTAGCCGAGCATCACCTCCTGACCATCCCGGCGCGACTCCAGGTGCCGGCGATAGCGGGGGTCGGAGAGGAGGGCATCGAGGAGCGCCTCGGCACCCCCCAGGGCGACCGCCGATTCGAGCAACGGCACGACGTCCAGCCGTGGCGTCGCCGCCGGCAGGTCGCCGAGCAGCGACTCCGATTCGGGCAGCAGTGTCGGATCGCCTGCCCGTTCCGCCAGCTCCAGGACGGCGAGCACGTCCGCGACTGACGTCGTGAACGAGATGACGTAGCGGCGACAGGCCTCCTCGCCGTAGCGCGCCTGGAGGCGGGCGATCGCCCTGAACGTCGCGACGACTTCGCCGAGGGTGACGCCCGGCGCGACCTCACGCTCAGGGTCGATCGGAGTGCCCACCGCTTCGCTGAGCGCCGCGAGCGCCGACCGGTGGACGGCGGCGTGCTGGCGGATCTCGAGCGAGGCGAGGTGGAAGCCGAACGTCGCGACCTGCCATCGGAGCTCCGCCACCTCACCCCAGGCGACCCGCCCGAGGCCATCGGCCGCGAGAGCGGCCTGGATCACGGCAAGTTCCGCATCGAAGGCCGCCGCATCGCGATAGCGGCCAGTCGCCGGGCCCGGCTCGGCCGTGAGGCCTGCCCTGGTCCGGCGGAGACGCTCGGCGATCGCCCCGAACCGCTGGCGGTACGGCTCGTCGGGAAAGCGACGGGCGAGCCGGCGCGCGGTCTCCGGCAGCTCCTCCGCGTCGCGAGCGAGGGTCCGGGCGAGGGCGGCGTCGAGGCGTTCCGGGGACACCGCGACGGCGATCGTCTGCATGAGGCGAGCGCTGACCGCTTCGTAGCCTCGCACGACGTGATCGGCCTGGATCCGCATCGCCCGGATCGTGGTGTCCGCGGTGACGAGCGGGTTCCCGTCGCGGTCCCCCCCGATCCACGATCCGTAGCGGAGGAACGGGTGGACCAGTGGCGGCCTCGTGCCGGTCCGCCCGGCATCGGCGGCGACGGGACGATCTCCCCCGTCGGGGCCTGCGGTCCGGCTCCGGTCGAGCGCCGCGTCGAGCGCTGTGTCGAGCGCGCGGTAGAGCCGCGGCGCCGTGGTGAACAGCGACACGTCGAAGAAGGCGAGGCCGGCCCGGACTTCGTCAAGCGGCGACGGAGCGGCCGACCGGATCTCGGCGGTCCGCCACAGGACCGTGATCTCCTCTCGGAGCAACCGGCGGGCCTCCCCGTCGTCCTGGGCGGTCGTCGTCGGATCCTCGAGCCGCGCGAGCAGGCTGCCGATCCGGCGGAGCGCGACGAGGAGGGTACGACGACGGGCCTCGGTGGGGTGCGCCGTGAGCACCGGGACGATGGCGAGCCGGTCGAAGGTCGCTCCGAGCGCAGCCGTCGGATCGTCGCGGACGAAGCGGTCGACGGCCCCGTCGATCGAGCCTGGGAGTGGGCGTGCCCGCGCGCGCCGGGCCTCGCGCCGGATGCGGCGCGTCCGATCGCGCTCCTCCGCGAGGTTCACGAGCTGGAAGTACAGGGTGAACGAGCGAGCCACGTGCTCGAGACGATCCGGGTCGAGGTCGGCGATCGTGGCGGCGACCTCGGCGATTGCACCTTCGAGCGAGGTCGCCACGCCGCGCCGCGCCGCGACGAGGCGGACCCGGATACCCTCGACGATCTCGAACAGCTCGCGTCCGGCCTGCTCGGCGATCACCTGGCCGAGGAGCGCACCGAGCAGCCGGATCTCACGGCCGAGGATGCCGCGCTCGGCGCCGATCCCGGGACCCTTCGGCTCGGCCGCCACGGCCGCGAACGCGCGGGCCCGACCCTCCGTTCCTCGACCGACCGCCACCGGACCTGTCCTCCTCGCGCGCTGAGCGTCCGAGTGTAGCCGCGGTGTACGCTCGGGTCGTGGAAGGGACCCGACCCGGCGGCCCGCCGAGCTCCGTTCAGGCGAGCTCCGTCCGGGCCCGGCTCGGGCGAGCGCTCGTCGGCACCCCCGCCTATCCCGTCCGCGCCGCGGATACGGCGACGATCCGGCTGGCGGGCCTCGACCTCCCGGTCCGCTCGACGGTCGCGATCGTCGTCACCGTGCTCGTCCTCCTGGCCGACTACCACCGCAACTTCCTGCCGGCCGACATCCTCTTCAGCCGCGATCCGGCGGCGATGCGGACGGTTGCGATCGAGCGGTTCGCCCTGTTCGGCCTCGTCCCGCTCGCCATCGTCCTCGCCCTGTTCCGTGACGACCCGCGGCGGTTCGGCCTCCGACTTGGAGACTGGCGTGCCGGGATCCTCATCGCCGCCGTCGGCGTGCTCATCCTCGCCCCGATCGTCGTCTGGCTCGGCCATTCGCCCGACTTCGGCGCCTACTACGCACCGAGCGCCACGGACACGCCGGACCTGGTCCTCACCAACGCGCTCGACCTCGGGGCCGCCGAGTTCCTCTTCCGAGGGTTCCTCATGTTCGCCCTGCTGCGGACGATCGGTCCGCTCGCGGTACTGGTGGCGGCCGTGCCGTTCGCTTTCTCGCACCTCGGCAAGCCGGAACTCGAGACGCTCTCGGCCCTGTTCGGCGGGGCGATCTTCGGCTGGGTCGACTGGCGCACGGGCTCGATCCTCTACAGCGCGGCCGCCCACGTGGCGATCCTCACGCTCGTGACCCTCGCGGCGGCCGGCCGGATCTGACCCCCTCCGGCGGCGCACGCCTCGTGTCGACGCACGCCTCGTGACGCACGCCTCGCGACCTCACCGATTAGACTGCGCCCGACACTCGAACCAATCGACCGTTTTCCCCAGGTGGTGGTGCCCATGAAGGTCGGCGTCGCCAGGGAGACCGCGCCCGGTGAACGGCGCGTCGCCCTGGTCCCCGAAGCGCTCGGCAAGCTCACGGCGGCCGGGCTCGAGATCCTCGTCGAGACCGGAGCCGGCGGCGGGTCGGCCATCCCCGACCAGGCGTTCGCGGACGCCGGTGCGCGGGTCGTCTCGACCGACGAACTGTATGCCGGCGCGGACGTGATCCTGCGAGTCCAGAAGCCGTCGGCGGCGGAAGTGGTCCGCCTGCGCTCCGGCCAGGCGGTGATCGGCCTGCTCCAGCCGTTGCTCGACCCGCAGCTCATGGCAGCGCTCGCGGCGGCCGGCGTGACGGCGATCAGCCTCGATGCGCTGCCACGGACCCTCAGCCGGGCGCAGACGATGGACGCCCTGTCGAGCCAGGCGAATGTCGGCGGCTACAAGGCGGTCCTCATCGCGGCCAATGCGTACGGCCGCTATTTCCCGCTCCTCACGACCGCCGCCGGGACGGCGAAACCCGCCAATGTCCTCATCCTCGGCATCGGCGTCGCCGGCCTCCAGGCGATCGGGACGGCGCGCCGACTCGGCGCCGTCGTCAAGGCCTACGACGTGCGCTCGGAGACGAAGGAGCAGGCCGCCAGCCTCGGTGCCCAGTTCCTCGTCCTCACCTCGGTCGCAGACGCCACCGGAACCGGTGGCTACGCCCGCCAGCTCACCGCGGAGGAGCAGGCCGCCCAGCAGGCCGAGCTCAACGGCCACATCGCCACGATGGACGTCGTCATCACCACCGCCCAGGTGCCGGGTCGGCGACCGCCGCTCCTCGTCACCGCCGCGGCGGTCCAGGGCATGAAGGCCGGCTCGGTGATCGTCGACATGGCGGCATCCGCGCTCGGCGGGAACGTCGAGCTCAGCCGCGTCGGCGAGACGATCGTCACCGACAACGGGGTCACGATCATCGCCCCGGACAACCTTCCGGCCACGATGCCGGCGGGGTCGTCGATGTTCTACGCCCGCAACATCTCCTCCCTCCTCCTCCACCTCGTGAAGGATGGCGCGCTCGTCCTCGACTTCGACGAGGAGATCACCGCCGGGACGGTCATCACCCATGGCGGGACGGTCGTCCAGGAGGCGACGAAGAAGCTGCTCCAGCCGGCGGCACCGGCAGCCGGAGGTGCACCCGCATGAGCCCAGAGCTCCTTAACTCGCTGGCGATCTTCGCCCTCGCGATCCTCGTCGGGTTCGAGGTCATCAGCAAAGTACCGGCGACCCTCCACACGCCGCTGATGTCCGGCGCGAACTCCATCCACGGCATCGTCCTCGTCGGGGCGATGCTCATCGCGGCCGATGCCAACGATCCGCTCGGCTACCTCCTCGCGTTCGTGGCGATGGTCTTCGGGGCGATGAACGTGGTCGGCGGCTACGTCGTGACCGACCGGATGCTCCAGATGTTCCGCAAGAAGCCGGTGGCCGCGAAAGCCACCGCAGGTCCGGAGGGCGCCGCCGGGTCCGCCGGCGCCCCCGGCGCGTAGGCGAGGAGCGCGCCGATGTCCCAGGAGTGGATCACCACCATCGCCTATCTCGCGTGGCTTGTCGGGGCCGCGTGCTTCGTCCTTGGCCTGCACCAGATGAACTCGCCGGCGACCGCCCGCGACGGCAACCGCCTGAGCGCGTCGGGGATGGCGATCGCCGTCGTCGCAACCCTCGGCTGGCTCGTCCTCCGCCCCGGTGGCCTCAGCGCGGCGGCGTGGATCGTCATCGTCGTCGGCTTCGCCATCGGCGGCGGCGCCGGGCTCTACGCGGCGCGCAACGTGAAGATGACCGCCATGCCGCAGCTCGTCTCGCTGTTCAATGCGGTCGGCGGCGGCGCGGCGGCCCTGGTCGCGACCAGCGACTTCATCCGCCTCTCCAGCACCGGCGCGGACCTCTCGACCACGATCTTCGTCGTGCTCGGCGCCGTCATCGGCTCGATCACGTTCAGTGGCTCGCTCATCGCCGGCGGCAAGCTCCAGGGACTCATCGCCGGCAAGCCGATCCAGGTGCCGGGCGGGCGGGCGGTCACGATGGCGATCGCGGTGGTCGCACTCCTCGGCACGGTCGCCCTCGTGCTCGGCTCGGCGGGGACGCTCAGCCTCAACGGCGGCGCAGCCGTGCTCGTCCTCGCGGTCGTCGTCGCGGCTGGCCTCGTCTTCGGCGTGACGATGGTCCTGCCGATCGGCGGCGCGGACATGCCGGTCGTCATCAGCCTCCTCAACAGCTTCACCGGCACCGCCGCGGCGATGGCCGGCTTCGTCATCCAGAACCCGGTCCTCATCATCTCCGGCGCGCTCGTCGGGGCCTCCGGCGGCATCCTCACCAAGCTGATGGCGGACGCCATGAATCGCTCGGTCATCAACATCATCGCCGGCGGCTTCGGCGGTGCCGAGGGGACGATGGCGGCGGTCAGCGGTGCGGGTGGCTCCGTCCGCGAGATCAGCGCGGACGACGCGGCGATCCAGCTGGCGTACGCCCAGCACGTCATCGTCGTTCCCGGCTATGGTCTCGCCGTGGCGCAGGCGCAGCACCAGGTCCGCGAGCTCGCCGAGCTCCTCGAATCGCGCGGGGTCGACGTCAAGTACGCGATCCACCCGGTCGCCGGCCGGATGCCGGGGCACATGAACGTGCTCCTCGCAGAGGCGAACGTGCCGTACCCCCAGCTCAAGGAGATGGAGGAGATCAACCCCGAGTTCGACCGGGCGGACGTCGCCCTCGTCGTGGGGGCGAACGACGTGACGAACCCCGCCGCGCGCCGGCCGGGCTCGCCGGTGTCCGGGATGCCGATCCTCGATGTCGACCACGCGAAGTCGATCATCGTCATCAAGCGCTCGATGGGCCGCGGCTACGCCGGCATCGACAACGAGCTCTACACGGACCCCAAGACGGGGATGCTCTTCGCCGACGCGAAGGACGGGCTCCAGTCGCTCGTGGCGGCGGTCAAGGCGGTCTGAGAGCTCGGCCCGCAACCGCCTGCTCCGGTGGTTCGGAGGTTCGGAGGTTCGGTGTGCCGGGTGGGCTCGACCGTTCGGTGACAGGTGGCCCTCAGGCGGGCGTTCGTCACGCGGGCATCGCCATATGCTCTCGTGGAGAACCATCTTGTCACGCTAGCTTCGGCAACTCGCCGACGAATCGTGCTCAGGGCCTGGCGTGGAGGATCGGCGGCGGCGGCGACGCTCTGACCAGCGCCCGCCTGGCGGTCATCTGGCCGCAATCGGGCCGGCTCTCCACTCAGGATGGGAGCTGATCGCTCGAGCGGTCGCTAGTGCTAGCTCACGAGCTCCATCCGGATCCGCTTGTTGATACGACCCTTGCTCTCGTAGCCGGTGACGCGGATCGCGCCCACCTCGCGAGTGTTGGCGACGTGCGTCCCGCCGTCCGCCTGCAGGTCGAGGCCGACGATCTCGATCGTGCGGATCTCCTCGATGCCCGGCGGCAGGAGATTCACCTTCGTCCGGATGAGGTCGGGGATGGCGAACGCCTCGTCGCGCGGGAGCACCGCCACTCGCACATCGCGGGCTGCAGCCAGCTCGCGGTTCACCGTCTCCTCGATGGTCGCCACGAGCTCGCCGCCCATCCGCTCGAACTCGAAGTCCATCCGCCCCGAGCCGGGCTCCATGTTGCCGCCGGTCACGAGCGCGCCGTAATCGCGCCAGACGACGCCGCACAGCGCGTGGAAGGCGGTGTGGGTGCGCATGAGCAGGTGGCGCCGGGCCCAGTCGAGGTCGACGTGCACCCCATCGCCCACCGACGGCGGATCGCCACCGTCGAGCTCGATGACGTGGACGATCTCCGAACCGGCGCGGCGGGCGCTCGCCACCGTCCACTGCCGCCCATCCGCGGTGCGGAGCAACATGCCTCGATCCGCCGGTTGCCCGCCGCCGCCCGGGTAGAAGATCGTACGGTCGAGGACGACGAGTGACCGGTCCGACGGGTCGACGGCGACGACGCGGGCCTCGACCGAGCGAGCGTAGGCATCGACCGCGGCGATGGATCCGGCCATCTCGTCTCCGAGCTATCGGGCGGCGCTGCGCCCGGCGACAGGCGGGCGCCCGCTACTTGACGGTCAGCGTCCCGGTCATGTTGGGGTGCACGTCGCACTGGAACGGGTAGGTCCCGGCCGGCAGTGCCGGAACGTCGTAGGTCGTCGTGATCACTCCGGTGACGATCGAGCCTTTGAAGGCCTCGGATCCGTCGCTCTTCTTGATGTCGATGTTGTGCGGCACACCCTGGTCCTGGTTCTCGAACGTGATCTGGAATGGCTGGTTCGCCGGGGCCGTGAGGGCGGGCACCGTGAATGCGATGTTCAGGGCGGTTTCGGTGATCGTCACGCCGCCCGTGCCGCCGCTCGCTGCTGGCGCCGATGCCGACGGGCCCGCCGATGCGCCGGCCGACGCCGCCGATGAAGACGCCGCGGACGGAGCGGCGGATGCGGCCGGGCTGGGCGTCGCCGGTGGCGGCGGTTCGAACGTCCAGCCGGCCGACGAGGTGCTCGTACAGGCGCCAGCGGCGAGGCCGAGGACGATGGCCAGGGACAGGAGTCGTGCCGGGCGCCAGGTGGGGCGCGGGTTCACGGAAGGACGCATCGGTTCGGAAGACCTCCCAGGGCAGCCGGTCGTGGAGCCGGCCGAAGCCGGCATGGTGAGGTTCGATCGGTTCGGCGACACTCTACCGCCCTCCGCCTCGATGCGTTCAGGCTCGCTCGGTGAGACCGAGGCGGATCGCCACCGCGGCCGCCTCGACCCGGCCCGACACGGCGAGCTTGGCGAGGATGTTGCCGACATGGACGCCGACGGTCTTCTCGCTGATGAAGAGCCGCTCGCCGATCTCGCGGTTCGTCCGGCCCTTGGCGATGAGGAGGAGCACCTCACGCTCCCGTGGGCTGAGCCCGAACGGGTCGCCACGCCGCGGCGCCGGATCGCCGACGAGGCCGCGCACGAGTTCGGAGGCCGGCCGGGTCGCGGCGACCTCGACGACCCCGGCCATCTGGCCGTTTCGCGGTGGTCGGTCGGCGGGGGTCGACGGAAGGTCGATGAGCGCGCGGCCGGCCAGTTCGCGGATCCGCCGCTCGAGCGGACCTGCCCCGAGGCGCTCGGCGATCGCGGACGCCTCACCGAGTGGCGCGCGGGCTGCCGACCGACCCGATCGCGCATCGCCGGCGGCGGCAAGGATCGCCTCGGCCTGGCGCCATCGGGCCCGCGCCAGCTGATACGGGTCGCCGAGGGCCGACCACGAGGCCGCGATGCGGTCCCAGGCCGCCGGGTCGTCGCGTTCCTCGATCCGCGCCCGGAACGCCCGGGCGAGTGCGAGTTCGGTATCGGCGAGCTGGCGCGATCCGACCGACGTCGCCACGCCGGACCGTTCGACTGCCGCCGTGGCGTCGGCGAGGATCCGTGCCGACCGCCGTCGCGCCTCGGAGAGATCGGCGAGTGCCCGCCGTTCGCGGGCGTGAGCGGCGATCTCCGCGTCCACCTCGAGCGCCGTCGCGGCCATCCGGGCGATGAGCACCCAGTCCTCGGTCTGGATCGCCGCCTCCCATCCGCGGTCGGCGGCACGCCCGGCGTCCCCGAGATCGTCATGCCACAGGGCGTAGGACGCCGCGGCTTGGTGGACCGGCACGGTGAACTGCGAATCGGTCACCGAGCCGACCTCGAGGAGGAGCTGGCCGAGCAGCCTGCCCGCCTCCTCGCCACCGTCCGACTCGATCTCGACGATCGCGAGGTTCACGACGGCGTTGACGAAGGTCACCCCGCCGGGGGCCCACTCCAGAGCCCGCACGCTGAGATCGCGGCACTCGTTCCAGCGCCCGAGCTGGAAGAGCGAATCGGCGGCGTTTCCACCGAGCAGGTTCCCGTACACCGCTCGGAGGCCTTCCCGGGTCGCCTCGGCGATCCCCTCGTACGCGACGTCGATCGCCTCCGAGCGGCGGCCGAGGAGGTCGAGCACGGTGGTGAGATTGGCGGTCGCCCGGAAATACTCGTCGAGCTCCCGGAGCTCGGACGCGATGGCGCGCGCCCGGTGGAGCAGCTCCACGGCATGCTCCGGTTCATCGGTCCAGGCGCGCGCCACCCCGAGGGTGGTGAGCGCGTGCGCCTCCTCGGATCGCGCGCTCGGGCCCACGGCGCCGGCGACGGCGATGGCCTCCTCCGCGATCGAGACCGCCTCCGAGAACGTGCCCTCGAGCATCCTGACCTGGGCGAGTGCGGCGAGGATGCGGGCTCGCTCGCGGGACGGGGTCGACGGGACCAGCTCCGCCGCCCGCCGGTAGGCGACCGCCGCGCCGTCGGCATCGCCGGCCGCCCGCCGGTAGCGCCCGAGGCGCTCGTGGAGCAGGGCGATCCGGATGCGCTCCCGGCGCTCGTCCGCGCGGGCGATGGCGACCTCCGCGAAGGCCGCTGCGCGAAGCGGCATGCCGGCGGCGAAGGCGACGTCGGCGGCGCGCTCGTGGAGCATCGAGAGCCCTTCCGTCGTCGTCCTTCCGGCCGTCAGGTCGACCGCCGATCCCAGCGGTTCGGCGAGCTCGATGCTCAGCTCGATGTGGCGGAGTGCGTCGGCCGGCGCGTCGAACGCCTCCGCTCGAGCGGCAGCGGCGAGGGAGGCCGTCCGGGTCCTGGCGACGTCATGGGCGGCGAGCCAGTGCTCCGCGGCGCTGGCCGGTGAATCCCGCAGTGCCGTGGCGACCGCCACCTGCTGGCGACGCCACTGCAGCGGCAGCAGGTCGGAGTTGACGGCGCGGCCGATGAGCTCGTGCCGGATCGCCACGACCGGCTCGCCGTCGACGTCCACCGACTCGACGAGCCAGCCGTGCTCCACTGCCTCCGCCAGACCCGCGCTGAGCGCCGCGTCGGGCCCGCGATCCGGCCGCCGCGTCGGGTCGTCGCGGCTCTCGGCGCGACGACCCGCGCCGATCTCGGCGATCGTCGCCGCCTCTGTCAGCTCGCGACGCCGCAACGGC
>Ga0307374_10011206_pt1 | contig 12808 bp, 10 predicted proteins | sample OX3MG_FD_202532 | JGI IMG/M metagenome (GOLD analysis project Ga0307374, IMG submission 202532) | Soil microbial communities from Risofladan, Vaasa, Finland - OX-3 | ecosystem: Environmental > Terrestrial > Soil > Coastal area > Acid sulfate soil | place: Finland: Risofladan, Vaasa | collected...
TCGATAGCCCAGGTAGGGAACGGAGAGTGCGAGGGCCACCGATATTCCTCCTCGAAGTCCGCTCCAGGTCAGCACCGCAATGGTCCCACGCTCGAAGTTCCGGAAGGGCGAGAGAATCAGAACCACGACGGCAACGCTGACAAGTCGGGCGATCAATACCAGCGGGACAGCAACTAGCGCGGCGATTCCATAGCCGCTGTTCAGCGGCACCAGCAGCAACTCCGCTCCGATCAGAAGGAACAGGATCGCGTTGAGAATCTCATCCACGACCTCCCAAAAAACGTCGAGGTGAGAACGCGTCTCGTCGGACATTGCCTTCTCTCGGCCCTCGTTGCCGATTAGCAGTCCCGCCACCACGATTGCGATGGGCGCGGAAACCCCGATCCGGTCCGCCAGTGCGTAACCCCCACTGGCGAGCCCGAGGGTCAGGAGGATTTCCACCTTGTAATTGTCCACCTGCGCGAGCAGCCAATAGGTCAGCAGGCCTGCCGCCAAACCAAAGACGATTCCTCCTACAGCTTCCATCGCGAGCAGTTTAACGGCTTCGAGCGCACCTACGTGGACCGGAGAAGTCGCGACTTGGAGCAGTACCATAAAGACAACGGCACCGACGCCGTCGTTGAAAAGCGATTCGCCTCCAATCTGGGCCTGGATGTCCGGAGGGATCGCAAGCGTTCTTAGAATCGCGAGCACCGCTATGGGATCGGTCGGCGAGATCAGCGCCCCAAACAGTAAGGCCGCCACTGGCGGTATCGGCATCCCGACCAAGCTCAACACCAGCCATGTTCCACCGGCGACGACCAACGTGGAGATCGCCACGCCAAGGGTCGAGAGGAGAGCGATCGCACCCTTCTGGTCGGAAAGCTGCGGGATCTTGAGATTCAGGCCACCCGCGAACAGCAGGTATGCCAGAAGTCCGTGCAGCAGCACGCGGTTGAAATCGATGTGCTTCAGGAAGCCTGCGGCCGCAATATCCGCCGATGGGACACCCGCTTTTCCAACGACTATTACCAAGGCAGAAAAGATCAGGGCGATTGCGAGCACCCCAATGGTGGAAGGCAGCCTAAAGTAGCGGACATTCAGAAAACTGAAAATCGCTGTGATGGTTAGCAGGATGGCAATTATGTCGAAGGACACGGGCTCTCAGGGTGTGTTTTACAGCCGACTTCCGCGGACCCGTGGCCTCGCGACGCCAACTCAGTTTCCTCTTCGCAGTATCAGGACCACTACTACCAGCATACACAACAGAACAATCCAGAACGTGATCGCGATCTTGATTGCTTTCTTAGCCCGGTCTGCCTCCCACCAGGTTCTCGGTCTGACGTTCTGCGCCAGCAGAGTCACGACGCCCGCTAAATTTACGCAGATCACGTTCGTGACGAACAGTAGCATCGCATGTGCCGCCAGGCCAAAGTCACCCGAGCCGACCAGCAGCCCGAAGGTAACCAGCGGAGGGAGCAGGGCCACCGCGACCATGACCCCAATTAGGGCAGCCGACGCCCCCGTGGTGATCGACAACACCCCGGCCGCTCCCGAAGCAAGCGCGAGCACAACATCCTTTAGTTGCGTATGGAGCCGGCTCTGAATTTCCGCAACCTGCGGATCGACCACGATTAGAAAGCCAATCGGTATAGCTACCGCCAACGCCACCAGAATCCCGACCAGGTTGGTTTTCGCGGCGGACTTCGCGAGCGCCGTGTCGCCCAGCGTGGTCGCCAGCGCCAGCGCGACATTCGGGCCCAGCAACGGCGCAATCACCATCGCGCCAATTACGACCGTTATATTGTTGTAGTCGATGCCAACCGCCGCAACCACCGCCGACAGCGCCACCAGCACGACAAATATCCGGGTTAGCTGAGCGCCCTCGTCAACTTGCTGATATAACTCTTCGCGGCTGATTCTTGGGCTGGGCGCTTCTTTCTGCTCTGCTCCGTCGCTGGCCGCGGCCGCGGACTGCTCTTTCTGCTCCAGTTCGAGCCGCGGAATCGTGGCTTCCACCGGAACGAGCACCGCCCGGAAATCCGCTCCCTCAAGGGTCTTCTGGAGCTCATCGAGAAAGGGTTCCGTATTTTCAACCTGAAGCAGAACTCTGACGAGGATCTGCTGGTCGGAGAGTTCCTCCATCCAGTTCGCGACCACGCCGTCCTTGTTCAGGCTCTCCTGCAATCGCGGGCCGTGTTCCGCCGGCAAGAATACTTCTATAAGCCGAAGCGCCATCTTCGGTCCTTATCAACGTCGCACGCAGGTGATCGCATCGGTCGCCGCCAACGGAGGCAGTATCGGTCTTTCGCGCGAGCGGGCGCAATCGCAAAACATGCATGTGCACCGGTTCGGGAAGCGAAGGGAGGTGTTGGAGCGGCGGGCGGTCAGGCTGTAGGCCGGGGACGTTGTCGCCCCGCGATACCGAAATCCCTCCCCATCTAGATCCAATCTGGATCAATTGCGCTTCTCTGCGGGAACGCGGGTTGGCCCAACGGAACGGACACTGCCCATTGAACCCACGCTCCGCTTGACAGCCGCTCACGGCATATGCGAACACACGTTCGCATCGGCTTTCATTCCGGCGCCCGACAGCGCCTCTGCGAACGGGAGGCTACAAGATGAAAAGAATCGGTATAGCGATCGGTGTCCTGGTAGTGGGAGTCGCGCTCCACAATTTGCGGGGCCGGGCTGAAGCCAAGGCCGACGATGTGGCGGACATCAAGGCGGTGGAAAACGGCATCGCCACCGCCGCAAAGGCGCGCGACCTCGACACCATCATGAAAAACTATCCGCGTGGGGACACCCTGGTTGTCTTCGACGTCGCTCCGCCGCGCCAGTATGTGGGCTACGACGCCTTTCGCAAGGACTGGCAGCATTTCCTCGATATGTTTTCCGGCCCCATCACCTACGAGATGGTCGATCTCCATGTGATTAGCGACGGTAAAATGGGGTACGCGCGCATGATTCAGCACATCGCCGCCAAGGGCAAGGACGGCAAGCCGCTGGACTTCAATGTCCGGGTGACGGATGTGCTGCGCAAGACCGACGGCCGCTGGTTGATTATCCATGAGCACGCTTCGTTTCCGGTGGACATGGCGACCGGCAAGGCGGATTTTTTGTCAAAACCGTGATGGCATAAAAAGCCGCCGAGGGGCGGCCTGCGCCTCTGCGCTGGCCAACCGGCGTCAAGCGCGCGCGGGAGAAGACTTTGCCAGGTGTGGCGCGCGCGGTGTCAGGGCTTGCGCGCCCACTGGATCAGTTCGAAAAGGACGCCCGGGACCCCATGCAACGAAAAGAAATGCGAACGGTTGCCGTCGGGATCGACGAAAGGCAGCGGCCGGGCGAATTGCACGCCGGTTTGCAGCAGGATCGCGTGCGCATGTTCGAGATCGTCGACGGCAAATGCGAGATGCTGCATGCCGGCCTTGCCGGCGCGAAGGAAGTCGTGAATCGGGCCCTGAGCGTCAAGCGGCTGCAACAGCAGAATGGGCGAGTCTCCCTTGGCCGCGCCGTAAAAAGCCCAGCGGGCGTTCAGTCCGGGATAGCCCTGGAGTGCCCCGGGGCCGAGCTGGCCCTCGTCGGTGCGGGTGAGCCCCAGGGCCTCCATGCTGCGTGAGGCGCCGAACAGATCGGTCACCGCGATACCGATGTGATCGAGTTTCATCTCTGAACTCCGAACGAGCGCAGAATCCAGCGGCTGAAAACCTCGGCCACCTGCTCGCGGCTCAAGAGACCCGACGGATTGAACCAGTTCTCAACATAGTTAAGCGCGCCGATTATGCCGAAGAAGGCAAGCTTCGGATCCTCGATCCGAAAGATGCCCTGCTCGACACCCCTTTGCAGGACGGAAACCCAAAGCCTGCGATACTGATTCTGCTTGCGGACGATCTGGTCGCGGTAGCGCCGCTCCAGGTTCCTGAGCTCGGATTGGAGAAGCGCGGTTTCGCTCGGACGGGCGAGGCAGATATTGGCGCGGACCAAAAGCCCGATGCATTGCTCGGGGCTTTCTTCGCCGGCCAGCGCCGCCCTGGCGCCCTCCAGCGCTTCGTCCATCAGCCGGTCGAGCACCCGGTGGAGCAACTCCTGCTTGCTCTTGACGTGACGATAGAGACTCGAAGCGCGAAGTCCTACGCTATCGGCCACGTCGCGCATCGAGGTTCCGTGGTAGCCGTTACGTACGAAGAGATAGCCGGCGCCGCTGGTAATGCGGCTCTTGGTGCTCTGCTTCGCAGAGTTGGCGAGACCCACGTTCAGACTGGCGATTTTGCACTGAGTCGAAAGCATCAGACCATCGTCTCCCCACCGTCGACCGCGATCGTCTGCCCGGTGATGAAATCGCCCAGGTGTGAGGCGAGAAACAGCGCCATGTGCGCGATCTCCTCGGGTTGCCCGTGACGGTTGAGCCAGATCCGCTTCATGTAGTGCTCGTACTTTTCGGGATCGGTGAATAGCGGCTCGGAAAACCTGGTCTTGATCAATCCGGGCGCTATGCAGTTGACCTGAATGCCGTACTGGCCGAGGTCGCGGGCCAGCACCTTGGTCATCGAGATGAGCGCTGACTTGCTGATCGAGTAGGCGCCAAGGTTGGGGTTGGGATCGAGCCCCTCGTTCGAGGAGATGTTTATGATGCGGCCGCGGCGCCGCTCTTTCATCTCCGCCGCCGCCATCCGGGAGAGCAGGAAGGGTCCGCGCAGGTTGACGTCCATGATCTTGTCCCACACCTCGGGCGTGGTCTCAATAAAGGGTCCGTAGGTTGGACATGTCGCGGCGTTGTTGACCACGATATCGATTCGCTGCCACTTCTCTCGCGCGCTTGCGACCAGACGGGCGACGTCGTCCTGTTTGCCCATGTGACACCCCACGGCCAGGGCGGTGCCGCCGCAATCGGCGATCTCCGCGGCGAGAACCTGGAGGTCGGTTTCCCTGCGGGCCGCCAGCACGACCTTGGCGGCCGCAGCGGCGAACTTGAGCGCGATGGCGCGGCCGATGCCGTGGCTGGCACCGGTCACGATGGCCACCTGGCCTTCGAGATCTCCGCTCATCGGCGCTCCCTACTTTTGCGCGGGTTTGCCCGGTGCCTGCCGCGCCAGTTCGTCCGCGGCGTCGGCGATCGCGTCGGCGATCTGATTGATGACCTCACGGTCGGCGATCAGTGCCGGCATCAGGCGCATCACGCTGGTCTCGTTGCCGGAATAGATCGCGATCAAGCCGCGCCGGGCGAGCATCTGCGACATGATCGGGCCGTGAGTATCGTCGGCGAATTGCAAGCCGATCATGAGCCCCATCCCGCGCACCTCGCGCAGAATCCGAGGGTGCTGGGCGGAAACCGAGCGCAGCCGCCCGAGCAGAAGGTTGCCCATCGATTCCGCGCGCGCGCACAGCTCGTGTTTCTCGATATAATCGATGACCGCGAGCGCCACCCGGCATCCGATGTCGCTGCCGCCGAAGGTGGAGAGATGAATGTAAGGATGGCGGAGGTTGAACTCGTTGAGGCGGGCGTTGAAGACCGTCGCCGCGATCGGATAGTACCCTCCGCTCATCGACTTGCCGACGGTCATGATGTCGGGGACGACGCCATAATGCTCCGAGCAGAACATGCGGCCCGTGCGGCCCCATCCGGTCTGCACTTCATCGAAAATGAGAAGCGCGCCGTGGCGGTCGCAAAGCTCGCGCGCCCCGCGCAGGAACTCGGCCGCGGCGCGGTGGATGCCGCCTTCGCCCTGGATTGGTTCGAGCATCACGGCCGCGGTATCATCGCCGCCCATCGCGCGCGCAAGCGCGTCGAGGTCGTTGAGCGGCACCCGTTTGAAACCCGGCACCATCGGCAGAAACGGAGCCTGATAGCGCTCGCGCCCGATGGCGGCGAGTGAAAAGCCGGTATGGCCGTGGTAAGCCCGTTCCATCGCGATGATGTCGGGCTTGCCGGTCACGCCGCGGGCGAGCTTGATGGCATAGTCGTTCGCCTCGCCGCCACCGACACTGTACATCAAACAGTTCAGATCGCCGGGCGTGATTTCGCTCAGGCGCGCGGCGAGCAAAGCCTTGGCCTCGGAGACGAGGAGGAAGTCGCCGATATCGTCGGTGGCGGCCGCGTCAATCAGGGCCTGACGGATGACGGGGTTGGCGCGCCCGACGTTGAACACTCCGGCGCTGTTGTAGCAGTCGATGTAGCGTCTGCCGTCAACATCCCATACGTAACAGCCCTCGCGGCGATGCTCCAGGATGTCGAGCCCGACGCGGCGCCAGCCGGCGACCCGCTTGCCGTTCACGTGTTCGGCGTAAAGCGCGAAGATCTTTTCTTTGTCCACCATCTATCCGGCCTCGGGCCTGAGCGCTCCCGGCTAGGATCGTGCCGGCGAGAAAACCGCCACCAGTTCGTTAGGGCCTTTGGTCACCCGATAGCCATACCTGGAGCCGCGCGGCACAAACACCGCCATCCCGGGCGTGAGCAAGTGCCGGACGCCATCGAATTGAATCTCGGCTTCGCCCGCCAGGATGTAGAAGATCTCGTCATGATCGGCGTACTCGACCTCGCGGTCGTCGTAGCCCTGCTCGAGGGTGGAAACGTTGAACGACATCGCACTCGAGCCGTGGGCCTTTCTTACCAGCCGGCGGCTGGTGAGATGGTCGAGCCGGACCACCTCGGCGTCGTCCTTGAGCGTCAGTACGCGAATCGGCTGAGCCATCGGCCTTATGCTCCCTGCTTGAGTTCGCTCTTGAGAATCTTGCCCACCGAGTTCTTCGGCAGCTCGGCCAGGAAAGCAAAATGCTCCGGCACCTTGAAGCGCGCCAGATTGTCCGCGCAAAACCCTTTGAGTTCTTCGGCGCTGACCTGGGCCTCGGCCTTGAGCGTGACGAAGGCGGCGACTTTCTGGCCGTATACGGGATCGGGCTGTCCGACCACGGCGGCCTCGCCCACGGCCGGATGGCGGTAGAGCACCTCTTCGATCTCGCGCGGCGAGATGTTTTCGCCGCCGCGAATAATCAGGTCATCCTTGCGATCGACGATGTAGCAGTAGCGGTCGGCGTCCATGTAGCCGATGTCGCCGGTGTGAAGCCATCCGCCGGCGAGCGCACCGGCGGTTGCCTCCGGCCGCTTCCAATAACCGGTCATTACTATGTCACCGCGGACCACGAACTCGCCGAGCTGGCCGGCCGCAACCTCGCGGTCGTCGTTGTCGACCACGCGCACTTCGATGCCCGGAAAGGGCGGACCGACCGAGCCGGGCTTCTGCGGGATGTCGCGGGTGATGTTGGCAACGGGGCCGGTCGATTCCGAAAGCCCCCAGCCCTCGGTTACGTAGCCGCCACACCGGCGCTGAATTTCCGCAATCACTTCAAGCGGCATCGGGCTGCCGCCGCAATCCCACTGCACGACCGAGCGCGTGTAGGCCTCGGCGTCGGGGACCGTCAACAACTTGACCAGCATCGTGGGCACGGCGGGAACAATCCTGATCGCATGCTCGCGAACCAATTCGAGCGCGGCCTTGGGCTCGAACCGCCGCATCATCACCACCGTGTTGCCCATCAGCAGCGTCGTGACCGCGACCGAAAGCCCATAGACATGCGAGAGCGGCAACGGCATCAGCATCGAGTTGGCGCGCGAATCCTCGCCTTTGGCCACGTACAGTCCGTAAGACAGCAACGCCTGGGCGTGGAAGTTTTTATGCGTCAGCATCACGCCCTTGGGCTTGCCAGTGGTTCCGGAAGTATAGATGAGGGCGGCCAAATCCTCGTCGCGCCCGTCGACACCCTCGACCTCGGGCGCGCGCGCGACAATTTCCTCGTAACCGATCGCGCCCTCAAGCGTGCCATCGGTAACGACCACCTGCTTGAGCTCGGGACATCGTTGGCGCACGGCAGAGAGTTTGCCGCCGAGTTCCCGGTTCGAGAGGACGACCTTGGCGCCGGAATCCGTGAGCAGAAACTCGAGGTCGGCAGCGGTCAGCACGCTCATGGTCGGAATGACAACCGCGTTGAGCCGGCAGCAGGCGAGATAGGTGGTCCAGACCTCGCGACAATTGGGCAGATGAATCAAAACCCGATCGCGCTCACCCACGCCGAGGGTGCGCAGCGCTCCAGCAAGCCTGCGCGATTCGGCGCCGAGCATCCGGTTGGTATAGCGCCGGCCCTCGAAGACCAGAGCGTCGTACTCCGGGAATCGGGTTTCGTTTTCGACAATCAGCGATCGCAGATGTGCCATGGGCGATCTCTATTAGATCTCGATTACGTAATCGCCGAAACGGTTGACCTCGAGCGTCTGCCCCGAAAACAGGACCACGGTGGTATTTTCCTGTTCGATGACGCAGGGCCCGGCGACGACCATGCCGTGGGTCAAGCGGCCGCCATCGTAAGTGTCGGCATTGACGAACCCGCGCGAGCCTCCGAAGTGGACCTTGCGCTTGCCCTTGAGCGCGCGGGCGGGCGACTTGGGCCGGCGCGCCAGCTCCTGCGGCTGGAGCGCGCGGGTTTTGCCCGTGCCCGTCACGCTCCAATGAAAAAAATCGACCGGGCTCTCGCGCACGCAGTAAGTGAACATGCGTTCGTGCAGGGCGTGGAAGGATTCCTTGACCTCCTGGATGTCCTGGCGCTGGAGTCGAGGCCCCGAGGGAACCGGCACGGTAAGCTCGTGGATCTGATTGGGGTACTTGGCGTCGGCGAAGCGCGTGAGCGTGATTCCGGAGTCGGCAAAGCCTTCCTCGGCCAGCTCGGCGCGCGCCTGCGCTTCGAGTTCGGCAAAGAGCGCGTTGAGTTGGTCGACGTCGAGCGACTCGCTATTGCAGGCCAGCGTCCTGATGTAGTCGTGTCGCACGTCGCTGACGACCATGCCGTAGGAGCAAAAAACTCCGGCGTAGCGGGGAATGAGGATCTTGTGAATGCCGAGCTCGGAGGCGAGCGTGGTGGCATGGATCGCGCCGGCCCCGCCGCCGACGACCAGCGTGTAGCCGCGGGGATCGATCCCGCGCTCGATGGAGACCGCGCGAATCGCGTTGACCATGTTGTTGTTGACGATTCGAAAGATCCCTTCGGCCGCCGCGGCCGTTTCGATAGCGAGCGGTTTGGCGATCTGTTGGGCGATCACCTGCTGCGAAAGCGCGGGATCGATCTTGCGCCGGCCACCGAGGAAAAAATCCGGATTGATGTAGCCAAGGACCAGGTTGGCATCGGTGACGGTGGGCCGATTGCCGCCCTGGCCGTAGCAGGCCGGGCCGGGATCGGCGCCCGCGCTCAGCGGACCGACCTGCAGCGCGCCGCCCTTGTCGATCCAGGCTATGCTGCCGCCGCCGGCGCCGATCGAATGCACGTCGACGGCGGCGACTCCGACCGGCATCTCGTGGACTCGCATCCGCTTGCTCAGCGTCGGTGAACCTTTGGTGATGAGGCAGACCTCGAAGCTGGTGCCTCCCATGTCGATCGCTATCAGGTCGGACACGCCCTCGCGCCTGGCGCAGTGGAGCGCGGCGGCGGGACCCGCCGCCGGCCCCGAGGCCAGCGCATAGATGGGCTTGCGCAGAATCTTGTCGACGGTCGAGCAGCCGCCGTTGAGCTGGATGAAAAGCAGGTGGCGCCGCAGGCCGTTGGCGCGCAGAAAGTCCTCGAGTTCCTGCATGTACTGGGAGATGCCGGGCAGGATGTAGGCGCTGAGCAGGGTGGCGCAAGTGCGCTCCCATTCCCGGATCGCGGGCAGCACGTCGGAACTCAGCACCACCGGCACTCCGGGAAGTTCGCGCTCGAGGATTGTTTTGACCCGGCGCTCGTGCGCGGGGTTGATTACTGACCACAGCAGCGAAACCGCGACCGCCTTGACCTGCTCTCGCTCGAGCGCCCTGGCCGCCTCGACTACCGAGCGATCGTCGAGTGCGATCGTGACGTTGCCCTTGTAGTCGATTCGCTCGCGCACCGGGATTCTCAGGTGACGCGGAACAAAGGCGGTCGGCGGAGCCATGTTCAGGTTGTAGCGTTCGGGCTTATAGCCGTCGCGGAAATAGATGACGTCGCGAAAGCCCTCCGTGCAGAGCAGCGCGGTCTTGGGACCGTTGCGTTGGATGACGGTGTTGGTCGCGATAGTGGAGCCGTGGACGAAGAGGTCGATGCGGCTTAGAAAATCGCCGAGTTCGAGTCCTTCGGCGCCGGCCAAGTTCCGCAAACCCTGTCGCACCCCCTGGGCCGGCTCCCGCGGAGTGGTGGCTTCCTTCCATAGGACCGCCCGTCCTTGGTCGTCGACCACGGAAAAATCGGTAAACGTTCCCCCGATGTCGATTCCGACAACGTAACGCATCGTTTCGAGACTCCGGCGAAGAGACGGCCTACTGGGGATCGAGGACGAAAGTATCGTTGGGCCGCATGTGCTCCTTGAGCCAGGTCGCCGCCGACGGCTTGTCCGGCGTCACCAGGGGCAGTGGGCCGCGCTGGGCTCTCAACTCCCCTCGCGACCGCGTCGTCGCCGCTTCATCAAGCGCCAGGGTCTGAGGATTCAGCGCCACCCCATAGACCTCGGACGCGGTGCGTGGACTGATGATGCCGTCGCGCACATCCTCGCGCACTCGCTCCGGATGGCGCTCGAGCGGGTCGCCGTAGCCGCCACCACCGCTGGAGATTCCGACCCAAACCTCATCGGGAGCGATCGTGAGATGGCCCTTGGCCGAACAGAAGGTGCGTTGCCCGGTGGTGCGGTTTTGCTTGTAGTTGCCGCCGCCGAATCCGGGCGTACCGCCAAGCACTCCGTGAGGCGGATTGGCCGAGCCGTCGCCGAACAGATGGCACTCCATCGGGCCGTCCACCGGACGTATCAGGATGTTCACTCCGGGGCCGCCCATGTGCTTGCCCTGGCCCATCGAGTCGGGCTCGATCTCCATGCGTTCAACCACCATCGGATGGAGCAGCTCGAGCATTTCGATGCTCAAAATCCGCAGTCCGCCAAGCGCCGCGATAGTTCCGATCACCGGCCAGCCATCGCCGACAGGCGACGCTCCGCCCCCGGCGGCTCCGTTGAACAGCATGCATCCCCAGTCGCTGTTCGCGCCGTCGCGCCGGTCGATGCCGGAAAGCACCGGTTCGCAGTGGACGCGGCCGTAGCCGGCGGACACCCGCTCGGGCATCGCTTTGGCGAGCGCCTTCCACACCGCGTCCTGCATCGGATCGCCCGGGACGATAGTCGCCAGCGCGGTCGACGCGGGGTACCTGGCATTGCAGACCGTGCCCTCGGGCGCCTTGCCGGTAACATGGCGCAGGCAGCCATCGTTGTGCGGAATCGCCGGGTCGATGCAGCAAAGCACGGGCGCGCCGGCCGCCGCCTGCAGCACTCCGGTCGAAGAATTGCCCGCGCCCGCGGTTTGGGGCGCGCTACCGGTGTAATCGACCTCGACATGGTCCTCACCGATACGGACCGTGGCCCGGACATAGATATCGGTGTTGCCTTGGCCGTCGCTGTCGATCCAGGTTTCGCCCACGTACTCGCCCTTCGGCATCGAGCGGATTTCCTGGCGCATGCGCCGGTCGGCGTGGTCGAGAATCGCCTCGACGTAGAGCAGCGTATCGTCGGGTCCGTATTGCTCGACGACCTCGAGCAAACGCTTCCTGCCGGTCCAGATCGAGCCGAGCTGCGCCATCAGATCGCCATAGAGCCAGTCGCGGTAACGCACGTTCGCCAAGTACAGACGGATAACGTCCTCGCGCGGCTTACCTCGCTCGTAAAACTTGATCGGCGGTATGGTCAGCCCCTCCTGCCATACGTCTTTAGCCGTGGCGGGAACGCTGGTGGGAATATACGAGCCGATATCGAGCTGATGGCCCTTGGTGACGCTCCAGAACAGGTGGCGCCCCTTGTAGAAGACCGGGCAGGCGGTGACGACGTCACCAACGTGGGTGTTGCCGCTGTATGGATCGTTGCAGACGATCACGTCACCCTCCGCGATATCCCCGGCGAACACCCGGGCCATCTCCTTGAGGACCACGTGCAGCGAGTTGGTATGAATCGGCAGCGCGTCAGCCATGCAGACCTGGCGTGCCTGATGATCGAAGATGGCGCACGAGAAGTCCTGGGCCAGGGCCAGGATCGAGGTCCACGCGGTATATTCCAGGGTCAGCGTCATCTCTCGGGCGATCGCCTTGAACCGATGCAGCAGAACCGAAAACGTAACCGGGTCGATCGCGCGCTCCGCTTCCGGCGCTCTGCGCGCCTGCCCGAGTGCCTTACCGCTTCTCATCGGCTTTCTCCCCTCGAAGCGCTCCTATGGTGGTGAGCGTTATATCGCCGATCAGGGCGATAGTGAATTGCCGGCCTGCCAAGGAACTCATCCTCGTAACTCCGGGTAACTCCGGGCGTTCATGCACCCGGCGCGACACCTATGCGAACGAGTGTTCGCATATAGCGGCCAAAAGTGTCAAGCATGACGGTTAGTGGTCAGATAGAGCAGTGCGCACCGACCGCACTGCTTGAGCCCGAAATTCGCTGTCGGGGCCTCAATCACTCACGCGGGATGCGCTGACGCCCGCGAGCTCTGTTCTCGAAGGGAGGCTTGCCGAGCCGGTCGCCAGAGCAACGGCTTACCAAAGCCGCTCTCGCCTCTTCAAGGTAGTCGCAGCTCTTGGTCATCGGCGCGGGCGGGGGCCACCGGTCCGGGCAGGGTCCTTGGGCCGGAGTTATTGGAACCTGCGGTGAGCCGGATGGCTTTCCCGCCCGCGGCCGCGTGTGACGAGCTGACGGCAAACGAGGCCTGGGATGACCAGACGTAAAGGACTCCGAGCACGACCAGGGCAAGCGCGGCCATTGCCAGCGCCGCCTGTGCGAGGCGTCCCGTCGAGCGCATCGCGCGCGACGGTCGAT
>Ga0307374_10011207_pt1 | contig 12807 bp, 13 predicted proteins | sample OX3MG_FD_202532 | JGI IMG/M metagenome (GOLD analysis project Ga0307374, IMG submission 202532) | Soil microbial communities from Risofladan, Vaasa, Finland - OX-3 | ecosystem: Environmental > Terrestrial > Soil > Coastal area > Acid sulfate soil | place: Finland: Risofladan, Vaasa | collected...
GCTCGTTGACCACGCGCGGGTCGGCCCGGCCGCCGGTCTCCTTCATCACCTGACCGACGAAGAAGCCGATCAGGCCCTCTTTGCCGCGTCGGTACTGCTCGGCCTGCGCCGGGTTTGCCTCGATGATGCGCTCGATCACCGGGTCGAGTGCGCCTTCGTCGGCGACGACCTTCTGTTCAAGGTACGGCGCGGCACTGAAGCCCTCGTCGCCGACCTTCGCGAGCGCTTCGTCGAACGTGCCCCGCGGGATCTCCGAACGTGCCGTGACGAGTTGCGCCAGCTCTACTGCGTCGACGGCGTCCGGTGAGATCCCCGTCGCGACGAACTGGTTGGCAAGCACGTTCGCCGCCTCCTTTGCATCGGCGCCCGCCGCGACGAGGGCCGACCAGAGCCGGTCGAGCCCACCTGTCACGAGCACGTCGGCGTCGTAGAACGAGAGCGTGTCGGCGATGCGGCGGATGCGCGCGCCCGGCAGTTCGCCGATCTCTCCGCGCAGGCGGTCGATGAGCTCGTCCGGCGGATGCACCGGGACGAGGTCGGGCTCGGGGAAGTAGCGGTAGTCCTGCGCCTCTTCCTTGGAGCGAGACGGCGGCGACTCCTCGTCGCCCGGCACGAAGTGCAGCGTCTCCTGCTGCACCTCTCCACCGGCCTCGTAGATCTGGATCTGACGCGCGATCTCGCGCTCGATGCCTTTTGCGGCGAAGTTGAACGAGTTCATGTTCTTCAGCTCGGTGCGCGTGCGCAGCTCATCCGAGCCGGCGGGCCGCACCGAGACATTGACGTCGAAGCGCATCGAGCCCTTCTCGAGCTCGGCGTCGGAGAGGTCGAGCTCGACGACCGTCTGACGCAGCAGCTGCAGAAAGCGCTTGGCCGTCTCGGCGTCGTGGATGTCGGGCTCGGTGACGATCTCGACGAGCGGCGTACCGCCGCGGTTGAAGTCGACAAGTGTCGCCGTCGCACCGTGCAGGCGCCCCGATACGGCAACGTGCACGTTCTTGGCGGCGTCCTCCTCCAGGTGCGCACGGGTGATCCGGATCGTCACGTCGCCGTCCGCCGCCGGCACCACGAGCGTGCCGTTCGCGCACAGCGGTTCGTCGTACTGGCTGATCTGGTACGCCTTCGGCAGATCGGGATAGAAGTAATTCTTGCGGTGGAACACGGCACGCTCGGCGATCGTGCAGTCGAGCGCCAGCCCGAGTTTGATCGTCTCCTCGATTGCTCGCCGGTTGGGCACGGGCAACGCACCCGGGAACGCGAGGCACACCGGGCACACGTTGGTATTCGGTCTGTCACCGAAGTAATTACGGCAGCGGCAGAACATCTTCGTTTGTGTCTTCAGCTGCACGTGGATCTCGAGCCCGATCACGGCCTCCCATGTGGTCGTCGTGCTCATCGGAGCCTCGCCGGGACGACGTCGAAGGCGAGCGCCTGCTCGAGCGCATGGCCCGCCCGGAAGAGGGTGTTCTCGGAGAACTGCGGGCCGATCAGCTGCAGGCCGACCGGCAGGCCCTCCGAGAGGCCGCAGGGGATGTTCAGCCCCGGCAGGCCGGCCATGCACGACGGGATCGTCAGCACGTCGTTCAGGTACATCGCGATCGGATCGTGCACCTTGGCCCCGAGCTCGAACGCCACGGTCGGGCTCGTCGGCGACACGATCAGGTCGAACTGCTCGAACACCGCATCGTGCTCGCGGCGAATGATCGTGCGTACCCGCTGCGCCTTGCCGTAGTACGCGTCGTAGTAGCCCGACGAGAGCGCGTACGTGCCGATCATGATGCGCCGCTTCGGCTCGTCGCCGAAGCCGTCGTGTCGCGTGTTCATGACCATCTCGCGGAAGTCGTCGCCGGGGGAGCGCAGGCCGTACCGCGCACCGTCGTAGCGCGCGAGATTCGACGAGGCCTCGGCGGGCGCGACGAGGTAGTAGCAGGCAACGCCGTATTCGACCGAGCGGGGCAGCGAGCACTCCCCAACCTCGGCGCCGAGCGACGCAGCATGCTCGATCGCGACACGCACGGCGGCGCTGACGCCCGGCTCGATCCCCTCGGCCTCGTTCATCTCCTTCGGCACGCCGATGCGCAGCCCCTTCAGGCTGTCCCCGGCCGGCAGCTCGACGACCGGCACGTCGACAGTCGTCGAGTCGTTTGCGTCGCGGCCGCTGATGATCGAGTACAGGTACGCGCAATCGCGCACGTTCTTCGCGACGGGCCCGACCTGGTCGAGCGACGAGGCGAACGCGACGACCCCGTAGCGCGAGACGGTGCCGTACGTGGGCCGCAACCCGACGTTGCCGCAGAGCGCCGCCGGCTGCTTGATCGAGCCGCCGGTATCGGAGCCGAGCGCCCACGGTGCGAGCCCGCCCGAGACCGCGGCCGCCGAGCCGCCGCCCGACCCGCCCGGCACCCGCGTCGGGTCCCACGGGTTGTGCGACGGGCCGAAGGCGGAGTTCTCGGTCGACGAGCCCATCGCAAACTCGTCGGTGTTCGTCTTGCCGAGCACGCGCAGCCCGTGCGCCTTGCAGCGCTCGACGACCGTCGCGTCGTACACCGGAACATAGTGCTCGAGCATCTTCGAGCCCGCCGTCGTCGGCACGCCCTTCGTCCCGATCACGTCCTTGACCGCGATCGGGAGGCCGTCGCCGCCGGGATCGGCGCAGACGTGCAGGTAGGCGTGCAGTTCCTCGTCGCGCACGCCGATCGCTTCGAGGTACGCGGCGAAGAGCTCGGCGCCCGAGATCTCGCCCGCCTCGAGCTGCCGCTTCGCCTCCTCTGCGGTCAAGCGAAGCGTGTCGATCATGCGGGTGGCACCTTGAAGTGGTCGTCCTGGCGCTCGGGCGCGTTTGCGAAGGCGTCGTCGAGTGAGAGCGACGGGTGCGGCACGTCCTCGGCCCACGCGTTCGCGATCTCGAGCGGATGCGCGGTCGGCGGCACGTCGGAGAGGTCGAGCTCCGAGACCTTCGAGACGGCCTCGAGGATGTCGGAGAGCTGCTCCTGGAAGCGACCGACCTCCTCGTCGGTCAGCTCGAGGCGCGCGAGCCTCGCCACCTGCAGAACTTCCTCTCTCGTGATCCGTGCCATGTGCTGAATCCTCCCATGTACCCGCTGTCATACGACGAGAGGCTCCTCTCGGAGCCTCTCGTACAACTCGGTTCCGAAAAGGTCTAGAGCGCCGTGACGTTCGCTGCCTGCAGGCCCTTGTCGCCCTGCACGACTTCGAACGCGACGCGCTGACCCTCGGTCAGCGACTTGTAGCCCTCACCGGCGATGGCGGAGAAGTGGACGAACACGTCCGCCTCGCCGTTCCCACGCTCGATGAAGCCGTAGCCCTTCTCGTTCGAGAACCACTTGACCGTACCTTCAGCCACTTCCGACTACTCCTTGCTGGATGACTACAAGTCCGCCGTGACCGACGGAGATGCGCAAGATTAACACTGAATCACTGCGGATATGCAAGCTCGCCGCGGCGATACCGTGCACATCGCACGGCGTTTTCCAACAGGCAGGCGATGGTCATCGGGCCCACGCCACCCGGCACCGGCGTCATCAGCGCCGCCACCTCGAGGGCACCAGGATCGACGTCGCCGACCAGGCCCGCCTCTGTGCGGTTGATCCCCACGTCGATCACGACCCCGCCGGGCCGGATCATGTCTGGAGTCACCATCCCCGGCACGCCGACGGCGGCGACGAGCACGTCCGCAGCGAGCGTCAGGGCCGCGAGATCGCGCGTCCGCGAGTGGCAGATCGTGACGGTCGCATTCGCCTGCAGCAGCAGGTGCGCCATCGGCTTCCCGACGATGTCGCTGCGCCCGATCACGACCGCGCGGGCGCCTTCGAGCGCGACGTCGTGCTCGGCCAGCATCGCCATCACGCCAACGGGTGTGGCTCCGACGAGCGTCGGCCGCCCCAGGAAGAGCTGTCCCGCGTTGAAGGGGTTCAGGCCGTCGACGTCCTTGGCCGGGGCGATGGCACGCAGGACGTGCGCCTCGTCGATGTGGTCGGGAAGCGGCAGCTGCACGAGGAGCGCATCGATCTCGCCGTCTGCATTGAGCGCCGCGACGGTTGCGAGCAACTCGTCCTCCGAGGTTCCGGCCGGCAGCCGAACGTCGCGTGCGTCGAAGCCGGCCTCGACGGCTGCTTTGTGCTTGAGCCGGATGTACACCTCGGACGCCGGATCCTCCCCGACGAGAACGGTCACAAGGCCGACGTGGCCGATCTCTTTGACGGCTTCGGCCACCTCCGCACGGATGCGGTCGGCGATCGGCTTCCCCTTGATGAGCGTGGCCGGCATGTATGCGAGTCTATGCAGAACATGCGCTGGCCTCGGCGAAACGATGCAGCTTCGATCGACGAGCGCCGCGAGGCGATGGGCCTCGCCGGCGGTCTCGTCACGTCGGTCGACCTCGAGCCGTTCGCAGGAGCGGCCGAGTCGCTGGTCGGCGTCGCCGTGCTCCCGGTCTCCGCCGCGCCCGTCGAGCTCGAGCTCGGCGCCTACGAATTGTCAGACACGGGTGACCTCGTCGAGACCGGCCGCGCCACCGAGACGGTGCACGTGCCGCTCGCGCACACCGAGGGCGGCCTCACCGCGTCGATGACGCGCGGCGCGAAGGCGGCCGGCACCATCCGCACCTACGCCCTGCACGACCGGATCACGCGCGCGTCGTGCTTCGTCTGCAAGAACGCCAGCGAGGCGGTCGCACTCGCGCACTGGATCGAGGCCGAGCTGCCGCAGATGCGGGCCTGGCTCGAGTCGGTGGACGTGGCGGCGTTGTCGAAGCACGCAAAGTTGCGCGGAGTCAAGACGCACGTGGTCGGACCGATGTGCCATGTGCTCTGGCGATGGACGACCGGCGACGCGGTCGGGCCGAACATGATGACGCGCAACTCCTACGCCCTGAACATGGCCTACGTGATGCCGCAGGCGCCGGTGAAGCCGGAGCGCGCGATCCTCGAGGCGAACATGGGCGGCGACAAGAAGGCGTCGGCGGAGTTCTTCCAGTCGGGCCACGGCAAGACCGTCCTCGCGGAGGCGTTCCTCTCCGACGAGCAGATCCGCCGCGTGCTGCGCACGACCGCCGAGGATCTCGAGGCGCTGTCGTGGGCGGGCACGCACGGTTCGGTGGCGAGCGGCATGCAGTCGGTGGCGTTCACGCCGGCCTCGGCGATCGCCGCGATCTTCGCCGCGACCGGCCAGGATCTCGGCATGGTCGCGACGAGCTCGATGGCGCACGGGGTCGCGCGCCGGCTCGCGGGCGGCCTCCAGGTGTCGATCCGCTTCGGCGGCATCGAGGTCGGGACGGTCGGCGGCGGCACCACCCTGCCCTCTGCACGCGACTGGCTCGCGACGATCGGCTGCGCCGGCGCCGGCACGGTCTACCGCTTCGCGCAGATCGTCGCGGCGGCCGCCCTGTCGCTCGAGATCAGCGCGTCGGCCGCCATGGCGACCGCCGGGAGCGAGAACTTCTTCAAGGCCCACCACGAGCGCGGCGGGCTCCGCTGATGCAAGTAACAGTCTGTTACAAGCTTCGGTTCGGAGCTCAGCCGGCGCAGGGACGGGGCTCGGCGGCGCTTCGTATGTTTCGACCGGTGGGAGTCGATCGGGGCCTACAACGCCTTTCTCGCCGACAACCAGGCGGAGTACCTGCACCGAAGCGACGAGGCGCACCTCCACTACCTGCAGGAGCTTCGCTTCGGGACGTTCGAAAACATCTGGCGTGAAGATCCCGCCGCATCATGACCCCGCCTGCTGGGGGTGTGGTGTCAACCCCGGCGGGCTGCATCTGCCGCTGCCGGCCTGCGAAGGGCTAACCGAGTACGAGGCCAACTTCTCGTTCGGCGAGCACCACCAGGGCGGCCCCGGGATCGCCCACGGCGGCCTCGTCGCCGCCGCCCTCGACGAGGCCGCCGGGCTGCTCGCCACGTGGTACGCATTCCCGGCCGTGACCGCCCGGATCTTCGTTCGCTACCGCCACCCGGTGCCGATCAACACCGAGTTCGTCCTTCGAGCATCGCTCGACGAGGCTCGGGGGCGCAGGTTGCACATCGACGCCGCGATCACGGACGGCACCGAGCCGTTCGCCGAGTGCAAGGCGGCGCTCCTGCACGTTCCGCTCGAGCACTTCCTGCAGACGCCCGAAGGGCGAGCCGCCGCTGAGCGCTGGGCTCAGCCGGGCAGCAGCTCGTAGACGCCGCTCAGCGGCCTGCTACCAGCCGCGGCGCTCGAGCAGCTCGCTCGGGTCGAGCGACTGCGTCGAGATGCCGACCATCGCCTCGCCGAGCCCGGCCGAGACGCGCGCGAGCACATCTGCGTCCATGTAGTGCGTCGTCGCCTCGACGATCGCACGAGCCCGCTGCGACGGGTTGCCGGACTTGAAGATCCCGGAGCCCACGAAGACGCCGTCGGCCCCGAGCTGCATGCAGAGAGAGGCGTCGGCGGGCGTGGCGATCCCGCCCGCGGTGAAGGTCACGACGGGCAGCCGCCCGTTCTCGGCCACCCAGCAGACAAGGTCGTAGGGCGCCTGCAGGTTCTTGGCCTCGGCGAAAAGCTCTTCGCCGCGCAGCGACTGCAGACGGCGGATGCCACCGAAGACAGCCCGCATGTGAGTGACGGCATTGACGATGTCGCCGGTCCCCGCCTCGCCCTTCGTGCGGATCATCGCCGCACCTTCCGAGATGCGCCGCAGCGCCTCGCCGAGGTTGGTGCAGCCGCAGACGAACGGGATCGTGAACTGCCACTTGTCGACGTGATGTTCGAGGTCGGCGGGCGTCAACACCTCCGACTCGTCGACGTAATCGACCTCGAGCGACTGGAGGATCTGGGCTTCGGCGAAATGGCCGATGCGGCATTTCGCCATCACGGGGATCGTCACCGCTTCCTGGATGCCCTTGATCATGTCGGGGTCGGACATGCGCGCGACACCGCCGTCGCGACGGATGTCGGCGGGCACGCGCTCGAGCGCCATGACGGCGCAGGCGCCTGCCTCCTCGGCGATCTTCGCCTGCTCGGCGTCGACCACGTCCATGATCACGCCGCCCTTGAGCATCTCGGCGAGGCCGCTCTTGACCCGCATCGTCCCGATCTCATGCATCGGCTGAACTCTAGCTTTCGGGAGCCGGCACCGGCAGCCGGAGCAGGCGTCCGACGGCGGGGTCGACCCCGAAGCGGTCGCGCAGCTCGACGTACTCGGCCGCCGCCCGGCTCGCCCGCGCGGAAGAGGGGGCGTGCTCGGCGCGGAGCAGCACGTTCTTGGCCGTGTGCTCGGCCGAGACGAACTCGATCACATCGACCCGGTAGCCGACCTGCTCGAGCGCCGCCGCGCGTAGCGCGTCGGTGACGAGGTCGGCCTGGCGACCGAGCAGCAGCCCGTGGCGCAGCAGGGCGTCTTTTTCATGCGCCGCGATCTGGGCAGCCAGCTCGTGATGGCAGCAGGGCACGACCACGATCGCCTCCGCACCGAGCCGGACCCCCGCTGCGATCGCCTCGTCGGTGGCGGTGTCGCAGGCGTGCAGGCTGACGAGCAGGTCGATCGGGGCATCGCTTTCATAGCCGGCGATCGCCGTCGTCTGGAAGCTCGCCTCGTCATAGCCGAGTGCCGCCGCCACGCCGCGAACCGTCTCGATCACCGACGGGTTGCTGTCGAGACCGACGAGCTCGACGCGCGTCCCGGTCTCGCGGCCGTAGGCCACCAGCGCGAGGCTCATGTACGCCTTGCCGCACCCGGCGTCGACAACGCGAATGCGCTCGCGTTCCCACAGCGGCAGCGCCCGCAGCAGCTCGACGTAGTGCTGGACCTGGCGCTCCTTGTCGCGCGAGATCTTCGTCGCGCGAAACAGCGGGTGGCCGGCAGGCAGCGGATGGCGCCGGACACGGTCGTGACCGCCCGCCGGCACGGCCGCCGAGGACGCCTTGCCGGACGAGACGAGCCACTTCCCCTTCTTCGTGCGGCGGGCGTGCACGTCGCCCTCGGGTGAGAGCAGGTGCACATTGCGCGCCGTCTCGAGCAGGCGGTCGAGCTGGGCGGGCCATTCGGCCCAGGGCACGGTCTCGGTGCGTGGCCCGTCGACGACCTTCACCGCGTGCCCGCGCCGGAGCTCCACCGGCGAGGCGCTCACACCGTCAGCGACGAGCTTCCGCCAGCCCTGGCCGAGCGCGCGCTCACGCAGCTGCTCCATGGGTGAAGTGTGCCAACCGCACGACCTCGAGCTCCGGCGGGGGACGGCTGATGAACAATGCGACGACGCGCAGGTCGTCGGCAGCTTCAGGGGCGAGCGTCGGCTGAGCGCGCGCGACCGCTGCGAGCCCCGCCTGCCACTCGAGCCCGTGCGTGCCCGTGAACGGCCGCGCGCAGACGATCTGGCCCTTCGCGACGAAGAAGCCGCGGCGAGTCCCCTGCTGCTCGCCCGGCACGACGATGCAGACGGCCATTCGGCGAAGTTCTCGCATGCGGTGGATCTCGCGAGCCGCCTCTTCGAGCGCCGCGATGCGGTCGCGCAGCCGCGCGGCGTCCTCGAAGCGAAGCTCACGCGCGAAGCGCTTCAGCTTGGCGCGCAGCTGCGGCAGCGCATCGCCCGGCGTCTCCCACTGCGCTCCCTGCAGCGCACGGGCCGCGAGTCGAGCACGTGCCCGGCTTGTCAGCGGACCGAGCTCCGTGGGCTGCGAGGAGCAGACGACGCCGTCACCGCGCCGGCACAGATAGAGATAGCGGTCGGGGCGAGCCGAGCGCGCGTTGGCAGGCGGCCGTAGCTCACGGATCAACCGCAGTTCCTCGAGCGCGGCCTCGAGCTCCGAGCCGAGCACGCGCCATTCGACGCGCTCGAGCGCCGCGAGGGCGCCCTCGACCGCCGGGCGCTGCCGTTCCGAGCGGAAGTACGAGCGGAGACGGGCGCGCAGGTCTCGCGCGCGGCCGACGTAGAGCACCTGGTCGTGCACGTCGCGGAAGAGGTAGACACCAGGACGTTGCGGAGCGCCGAACGCGAGGCTCCGCTTACGCTGCACGCGCCGCGGCTTCGTCGCGGCCAGGTCGACCAGGTCGGCCACTGTCCGCGCCCCGCGTTCCTGGGCGAGCCCGACGAGCGCGAGCAGGATCTCGGCCGTCGCCTCCGCGTCGGGCAGCGCCCGGTGGCACGGACGCGCGTCGGTCGCGAAGTAGTAGGAGAGCGCAGCAAGGTTGGCCGGGCGGCGCCCGAGCAGCCCGCGCGCCAGGCCCACCGTGTCGACAACCGTCGCCGCGACACGGCGCCCTGTCAGCTGCATCGTCTCGTGGTCGAGGAACGCCATGTCGAAGCGCGCGTTGTGCGCCACGAGCACCGCGTCGCCCGAGAAGGCGAGAAAGCGCCGGACGGCCGCGCCCACCGGGGGCGCGCGCCGCAGGTCCGCATCGCGGAGGCCCGTGAGAGCCGCGATCGCCGGCAGGAGGCGCACGCCCGGATTCGCGAGCGTCTGAAAGCGCTCGCCGAGTTCGAACCCGTGCACGCGGACCGCGCCGATCTCGCAGGGCCGCGCCGAGCCGGGTCGCAAGCCGGTCGTCTCGAGATCGAAGACGACGAAGGTCGCCTGCTCGAGCAGCAGCTCCTCACGTGCACCCGCCGCGAGGCCGATGAGGTCGCCCGCCCAGCGAAGTCGCGCGTCGGCCCGAACCGCCTCGTCGAGGAGCGACCGGGCGAGGCCGACCGGAACCGTGGCGCCGAGCTTCAGGACTTGCCGAGCCGCCTCGTCGGCCGCCACCGGGCCGCGGCGTTCCTCGACGAGCTCGACGAGCCGGTCGGCGGCATCGAGGCGAAGCTGCACGCCCGCGAGTCTAGTACGAACGTGTGTTCGTGGAAAGGGTCAGCCGGTCCGAAGCCCGCCGACGATGGTGCCGATCACCTCGTGCTCGGTCGCGGCGACCGAGACGGCGTCGTCGGGTAGCCGGCCGAGCACCCAGCCGGTCAGCACCTCCTCGAGTGCGCCGTACAGCATCCAGGCCGCGAACTGGGGGTCGACCTCGGCGCGGAAAGTGCCCGCTTCCTGGCCTCGTTCGATGATCCGCTGGATGCTCGCGAACGCCTGCCCGATCTCGTCGAGCTCGTCGTGGATGTGCGGGCTGCGCGTGATCTCGCGGACGAGCAGGCGGACGAGGTCGGGGTCCTCGCGCCAGGCGCGCAGCACGATCTTCACGACGAGCTCGAGCTGCTTTTCCGCGTCCTCCCCGGTCTGCTCTGCGAAGGCGAAGGCCGTGAGGAGCCTGCCCCACTGCTCGCGGAAGACGGCTTCGAGCACCGCGTCCTTCGAACCGAAGTAGTGGTAGACGAGGCCGTAGGCCACGCCCGCCTCCTTCGCAATGTCGCCGACGCGGGTCGCCTCGTAGCCCTGTGCTGCGAACACGCGCACCGCGGCCCTGAGGATCAGCGTCTGCTTGTCCTCTGTTGCAGCCATGCGCTGGAAACCCTACTCCGGCGCTCCGGCAGCCGCCCCGGTCGCAAGACGCGGCCGGTCGGAGCACACAGGCGTCTCTAGGCAGGCGGCTCGACCAACTCGACCGGGCTCGCCGGGTTGAGCGCGTTCCAGGTCGCGACGCACCCGGCGAGCTCACGGCGCTCGTGCAGCGCGCTCAGCGCCCGTGGCACGCTCACGGAAACCAGCCCGCCGCCTTCCGGCACGGCGCGTACGCGGACCGACGTCAGAAACGAGCACACGCGCTCGACGTCACTCGGGTCGGTTACACGGAGCAGGTGCACACACCGTCAATCGCGCCTTTTGGCAGCGCACCCAATCCCTCATGCTCGGTTGACCGCGTCGCTTCACCTTCGCAGAGGGCCCGCCTGGACTCGAACCAGGGACCAAGGAATTATGAGTTCCCTGCTCTGACCAACTGAGCTACGGGCCCGCTTGCATCGAGCGTATCGCCCCGATGAGAGAACCGTACTCGGTTACACTCCGGGCAATGAAGGTGTTCCAGGCCGAACGGCATTTCCAGACGACCGGGGGCCTCCACGTCACCGACATCACCGAGGAGGTCGCGGCAATCGTCCGCGAGTCCGGTGTGGTCGACGGCATCTGCTGCGTCTACTCACCGCACACCACCTGCTGTGTGCGAGTCAACGAGTACGAGCGGGGCATGTTCGAGGACTTCGGCGCGCTGCTACGACGGCTCGTGCCGGCCGAGACCTACTACGCCCACGACGACTGGGACCGCCGCACCGAGAACATCTGCGAGGAGGACATGGAGCAGGCGAACGGCCACGCCCACTGCATGTCGATGATCCTCGGGTCGGCCGGCGAGTCGATTCCGGTCGGCGAAGGCGAGCTGTGCATGGGCCAGTGGCAGCGGGTGCTCTTCATCGAGCTCGACCGCTCGCGGCCACGCCGCTGGATCTGCAAGGTCGTCGGCTCCTAAACGTCCCATGTGGTGGCTCTACGTACCGATCGGAATCATCGCGGCAGTCCTCCTCGGCTTCGGGCTGCTCGTCGTGCTCGGGCGGTTCAGGAACGGCGCGCTGCTTCGCCCCGTCATCGCGTCTCTCTCGCGCGTCGGCTTCATGCGCCGGTTCTTCACGCGGGTGAGCACGGCGGCGATCGAGCGGCAGAACCCGGAGCTCGCGAGGGCGTTGAAGAAGATCAACCCGGTTGCGGCGAACCCGAATCCGCAGGCCGTCCAGAAGGCGATGAGCCGTCTCACCCCGGGTGAACGGCGCGCCTACATGGAGGCGGCGCAGGAGCAGGGCGCGGTTCCCGACAGCGCAAACCGGCAGATGCGCCGGCAGGCCGAGCGCATGCAGCAGCAGGCGCGGGGCGGCCGCCCCGGAGGGGGCGGCAGCAGCGGCGGCGGCGGCAGCTCGCGCAAGCGCAAGAAGCGCTGACGGCCGAAGATCAGGCCGGCCCGTAGGCGGTGAAGCGCAGGCTGCCGTGCTCGCACACCGAGGTCGGCGGCACCAGCTTCACCGTGGTCGATCCGCCACCCTGGCCCGTGACCCGGAAGCTGTAGGCGGTCGGCTCACACGCGCCGACGTGCCCCTCCCCGACCCCGGGGACGTCCGGTGAGAACCGCGCGGTCGCACGGGCCGATTGCCCCAGCTTCAACGTCACGAGAACTGCGGCCAGCGCGCCCGGAAACACCGCGGTCACGTGCGTCGGCAACCTCCCGCCACGGCGACCGAGCAGTACGCCCTGAGGGAGCCCCGTCAGGACGCACGCGCCGGCCGACCGGTTCCTCAGCGTCAGCGCATAGCTGATGCTGCCCGCGCCCGCGCTGCCCCTGACGGCCGTGAAACTGCCGGAGAGCTGCGAACCGGCGCACGCACGCGCGCCGGCGCTGCCGTCAGTGGACGCCGCGGCGGTCCCTGTGGCCAGGACGAGGAGGATGAGGATCAGAGAGGTCTTCATATGCCGGCTACGCCGCCCGTCACACGGGCGTCACAGCTATCTCGCGTTGATGTACTCGGTGAGGTACTGGATCTGAACGCTCTGCTGCTTCGACTGGAACTTCACGACGTCACCGATCGAGACCACGCCGACGATCTCGCCTGCCTCGGCGACCGGCAGGTGGCGGATCCGCTGCTCGGTCATCAGCGACATGCACTCCTCGACGGTCGTGTCGGGCGTGACCACGATCAAGGGCGAGGACATGATCTCACGCACCGCCGTGTCACGGTCGGCCCGGCCCTCGAGCGTGACGCGGCGCAGGTAGTCGCGCTCGGTGACGATCCCCGCGATCCGCCCGCGCACCGAGACGAGCATTGCGCCGACGTTCGCGTCGATCATCTTCTGTGCGGCCTCGAGCACCGAGGCATCGCCGTCCACGGAGAGGACGTTCGCGCCCTTGTTGGACAGAATCTG
>Ga0307374_10011209_pt1 | contig 12806 bp, 13 predicted proteins | sample OX3MG_FD_202532 | JGI IMG/M metagenome (GOLD analysis project Ga0307374, IMG submission 202532) | Soil microbial communities from Risofladan, Vaasa, Finland - OX-3 | ecosystem: Environmental > Terrestrial > Soil > Coastal area > Acid sulfate soil | place: Finland: Risofladan, Vaasa | collected...
CGGCGGTAGAGCGCGAGCCCCACGAGCAGGCTTGCAAGGGGAATGAGGATGAGGAACGTGCCCAGATTCTCGTGCCAGCTCTTCCACATGTGGCTGCCGCCCAAGAAGCCGCCCGCCAAAGCAGCTTCGACGAGCACGCCAAGCGCAAGGAGTCCAGCAAGGATCGCCGTGGTTCGAGGGGCTGCGACGCGCCTCACAGCGAGAGTCGTTGCGGTCATTGGTTGACTCCCGTGCGTTGGCCAGCGAATCCGACGGTGTCAGGCACAGCGCACACCATGCCTTCGCTGAAGCCGGCGGACGCGATGCCAAGTGCGACGTTGAAGCGACCGCGCATGTTCTCCAGGGCGATGTGGTGGGTAAGTTCGACGAGCTGGGCGCTGTCGAAATGCGCACGAAGGCGAGTGACCAGTTCGTCGGGCACATCGACCGGAGTGCTGCTCATGCCCACGGCATAGTCGAGGACGAGCTTGTCCAGATCGGAGAAGAGCGGACTCGTCCGATACGATGGCAGCGCGAGCAGTTCTTCGTCGCTCAGTCCCCATCGACGCGCGACTTGCGAGCCCAGGTCGATGCAGTACTCACATTGGGTGAGCATCGCTGCCTTCAACTCGGCGAGTACGTGCAGACGCCTGGGAACGCGATGTAGCCTGGCTGTGGCTTGCTCAAGCTTCGCGTAGCCCTTGAGCACGCCCGGCAGGTACGCGTACATCTCGAGCGGCTCGATCATGTGCTCGGTTTCGCGCCCGGTGAGCTTCGCGAGGCTGCGACGCGTGAAGAAGTACGCAAGCTTCACGTAGGGGCCAGCTTCTCGAGCAGGGACTCCTGCGATGCGTGCCATGCGATTCTCCTATGCGGTGGTTCGTCGGCGTGCTCAACGAAAGAGTGACATCAGTACGATCGCGTTTCGTTAGTTATTGGTACGATAGCGTTTCGATGCCGAATGTGCAAGTGCGTTCTTCCAGGGCGAGGCCGCTCGATCAGCCAAGCAGGGGTGAGCCGGGCTCGAAACGCGGACCGATCCCCCGCGGAGGACAGGCTCGTGAGCGCGTCCTCCGCGCCGCGCTGCAGGTGCTTGGGGACCAGGGTCTGCCTGGTTTCACGATGGAGGCTGTCGCACGACGTGCGCGAGCCAGCAAAGCTACGGTCTACCGGCACTGGTCGTCGCAGTCCGAACTACTGGTCGACGCCATGGACATGGGCTTTCAGCCGCTCGCTCTGCCCACAACCGGTGCGCTGCGTACCGACTTGATCGAGCTCCTCTCCTTGTTCGAAGGTCTCGTCAGCCATGGACCCTTCGGTCGGCTGATGGCGGCCTTCATCGACGCCGCGGAGTGCGACCCGGCGTTATCAAGCCTCCACCAACAACTCACTGAGCGCCGCCGCGAGCCGCTCCGGCACCTCCTGGCTGAGGCACGCCTCCGGGGCGAAATCTCCCCGACCACCGATCTGGAAGTTGCCGTCGATTTGCTTGCCGGCCCAGCGTTCTACCGCCGCTTCGTCGCGCACCGACCGTTTCCTGACGACTACGCGGCAGCGATCGTCGACCTCGTGCTCGCCGCGATCACAAGGGATCGCGGTGCTGACCACATGCCGAAACCTATCCCACCTGCGGCCTCGACCCGCAAGACCTCAGGATCTCCCCGGCACCCCAGAGCGACGTGAGTGTGGGCCTGCCCCGGTTTTGACCGGACACGTTTGCTAGGCCGAGCACAGAGCGGCCCAGAGAGGCAATTCGATGCACGGACGAGCGGGCTGTCTCCTCCCCTGCCGCCGAACCGGCGTGTCCCGTGCCCGACACGGCTTCACGCGCTCCGATCACCACCTCAATCGATTCGCTGCCAAACCGACTGAGGAAACTTGCTTCTCCTCTCTTTGGCGGCATCGCGACTGCCGTCGGCAGCGCTTACCACGCCACCTATCCACGCAAGCGACAGGTCGACATCGTCGGTGCCAGACACGTCGATATAAACACGCAGCGCCATCGGCGCCGTCTCTTCGCCGTGCTCAACGCGGCGGGAGCGTGCGGTCCTTGATGCCGAATTCGGGTTACGGGTGTGGCTCCCACGAAAAGTAGCGGAAGGCAACCAGGGCCCCACCGATCCCCCACACTGCCAGCACCAGCAGATCGCCGCCGTTGAACCCGGTGCTCCCCAGCGGTGGCACCACCGCAGTCTTGAGGGCTTCGTTGAATGGCCCGATCGGGAAGATGTGGGTGAGTACATTCAGCCACTGCGGCGGATTCGATATCGGGATGAAGACGTTGGAGACAAAGTAGAACGGGAAGATCGAGAAGTTGACAATCGCTGGCGCCGCATCGGAATTGGGCACGAGCGCGGTCATTGCTAGCCCGAGTGCGGCAAATGCAGCCGCGCCCATGATCAGGGTGATGATCAGCGCCGGGAGTGTCGAGGTGGGCACCCTCGCGTGATAGAAGACGGCACCGAAACCAAGGCACACAACCACCAGCAGGAGTGACACGAGCACCGACTGCAGGATCCGCCCGCTCAGAAACGTCCACCGCGGGATGGGCGTGCCGCGGACCCTTTTCAGGAAACCGGTTTCGCGTGCGGTTGTCACGCTGATGGCGAGGTTCGTGTAGCAGGCACTGACCACCGAGAACGTGATGATCCCGACCATCGTGAACGTGGCCGAGCTGACCTGGTTGCCATTGATGGTGAGGGGCTCATTGCCGAACAGCGCGGAGAAGAGCACGAGGAAGAACACGGGCAGGAAGAGCGTGAAGAACGCAGCTGCCGGGTTGCGCCAGAAGGTGCGGTTCGCGTATCCAGCGAAACTCATCACGAGCCGAAGGTCGGCCGCGATCATCTGGTTGCGTCCTCCTGCTCGGCAGCACGGGTCAGCTCAAGATACACATCCTCGAGTGACGCCCTGGTCACCTCCAGATCGTCCAGTCGAAGGCCCGCCGCCACCGCCCACGAGGTGAGCGTATGCAGCGCTGCGGTGGGGTCGTCAACGCGCACTTCGAAGACACCACCCGTCCCGCGAGCGCCCAGCGGCGGCGCTGGCGAGTCCGCGGCCAACTTGAAGGTGACGGTGGTCATGGTCTGCCGCCGGCTCCGCAATTCCGCCGGGGCGCCTTCTGCGGCGACGCGCCCGTCTGTGAGGATCACCACCCGATTGGCAAGGCGCTCAGCCTCTTCCATGTAGTGGGTAGTCAGCAGAATCGTGGTGCCACGGGCGGCCAACCCCTGGATGGTCGTCCACGCTTCAGCCCGAGCTGAAGGGTCAAAGCCGGTGGTCGGCTCGTCGAGGAACAGAAGCGCCGGGTCGCCGGCCAAACCGACCGCCATATCGAGACGCCTACGCTGGCCACCGGACAACTTTCCGACCCGTGTGTTGCGCTGCTCGGAGAGGCCCACGAAGGTCAGCGCCTCACCGACAGGCAGCGGCGATGGGTAGCCCTGGCCGAGCAATTCCACCGTCTCCCCAACGGTGAGGAATTTGTCGACGGCGGTGTCCTGGAGGACGATGCCAACTCGCTCCCGGTACTGTCGCTCGCCTTTCCCTGGGTCGAAGCCAAAGACCTCCACGAGCCCGGAATCCCGTGCACGGAAGCCCTCGAGAATCTCGACCGTGGTGGTCTTGCCCGCGCCATTGGGCCCGAGCAACGCAAGGACCTCGCCTTCCTCGACGCTGAAACTGATGCCCTGTACGGCAGGCACGCCGCGATATGCCTTGTGGAGGTCGCGGACGTGAATCGCCGTCATGCGAGCGATCGCCTCTGATGTGCCATGTCCTCAGCCTGAGACGCGCCAGGCATCCTCGATAGTGACGCCTGTCAGGGACCCCACATGACGTCTGTCACGCGGCTCCGCGCCCAATCGCGGGTCACGATGTGGGGATCTCGCGCCATCGTGCCGCCACCCGTTGGATCAGATCGGGTCGAAGTCGGGGAGACAGGACTCGATCCTGCGACCCCTGGTCGACCGCGCCAGGACCGCTTCTCCAAAAGTGCCTCGAACAGCTTCACATCCGGGATGTCCTGGCATATCAGCCTGGCGGCCGCTACTGGCCGTTCCAGTGGTTCGAGTTGGCGATCTTCCTTGCCGTTGCGTTCGTGCTGGTCGGGCTCTGCTTCTGGTGGATCCGGCGCCGCGCCGGCTGAGGGGCATCCCCGCAAGTGGAAAGGCGTGGATCACACGGCACGACGGTCTCGCCCGCACGCGCGTGGTGGGGGAGCGATGCACAGACAGACGAGCGCGGTCGACGAGGCAGACGACGAGGCAGAGGAAAGTGTAAGCGATATGTAGGCGTTCGACTGCCACAATCTCTTGCTATGAGCAGCTGCATCCACCCCCAACCGTATGAATTGATGCCTTTTGCAGGAAAAGTCATCATTCCTGGTTAGACCATTAGACCCCGTCGCCGACAGGCGTCCAGCGCACCGCGCAACCGCTCGCCATAAACTCAAATTGTGCGTCCGTCGGGGAGACAGGACTCGAACCTGCGACCCCTGGTCCCCCAGATTAGTCCTCATTACCCGATGAGTTCTGAGTTCGATTTAGAGTGGTTTGTCGCGATTTGGTTGGTATGACGACTAGAACGCGCGTTATGGATCGCGTTGGAATCGCGTGGACACGATGCGGGTAGTGGCGCGCAGCCGACCCTTTCTCAGCCCCTCGCCAGCACCTCGAAGTCGGCGACCGAGGTGATGCTGACGCCGTCATGTGCGCCGAGCGCGAGTAGATAGACTCTCCTACGAAGCCCCGGGCGGTTCAGGGCGCTGTCGTATACCGGATCGATAGTGATCAACTATCGAGCGAGAGTGCGACGGATTGCCCCAGGCACTACGCCTCTCGTGCGTCGCACTCAGCCGCGCGTTGCAGCAGGACGCTCCGTTCGGCGAGATTCCTGGTGAGCTCGGCGGCACGGCGGAACTCGGCGCCCGCCTCATGGTGGCGGCCGAGCCTGGCCAGTAGGTCGCCGCGGACGCTGGGCAGGTGGTGGTAGTTGGCCAACACGGGCTCGGCGGCGAGGCCGTCGACGATTTGCAGGCCGCGCTCGAGGTTGCCAGCCATGGCCACCGCGACCGCGCGGTTCAGCTCGACCACCGGGGACGCCTCCAGCGCGGCGAGTGCCTGGTAGAGCAGCGCGATCCGCGTCCAATCCGTGTCGGCCGCGGTGTGGGCCCGCGCGTGGCAGGCAGCGATCGCCGCCTGCAGCACGTAGGGGCCGGGCGGACCGCCCAGCTGCTCGGCCCGGAGCAGAGCGGTGAACCCCCTGCGGATGAGCAGCTGGTCCCAGCGGCCGCGGCTCTGCTCGGGCAGGGGGACGGGCAGCCCCGCCGGGCTGAGGCGCGCCGGGATCCGCGAAGCCTGGATCTCCATCAGCGCCAACAGACCGTGTACCTCGGGTTCGGTTGGCATGAGCTCGGCCAGCACCCGGCCCAGGCGCAGTGCCTCGGTGCACAGCGCGGGGCGCATCCAGTCGTCGCCGGCCATGGCCGAATAGCCCTCGTTGAAGACGAGGTATAGCACCTCGAGCACCGACGCCAGGCGGACGGGCCGCTCATCGGACGGCGGTACCTCGAAAGACACCTGCCGGCTGGCCAGCGTCTGCTTGGCGCGCACGATCCGCTTGGCGATCGCCGGTTCCGCCGCAAGCAAGCCGCGGGCGATCTCCTCAGTGGTCAGGCCGACGAGGAGGCGGAGGGTGAGCGCGATCCGCGCCGGGGTGGAGAGCACCGGGTGGCAGGAGATGAAGATGAGCCGCAACAGGTCATCGTCGATCCTCGCCTCATCGAGGACGGCGTCGAACTCCGCCGGGACGTCCTGTTGCAGGTTTTCCAGCTCGCGGCCGAGAAGGCCCAGCTTGCTCTGCAGCCGTTGGTTCCGGCGGATCCGGTCGATGGCCCGGTGCTTGGCGGTGAGCATCAGCCAGCCGCCCGGGTTGGCCGGGATGCCCTCGGCGGGCCACTGTTCCAGCGCGGCGACCAGGGCATCCTGGGCCAGCTCCTCGGCCAGGCCCACGTCCCGGACGAGCCCGGCCAGGCCCGCGATGATCCGCGCCGACTCCAGCCGCCACACCGCCTCGACCGCGCCATGGGCCGCGGCGGTGCCGCTGGTCATCACCTCGGACTTCAACCCTCGGAGCCGGACACCTGGCGGATGTCACCCTCGCCCTCGCCGACCATGCTCCAGAATCGCCGGGCCAGCTCCAGCGCCTCGTCCCTTGACCTCACCTCGACCAGGGCGAAGCTGACGATCTGCTCCTTGGACTCGGCGAACGGCCCGTCGGTCAGGGTGACGTTCCCGCTGGTTGCCACCACGTGCGTGCCCCGGTCGAGCCCTCCCGTCGCCAGCAGCACCCCGGCTCGGGTCAGTTCCTCCACGAAGCGGCCCATCTCGGCGTAGAGCTGCTCATCGGGCTGGCGGCCGCCGCCATTGACCGTCATCAAGAAGCGCATCTTGGGCCTCCCAGAAAAGTTTCGCCCACGTGTCCATTTGGGCGGTCCCCGTTCGAAGCGTCAGTAGAAGCCGGAACAAGGCTCCGGCGCAGCGTTTCGCAGGAGGAAACCACCATGAGGAAAATCGTATCCGGCCTGTTCATCTCTCTGGACGGCGTCATCGAGGATGCCGACCAGTGGATTGGCCCGTGGTTCAACCCGCAACTGGGGCAGGCCGTGGGCTCGATGATCGCGGCCCAGGACGCAATGCTGCTCGGCCGGGTCACCTACGAGACCTTCGCCGCACATTGGCCGCAGCAGACCGGCGAGATGGCCGACACCATGAACAGCACCGCCAAGTACGTCGTGTCCGGCACGCTGGAGTCCGCGGACTGGCAGAACTCCACACTGATCCCGGCGGCCAGCGCGTTCGCCGAGATCGCCGAGCTGAAGCAGCAGCAAGGCCGGAACATCGGCATGACCGGGAGCGCAACCCTGGTCAGCTCGCTGCTGCGCGCGGGCCTGCTTGACGCGCTGCACCTGTTCGTCTTCCCGGTTGTGCTCGGCGCCGGCAAGCGACTGTTCGCGGCACCGGGTGAGATGCTGCCCCTGAACCTCATCGAATCGGAGACGTTCGCGACCGGCGTTGTGCACCTCAGCTACACCAAGGCATGACCGACCGGCGAAAAGAACATCAATCAGGGCATGAGTACTAGTCCCTGCAGAGTGACTGATCCCCGCAAGTTGGAGTCGGCTGCAACTGAGTGAAAACCGCTTCACTGCAGTGCAATGGGCCTATGTCCCATAGAGTGGTGGGAATTGGTGGCTGACTTCGCCGTCGGGTAGACGAAGAAGGCCACCGTGGGGTTCTCTAAGAGAAGTGCTCAAGCTTCCAAGGAGATCCACGAATGGCCCATCCCAGGATGACGCATCAGGACCTGTTCGACCACCTCGCCGTGGCTGACCGCGATCAGCTCAAGTCGATCCTCGAGCACGGCCTGCAGCGGCTCGTCGAGCTCGAAGCCAGCGCGGTGATCGGCGCCGACCCGTACGAGCGCAGCGCCGATCGAGCCACGTACCGCAACGGCCACCGGAGCCGACTGTTGGACACCGGCGTCGGTCGCCTCGAGCTGCAGATTCCCAAGCTGCGCACGGGGACGTTCTTCCCGGCGCTGCTGGAACCACGCCGGCGCATCGATCGCGCCCTGCTCAGCGTGATTCAGGAGGCGTACGTGCTCGGGGTGAGCACCCGCAAGGTCGACGCCCTGGTGGCGGCCATGGGCGGCTGCAGTGTCAGCAAGAGCGAGGTGAGCCGGATCTGCGGCGAACTCGACAAGGAGTTGGCTGCGTTCCGCCAGCGCGGCCTCGACGACGGCGCCTACCCGTACGTGTGGTTCGACGCCACGTACCACAAGGTGCGCGAGGGCGGGCGCATTGTCAGCCAGGCCACGGTCATCGCCGTGGGCGTGCGCGAGACCGGCGAGAAGAGTGTGCTCGGGCTGATGAACGGCGCCAACGAGAGCGAGAGCTTCTGGCTGGAGTTCTGCCGCAGCCTGATCGGCCGCGGGCTGCATGGGGTGCAGCTGGTCATCTCCGACGCCCATCAGGGACTGCGCAACGCCCTCGCGCAGTGCTTCGCGGGTGCAACCTGGCAGCGCTGCAAAGTGCACTTCCTACGCAACGTCAGCGCCGGCGTGCCCAAGCAGCACGCCCAGCTGGTGCTCGGCGTGGTCAAGACCATCTTCACGCTGCCCACCATCGAGGCGACCCAGGAGGCGGTGCAGCACGCCTTGGAGGTGCTCGAGCCGCGCTTCCCCAAGGTCGCCGAGCAGCTCCGTGCCGCGGAGCATGACGTGCTTGCGTACCTGACGTTCCCACCCGATCACTGGCGCTCGATTTCGTCGACCAACGCCATCGAGCGTCTCAATGCAGAGATCGACCGTCGCGCCAAGGTGGTGGGCATCTTCCCCAACAGCGCCAGCCTCTTGCGGCTCACCACCGCCGTGGTCCAGGACCAGCACGACGAGTGGCAGGACGATCGCCGCCTCTTCAGTCAGCAGTCGATGCAGCGCCTGCTCAACCCCGAGGCTCCACCCTTGCTCACCAACCCGCTCACAGAGGGACTCGCCGCGTAGCCCACCGACGTCACTGAGAACCTCAGCGATTTACACCACTCCATGGGACTTGACCCTAGAGCGCGTGTTTTGGACTTCGTTGGAATCGCGTGGACATCCTTGCGGGTGGTAAGCGCGTAATCGCCTCGCCGCGCCGGTTCGTCAGCTACGAAGGTGAGGGCATCGCAGCAGCAAATGCGCCGGCCGATCCCGTCCGCCTCAGCCCGTCGAGAGCGAACCCTCGGCGGCGGTTGCTGCGGTGGGGTCCTCTCCGCCGGGACCACGCAGGACAAAGGCTACGCCCACCGCCAGCACGGCGCCAGCAATGGGGCCAATCACGTATATCCAGAAGTTGGCGAAGTTGAGGCCGACAAGTTCTGGCCCGAAGGAACGGGCCGGGTTCATCGACGCCCCGCTGATGGGGCTGGCCCAGAGTCCGGCCAGGACGATGTAAGCGCCCACAACGAGCGCTGAGAGCGGCCCCACATTCTGGGCAGCCGAGGCCGTTCCCAAATCGTGCTCACCAGGCCAAGGGTCAGGAGCATCTCGATCAGTAGCGCCTGCCATCCGTGTATCCCCGGGCCGGGCTGGGTGGCGCCAAGCCCCCAGCATTGCCGAGGACCGCCAGGAGAAACAGGCAGGCTAGCGTCGCATCGACGAGCTGGGTCACCACGTAGGCAGGGACGCGACGCCATGGGAAATCCCGACGCATTGCGAAAGCCAGAGTGACCACCGGGTTGAGGTGCGCTCCCGAGATCTTGCCCATGAAGAGGATGACCGCCATCACGGTTAGCCCCGGGGCGGCAACCTCCGCCGATCTGCTGACGGCGCCGTGGCTGAGCGCGGCGACCACCGCTCCTCCCGCCGCCGCGACCACCAGGAGAAACGTGCCAAACAGTTCGGCGAAGAGCCGGCGCCACTCCTGGCTCGAGTCGCGGAACGCGGCAACCCGCTGAGCCGTCTCCCCGTCCACGGGGCTCACGGGGGCGTCGTTAATCCTGGTCGAAGTGGGCAACTCCGTCTATGACCCTGTGCTGGCGACGACAGCCCCGTGGGTGTTGTGCCACCTTTCACCGGGGCCGAGAAGAGCGCCAGCCTGTTCGGGTCCCCACCCGCCTGCTTTGTACGCGATGGCGCGACGATGCCGCTTGAGAATGGGATCAACCACCGTCCACGCCGCCTCAACAGCGGCCTCGCTGGTGAAGAGGGTGCCGTCGCCCGCCATTGCGTCTCCGAGGAGGCGATCGTATGGGGATTCAGCTCCGCGCTGCTCTTCGAGTAAGGAAAACTCTCGCTGGGCGCCGGAGAACTCATCACCAGCACGCTTCAAGCGTGCGGCAATTGCGATAGCAGGTCCTGGCTGGAGACGAAATCGCAGGTAATTGGCGCCACTGAGCTGGTCGGGAGAGTCGGCGAAGAGGCGTTGCGGGGGCGGTTTGAGCTCGACGACTACTTCGGTCGCGGTCGCCGCCAGACGCTTGCCCGCCCTGATGTACCAGGGGACGCCGTCCCACCGCCACGAGTCGATGTGAATCCGGGCGGCGCAGTACGTCTCGACGTCGGATTCTGGCGCCACGCCGCCCTCGTTCCGGTATCCGATGTATTGACCCCGGACGATGTCGTCTCGCGTCAAGGGGCGCATCGATCGAAAGACCTTGACCTTCTCGCTTCGCTGGTCGCCGGCTGCGATGCTCGCGGGTGCGTCCATCGCCAGCAGCGCCACGACCTGAAAGAGATGGTTCTCCACTACATCGCGCAGGCAGCCGGTCGCGTCGTAGAAGGCCCCACGTCCGCGGACGCCGAATCGCTCGGCCATCGTGATCTGAACGCTGGCCACGTGGTCTCGGTTCCAGATCGGCTCGAGAAAGGAATTGGCAAAGCGGAAGTAGAGGATGCTCTCGACCGACTCCTTGCCGAGGAAGTGGTCGATCCGGTAGATCGAATTCTCAGAAAAGACCGAATGGGCAACGCGGTTCAGCCGTCGAGCCGACGCGAGGTCGTGTCCGAATGGCTTCTCGACGACGACCCGTGCACCGTCGGCCAAACTCGCCGCTCCAAGCTGTCGGATGACATCGGCGAAGAGGGAGGGCGGAATCGCGAGATAGTGCGCGGGATGGAGGTCCTTTCCAAGGGCAACCTTTACCCTCGCAAAGGTGTCGGCATCCTTGTAGTCCCCGTCGACGTACTGCAACCTGGATAAGAGCTGGTTGAAAGCACGCCGGTCGTCGATACCCCCGGCAGCGTGCTCGATGCTATCGCGGGCCCGATTGCGCAGCTGCGCCAAGTCCCAATCTGAGTGGGCGACCCCGACAACTGGAACGTCGAGCACGCCCCTCTTCGTCATCGCGTACAAGGCGGGAAAGATCTGCTTGTGCGCCAGATCCCCGCTGGCGCCGAAAAAAACGAGCGCATCCGATGCGACGTCGGTGACCGTCTTGGGCATCGGGTCAGGTGGCTTTCTCGTTGTGACCACCGAACTGCTTGCGCATTGCGCTTAGGACTCGGTCAGCGTAGTCCGCGTCGCCCCGGGATTCGAATCGAGCGAACAGCGCAGCGCTGATCACCGGCGCAGGCACTCCCTCGTCAACAGCGGCGAGCGCCGTCCACCGACCCTCACCTGAGTCGGACACGTGCCCGCTGAAGTTCGCGAGCTCATCGTCACTGACCAGTGCGGCCGCGGTGAGGTCGAGCAGCCACGACGCGATGACACTCCCGCGACGCCAGACCTCCGCGACCTCACCGATCTTCAGCTGGTACTTATACGCGTCTGGGTCTCGCAGCGGCGTTGTCTCAGCGTCTTCGTCTTGCTGACGCAGTCCGACGTCGGCGTTCTTTAGGATGTTCAACCCCTCAGCGTAGGCAGCCATCAGGCCGTATTCAATACCGTTGTGGACCATTTTCACGAAATGGCCGGCACCATTTGGGCCGCAGTGGAGATAGCCATTCTCGGCATGGCTCGCCGGCCCTTTCCTGCCGGGGGTGCGTGAGGCGGACTCAACGCCGGGCGCAATGCTCCGAAAGATGGGATCCAGGTGGTGGACCACAGCGTCTTCGCCACCGATCATCAGGCAGAAGCCACGCTCGAGGCCGAACACGCCGCCGCTGGTTCCGCAGTCGACGTAGTGGATGCCGCGCTGACTCAACTCCCCAGCACGCTGGATGTCGTCCCGGTAGTAGCTGTTACCGCCGTCGATGATCATGTCCCCGGACTCGAGGTGCGTCGCGAGTTGCTGCACGGTGGCGCCGGTGACTGCAGCCGGCACCATCACCCACACAACCCGCGGCTTCTCGAGCTTGGCGACAAAGTCGGCTATCGACGTCGATGCCTGAGCATGCTTTCCCGAGACCTGGGCAACCGCGGCCGGATTCACATCGAAGAGCACGCATTCATGGCCATCTCGGGTGAGACGCTCGACCAAGTTTGCACCCATCCTCCCCAGTCCGATCATACCGAGTTGCATTTAGCTCCTCCTGTCAACGCGCGCAACGGACTGCCTTGCTATACAGCACCGCGTCAGTCATCGGCTCCGTCCCAGAGCTTGATACCGCCGAGGATGCCGGCGACGTTACCGACGATGTGTGCCGACGGGTCCACGTGCCCTTTCAGCGCTTGCGCGTTGCCGCCGCTGACGTACAACCGGTCGTAGTTGATGAGGGCGTGAAAGTTGCCAATGGCCTCTCGCACACGCCTCCGCCACTTCTTCGGCCCGATCTTCTCGAACGCAGCGTTGCCGAGTTGCTCGTCATACGTCTCCCCTTCGCGAAACGGATGATGCGCCAGCTCGAGATGCGACGAGAGTTTGCCATCGACAAGCAGCGCCGTACCGACGCCCGTGCCCAGGGTGACGACGAATTCGACTCCAACGCCGCTCACGACCTCGAGACCCTGAATATCAGCATCGTTGGCAACTCGCACCGGGTGACCAAGCCGATTTGCCATCGCACCGGCAAGATCGAACCCCGTCCATGCGGCGAGCAGCTTCCGGCCAACCGGCGATCCAGGCCCCGATCGCGTGACGAAATCCGGTGCTGTCAAGATGATCCCGTTCCTCACGACCCCAGGGAAGCCGATCGACGCCCGGTCAGCACCCGGGAGTGGCGCGACGAGCGTCGCAAGCACGTCGACGAGTTGCTCCGGCGGGCACGGATAGGTGGTCGGGACTCGGACGCGGTGGGCCATGAGCCTGCCACCTGCGTTCAGTACGGATGCTTTGAGACCGGTGCCACCGACATCGATCGCCAGTGTTGCCGGTCGCCCCATCTTCCGCGTAACCACTGAGACGAAG
>Ga0307374_10011211_pt1 | contig 12804 bp, 7 predicted proteins | sample OX3MG_FD_202532 | JGI IMG/M metagenome (GOLD analysis project Ga0307374, IMG submission 202532) | Soil microbial communities from Risofladan, Vaasa, Finland - OX-3 | ecosystem: Environmental > Terrestrial > Soil > Coastal area > Acid sulfate soil | place: Finland: Risofladan, Vaasa | collected...
ACCAGGCTTTTGAGCACGGACTTCAGGAAATCAGGAGAGAAGACCATGACTTCAAAAGAAAGAATCCGGGCCGCATTCGATCAACGTGAACCCGATCGGGTCCCCATCGACCTCTCCGGACACCGATCATCGGGAATCGCCGCTATAAGCTACGCCAAGTTGCGCAAGCATCTGGGGCTTCCGAGCAAACCGATTCGCGTCTACGACCCTGTTCAGCAACTGGCCATCGTGGATGAGGATGTTCTGGACCGTTTCGGAGTTGACACGGTCGAGCTTGGCCGTGGCTTTGCCCACGACGATACTTACTGGGCGGACTGGGTGTTGCCGGACGGCACACCCTGTCAAATGCCCGTATGGGCTCTGCCGGAACGCGCAGAGGGGCAATGGGTCTTTCGGTCTAAGAGCGGGAGGGTCATCGCCCGGATGCCTGATGGGGCGCTGTATTTCGAGCAGGCCTATTTCCCTTTCGCAGATGAGGCCGGTCCGAAAACGCTTGCCGAGGCCATGGAAGAATCGATGTGGCATTCGATCGCAAGCCCTCCAGGCCCTATCGCGGCCGGCGAGGAAGGGCTGAAACGCCTCGCCGAGGGAGCCAAGAAGCTGCGCGCGAGTACGGACAGGGCAATCCTCGCTCTGTTCGGGGGAAACCTTCTCGAGTCGGGGCAGTTTCTCTATCGAAATGACAACTTTTACATGCTCCTGGCCGGCGAGCCGAAGAAGGCGCACGATTTTCTCGACCAGCTTGTGGAATCGCATCTCGCCAAACTCGAGATATTTCTGGGGGCGGTCGGGCCGCATATCGATATCATTGTCTTCGGAGACGATCTTGGGATGCAGTCCGGCCCCCAGATATCTCCCGGCATGTATCGGGAGTTCTTCAAGCCCCGGCACAGCCGGATGTGGAAACGCGCCAAGGAATTGGCCGATGTCAAAGTCATGCTGCACTGCTGCGGGGGAGTTCGGCAACTTCTTCCCGACCTCATTGACGCAGGCCTGGATGCCATCAACCCGGTCCAGATTACCTGTTCAGGAATGGATTCCGCGCTCTTGAAACGAGAGTACGGAAAGGACCTGGTTTTTTGGGGCGGAGGATGCAACACTCAGGAGGTTTTGCCCAAGAGCACCCCGGAGGCGGTACGCCGCCACGTCAAAGACCAGGTTTCCATTTTCGGACCTGGAGGTGGATTCGTTTTCCAGCAGGTGCATAATATCCTGGCGGATGTTCCTCCGGAGAACATCGTCGCAATGCTCGACGCCGTTCATTGACGGCTGGATCGCCGGTGCCTGCCAAAACATGGTTGGAGCGCAAGACACCCCGGCGCAGCCGCGCGGATCAGCTCCCGCGGGGTCCCCGCCCTGGCCTGATGGCATCGCGGACATCGACCCTTTCCGCAAAGAGAAGTGTCGGGATCGGCAGAGGAGCCCTTCATCCCGCAGCGGCCACTATTGACACTGTTAACACAGAAACGAGGTTCCTGCTCAAATCAAGATGCCCAATTCCATAAATGTTCTGGCCTTATTCGCTCATCCCGATGACGCAGAATTTCTTTGTGCCGGGACCCTAACCCATCTTGCCGCCCTGGGAGCCCGCGTCCATATCGCCACAGTGTCGGCGGGGGACTGCGGAAGCACGACCCTCCCCGCTTCCAAAATCGCCGCGGTGCGCCAGCGCGAGGCCGCCCGCGCCGCTGCACTCATTGGAGCGCAATACGAATGCCTGAAAGGCAAGGACCTGCTCATTTTTTATGACCGCCGGCACCTGAATAAAGTGATGGAACTTGTCCGCCGAGTTCGCCCCGCCCTGGTCCTGACGCATTCTCCGGTTGATTACATGCTCGATCATGAAACGGTCAGCCGCCTCTCGCAAACCGCTTGTTTTGGCGCGATGGCGCCCAACTATAAGACCGGCCTTCCACACGCGGCGCCGCCGCTTTCCGGCGTTCCCCATCTCTACTATGCCGATGCCTTTGGCAGACGAGACGTCCTGGGAAACGAAGTCGCCTCAGGGTTCTATGTCAACATCAGCAAGACCCTCAAACGCAAAGAGGAAATGCTGGCCAGCCACGAAAGCCAGCAGGCCTGGCTGAAATCGCAGCAGGACATCCCTGGAACGGTTTCTGCCATGCAAAAGATGGCCCGTGAAGCAGGAAAGTGCGCTGGATTCCGCTGGGCAGAAGGTTTCCGGCAACACCTTGGCCAGGGTTTCCCCTCCGACAACCTCCTCAAGCAACTCCTCGGCAGATTGGTTCGATAACCTGAACCCAGGCGCACAATTCATACCCTACACTTCTGCCGGCGAAGCAGGAAGCAGTCAGGGCTGAAGAGGACCGGCCCCTGTCCAGAATGTACCTGGGCCGAGATTCCCGGAACGCACACGGCCTGCAAGGGCTGCCTTCCCAAGAAAGCAACGAAGCCGCTCGGGTTTCTTCGACGGATTTCTTAATGAAAGATATAATAAAAAGGTCGAATCGAAGCATTGGGGGTGAAGCGCAATCTCTTGGAAAGAACTTTACGCCAAGCGCTTATGGCTCAAGGCATTTCTCGCACGGCCGCAAGCGTCGGCTGTGAACCCTCGAGGTGCGCTTCGGCCAGGCAGGCTCCTTGGCCGTGCCGGCCTCGCGCTGGCGGTTGCCTCGCTGGGGTGCGCGGGGCTCGCCATGGCTTCCTCGCCAGAGTGGGGCCAGCCCGTGGTGCGGATCAGCCTTAAAACGGACGCCAACCTCCAGATCTCCCAGTTTGAGAAACAAATCCAACAGGAAGTCGGGAAGCCTCTAGACCCCGGCAAGGTGGATGAGAGTTTGAAGGAGCTTTTCGCCACGGGCCGGTTCACCGATCTGCGGGCTGACGCCGAACCCGCTGCGGGCGGCGTTCACCTGGTTTTTATTGGAAAAGCTCAGTACTTTGTGGGGGTCGTGCAGGTCGAGGGAATCTTCAAACCACTTGGCGCAGGCACGCTGGTTGCAGCAACGCGTTTGTCTCTTGGGCATCCCCTGGACGCCCAAGACCTTTCGCGCGCCAAGGAAAATATCCAGCAGGCCCTTGCCGAAAATGCCTACTACCAACCGAAAATCCAGGTCAAGGTACTCCGCAACGAATTGACCCAAGAAGCGGACATCCTCTTCACGGTTGACGCGGGTTCGCCAGCCCACGTCAGCAAAATCATATTTGAAGGTCAGCCCTCCTATCCCGCAGCGCGCTTAAGTTTGATAGCCAAATGGAAGGAAGGCGAGCATCTCACTTCAGCCGACCTCGAAAAGGGACTTTTTAAAATCCACAGTTTCTATATGAAGCGGGGCTACCTGCAGGCGAACACAACCATTCGGAAGCGGGTCTTCGAACCTAAGAACCACGCCGAGGAACTTTACGTCCAGTCAGATGCAGGCCCGATTATTCAGGTCCGCGTGCGGGGCGCGGACGTATCGACCTCAAAGCTCAGGAATATTTTGCCGGTATACCAGGACGGCGTGGTTGATGAACCAGCGCTGAAAAAAGGGGCTGAAGACTTAGAAGATTATTTCCAACAGAAAGGGTATTTCCATGTCACGGTCAGCGTGGCGCCCATCACCCATCCTAAGGCAACCGAGATCCAGATCACCTATACAGTGAATCGGGGAACGCGCGGAGAGTTTGAAGGTTTCAAGTTCGTCGGGAACCTCCACCTTACCGAGGCGGACCTTCTCCCCGCCATGAGCATTCACCCTGCAGCATTCCTTTTCGAGAGCGCAGCCTTCAGCAACAAGCAACTTGCCGGCGATATCGATTCCCTAAAGACAATTTATCAGTCGCGAGGCTTCATGGATGCGAAAGTCACTCCTCGCTTTAACTTTTCTTACCACGACCAACCCGATCAGCTTTTTGTAACGCTCCACATCCAGGAAGGAGCGCAAACGCGGGTCGGGAAACTGGCCCTCGAAGGCGTTACTGCAGACCAGCGAAGTTTGCTGCTGCCCCGGCTGGCCAACACGCCCGGACGCCCCTATTCTCCACAAAACGAGCAAAAAGATCGCAACGCCATTCTTCAGTATTTCGCTAACCACGGCTACCTTCACGCCCAAGTTGACGCCACCAGTTCCCCCGTGGCCAAGAGCCATATTGTCAATGTCGAGTACCGGGCTGAACTTGGCCGCCAGGAGTTCATTCGGAGAATTGTCTTACTGGGCAACAAGCACACGCGCAATGGTACGGTGCGACGCGAACTCTCATTCCGCCCGGGCGAACCCGCCAACGAGAGTGGTCTCCTTGAATCGCAGCGCCGGCTTTATGACCTCGGACTTTTTAACCAGGTGCAGATTGCACCCGAAAACCCCGGGAGCGCGGAGACCCAAAAGTCCATCCTGGTGAATATGGAAGAAACGCCCCGTTGGACCCTGGGCTATGGCGGCGGGATCGAAGTGCAACGCCTGGGGAGTAATGAACCTCAAGGCCAGTTGAAGGCCAGCCCGCGCGTTTCCCTGGACCTTTCGCGTCTGAATGTCGGGGGGCGAGATCAGACGGCAAGCTTTCAAGGCCGGCTCTCCTCCCTTGATAAAGGCGCGGCTTTCAGCTATTTCATCCCGAAGTTCCCGTCCCGGCGCGACATTAGCGTCCGTTTCAACGCCTCGGCGGACTACAGCCGGAACGTTCTGACCTTTACGGCCAAGCGTGAGGAGGTTTCTCTGCTGCTTGAAAAGCGCTGGAACCCAACCACCTTCTTGTCAGTTCGGTACTCTTTTCGCAATGTCCAGGCACTGGATTTGTCGAACCGCATTTCAGCCAACCAGATTCCCTTAATCAGCCGGCCCGCCCGGATTGGCATGTTTGCCTTAAGTTACTTCAACGACCATCGAGATGACCCGATTAATCCGACCCGAGGCGCCTACACGCTGGCCGACGCCGGCGTCTCCTGGTCTGGCTTCGGATCGGAGGCGAATTTCCTCCGCTTCTCGGCCCAGAACTCCACCTATTACCGCATCGGGCCTCATTTGATTTTTGCGCGCAATACGCGTTTTGCTGTCGAGTCGCCCTATGGAAGCCTCCGGAGGGTTGTTATCACCGGGCCCAACGGACAGCCACAGGTCGTCCTGACCCATGACATTCCGCTGCCCGAGCGCTTTTTCATGGGGGGCAGCGATTCGCTGCGAGGCTTTTCGATTAACCAGGCAGGGCCGCGCGATCCTGAAACTGGGTTCCCCATCGGCGGCAATGCCTTGTTCTTGAACTCGTTCGAGCTGCGCATTCCCTTCGCGAATAACCGTCTTGGAGCGGTTCTGTTCCACGACGCGGGAAACGTCTATTCAACGATTCGAAAGATGCGGCTGCTCAAGGTTAGCCAAAGTTCGCCCTCGGACTTTGACTATACCGTTCACGCTGTGGGCGTGGGGTTGCTCTACAAGACGCCAGTGGGGCCGCTGCGGTTCGATGTGGCCTATTCTCTGAATCCTCCCTATTACCAAGTCGCAGTACCAGGCGGCGTGGAGGTCCGCCAACTATCACACGTGCAATTTTTCTTGAGTATCGGACAAAGCTTCTGATCGCCTGGGTGGCGGTCGCCGTGCTAGGGGTATTGCCCAGACGCGTCCAGGGTGAGACTCTGGATCGGGTTGTGGCCTCCATCGGTCACGTGGCCATCACCCAGCTTGACCTCCAGGAGGAGTACCGCTTTGAACGATTCCTTCAGGGCCAGCCTCCGACAGGCTCGCCCGGCCCGGCTATCCGTAAAGTCGTCCTGAGCAGGTTGATCAGTCAAAAGCTCCTTGCGGGGCAGATCGGAAGCGCCAACAGAGAATCAGCAACCTCAAAAGAGACAGCCAAGAAGACTTTGAACGAGGTCCGCAAAGAATTTCCCAGCGATCAAGCCTATCGCTCGGCGCTCCATGCGTTAGGCATGACCGAACCGCAGGTGCTCAAGCGGCTGGAACTCTATCAGCGGACATTGCGCATGATTGATGAGAGGTTGAGATCCACCGCATGGCCTGACCCGAAAGAGGTGGAAGTCTACTATAAGGAAACTTTTGTTCCGGAGTATGCCAAAGGCCACAGCACGCCGCCGCCTCCGCTTGCCGAGGTTCAGGACAAGATCCAGGAAATTCTCGTGCAAAGAAAGATGAATCAACTGCTGGCCAATTGGCTTGACCGGCTGAAGTCCAGCCGGCGGGTGACGATTCACTCGAATTGAATCGCTAGGGAGAAAGAGTGAAATTCAGGGTCCCAGGAGTACCAAAATTCGTTGACCGGCTTATCCATGCGATGGGGATCGTACTCATCGTGTTTGCCGTGCTGATCGGGGTAGCCAGTACGCCGTGGTTTCGGCACGTTCTTGAACATCGCATCCAGGCCAGCCTGGAAGAGGCTACGGGCGGGAAAGTTGAATTGATTGGAATGGCTTTCCATCCCTTGAGCCTGCGGGTCAGCGTGCGGCGGCTGATCATCCACGGGCGTGAGAAGGACTCCGAGCCGCCCCTGTTCTCTGCGCAAAACGTCGTTGTCGCCGTCAATCCTGCCTCCCTTTTCCGGTTTCGCTTGCTCCTGCGCACCCTCGCCTGGCAGCAGGCTGAAATTCACCTGGCAACCTATCCCGACGGCTCAACCAACCTTCCCGGCGCGCGCGCCGCGCCGGGAAACGGACAAACTCTAAAAGTTTTAATGGACATGAAAATTCGCCGGCTAACCTTGGCGCATACGACCCTTGCTTGGAATAACCGGCTTTTGCCGTTTGAAGTCGCAGCCCGCAATGTGGCAATTCAATTGCGATTGAGTCGTGATCACCGATATCTGGGAACCCTTGCGACCTCGAATATAATTTTCAATTGGAATGCCAGGACGCTGCCGCCACTCTCATTCGCCACTGCCTTTGAACTTTCCAGCAGCCAACTCCAGGTATCTTCTTTAAGCTGGCAGCTCGAGAACCTGCGGGGCCAGGCCAGCGGATCCTTCCATTGGGAGCCTCAAATGGCCGGCGATTTCGCCTTTCGGAGCAACGGCGGGCTGCAGCAAGTCGCCAGGTCTCTCGGCATCAAGGCAGTGCAAAAGGGTTACCTGTTTTTGGATGGAAAAGGCACTTACAGCGAGGATGGATTGGCTGCCCGTGGCCGCCTGGAGGCCCGCGAACTTGAGCTGACCCTCCCCCATTTCAAGCCCGGGGTGGTCAGTTTTTCGTCGGATTACGCGTTTGGAAAGAACGTCCTGAAGCTAACCCGCGTCACTCTTGCCGGACTTGAGGGACGAGCGCAAGGCGCAGCGACGGTTTCCCTTCGGAGTTCTGTTCCCGCCCTCGCGCTCGACGCTCAAGTTGAGAACGTGCGCCTTAACGCCCTTCTTCGGTCAGTACCGGTGGCCTCGCGCGCCATCGGGATTTTCCACCCTCAAGCGCAGATTGACGGGAAAACGCGCATCAATTGGAAACAACACTCCGGGCTTCGAGGCGAGTTTGATCTTCAATTTCATGGCCCGCAAGAGGCCGCTCCTGAAGGTCTCCCTCTTCGCGGTCGCGCCCAGGGCTCGGTGGTGGTGGGACGCGAAACGTTGGTGAATCTCCAAGATGCTAACATCTCAACGCCCCATTCCACCTTGGAAGCGCAGGGCTCATTTGGCACGGCTCAATCATCGCTGGCGGTCAAAGTGGTGACTTCAGATTTTGACGAATGGCGTCCCCTGGCAAGGATTCTCATCGAGACCGGGAGGCCTTTGTCCCTTACGCTCAGAAGCAAGTTGGCCTTTACCGGCAAGGTATCTGGAACCTTCAGCCATCCGGAAATTGAGGGTCGCCTGGAAGCCGGGGCGTTCGATTACGGTGGGTGGACTTGGGATGGTTTCCAGGCAAATATTCTCGGCGCCCCGGACCGGGCCATGATCAGCGCGGGCCGGTTGGAGCTGGGGTCCAGCACATTGACGCTTGACGCCCAGGCGGGTCTGGCCCACTGGACGCTACATGGCAATAGCCTTCTTCATCTAAAAGCATCAGCGCGAGAAACTCCAGTCGCCGGTCTTCGCGCCGCCTTAAACTTGAAACCTTCCATGCAAGGCCTTTTGACGGGCCAGGTTCAGGCGGAGGGGACATTGGAAAATCTTTCCGGGGCGGGTAAATTCGCGGTGGAAAAGGGCGAGTTCGCCGGTGTTCCTTTTGATCTGCTTTCCGCGGAAGTCAGCGCGAGCGGCTCGGCCTGGGAAGTTACCAACCTCAAGATCATCGAAGGACAGGGCCAAGCCGCCGGGCGGTTGCGCCTTGATCCCGTGCAGCGGTCATTCTCCGCGCAGTTGCACGGCCGGGATTTCCCGCTCAACCAGCTCCACCTCCTCCATCCTCAAGCGGCTGGCCCGACGTCCGCCGGTGAGGTCTCGGGCCTTGTCAACTTTGATCTAACCGGCGAAGGCTCTTTCGAAAACGCGCGAGTGCAATCCTCCCTGGACATAAGCGAGCTTGCCTGGAAGGGACAATCGCTGGGAAGTGCGCACGGCAGCGCAGACTGGCAAGGGCATCAAATCCAGTTGCACATCGAGGGAGGGGGAACCGCCGGCAAAATTCAATTGAGCGGGAATATTGAGACGCAGAACGAGTGGCCCATGGAGTTGTCAGGCCAGTACTCTGATTTTCGCCTCGATCCCTGGATCGAGCAGATGGCAGGCCACTCGATGGGGGCGCAAATGGCCGCTAGCGGATCGATCACGGTAAGCGGACCCCTCCGGCAGGCCAGCCGTATCACAGGCAGCAGCCAGGTTCAGCACTTGGAAGTCAGGTTTCCCAAACTCAAAATGACGAATGAGCGCCCTATCCGGATTCGTTATGCCGGGGGCCGGCTCGTCTTGGATCGGTTCCGCATGCAGGGGCCGGCGACGAACCTTGAAGTGGGAGGCTCCATCGACTTTGCTCAGCCCGCCACGCTCGACTTGACGGCCAGAGGGAAGACGGCCGCCACCCTGCTGAGCATCGTATCGGCCAAAATACAGGCCACGGGGGAATCAACGCTGGAAGTGCACGTCGGAGGAACGCTCGAGCAGTTGCAACTGGCCGGCACGGTGGAAATCAAGGACGTGAACCTGGGATACGGCGATCTTCCCTTTCGCGTGAACGCGCTCAATGGCACGATCAAGCTTGCGCGCCAGCGGGCGGTCATCTCTTCGTTAAAAGGCACGATTGGCGGGGGGACGGTGAGCCTTTCGGGTTACGCCGCGCTGCAAGACGTGCTGCGGTACCAGATGCGGACCACACTCTCCCAAGTCCGGGTGCGATATCCTTCGGATTTCACCTCCCTGCTGGATGGGAACTTGCTCCTCCGGGGAACGCCGGACCGAGGGCAACTGACCGGCGACATCACCATTCGAAACGTTTTTGCGAGCGAGAATCTGAACCTGATGGACCTGATCGCAGGAAGCAATAAGCGCCTCGGCAATTCCTCCCTGGGGGTCACCCTGCCCTTCGCCTCCAAGATCAGCATCAACGTGCGGGTCGCATCAGCCCGGCCCGTGCGGCTCGAGACTCATGATCTGCACCTTGTCGCGGATCTCGACACGCGCGTGCAAAGCACGCTGGCCCGGCCCGTCGTCATCGGCAATGTGTATCTGCGAAGCGGAGAAACCATCTTCCGCGGCAATCGCTACACCTTGTCGCGGGGAGAGATTTCGATGACCAATCCTTTCGAAACCGAACCCGTCCTGGATATCCAGGTGCATACGCGTGTCGACAAGTACGATTTAGCCCTGGAAGTTTCAGGGCCGCCTGACCGGATTCGCCTCTCCTTCCGCTCCGATCCTCCCTTGCCAAGCGAGGATATCCTCTCGCTGCTGGCCTTCGGATACTCCAAACGACTGGAGGAATTTGCGCCTGCAAGCCGGAATCCCTTTTCCTCCATGAGCGCCAGCGCCTTGCTTTCCCAGGCGCTTACCAGCCAGGTGACGGGAAGGGTCCAACGCTTGTTTGGAGTGAGCCGCGTCAAGCTTGCTCCCTACTCAACTCAGCCCGGGACGCTGGGCAGCCCGGTTCTGACCATTGAACAGCAGCTTTCGCCCGAGCTCACCTTGACGTATCAAACCACCACCGCCAACTCGCAATACCGGGTGTTCGAATTCGAATGGACCGTCAATCCGCGCATGTCGGTGCGAGGCTTTCGCGACCAGAACGGCATCTTCGGGATCGAACTGAAATTCAGGAAACGCTTCAAATAAACACGGTTTCTTGGTCCTGCCAGCAACTTTCCCTTTCCGATTGATGCGAAGGCGCGTGCGGGGAATCAGTCTCCCAGCCGCCAGAAACCGCGCGGGATCCTCTATTTACAGAAACGATACGAAGGGTTATATTCTTTTTTTCTATCCCAAGTGGAGAGCCGAAATCATGCCCCTGCGAATTCGAGACGTCAAAACGCATCTCTATGACCTTCCACCCCTCACCAAGCGCACGGATGCTATTCAGAGTTTCGAATCGATGGAAACGTTGGTGGTCGAGCTTCGCACCTCCGAGGGCCTGAGCGGAACCGGCTACGGGTACACCATCGGCACGGGAGGCCGCGCGGCGAAGGCCTTCCTCGACCGGGAGTTGGCGCCCTTGCTCACCGGCGAAGACTGCGAGGCCCATCAACGCATCTGGGACAAGATGTATAACGCCACGCGGGCCTCCAGCGGGGGACCCATTTCCAGTATTGCCCGCGCGGCGGTGGATATCGCTGTATGGGACATTAAGGCCAAGGCGCGCAACACGCCCCTCTGCACTCTTCTGGGAGGCGCGCAAAAGCGTGTCCCCGTTTATGACACGGAGGGAGGCTGGCTGCACGCTTCCACGGAAGAACTCGTCGAAAACGCCAGGCGCACCGTCGAGAAAGGATTCCGCGGCGTCAAGATCAAGGTCGGCAAGGAGAACGCCGGCGAAGATGTGCGCCGCCTGGAAGCCGTGCGCAAGGCGGTTGGCCCGGATTTAAAGATCATGGTCGATGCCAACCAGGGGTGGAGCACCGCGGAGGCGATTCGGCGCGCCAAGCTCTTTGAAGCGCTGGACCTTTTCTGGCTGGAAGAACCGCTGCTGGCGGGAGCCGTTGAGTCCCACCGGCAGTTGAAGGAGCACACCTCGATTCCCATTGCGGTGGGGGAAACGATCTATACCAAAGAGATGTTTGCAGAATATGTCAGGAATGACGCCGCAAGCATCCTCCAGCCGGATGTGGCAAGAATCGCCGGGATCACGGAGTGGATGAAGATTGCAAGTCTGGCGGAAGCCTTCCAGATGCCCGTGGCTCCCCATTTTCTGATGGAGATCCAGGTCCATCTGGCCGCCGCCATTCCGAACGGCATCTTCATCGAGTACATTCCGCAGTTAGGTCCGGTGCTTCAGGAAGAAATAAGCGTCGAGGACGGCTGCATTGCACCTCCGGGACGGCCCGGCCACGGAATCTTGTTCGATTGGCAGAAACTCGAGCAGTTCCGCGTCACGTAAGGGCCGGCAGGAGGCCGAATCAATTGGCGGGAGGCAAAAGCCGGCCCAACCCCCTCAGGATGTTCTGTTCTTGCGGCGAAAAGCGCTGCTGAACCCGCGCGCTGTCAAGGAACCGCTGGCGCTCGCCCGGCGGTATGTCCCGCATATACCGGAACGCCCGCATGATTCTCTGCCGCTCGATGGGCCTCAACTCGCGCCACTCGCGGAAAATCCCCCGCGCTTCCTGCCGCTGAGCCGGGGAGAGCCGGGAGAAAATCGCTTCCCGCTCGCGGAGCTGTTCTTTCCTTTGGGGCGGCAATTCGTTCCATCGGCGCAGGTTTTCACGAATCCTATCCTGGCGCTCCGGAGGCAGGCTCTGAAACCTTTTGTCGTTCGTCAGCACGCGTTCCTGCTCTTTGGGAGGCAGGTCGCGCAGGCGACTGAAGAAGCTTGGCCGCTGTTCCCCGTTCCGTGCCCGCTGCCTCGCCTCAACAGGCCGCCAACGCCCGCGGATGGCCCAGCCACGGCTCCCTGCTCCCTGGGAAAAGGCCGGGAGCGCTGGAAGCAGGAAAGAGGCGAAAACGGCCACCCAGAGGGCTGTCCGGCACAAACCGAATCCCCCGTTTTGCTTCGAGCTTTGGTCCGACCTTGTCATCATGAATTCCATCAACCAGCCGGCTAATTATCCTTTGCCTTCGGAAGCTCCGAGAGCACCTCAAAGTTTGCGAGCATGTCGTAGTCTTCGAGCACCGAAAGGTTTTCATCCATCTTCAATTCTTCCTCGGCGGGCAAGGGCTGGACTTGGGCTTCGGTCGCCCCGGCCGACTGGCGCGCGGCCTGGCTCGCCTGCGGCAATGACCGGCTGGCAACCGAGCCGGAAGCGTCCTGCGCCCGGCGTTGGCGGAGAGCGATGAAACCCGCAACGAGCAAGACCACGCTCAGCACACTCACGGCCAGCACCCGCAATCTCCCGAATCCCAGGAAACCGGATTTCGCTTTTTCACTTGCCGCCAGGCGCGACCGGACCCGGGCGTCAAACCACGGTGAAGGTTCGGGGGCTGTCCAATCATCCAGGGCCAGATCGAGCTTCCGGTACGCTTCCACCACCTGCCCGCACTGGGCGCACTTCGCAAGATGCAAGCACACTTCCTCCGCCTCCGCAGGCTCCAGCATTTGGTGAGCATAGGAAAATAGTTTTTCCTTCGCATCGCAGTTCATAATTGTCCCTCCCTGACGAGCGGCTCAAGGCGCACCCGAAGGGTCTCATAAGCGCGAAACAACAACGACTTGACCGCGCTTTCAGACACCTTGAGGATTTTTGAAATCTGGTGGTAATCCACCTCCTGATACTTGTGCAGGATCACGGCGGCGCGCTGGTTTTCCGGCAAAGCCTCAATCGCCTCATGAATCATCCTCTGCCGGTCCGTCTC
>Ga0307374_10011212_pt1 | contig 12803 bp, 10 predicted proteins | sample OX3MG_FD_202532 | JGI IMG/M metagenome (GOLD analysis project Ga0307374, IMG submission 202532) | Soil microbial communities from Risofladan, Vaasa, Finland - OX-3 | ecosystem: Environmental > Terrestrial > Soil > Coastal area > Acid sulfate soil | place: Finland: Risofladan, Vaasa | collected...
AGATCATAACCGTTGGCGCGGTACATGCCCTACCGACATCAGTGCAAGGTCGACGTGTAACACTGGTCAGTGACACCCTGTCCCAAAGGACAGGGCGAGAGTAGCGCTAGCTCGTACATGCTTCGGAATCGAGACGAGATCCGGCGTTCGATCGTCGACCTGAAGCGGAAAACCCCGGATGAACCCACTTTTTCACACCTCGATCGACCTCTGGATTGCTGGAACACGATCGGCGAATACTGCGCGTGCTGATCTCACAGCTCGGCCCGTACGTGCGTGGGACGCCTGGCGTGGGTGCAACGTGTCGCGAAATGTCCAAGTAATTGGTCGCATCGTCGTGCAACGATCGTATTGGAAGGATCTGCCCGAGGGACTCGATTTGGCATCGAGCGTGCGATAGTGTCCGCTATGGTGGCAAGGGAGAACCGCAATTCGTCACTTCTATCGGACATTTCGTGATTTCGAGTGGAGATACCGAAGTAATCCGCCTGCCGCGATCGATCGTAACGAGACAGGAAGCGGAGGAGCGCTGTTGCCCGGCCAGATCTTTGGTAAAGTACCCAACTCGACGGCGTTCGACATTCATCTGTGGAGCCAGAATTTGACCAGTCGAAGAAGCCAACGACTCTCAACCACGTACCCGCCGTACCGGAGTGCCGCATCGATCGCGTGGGACCCGTTCGCGGTCAACCCTATCGGTCGTTCGTTGGCGACGTTCGTGATCAGCACGATCGCGGTTGTTGGCCCAATCGCGCTTTTCAGCCCGCGACTCGAAGCGCTGACGATGATCTCGTTCGGTTGGGCGGCTATCATCGCGATGGTTTTCTCGCTGCCGACCTTGCTGATCAGCCTGGGTGAGGCGCTCTGGAAAGCAATCTCGCGGCGCATTCATCCCTCGATCGACCTGTTGGACCTGAGTCCGCGTGTACGGAACCTGTTGCGTCGCTACGGTTACTCGTCGATCGACAGTATCGACCAGACGAGCGACGATGCGCTGTTGATGCTGACCAACTTCGATCCGCTGGCAGTGCGTGAGCTCCGTCGAGCGATCAGTATCTGGAAATATCTGCGCTGGCAGAATGCCGGGTTCCCCGCAAACGGCCGCTGGTAGACCATTCGGTTGCCCCACCTGAACGTATTCCGACCGTGTGGGCCTTTACGGTCGCGCCTTCGGAAACCTTGGTTATACTGGCCGGGGAGTCGGCAGGGCGTCGTCGCCTGACGGGGATTCTGTAAGCGGAGGAAAGTATGGAGAGCGACGAGCGCTTCGATATTGTCGGTCGTCGGCTGCGACGGCCGGACTCCGGACCAAGGTTGACCGGCGACGAGCGCTACACCGACGATCTGGCGTTACCGGGGATGTACGTTGCGTGTCTCGTGCTGAGCCCATATGCGCATGCGGTCATCCGCGGAATCGACATCGAGGAGGCGACGAAGGCCCCTGGGGTCATTGCGGTCGTTACTTCGCAAGATCTTCCTGAGTTCGCGCGTGATGATGAACCGTCCGAGCGCAGTCGTTTCTTCCTCGCGACCGAGCGGGTGTCGTATGTTGGTGAGCCGGTCGCGGTCGTGGTGGCACGGAGCGCAGCCGAAGCCGAACTCGCGGCGGAGTTGGTGGCGATCGAATACGATCCGCTGCCGCCGATCTCCGGTATCGAGATGGCGCGCCAGCCGCTGGCTATGCCAGTTCGGCCACGAACGCGGGCGCAACTGGCGGTTTCGGATGCTACTAAGCGTGATGCGCCGAATGTCAATGGCGCGATCCGGCATCAGCGCGGCGATGTCGAGCGGGCGTTTCGCGAGGCAACGATCTGCGTCGAGCACACCTTTGATTCATATGCCGTCTATCAGAGCTATCTGGAGCCACGGTCGGTGCTCGCCAGCGCCGAGCCGAACGGCCGGTTGACGATCTATACGCCAACCCAGGGCCAGTTCATGGTGCGTTCCGCGCTCGCGCGCGTGCTCGGCCTGCCGGAGACCGAGATCCGTATCGAGCCGATGACGGTCGGCGGTGGTTTTGGCGGCAAGATGGTCCTGTTGGAGCCGCTGGCGGCCATCCTGGCACTGCGCTTCAAGCGCCCGGTGAAATTGACCCTGACGCGCCAGCAAGATTTCCTCTCGACGACCCCGGCGCCGGAGTCGCGCCTCACCGTTGGGCTTGCCGCGGACGCAGACGGACTGCTCACAGGGCTGCGCGCCGATCTCTGGTTCGACACCGGCTACTTCTCCAACTCGCCGTATCAACTCGTAGCGCAAATGATCGGCTCGTATTACCGCATACCCAACCTCGACATTCGCTCGGCCGAGGTGCTGACGAACCGAACCGGGACAGGTGCCTATCGAGCGCCAGGCTTGACGCCAATGATGTTCGCGCTCGAAACCGTCGTCGATGAACTCGCGCAGTCGTTCAATTTTTCTCCGCTCGAATTCCGCTTGCGGAACGTTGCGAGCGAAGGCGACCTGATGGCGGATGGAACCCGTTGGCCATCGATGGACCTGAAGGCGTTGCTGCAGGAGGCGAGTCACTCGCCGTTGTGGCGGACGCCGCGTGCGCCTGACGAAGGGATCGGCATCGCGCTCGGTGGTCTGCGCGGCGGCGCCGAGTCCGCTTCTGCCAGCATGCGACTCAACGCCGACGGCACGTTCAGTGTGATGGTCGGCTCGGTCGACCTGACCGGCACCAACACCGGTTTGACTCAGATCGCGGCCGAAGGTTTCGGCATAGCGCCGGAACAGATACGCGTGACGACCGCGTCGAGCGACAGCGCGCCGCAGTTTGGCTTAACTGGCGGCAGCAAGGTCCTCTACAGCGTCGGCAACGCTGTGCTCGAAGCAGCGCGCGACGCACGCGCACAGGCGATGGCCGTCGCGGCCGACCGGCTGGAGGCAGCGGTCGATGATCTGGATGTGGTGGGCAACCAGATTCAGGTGCATGGCGCTCCCGATCGCTTTGTCACGCTTGCCCAGGTCCACGCGCTCACCATCGCTCAGGGTAGCCACCTCGCCCCGATCTTCGGTCGCGGCAACGTGGCGAATCCGCAGAAAGCACCGGCGATGTCCGTGCATTTGGCGCGAGTGAAGGTCGATCGCGAAACTGGCGAGGTGCGCCTGACCGGGTATGACGCGATCCATGACGTTGGGCGCGCCATCAACCCGGCCGAGGTCGAAGCACAGATCCATGGTGGCGTGGCGCAGGGCTTCGGTTGGGGGCTGCGCGAGGCGCTCATCTACGACGACCATGGCCAACTGCTAACGGGCAGTTTCATGGATTACGCCATCCCCAAAGCGGCCGATCTCCCCACGATCAACACCAACCTGGTCGAAAATCCGGCACCGTTCGGGCCGTTCGGCGCCAAAGGCGTCGGTGAGGCCCCTGTCGTCGCCCCGGCCGCGGCCATCGCGAACGCCATCACCGACGCTACCGGCATCCGCCTCAGGCAATTGCCGATCACCCCTGAGCGCGTCTGGCGTGCACTCATCGGGGCGCAGGACGACCGGGCGTAAACGCCCACGCACGCTGCCTCGTCGGGGGATGCCCACGATTTCATTGCATGTCCGTGAGTGAACTGGTGTGCATGACCTCCGGTCAGCCGTTGCGTTCTCGGCTATCGGGTGGGGCTTGTTCGCGATCAAGCATGCCGTAATCTCGGACGACGTTGGCGATGCGCAGGTGGTAATCCTTGAAGACTGAGCTGCGGCCCAGCGCCTGCGCCTCGCGGTGTTCCTCCAACTTTCTCCACGCCTCGACGGCCTGCTCGTCACGCCAGAAGGAGAGCGACAGTATTTTGCCCGGCTCGTAGATGCTCTCGAAGCGCTCGATCGAAATGAACCCATCGATCCTGTCGAGCAGTGGGCGCAGCCCCGCGGCAATATCGAGATATTCCCGCTTCTGTCCATCGCGCGGCCAGACTTCAAAGATTACGGCGATCATGACGCAGCAGTCGCCCGTACGAATCCGGCTGGTTCCGCGATCAGTTGAGATTGACCTGCGTCTTGCGGCAGACCGATCGCCTGGTAGTCGTGGGAGCATGGCGGGCCACCGGCCACGTGCATCAGCCGGTTGCCGAGATCGATGATGATCGACGCGATGCTCATCGAGCGGCGCGATTCGGGCAGATCGGGATCGGGATGGCGACAGATCGCCTGTGGAAAACCGGCGTGATCCCGTAGCACCGTCTTCACGTGCTCCACGGTGATCAATCCAATAGTCGGTTCCAGCAGTTCCCGCGCCTGCTGCATGCGGTAGAGCGTATCGGGCGACGATAGTCGGCCGATTCCCTGGACCTGGGCGGCGACATGGGTGAAGTGATTCGAATGCGTCAGTAAGCCGTGGTCTGGATACACGGGGTAGACCTGTTCGGGAGAAGCTTCAAAATCGATAATCATGCCAGATTCATGGGCGATGACGTAGTTCGTCGACGCGGCGCGCTGGGCATTCAGAATCTCGCCCATTGCGTGGTCCATGCGAGCGCTATTGAGCACCCTGCGGCGAATGAACGGGACCGGCACCCCGGGTTTCGAGCCATCCAGGGTAGAGCGCAGGAGATTGCCACATACCGCGATGCCCGTGTCGTTGAACCCGTCACGGCCAACCATGCCGGCCTCGACGAGCATAACGAAATTAGGCGCCTCATCCTGCTCCGCCTGCAAAACTATTACCGTCTCTTGACAGGGCGCCCGCCAATCCCAGTTCTTCGCCAGGATAGTCGATCCAGTGGCGCTTGCTTTCGGCGCGACAGCGATGGTCGTGCATTCGGCCTCGTGGTGATCCTCGCGCGCTCGCCCGTTGCCGCCAAAGAGAATCTCGGTGCGACAGTTGATCGCGACGATCTCCTCCAGCCGGAGTCCGGCACCATCAGCGATTCCGTGCATCTCGGCGAGGATGTTGTGGTCGAAGTCCTTAATTAACCCGGCAAAGCGGTTGGCCTGCTCCAGAACCTCGGGCCAGGCTAATCCGGCGCTTTCCGCGAACGCCTGTCGATAGATCTCAACGCTGCGGGCGACGCGATCTCGCGCCAGCGTTCCGTGTTGGTGACCACGTTCGTATGCTGGGCCGCTCACCTGGATGACCGGAAAGCTCTCGGACTGCATGGCGTTGACTCCGTTCCGTGTTTCGGTCTGTCACTCTGGGCCGGCGATGCGTTCCTCGATCATAGTCGAGTTTCCGCCAGAGTTGAAGTCCGACACGCATCATGCTGACGCACGACCATCGGGTCCTCGCCCAGTTCGCGACCGGGATTAGCGAATCGTGTGGTGGGCCGCTTCATGCGTGGTGGGGTCGGTCGTGGCTGCACCTGGATGTCTGCGCGGAAGTCGGGCTGCTCGTCGCTTGTCCGGAGCACTATCGAGTGGTTCCGCTTCGGGTTGACGTTCTTGTACAAGCTGGGCAACGACCTCAGGGTTGTGCGCGGGAACGCGAAGTGAACCGACAACCAGATACGGATAGCGCGCGACGAGAACGAGAAGCCCGAGGAAGGTGCGGAAGATCATGCCGATCGTACGATAGGCGAGGGCGATGAAGGTCGCACGTGCGAGGCCGATGCCAACATAGTTGAGGATTCCCGCCAGACTCGCGTCGCTGACCCCGATTCCGCTCGGGACCGGGATGATATGCCGCGCCACGACGCTGAACGAGTGCGCATAGAGCGCTTCGTCGAAGGTGACACCACGATCCGTCATCGCGTTCGTAATAATCCAGAGCGTGATCGCCGAGATGATCGTCGACACGATGCCGATTCCGACCGTGTTGAGCATCACCCGTGGGCGCATCAGTAACGCGCTATGTTCCCAGAAGTCGTACTCCTGAGGGACGAAGCGCCGCGTCAAACGCCAGCGCGCGAGGAGTCGGGTGATGAAGTGCGCGATGCGGCGGCTCCGGATAATGGTGATGCAGGCGAAACCGATCCCCACCGTCACGGCGGGCATTACGATCTGGAACGGTTCTTGTCCAGTGAGCAGAATGGCGACGAAGGCGATAGCTGCCGGTGAGAAGAAGTCGGCGATGATCTGGGCCACCAGGCTCGAAATTGCCTGGTGCATGCGGATCTGCCCATGCTCTTCCGCCAGCCGGGCACTCAGCACGGAACCGCCGGGCAACGCGGTCGCCGCCTGCGACGCGAGATACGAGGTGATCGCGTCGACGCGGCGGATGCGCAGGTGGCTGGAACGCAGCAGGTACGACCAGCGCATACCTTTGAGCAGTTCGTTTCCGGCGAGCAACGTTACCAGAAGGAGGAGGGAACTGGCGGGCATCGAGAAGACCGCACTGCTCAGCGATTCGAGGTTGGCGAAGAGGACGAAGGCGATCGCTGAACCGATGGTGATGAGGATGATGATGATGCGTTTCATCGTCGGCCGACCAGTCGGGGAACGCGTCGAGCGAGGCATGCTTCACGGCGTTCGGGTCGGTGGAGTTCCGGAAAAGGCCGATGCCGACACATGCTCCATCGCGCGCTCGAACGCCCGTCGACCGTGCCCAATCTGGCGGGCTCAGTAGGACCGCCTATCCGCACACCGTGGGCTTGGAATCGTACGCGTTCGTCGTTAGTCGCACCGGGGGTCACCGGGAGATCGATCATGTCCTGTCCGCACTCCGGGTAGCTCATCCGGAGCAATGGTGAGATAAAAAATGTTCGTGAACCGTCCCGAAGTCACGAACACGGCGCCGTCCTCTGGCCAAGTTGTCGACTAAGCATCAAGGTCGACTGTTTCCCCCACGTCTTCCTGTCAACTGTACCGTCTTATTCGTGCGCCTGCCACAATCTCACGATTGGCAGATGGCGTGCGTGTGATTGCCTGAGTGACGAATTGGCACCAACCATGCCGCCGATCTCGCAACTTGTTACCCAGGCTCTTGCTGACAGTGGAGGAGACGCGTCGCGGTTACCGACGGCATATGCCAACGGGAGGGCATTCGTACGCCCTCCCGTTGCATTCAGCTGCTCATTCGTTTAGTTGAGCCAACCTTCTTGACGTAACAACTCAACCCCGAGGAGTCCCTGGGTGATCTCCCCGGGTGTTCCGACCTTGTCTGGCCACCACTCGAAACGCGCTCGTTCGAAGTTTTGCGCGACGTATTTTCGGCCATCGGGAGTAACACCTGAATATTCCTCTGAGATCGGGAAGCCGAAGGCGGCCAGCCCTCCGTTATCCTGCCAGTATTTCAAGAAGCCGTTGGCTAACTTGTGGTTCGTTTCAGGGAAATACCAGGCATTCCCGTTGCTCTGGAACGACGGGATCTTCGCCCTGGCCGACGATGGTGCCGCGGCGGTATAGCCGATGAGACTTGAGGTAACGAGCGGCTTGTCGCCCGTGTTCGGTAGATTCAGCTCGAGAACCTGTCGCTCAAAATACTGGATGATGGTCGGAGTGCCGTCGAAGGAGACCTGGCGATAGACCTCGGAGATCGGCAGCCCGATGTTTTTCCAGCTCCCGTGCTGATTCCAATAGTCCATAAACGCCGTAGGAACGTTGTGCCCGGTTTGCGGGAAATAAGTGTAGAGACTGGCGTCCTTCTGCCCGACTTGATCGAGCGGTGGTCGCTGGTCGTAGTAGACCGTCGGCATATCCTGATAGCCGGCCGGCAACGCGGGCAGTTCGGCCAGCGATGGATGCGCAGGTTTGGACCAGAGGAAGGTCACCGTCACGTAGTCGGAATCAGACATCCCGAGATCGGCGAAGGTGCCGTCGGCGATATCGATCCCGCCTGGGCTTGTAACATTGCGGCCCGATCCATCGAGACCATTGTTGTAGTTGTCGTTGTAGGCGGCGGCCGCTTCCGGTACGCCCTGCGCGAGGTTCGGATATTTGCGTTGAGCGGGTGGGTCCCAGTAGTTATCGTTGATATTCCACGGTCCGACATCCCAGACCGGCGCGGTGACCGTCTGGCCCTTATACTCAATCTTGACCTGGTACTCGTTCCCATCTTTGCTTGATAGGGCACAGGCACATGGCAGCGCGACAAAATGATCATTCGGTTGTATAACGTGGCCGTTGGACGTTGTGCCACCGACCAATCCCTCGCGGTAACCGTAGACACGAAAGGTAAGACCAGTCGCGGGTCCAGGGGTTGCCGCACTTGCTGCTGGTATAGTGACCAGCGTTGGAATCACGCTCAAGGCCAACGCAAGGCCGAGTATGAGACGTCCGGGGACAAATCGTCCCTTTCCCATTCGTACCTCCTCCGGGCGAATTTTCGGATGTCCGACGTTATACCACGGGGTCTGTGACTTTGGTACTTCGCGCAAGGCCGTGGCTTCCGTGAAGAAACGGTTCAGTTCCGCTCTGGTTACGCACGTACGGGAAATGTGGGACGCATGGATCGTAATTTTCGGGGCAATGGCGCGTCCGCTTAGGGCGATGATTTGATGAAGGCAGCAGTTTTGCGACGTGGCTTCGGGTAACGCACAATCGTGATAATCGAAAGGATTCAGGGAATGGGAGATCAGCAATCAGACAGGGCGGGTGAGCCCGTGCGCTTCGACGCGGCGCGCCTCACCGATCTAGCGCGCGTGCTGCGCCGTGACGTGCTGGAGATGACGACGGAGGCCGGATCCGGCCACCCCAGTAGTTCGTTTTCGATCGTCGAGATCATGGCCGTACTCTATTTCGGCGGTGTTCTCCGCTATGATTCGACTAATCCACACTGGCCGGAACGCGATCGCTTTATCCTCTCCAAGGGTCACGCCGCGCCGATCCTTTATGCCATCCTCGCGGAGGCGGGCTATTTCCCAAAGAGCGAGTTGATGACGCTACGCCAGTACGGCAGCCCGCTCGAAGGGCATCCGAATATGCGGCGACTGGCCGGCGTCGAAGCTTCGACCGGCAGCCTCGGACAGGGCCTCTCGATCGGTCTTGGCCAGGCGCTCGCAGCTCGTTCTGCCGAGCAGCTCTACAACGTCTTTGTGGTGACCGGCGACGGCGAACTCGAAGAGGGTCAAGTCTGGGAAGCCGCGATGGCGGCCGCCAATCTGAAAGCGGGCAATCTGGTCGCCATCGTCGATAACAACCGTTTCCAGCAGACATCTGCCGTCGCTCATGTGACCGACCCTGCGCTCTACCCGGAGAAATGGCGAGCGTTTGGCTGGAAGACCGTTGAGATAAACGGCCACGACGTGAATGAAGTGCATCAGGCGCTGGTCGAGGCGACCGAGTATACCGATGGCCCGTTCGCGATCATCGCGCACACCATCAAGGGGAAAGGGCTGCACTTCATGGAGATCGATTTCACCTGGCATGGACGCGCCGTGCCGAAGGATCAACTTGCAGCAGCATTGGAGGAGATCGGATGAAGCTGGGAGCCTCAGTGGGTCTCACGATGGGCAAAGCGACTCGCGACGCCTTCGGCGAAGCGTTACGCGCGCTCGGTGCGGATCACCCCGAACTCTTCGTCGTGGACGGCGACGTGGCAAATTCGACGCGCACCGAGTGGTTCGCCAAGGATCACCCCGAACGCTTCTTTGATGTGGGTATCGCCGAATCGAACCTGGTGAGCGTCGCCGCTGGCCTGGCCGCGACCGGCAAGACCGTCGTCGCGGCGAGCTTCGCGGCGTTCCTGATGTGCAACGCCTACGACCAGATCCGTATGGGTATCGCCTTCCCTCATCTCAATGTCAAACTCGTCGGTAGCCACGCCGGGATCAGCATTGGCGAAGATGGCCCGTCGCAGATGGGCATCGAAGATGTTGCGCTCGCCTGTGCCTTGCCTGGCATGACGGTGATCGTTCCGTCTGATGAGCATCAGACGCGGGCGGCAATGCGCGCCCTGATGGGTCATGATGGACCAGCCTACTTGCGGGTTGGGCGACCAGCCGTACCGCAGATTTACGACGAGAACGTCGTCTTTGAAATTGGGAAAGCGATCCAGCTACGCCAGGGCACGGACGTCACGATCATCGCCGATGGCATTATGGTTGCCGCTGCGCTTGAAGCTGCCGAGCAACTGGCGCAAGAGGGTATCAGCGCGCGCGTGCTCGACATGCCGACGGTCAAACCAATTGATGTCTATGCGATCGTGACGGCGTCGCGCGAAACCGGCGCGATCGTTGTCGCCGAGGAACATCTGCATCATGGCGGCCTCGGCAGCGTCGTCGCTTCGGTGGTTGCGCGGACAGATCCGTGTCGCATGCGCTTTGTCGATCTGAAAGACACCTTCGCGACGTCCGGCACGGCCGACGCACTGTTGGAGCACTTTGGGTTGACCGATCTCGATATCGTCGCGGCGGTACACGAACTGAAACGTTGATCGTTATCGATCTCGCTTATGCCGCGTTGGATCGATGAAGGAGTCCGGACTTGGCCGGAGTGATCGATCTCGAAAAGCGGGCGGCGGCTGAGGCTGCCGCCCAACGCGTTGTTGACGGTATGGTGGTCGGCCTGGGAACAGGCTCGACCGCCGATTTTGCCATTCGCTGGCTCGGTGAACGAGTTGCGGCGGGGCTACAGATCAGCGGGGTGCCGACTTCGCGGCGTTCGGCGGAGTTGGCGCGGGCCTGCGGCATCCCGCTCGTTGACCTGCAGTCAGTCGCGCGCATCGATCTGACGATCGACGGTGCCGATGAGATCGAGCGCGAAACGTTGTCGCTGATCAAAGGGCAGGGCGGCGCGCTGGTACGCGAGAAGCTCGTCGCGGTTGCCTCAGAGTGCGTGATCATCGTGGCCGACGCTTCGAAGATCGTCGATCAACTCGGGAGCCGTCATGCGGTGCCGATCGAAGTGTTACCTTTCGGCTGGCGCATACCGGCGGAGCGGATCCTCAAACTTGGCGGGGAAGTGACGCTCCGCACGACGACAACAGATTCGTCTCCGTTCGTCAGCGACAACGGAAATTACATCCTCGACGTCGTGTTCGGGCCGATTGAGCAGCCCGCGGAATTGGCGAATTCGATCAAAGCACTCACCGGCGTAGTCGACCACGGCCTCTTCATTGACATCGCTGATCGGGCCATCGTCGGTGTCTCAGGAGGCTTACAGGAGTTCGTTGCCATTCGCCACCGCTAACTCATTCCTTGCCCCCAAGTCAATACCATGCTAGACTGGATGTACGTACAGTCCGTGCGTGCCAACCATTCGATTAAACGCAACGGGGGTTCGCCATGTCAGAAGAGCAGAACCGGGTCGAGGGCGGCCTTGTCGCGCTCTATGCCGAGCGCCTGCAATATCGGCGGCAAGCATGCTCGTCGCATTCGGTTGTCGCCACACGTGCCCCGTCCCTCCATCAATTTGGCCGTCGTTCTCAGGTTGGGCCGCGCGCACACACAGGATGGCGTTTGACGAAAGGGCGCGGTGCAGCGGCCTCGGCAGTTTTGGCCAGCGCACTCATTATCGGCTCGCAAGGGGCAGCGGCGGCGGCCTCAATTCATCAGGTGCAGCCAGGAGAAACACTGGGGCAAATTGCCGCAGCCTACAACACGACGGTCGATCAGTTGGCTCAACTCAATTCGTTGTCGAACCCGAACCTGATTGTATCCGGAACGACGCTCAACGTTCCCGATAGTAATACACCTCCACCGTCACCTGCCAGCGGGGGCACCGACGTTCGAATACATGTCGTCGTTGCGGGAGATACCCTCTACGAGATCGCCCAGAAATACGGTATGACGGTTGATGCCTTGGCGCAGGCGAACAACCTGGCGAACCCGAATCTGCTCGTCGTTGGAACCCAACTCAAGGTCCCCGCCGTTTCCTCGGCGGCGACTCAATCCGCGCAGATCCCGCCCGGTTCCGAAAACGTCACGCTGCACCTCGTGTCGGCAGGCGAGACGCTCGGTGAGATCGCGTCCTATTACAAGGTGAGCGTCTCCGCGCTTATCAGCGCAAACGGCATCGCCGACCCGAATGTCCTGGAGGTTGGCGACCTGTTACAGATCCCGGGCGGCGCCCCGGCGACGAACAACGGTTCGACCAAGTTGCGGGCGATGCCCGTGATGCAGCAATCGTTACCGCTCAGTTGCGAGGCCGCGGCGGTGAGCATGGCGACTGCATACTGGGGCAGCCAGGTTTCGGAGTGGGTCTTCATCGAGAACCTGCCGGTGAACGCGAACCCGCATCTCGGATTCCGTGGCGATATTACCGGAGCGTTCGGGAGTACCGTTGACTATGGCGTCTATGCCGAGCCGTTCGTGCCGATTCTGAGCCACTACGGTTTCACCGGGGATGTCTTCTACGCGAACGGCGATTCCAACATGCTCACCGAACAGATCGACCAGGGTCGGCCAGTCGTCACCTGGGTGACCAATCTTGCTTCAGTGCAAACGCGCTCGTACGGGTCGGCGAATGGACAGAGCTTTGCGTTGGTGCCGCAGGAACACGCGGTTGTCGTTTATGGCTACGACAGCAACGGAGTGTACGTGGCTGATCCCGGCGACGGGAGTTACCGTCAGTTCACCTGGAGCGATTTCATGCGCTCGTGGGGCTATTTTGATGGAATGTCGCTCGCCGTTTACCCGCAATCGTAACCGGACGAGCGTGCTCCTTCGTCGATGACCCGGCTTCCGCCGGGTTCTTCGTTGCCCGGTTCTTTTCCGGGGGGTGTTGCGCCGTCTTGGGACTTCCCGCGTTGAGCAGGTGCAATCCATCGTCCGGTGCGATGCGTAAACTCATCAGGGTAAGGACGATCGGGTCTCCTGACTCTGAGATCTGAGGTTAGTCATCGTGGAACGGACATCGCGGCCCAGGCCCGCTGCACGCGAGTGTGAGCAGGTTCGGCCGTTATTGGGCGCAATGGCAATTGGGGCATTAGATTCTGCCGAATCGGCCGGTGTCGCTCAGCATCTGCTCGAATGCCACGACTGTCGCCAGGAACT
>Ga0307374_10011213_pt1 | contig 12802 bp, 11 predicted proteins | sample OX3MG_FD_202532 | JGI IMG/M metagenome (GOLD analysis project Ga0307374, IMG submission 202532) | Soil microbial communities from Risofladan, Vaasa, Finland - OX-3 | ecosystem: Environmental > Terrestrial > Soil > Coastal area > Acid sulfate soil | place: Finland: Risofladan, Vaasa | collected...
TCGGTGTGTCTTTATCGTGAGCGGCGGGCGCCAGGAAAAAGCGCGCTCCAGAGGAATTCGAGTACCTCGCGGCACAAAGGGCCGTATAGACTCAATCCAGCGAAGCCTGGCAAACAGCTAATTTGTGCATTGTCTTGCCATAGGTTTCGAGCCAGGATTACCTATATTTCTTAACCTGTTTAACCATAGCAGCATTTCATGGGCGGTATTTGACCCAGATCAAACCAGCGGCCATGCGCAGGTGTGGCTGTGGCCCGAGGCCGGCCAGTTTCACGGTTTCTTGATGTGGATCAAAACATTCATCTGAAGATAGGTTTATAAGCTTTAACCATTATGTCGTCAGATGGAGTTTCCGATGCAGTTAGCCACGTTGCACAAGGAGATATCTGTCGATGCCCCCGTTGGGCAGAGGGCTGCCGTCGTTGTGCTGGGTCTTGGCAACACATTGCTGGGAGACGATGGTGCCGGGGTCCAGGTCGTACACCAACTGCGAGCAAGCCGCAGGACACCAACTGGCGTGCGCTTCGTGGATGGTGGCACCCTGAGTTTCTCACTGCTGGATGAAATTGAAAACACCGATGCCCTGATCGTCGTGGATGCTGCGCAACTGGGTGAAGCCCCGGGCACTGTACATATTTTTAGGAATCTGGCCATGGACCAGTTTTTGCGAAGCAAGCGCACATGCACGGTGCATGAAGCCAACCTGTCGGAATTTATGGACATGGCGCTACAGTCAGGCCACTTGCCGTCTCGGCGTGCGTTCATCGGAATACAACCAGAGGTAGTTGCTCGACACACTGAGGTGTCGCCGTCTGTGCGTTCCGGTCTGGAAACGGCCTGCACGCATGTCAGGGCATTGATCGCACGCTGGTCAATATGATCGCCCGGCTTTCGGATATCCCGGTAAAGGTGATGGGTGGTGCCACCGGCACAGTCAGTGGCGGTCTGATTGCCATACTATGGGAAATTACTGAGATGCTAAAACGCCTTGCCCAGTACGACGAACCCGCAGCCATCGATCTGCGCAGCCTGCCGTTCAGTTCCAACGACTACCAGCGTCTCCGCGAGTCATTTGGCGATGGCGAATTGGAAATCACGCTCAATATAGATTACCTATCCCGAGTACGGGAAACAGGCTATGCCGGTGTCTGGTGGGTCGAGCATCTCAATCCAGAGGACGAGCTGGTGGCCGAATTGCTGGAGATCACCAACATTCCGGAAATTGTCGTGACCGAGAGGGACGAGGTTGAGAGAAGCGCCCGCCGACTTCGCAGTCGTTTGTCTCTGCATACCGCCGGAGGTAGCATACGGTGACCACCGCATTGGGCTAGGAGTCTATTGGAGAACTCTGACTGTTAACGGTGTCAATCGGCGCACATTTATGTAGCCAATGGCGGTGAGCGGGTACGACCGTATTGAATGACCGTTATATGGATACCAGACGGTGGAGTCTGGGGATCATGAAGCGCTTTTAGCTGCCACCGCGGCTTGCTGGGCGGCCTCGGCTTTCTTGATGGCCGCACCCACTTCCGGCGGCATGTACTTGGCATCGTGCTTGGCGAGCACCTGCTGGGCTACGAACAGGCCGTTCTTATCCAGCTTGCCGTACACCACGATGCCCTGGCCTTCGCGGAACAGGTCCGGCAGGATCCCGGAATACACCACCGGCACGGATTTCTGCATGTCGGTGAGGGTGAAGTGCACGGTCATGCTGCCGGGGTTGCGCTCCACGCTGCCCATAGTCACCAGCCCACCCATGCGGAACAGCTGGCCCGGATGGGCATCGCCGGCCGCCACCTGCGCCGGGGTGAAGTAGTACAGCAGGTTTTTCTTGAAGGCCTGCAGCCCCATGGCCGTGGCTAGCCCCATGCCCGCGACGATCACGGCCACGATGAGCAGGCGCTTGCGGCGTACTGGGGTCATGTTCGCCAGTCCTTGCTGGGGTAACAACGATGCATCCTAACTCTGCACGGTATTTTGTCTGCACACTGCAGTGTCGGCTCGATGGTCGTCATCTGCCTGTTGTAATCAACTCTGAGTGTCATACTGAAATTAAAAATCATTGAGTATTATTTTCCATAATAATTCGGGTCGAATCATTTTCATGTGCCAACGTGATTCACATGGTCGTAAATAGAGCAATGATTAGTGCCAATCCGTTCATTATCACGACAAGACTGAATATGGAGGGTGCTCAATAGCATGCTGTAAATTGCTCTCTCATGTTTTACTACATTTCCGTTGGAAGTTCATGTGCCACGCCCTTATGGCAGTCGATGCAGGTCTTGCCGGTTTTCGCGATGTATTCCGGCGAATGATGTTTGGCCGCCTCATGACTTTGTTTATCGAGAGCCATGGCGGCAAAGCTGTGGCATCTGCGGCAGGTCACAGAATCATTTTCCTTGATATCCTTCCAGACGATTTGCGCCATGCGCAGTTTGTTTTGCTCAAACTTGGCCGGTGTGTTGATTATGCCGGTCAAGTGCCCCCAAGCGTCACGGCTGGCCTCTAAGTGGGCAAGCAAACCTGGTCCCAACCCGGGTGGGACGTGACAGTCAGCGCAGGCGGGGCGGATGCCGAACTCATTGGAGTAGTGAAAGCTGTGTTGAAACTGGGCATAGGGAATCTGCATTTCATGGCACGAGGTACAGAATGCATCTGACTCGGAGTATTCAAGTGCGGGATGCAGAACGCCAGCGGTAAAACCAACCCCGACCACAAAAGCCAACAGTGCACCAACCGGCAAACCTAACAGAAACCATCGGTGTGATGGCCACCATAACCAATGCCAGAGTCCGCGTCGCGGCTGCTGTTCAGATTCGGAGAGATCATTTTTATCCATGTTGCCTGCCGATGTAGCTTGTTATCGAATACGATGTGCTTAATTTTTCCCCTCGCTCGCGTAAAACTGAATGAGCGCATTGACTTGCTCCGGCGTCAAGCTATCAATCTTTGGTTTCATCTTGTCAGGCATCTCTCTTTTGCCGGATTGATATTCCTTGAAAGTCACCTGCAGGTAGGGTATCCACTGGCCGGCCAGGATGCCGGCATCGTCGTCGGCCACGCTGCCGCCGTCGGTGTGGCAGAGCTCGCAGTTTCCGGAATGGATCCGTTTGCCGATGGCAGCCAGTTTGGGATCGAAGCTCTGGGTGGCCGGAACGAATGGCTGCGATGCAAGGTATTTGTCAATCGCCGTGGAGTCCGCCGGCGACAGTTTTTTGGCTATGTCGCACATGTCGGTGGCCGGTTTGGCGGCATCCTGCGGGAATTTGGTCTTGGGACAGGGCCGCAGACCTTTTTGATAAGCCTGCAGCTCGCCATCCAGATAGAAGGACGACATGCCGGCGATGATGGGGATGTTCTTGTCGGTGCTTGCGCCGTTGGGTCCATGGCAGGCCTCGCATTCATGGAAGGCAGCCGGGGCTGCGGCCGATGCGGCTCCCGTAGCCATAAAAAATGCGAACACGGCCAGTAAAGCGATTATGTAATAGCGCATGACGGTCTCCTCCGGAATCTTGGTTCTCTCTCCCACCCCGATAACCCAAGGGGGTGCTGTAACGCAGCATAGCCTACTTGAATGGGGCAGCAAATCTTTGATCTAAATCAAATGGGTGATTATTGATTTATGTGATTAAACATTGACCCATGTCAGGCCGATCATTGATCTAGGTCAAAATACCATTGTGCAAACGGATATAGGCTGTTACGCGTCGATTTCCAGGTGCCCTTGATAAGGTCGACTTGCGGTTGCAGATTTATGAGGAGATCGGTATGCGTCACTTAAGGATGGGTATGGGCCGCTTCGGATTGGCAGCCCTGGTTTTAGTCTTACTGCTGGCAGGATGCAACTACGGAAATACCGGGTCAACCGGAGCCACCGGCGCGGCTGGCCCGTCCGGTCCGCCGGGACCCGTGGCGCGTGGTGTGGCGACTTCCCTGACGATTACCATTGCCGGTGTCAATATCAGTCAACCTTCCACGGTCAATTTTACTGTAACTGACCAGAATGGCATCGGCTATGCGGGCATACCCGTTACTTCATTTGAAATCATCGTTGCCAAGCAGATTTCCGGCGCCAACGGCGACCCCATCGAGTGGCAGAACTACATCAACAAGCTGGTCCAACCGAACGGCATCGGTCCTGGTACCCAAGCTGCGATACAGCCGACCACTGACGCGGGCGGGACACTCACCGACAACGGCGACGGAACCTATGTCTATAAGTTTGGAACCGATATCCAGAATGTAAGCCAGCCTCTCGCGGTCCCCTACGATGCCAGACAGGTGCATCGGGTGGCGATCAACATCCGTTCATCTACACTGCCTCCGGCCGACAACGGTATTTATACCTGGATACCGGCGACTGGCGCCACCACTGGCTTCAATGCGGATGACATCGTGGACACGGCTTCCTGTAATCAATGTCATGACCATCTCGGCGTTCACGGTGGTCCCCGGCAGGACGTGCATGAATGTGTGCTGTGCCACAATCAGGGTAATACGGATCCGAGCAGCGGCAACACCCTGGATTTCATCGTCATGATCCACAAGATCCATGACGGCGATAATCTGCCCAGCGTCCTCGCGGGAACCCCTTACATCATCTGGGGCTATAAAAATTCCAAGAACGATTTTTCGGACGTCAAATGGCCGCAAAATATCCAGAACTGCACCAAGTGCCATGCGCCCAATGATCCGAATGCACCGGACTCTGATTACTATGCTTCAGTGCCAAGCATGGCGGCCTGCGGTTCCTGCCACGACGATATTGATTTTGCGCAGGGCATCGCCGGGGGCCATCCGGGTGGCGTGATGACCGACAATACCACCTGCACCGTCTGCCACACTGTAAACGATACCGCCAATGCCTGCCCCGGCCCGTATCCCTGCAGTATCGCGCAATCGCACGTGGTCCCCACTAAGGTGGCGGCACTCAATTACCAATACAATATTCTCGGTATTACTCCGACAACACCTGGCTCGTATCCAGTAATAACGTTTTCGGTCACCAATCCGCAAAATAACAACACGCCGTACAATCTGGCGACTGATCCCGAGTTTACGGGGTGTGGCGGCGCCTGCCGTCTGTACATAGACCTCGCCTGGAATAATACGGATTTCACCAACACGGATGCGACCGGAGCACAAGCCGGGAATCCGACAGCACAGGCGATCAGCTTCAATGCCCTGACCGCGACTGCCAACGGCGATGGTACCTATACCATCACCTCGCCGGTGCAGATTCCGACCAATGCCACCGGCTCGGGAACCGTAGGCATCGAGGGTCATCCGGCGACGGATTCAACCACCCCCGGCACCTACAATGTGGCTGTGCCGGTCACCAGCGCGACACAGGCTTTCTCAATCACTGACCCGCTGCCGGTCCCGCACCGCGCGGACGTGGTCTTGGCCAACTGCCAGAAATGTCATGGAGAGAACGATGGGCTTTCACTGCATGGCGGCAACCGCACGGATAATCTGACCTTGTGCGAGATGTGCCACAACCCCAATGAGACTGATCTCGCTCAACGGCCCGCGGATCCGGATGCTACGCCCAACGGCGTGAATACCGCGGCGGTGGATGGCTTGGAGCAGCGGCCCATTGATTTCAAATACATGATCCATGCCATCCATGGCGCCGATTTCCGTGCGACCAACAACCCGTCAGACCCTTATATTGTCTACGCGTTCCAGAACAACCCCACGGATTTCAGTGGTGTTGGGTTTCCGGGGATTCTGGCGGACTGCACCCAGTGCCATTCGTCAACCGGCTATACATTGCCATTGCCGAGCGGCGTACTGGGTACCACCCTTGATACACATGCGACGGTAAAGACGGCCAATCCATTCGGCACTAATAGTTTCTACGGTAACGTGGCCGATACCGCCGCCTATGACCGGATCACGCCCACGGCTGCGGCCTGTTCCGCCTGCCACGATGATGCCCTGAGCGAGACGCATATGCAGCAGAACGGCGCGTCGTTCTATATCACCCAGTCCCTGATCAACAACGGTTCGACCACCGAGACCTGTGCCGTATGCCATGGTTCGGGCGCTATTGCGGATGTCTCGGTGGTGCATCAGATCGGCGGAGGTAATTAACAGTACTGGCAATCGTTCACTGGAATTAAAAACCCAACAAGGTTGACAACAAATGCCTGGAAACGATGGGGCAAAGCGTCAAGGAAAGCGACTAGTCTGGCAGCGGCACATCGGATGCCTATCCATATGTGTCGCTGCCCTGTTTTTATTTAATATCGGTGGTCAGGCGGCCGACGCTCCACCGGCGGCCACCCAGGCGGCGCCCATTCCCTACACACCGCGTGGCGCCGATACCTGCCTGCGCTGCCATGATGATCCCCAGACGCTCGCTATCTTCAAAACCAAGCACGCAGTCAGTGCCGATCCCCACACACCGTTTGCACACTTGCAGTGCGAAGCCTGCCATGGCCCGGGCGGCGACCATGCCCAGCATCTGCATCCCGGTGAGACCCGTGTTCCCATCCCCCGGTTTGGCAAACATTCGCCGGCCTCGGTCGCAGAGGATAATGCGGCCTGCCTGAGCTGCCACCAGGACAGTCACCGGGTCGGCTGGCAGGGCAGCATCCATGAGCGCGAAGGGCTGGCCTGTGTCAGCTGCCATACCATCCATGTGGCCAAAGATCCGGTGTTGGTGAAAACCCAGCAACCCGCGGTTTGCTATACCTGCCATCAGGCGGTGCGGGCGGATTTCGCCAAGTTCTCGAGACATCCGGTGCCGGATGGCAACCTGGACTGCACTTCCTGCCACGCGCCGCATGATTCCCTGAACCCGTCTTTGCTGATCGCCAGCACCGTCAACGATACCTGCTACACCTGTCATGCCCAAATGCGCGGCCCGTTCCTGTGGGAGCATCCGCCGGTATCCGAGAACTGCGATCTTTGCCATGTGCCCCACGGTTCCGTGAACCCGGCATTGCTGGTCAGCCGGCCGCCGATGCTGTGCCAGTCCTGCCATTCCCAGGCCGGCCATCCAAGCATCGCCTTTACCGCAAATGGATTGCCTAGCGGCCAACCCAACGCATTCCTGATGTCAGGCGGTTGCATGAATTGCCACGCCCAAGTGCATGGCTCCAATGATCCATCGGGTGCAGCGCTGAACCGCTGATGATATGGGTGCCAACTATGTTCAGCACTAATCGATGCAGCAAAAATTCGGTGTGTGCCATGCGCCGGTTATCAGCGGTCCTGGCTGCGATGCTCGGTATGGCATTGGCTACCGCAGCACATGCGGATTCCACCAGCAGTGCTGCCAGTGTGGATACCTCAACTTGGCAATGCCGGTTATGTATCTATGCCTACGGCTGGACTGGAAACTTGGACGCCGGTCTGGGAAACGTCTCGTCCAGCAGCTACAAGTTCGGGGAATACACCGGCCTTGAGAATTCCGGTATTTACCTGATCGCGGGCGGCAATACCGCCTATCGCAACCAGGACGGTCACTATTTTGACGTGACTGCGACTAACCTCGGATTGTCTTCGCGTGATGTCACGATTGACGGCGGCCAGCAGGGATTCTATGAGTTGAATGCCGAATTCCAGGAGATCCCGCAATACATCGCCAACAGCGGCAGCACGCCGTTCCAGGGGCTCGGTTCCGATACCTTGACGCTTCCGGCAAATTGGGTTCCCGGCGGATCAACCGGTCAGATGACGAATCTGAATAGCGACCTGCATAATGTAGATATCGAGAACACCCGCCGCATCGCTTCCCTGGGCATCAAAATAATGCCGCCCAAGAGCAACTGGAGTTATTCAGTTCACTTTCAGCGTGATACCCAGGACGGCACCAATGCGCTGGGCGGCAACTTTGTGACCACCAGCAGCAACCTGCCTGCGTATTTCGATTACAGCACCAATCAAGTGCGGGTATTGGCTGATTATGCCGTTGATAAGTGGCAGGTGAGCTTTGGCTATTACGGCTCGTTTTTCCAGGATGCCAATGCGGCCCTCACATGGAGCAATCCATTCACCCAGCTGACGCCAGGCGCGACCCAGGGCCAGATGGCCCAGCCACCGAACAACAATTTCAATGCCGTGACATTCAGTGGCGCATGGCAGGCATTGGCGAACACTCGCCTGATCGCGACCGCGTCCTTCGGACACGGTACACAGGACGCCACCTTTCTTCCAACCACCATCAACAGCCAGCTGTCGCCAGCCCCGCTTCCCCGCAACAGTCTGGATGGCGTGATGGACACAGTGAATTATGCGCTGCGAGCCTATTCCTATGTGCTGACCGATCTGAGCCTGACGGCGGATTATACGGTCAACAAGCGGGATAACCATACGCCCCAGGCCGCATACCAGCAGGTGATTACGGACACGTATCTTTCCACATACGCAGTCAACATCCCTTATAGCTTCAGCGACCAACTTGGGCGCTTGATAGCAGATTACCGCCTGACCTCCAATATGCATTTGGAAGGCGGTGGCTCGTATGAGAACCAGGAACGCATGTACACCGAAACCGCGAGCACGCAGACGGACTCACTGTGGGCCAGTATCCGTGCGAATCCGATCTCATCGATCAGCACCAATTTGAAATTTATGCATGAGAGGCGCTTCTCACCAGACTACACGCCCATCGATGACCTGTTTTCACCCCAGAACCCGTTGATGCGGCAGTTTGACCTGGCGGACCGCACCCGTAATCAGATCACCGGACAGATGTCGTATAGCATTAATACCCAATGGAGCACCGGGGTATCTGTCGAGAATGATGATGATCAATATGACGGGACCACCATCGGCTTGACGCAAGGCAAGGATTTCAACTACACACTGAGTCTTACCTATACGCCCACCAGCATGACCAATGTGAATGGGTATTACACCCAGGAACGCAGCAGCTGGCGGCAGGCGAACAGCCAGACGTACTCGACAGCCGACTGGTATGGCGATGATGAGAACACCTTCCAGACTGTCGGTTTGAGCGTCGAGATGCGCGATATCAAGCCCGGGCTTGATGGCGGCATCGATTTCAATTATTCGCTGGCCAGCGGCGCAACCGCGGTTTCAACCGGAGCCCCCGAACCGGCATTCCCGAATATCACTATGCGCATGCAGAGTATCTCGCTGTATGCGAAATACAGGATCGATACGAAATGGGGTGTCAAAGTCGCGTATCGCATCGAGCGCTATTCCACCACCGATTGGAGCATCGACGGCGTGACGCCCAGCACCATACCAAATGTGCTGGCACTTGGCATCTACAGCCCCAATTATGTGGTCAATGTGATATCCGTATCCACCCAGTACTCGTTCTGAGATGGTGGTCTGATACCGTGTTAATACACAATAAGGAAATCATCTGGCTCAGGTAGCGGCTGCTTAGCCTGAATATCTCGCCCAGATGCAAGTTTACGAAATGCCGTTCTCAAAACAGATCCCTCTAGTGTATACGGTTAAGATGCTGGCGCGGGTCATGCCGTCGCGAAGGCCAGCAATTGAAGTCATTGCAGCCGCATATGTGCGAATGGCACGTTTTCGCACAACTGGGCAAGGCGATCTTTGTCCAGGATACGTATTTGGTGATAATCCGCTGCGATAATTCCTGCATGTTGTAGCCGTGAAATTGTCCGGCTGACCGTCGCCAGCGCCAGATGCAGATATATGGCAATGTCACCTCGCGACATGGGGAGATTTATTTCTCCCGAATTTCCGGAATTCTGCAGCATATCCTGGAAATGCGCCAGAAAAGCCGTGATACGTTCCTCGGCGCTGAAATTGCCCGATAGGAACATATCACTGGCCAGTTTCTGCCCAACCATGTGCAATAAGGTCGTGAGCAGGTTTGGGATCCGTCCTACGACCTCATTCAGCTGCGCGGCATTGATCCTGCATATCATAGAGGTGGCTAACGCCAAGGCATTGAATTGATGGGTACCGGTGCAAAAGCTATGTTGGCCAAGTACAGCTCCGGGCAGACGGAAGCCGAGGATATACTCCCGGCCGGCCGGATCCACGCCATACAGCTTGAAACAGCCGGACTGGACTATATGCAGGCCGGTTATCGGGTCTCCCGCGCGGAACAGATGTTCGCCACGATGCACTGGCCCAATAGGATGAATATATTTTTCCAGCTCGGGTATATGGGTGAAGCCGACACTACCGGGCAAACATTCTTTGGATAAATGACACTGGCTGCACGCGATGTATGATTTTTTATTAAGAGCGTATTCCATAAAAACGGTTTCCTGACAATGGAAGAAACGAAATCTATCTCGGCTGAAGACTAATCCCTGTTAATAGTGGTCACGGTTTCGTGTACCACTGCCTCGGGCGAAATCGTAACCTTCGGTCCCTCGGAGACAATTGACCTATATCAGTATATACAATGATTATAACCATGCTATTTCATAGCTTCCTTGAAACGTCTTGTAATTCTTACACCCAGGAAGCACAAATTCCGCGCCAATCAGGAGCCGTACAGCAGATTCCAGCCATCTTAACTAAAGCGGAAGCTTTAGCTTTGCCTCGCATATACCACTTCCAGACTTGATCCATATCAATGTGAGAATCGTATAAGGGGTCTACCTTAATCATGTTGGCGTTATTACTTTAGGCGCTGATAAGCCGTATTCAGACATGCTTTGGGAGATTCCGATGAAATTGCTAATGGCTTTGTTGTTGATCCCGGTACTTGGTGGGTGTTCGACATGGGAAACCCATCAGCATGCCAATGAACTCTCACAAATGCAGTAGTGTGATGAACATTACATCAACAAGGGTGTGCACTATCCGGATGCTGACTATGTCAGCTGTCGTTATAATCTGCAGAATGAGCGTTTATATTATGAATAGAAATGCATGCAGATGGTCAAGTGTGCAAGCACTCAGCCGAGCACGACACCAACGGCGTTCAATCAGACAGAAACCTACAGGCCGTTAGACGAGGAGCATTTCCGCTGCTGGAAGGAACTGCAATTCAGTGGCGACTATATCTACTATGGAGTGAAAAAAGAATCCTAAATAAAAGTACGACAGCTTGTTCTTTGTCGTAAGCACAACAGTGCCGCACTCAAGATTGAGGGTGCGTCCCTGACCGACTATGACAAGCATATGCGCCACCCGTTGCGCATGAGGTGAGCGTGGTGAGAACGGCTTGTTTCATGGTTTTCCAGGAGGCGTCGCCATGATGATTTACCACCGCGCAGGCCAGGGCATTGACGTGGATCAAGCAATCAACCGTTCCGTAAGCGAAATCTCCCGCGATGTTTAGCCGGACTCTGCAGATCCTATCCCGGATCGTTGTTTTTAACATCAGCACGTAAGAATTTCACACGCCGTAACAGCCCCGGTCCGAGTTCCACCACGATAACGCCCAGCAGGATGAGCGCACAGCCAAAGGCCGCCAGCGGTGTCAAGCGTTCGCTCAATATAAGCGCACCGGCGAGGGCGGCAAATACACTTTCCAGAGACATGATGAGCGCGGCTTCCGGCGCTGGCGTGTGTCTTTGGGCAATGATCTGCAGGGTATAGGCGACGCCGCCGGACAGCAGCCCCGCATAGAGAATCGCGGGCAGGGCCGATACTATCCCCGGAATGACCAACGGCTCGAATATAAGTCCGCTCACCAGCGCAAGCACTGCGGTAATCGCATACTGGACAAACGACAGGAAAAAGGGTCGGTCGGAGCGTTGCAGAAAAATCGCTATCAAGGTTATCGCCAAGGCCCAGGCTACATCGGCAAGCACCACCAACAGGTCGCCCAGAGCCCATGTCTTCGCCTGGCCATTGTCAGCCAGCAACCATGCGCCGATGATGGATATCACGCAGGCGAGTAGTACGATGGAGCGCGGACGCTGGCGTGTTAGGAACCAGACAATGAAAGGCACCATAACGACATATAAGGCGGTCAGGAATCCGCCATTGGTCGCCGTGGTCGTAACTAGGCCGATCTGTTGCAGGACGGCTCCGCTGAACAGGCAAAGCCCTATCAGGCCCGCTTGGGCAAGATCTTTCCGGGTCAGGGCAGTAACGTGTTTTCTTGCTTCGTATAAAGCCAGCGGCAGCAGCATGAGAGCGGAGAGCAGAAACCTTGAGCCCACGAACAGGACCGGCCCCATGCTTTCATTGGCGTTTTTCTGGGCTATGAAAGCCGTGCCCCAGATGATCGCCGTCAACAGTAAAAGCAGGTCCGCGCGTAAACGATTCATTGATGCATATCTGATGTACATGGAATGTCGCCGGATTATGCCTGTAAATGACTCCATTTATAACAGGTTGTGCTCTCGATTTGGCTGCTATTGGTTTTCGTGCATAACAGGGTATGGGCAAGCCAGTATCGGGACAAACCCGGCATTAACTGCTATCCAGGGCTGAACAGCGCTTCTCCGAGTGCTGTAACAATCAATCTTATAAAATGGGCTATGCTATTGATGTTGAATATATCGGTACTCCCCGTACAAGCAACCCAATTATTAGTGTTGAGTTTACCGTTCGTAAATTGAACTATATACGTATCCTGCTATTCGGAGATCATCATGCATAAGTTCTTAGGAGACACACCGGTACGCATCACCTGTCATGCATGTGGCAAGGAACTCGAGAAGAAAATCAGATGGATGAAGAAAAACAAGACATTAAAATGCAAGAAGTGCGGCAAGAAGATCGACCTTACAAAACAAGAGGTCAAGAAGGCTGTAAAAGATGTAGCGCAAGCGATCAGTGATTTTTGGACGGCTCTGGGCAAGCTACACAAGACATCTGTGAAAATTAAGAAACGGAAATCTTCTGCAAAACGCGTACCTAATCCTGC
>Ga0307374_10011215_pt1 | contig 12798 bp, 7 predicted proteins | sample OX3MG_FD_202532 | JGI IMG/M metagenome (GOLD analysis project Ga0307374, IMG submission 202532) | Soil microbial communities from Risofladan, Vaasa, Finland - OX-3 | ecosystem: Environmental > Terrestrial > Soil > Coastal area > Acid sulfate soil | place: Finland: Risofladan, Vaasa | collected...
TGTCGGCGTGCGCGGTCTCGGGGGTGAGGCCGAGTGCTAGCTGGATCCCGTCAGGGCTGCGCTGTGCAGGCGCGGCGTCGTGCTGATCGGCGGTGCCCTGGGCGTCATGGGCGAGGTGAGCGGTGCCGTCGAGGGTGAGCTGCATCCATGCGTTCGCGTCCTGGTGGTCGGGGGCCGGGGTGGTGAGGTGCGCGGCTTCTGCTGGGTGGGGGCGGAGTGGCTCGATCTTCGTGCTGGGGTGGCGGCGGCGTAGCTCGAGGTCGGCGGCGATGGCGATGCGGCGGGTGGTTTCGGTGAGGGCTTCCCAGTGGCGGCGGGTGTCCTGGGCGGTGGCGAACATGTCGGCTTCGCGGGCGGCTTTGGCTTCGAGGGCCTGCCAGGTTTCGGCGAGCTGCCGGTGGCGGGCGGTTGTGGTGTCGTCGCGGGCGGCGCTGGCCTCGTGGGCGGCGCGGACGCCTTTGACGTGGGCGTCGCGCTGGGCGAGGCGCATGAGGCGGAGTTCGGCGGCGACGTGGGGTGGCGCCCAGGCGGTCTCGCGCTCGTAGGTGCTGCGGCGGAGCCAGAGGTCGCCGTCGGTGCAGGCCCGCAGGTCGATGCCGTCGACGCGGCCGAGGGCGGCCAGGGCGGTGTGCCAGGCGGCGCGGGCTTCGGGGCTGATCTTGCCGGGAGCGGGGCCGATCGGGTCGGCGGGGCGGGCGTGGCCGTAGCGCTCACGGAAGGCGGCTACCAGGCTGGCCCGGTGCTCCCAGCCGGCGCGGGCCGCCGGGTCGCCGGGGACGGGGCCGAGGGCTTGCCGTGCCCAGGCGGGCTGGGTCTGGGCGGTGTGCTCGCCGAGGCGGCAGGTGCGGTCGTCCATGGCGTCGGCGAGTTCGCGGAGGTAGCGGTTCAGGTCGGGTGAGCCGGTGTCGGGGACGCGGGCGGACCAGGGGCCGGGAGGCTGGGGCTGGATGCCGTCGAGGCGGCGGCGGAGCCGGGAGTCCAGGACGCGGGCGACGTCGCGGGCTCCGGTCATGGTGCGCTCGGCGACGGCCTGGCGGAGAACCTGGCCGCCGTCGAGTCCGGCTGCCTCGGCTTCGCGCAGTGTCCGCCAGAGCCAGGTGCACGCGGGGTCGGCGAGGGCCTGCTCGGCGAGGCCGGCGGGCAGGGCCTGACGGAGGGCCTGCTGGAAGCGGGTGTGCTGGGCGCGGCGGGTGAGGTCGTCCCAGATGCCGCCGAGGATGGCGAGGTGGTCGGCGCGGGATAGCTCGCGTTCGAGGGTGTCGGTGGCGGTGAGCTGGCTGCCGTCGCGGGTGAGGATCCGGGCCAGGACGGCTACGGGATTCAGGGCGGCCGCGGAGGTGTCGCCTGGCGGGGGTTCGGGGGCGGGGAGTGCCTGGTGCTCGCGGGCCTGGCGGCGGGCGCGTTCCAGTTCGGGGGCGGGGCGGCTGCCGGCGCGGATGTCGGCTGACGGGGAGCTGTCCGTTATGACGTAGGCGTAGTTCGCCTGTTGTCCTCGGCTCATGGCGACGTACAGGCCCTGCCGGTCGCCGAGTCCGTCGACCAGGACGTGGGCGGTGCCGGTGGTGCGGCCGAGAGCGGCATGCTGGGTGGTGGCGTACGCGAGCGCGGCGTGGTCGGCGAGGTAACGGCGGGGCACGCAGAACGGCGCTGACCAGCAGGGGCGGCCGGTCTCGGGGTCGTGGCCGGTGAGGCGGCGTACCTCGGCGCGGGTGCCGCCGGGGCCGGCGGTGGTGCTGGTGACCTGGAGGACGTCGCGGTTGGTGAGTTCCCGGCTTGGGCTGGCGGGGTGGCCGGGGCAGGCGTTGCGGCGGGCCATGATCAGGTCGCCGGCGCTGGCGTGCTGGCCGCAGGTGAGGCGGACGTGCGGGCCGGCGGAGACGCGGCCGTAGCGGATGAGGTCGTCGCGGGCGCGGCGGGACAGCTCGCGGGCCTGGTCCTCGGTGCGGGCGATCAGGATGGTGTCGGTGCCGTCGAGGTGGTCGGCGAGCCAGCCCTGGTAGGCCTGCTCGATGGTCTCCTCGGGGGTGCCGCCACGCAGCCGGCCGTGGTTGTCGTAGTCGGCCAGGACGGTGACGTCTCCGGCGCGCAGCCGCAGGGTCGCCTCGCGCTCCCAGGCGCGGGTGAACCGCTGGGGCTCGGCGAGCTGGACGAAGCCCAGGCGGCGGGCGAGCATGGCCATCCCGCCGCCGCCCTCGACGGCGGCGAGTTGCTGGTGGTCGCCGGTGGTGACGACCTTGCAGTCCCGGGCGCGGGCGATGGCCAGGATCGCGGCCAGGTCGGCGAGGGACATCATGCTGGCCTCGTCCAGGATCAGCAGCGATCCCGGTGCGACTGGCCGCGGTGGCAGGGCCTCGCGGCGGCCGTCGAGGTGGCCGAGGAACCGGGCGGTGTTCCAGGCCTCGGAGACGCCGGCTTCCTTCAGGACGTTGGCGGCGGTCTGGGAGGTGGTCAGGCCGATGACGTCGCCGGGGCCGGCGTCGCGCCAGATGCGGGCCATCTCGGCGACCGTGCGGGTCTTGCCGGAGCCGGCCGGGCCGGCGATGACCTCGGCGCGGCGCGCGGAGGTGAGCGCGTGGTACGCGGCGGCGGCCTGGTCGGCGCGCAGGCCGGAGCCGGTGTGTTCGGTGATGGCGTCCGGCGCGGTGGTGTCGGCGCGGAGCTGCGCCTCCAGGTGCGCCTGTTTTGCGCCTAGGAGGTGCGCCGTGATGGCGGGTTCGAGGTGCGGTGCGCCGGGTTCCTGCGCCCGCGCCAGGAGGCGCGCTTCCAGGTCGAGCTGCGCGCCGGTGGCGTACCGGGTCGCGCCGTGCGGGATGTAGAGGCTCTCGCCTGAGGCGCGGCGCAGGGTGTCGGGGACGCGCGGCCATTCGGGCGCGGCGAGCAGGATGGCCTCGGTGGCCAGCGCCTGCCGTGCCAGGTCTGGGAGGAGGGCGGCGGCGTCCTGCGGGCTCATCGCGCCTATGTTGGCGGGCAGGCGCTCGCCGAGGTGGCGGATCAGGTCGGCTTCGGTCCAGGCAGGCTGGGCGGCCTGGACGGCGGCGACTGCTTCCTGGATGAGGCGCTGGGACTGCGTGTCGGTGAGCGCCCCGGTCTGCTCGGGGTCGGTGTTGGCGGGCGTGGCGGGCGCCGGGGGTGCGCCGGGCGCGCTGGTGTTCATGACGGCGGGCGCGAGGGGCTCGAGGGCGCCGGACTCGCTGGCGCTGGCTTGCGCCGCCCAGTGGCGCACTAGCGCCGCGAGGTCGAGCGGCTCGGCGTCCTTACCGCGCCGGGTGGCGTGGTTGGCCCACTGGCGCAGGCCCGCCAGCGCCCGCGCGTCCGGGGCGCGCCCGAACTGCGCCTCATAAGCCCGCGCCAGGCGCGCGGTGACCGGGCCGATGCTCTGCCGGCGGGACGAGAACATGTCCATCAGCCCCTGCGCGACCCCGGCGATCTCCCGGCCATGGCCGTCGCGGCGCGGCACCCACCGGACGCCGAACCGGCGGGTGAGCGCGTTCTCCGCGGCCAGGGCTGCGATCGCGGAGGCTGCGGGGCGGTGGCGGTACAGCGACATGGAGTCGAGGGCGCGCCACTGGCCGTCGCTTTCGCGCTGGACCTTGTGCAGGATCAGGTTGTGGACGTGCAGCTGCGGGTCGCCGTCGCGGCTGGTGTGCTGGCGGAACGAGGCGATCACCCACTGGCGGGCGTCCTCCCACCGGCCGCCGGGGTGATAGCCAGAGCGGGTCTGGCCGGCCTCGCGCTGGAGGTAGTCCAGGGCGGCGGCGTTGCCTTCCATGATGGCGGCCCAGATGTCCTCGGCTACTTGCTCCCACTCCTGGAAGGTGCTGAGGTCGCCGCGCTGGGCTGCGGCGGCGGCGCTGGCCAGGGCGCTGGCATGGAACAAGGAGATCGACTTCGAGACGCTGAAGGTGGCGTCCCAGTACAGGTCCGGGGTCCTGACCTGTGACTTGGCCTCGATGAGCAGCTGGGCGCGGCGCTCGGCTGTTGCTTCTGGCTCGGCGGCCAGCAGGGCCTGGTAGATGTCTTCGGCGGAACGGAAGCGGCTGGGGGCGCGGCCCAGGCGGGTCTGGCCGGTGGGGTCGCGGGGATCAAGGTGCCGGCCGTAGAGCGGCTCGAAGACGGCCCGGTCGACGACGCCACCGGGGCGTAAGCCGAGCTCGGCGACGGCCTTGCCGGTCCAGGTTCCGGGCGGCTCGCCGCCCTTCTCGGCCGGGGACAGGTAGTACCCCGCGCCCATGTCCGCGCGTCGCGTCGCTGCCACCGACGTGCTCGTGCCAATCTGCCGCCACGGATAGGACGCGTCATGGCCCTTGGAGATGGTGATGATCCCGGCCACCGGCGGTGCCCTCCCTCCGCGCTGAACGGACCATGATCATTAATAATGCGTAGGTGTGAGTTAAATCAGATAAATCAAGAGGATGTGGCATCCTGGGAGAACTGGCAAGCGATATAGCTGCTGGACGATCGAGAGGCGAGGGAGGTTCGCGATGGCAGATCGACCGCATCGAGGGCGAGAGCGCCATCGGCGACCTCGGCCGGACAGGGCCGAAGCAGCACCGGGAGAGTGGCGGAGCCTCGACCGTGAAAGGCTGCTGGGCATGACAGCTGAGTCCGGGTCGCACGGCGTGATCGGCTTCGGCTACGAAGGCACCGACCAGGCTGCCTTCGTGACCAGCCTGGCCCGCAGCGGGGTCGGCCTGCTCGTTGACGTCCGGCTGAACGCGATCTCGCGCAAGCAAGGGTTCAGCAAGCGCGGGCTGGCCCAGGCCTTGGCGGACAGCGGCATCGGGTATGAGCACGCTCCGGAGCTGGGCAACCCCAGCTGGAACCGCGCTGGTTTCTCTGGGTCCGATGCCGAGGTCACCTCCGCGCGAATTACCTACCGCCAGCTCATCCGGTCCGGGAAGGCATCGGCGCGCATTGACGAAATCGCGAAGGCAGCGGCCACGGGGCTCGTAGCGGTCTTGTGCGTCGAGTCTGACGAGCGCCACTGCCATCGTTACGTCGTGCTCAGCGAGGTACGCGGCCGCCTGCCTCACTTCGTACGGGCTGTCAGTTAGTTAGCGGCGGTCTGCGCCGAGGCCAGAACAGGCCCAGGACCATGAACGACTGCTGGTGCTTCTGCTGGTTGCCGACGTAGAAGATGACGTCGCGGTCAGGGGCACACATCTCATCCAGAAACTTGCCGCGTAACCCGGCGCGTATTCGTGCGTCGTCGCGGCCCGCGAGGCTGCGCTGCAGGGCTACCCATTCCCAGTCGTAGATGCCCTGCCGGTGGCCCCCGCACTGAGCAGAGGCGCAGCGGTAGCGATACCAGCCCTTGAACCGCGGGGCCTGCAGTGCCGCCCTGGGCGTCCTCGTCAGGCCTGGCAGTTCTAACTGGCTCATGTACCGATCGATCTTGGCCTGGTCGGCGGATGTCCAGCCAGGGTGCGGCTCGATGTCCAGATCGGTGACTTCTCTCGGCCGGATCGCAGCGAGCGATCGGGCCGGAGGGTGATCGCGCACCCCGGCCAGCAGGCCGCACATCGAGTCGGAGATGTGATCCGTCAGGTACGGCCAGCGGTGGCCCCAGTCTCGGAGATGACCCTCCCGCCGCAGCGTCGTCATCACCGGTCGCCAGCTCTCGCCGCGCGGGTCGCCACGGCTCGGGCGGGCCTGCACGGAGACGATGTCGTACTTCTTGAAGCTCGCCTGGCCGTCAAGCTCGCGGAAGTTGATCGGGTCAGGCGTACCCAGCCGGAGTTGTCGGGGTCAAGCCGGATTCCGGCAACGCAAACGGTCTCGCCGTACTGCTCCGAGGGATTGGGCGCAGCCTTGACAGTGATCATGACGCGAAGCCAGACGAGCTGATCGCTAGGAGGCTTCTCAGGGGCGGATTCCGGATCAGGGGCAAAGAGCGACATCTCCGTCACAGGCGGCACCATCCATAGCGGGTCCTACAGATGATGAAACAGCGATTACCTGGTCACGCCAAGTCATCAGGACCTCCCGTCCTTGACCGCAAGTCGCCGAGCTACGCCGCCAACTCGGCGGTCGCCCCGCAATCAGCCCGAACCAGCCGGGCAATATCTGATTGTCTATGCGTTCTGATTTCCGGCGTCGACGCCAGCTCCGATCGCCGCTGGCAGCGGCATCGTCCGCCGCCGGCGGGCGCGGCTGTCGCGCCGGGGCCGCCCGGGGCGCCCTGCAGCGCATCGCAAGGGTGCGGTCGGTGGTGCTGCGGCTGGACTGGGAGAACGAGTCGCGGGGATACCGGCGGATCCACGGCGAGCTCGCGGGGCTCGGCATCACAATGACGCCGGCCACTCCGGGACGAGTGAACACGGCGGCGAGCTCATCACGCGAGACCCGGTGGGAGTCCGTAACCGGTGAGGATCGCGCCGCCCGCCGCTGGCGTCAGGCGCGAGACACCGGTGCCCGGGAACGGGCGAGCTGCTCCAGCAGCGATCCGGCGTGCCGCGCGTCCGGCAGCACGGCGATCTCGTCTCGGATCAGCCCGGCCTTTGTCCGGTAGGACGGATCCTGCCAGACCATGGCGGTGGCTGCGCCGATGGCGTCCGCCGTGCTGGTGACGGCATCGAGGACCGCGGCCACGCCCAGGGCCTCGCAGCGGTCGGCGTTGAGCGGCTGGTCGGCGCCCAGCGGAAGCAGCACCTGAGGCAGCCCGAATGCCAGACTGCCGATGACCGTGCCAGATCCTGCGTGGGACACCACGACGTCCGAGACCGCGAGCGTGTCGGCGGCGGAGAGGAACTGCTCGACGCGCACGTTCGGGGGCTGGCCGCCGAGCTCGGCGAGATCGATCTCGCGGCCCACCGTGACCAGGACGCTGACGGGGAGCTTGCTGACCCCGGCGATCACCCGGCGGAACAAGTCGCCCGACTCCTGATGGAAGATCGTTCCGAGGGTGAAGTACACGGTCGGAGGTGTCGCCGGGGCGGGCGGCCGGCCCTCGCCGCGCGCGGATTCCAGGACCGCTGGGCGCACGTAGCGGGCGGTCGCGGGCAGGGGATCGGCGGGATCGCGGTAGCTGGAGGGCGCGGGCACGATCGTCAGGTAGCGGTGCAGCATGCTCATCGCGTCATCGGGGTCGAGTCCGTGCTCCGCCCGCAGCGCGGCCAGCGGTTCCCCGATCACCTCCGGCCGCAGGAAGCCGCCAGCAGCGATCACGACCACGCTAGCGTGGGGAATCCCGTGGGCCTCGGCCGCCACGGCCCCGGCGAAATCCACCTCGTCCCGGACTACCAGGTCCGGCCGCCATTCGGCGGCCAGCTCGCGGAGCCGGCCAGCCCGCTCGCGGGCGATGAGGCCCGCGAAGCTCTGGCGGATAGCTCGCTCCTCTGCGAGGCGGTCCACGGGCGCTAGCGCGCGGCGCACTGCCGGAGCCAGCAATGTCGCCCCGCCCGTCGCGACGGCATGCCATCCCGCGGACACGACCGCGGGCACCATCGCCTCCTGGCATGCGTAAATGATCTCGTGCCCGCGCTCGCGGAGCACCGTGGCGAACGGGGTGGTGGGAAGAAAGTGCCCGGTGCCGCCCGAGAACGTGAACAGGAAACGCATCCGACGTCATCCTTACCTGCAACCGCTGATGAAATGGCCGGTCGGGCACCTGCTCCCCGGCCGGCACCTGCTAGGAGAAGTGCGCAACCGGCCGGTCGAGGCGGCGGCCGTCGACGATCACGTCGACCTTCTGGTTGCAGAAGCGATCAGCCCGGCGATCGGCTGGAGCTGGCGGGCTGGGAATTTGCAGGCCCAGGCCAGGTCCGGATCGACAGCGTACCCGATGCGGACGCCCGCTGGCGGCGGGTGGTGGTCGCGGCGGCGGGCCTGCCGTCCAGCCGCCGCGCGCAGGCTCAGGGCGGCTCGGATCACGGCGGGATCCTCGAGCACCGCCACGGGCGGCGATACTGCCGGTCGGCCAGGTCGTGCTCTCCATCATGCAGGTGCCCGGTGATCTTGTCATCAAGCGCGGTCTCGATCACGGTCTTAAGCCCTAAGTTGCTGCGGCCGACCCTCGGTCGCGCCGATGACGCCCGCGTGCTCGGCCAGCAGGTCGGCCCGGCGTCGGAGCACTGAGCGTTGAGCCGCTGTGCCGCGGCGGCGGCTGCTCATGCCAGCGATCCGGGCCACGATGATGCGGTCACTCTCCGTCAGCGCCCACTCCGCAGCCACTCGCCCGATGCCCGGCGCGGGGGGCTGCGGGGTGGGGGCTGACGCTGCCACACCGCTGGCCGACGCCTCGGGCGGCATCGCGAGACTCGGCCCAATCAGGCACATTCCGCGATGCCGCCGCGCACGAACTCGTCGTGCGGCCAGCAGCGCGCGGTCAGGCGGCCCGGACTCCAGCCCGGGCCTGAGTAGCCCGGCGTACCCGACAGCCACGGTGTCGTAGGCCGCCCAGCTATCACTCAGGTAAGCCAGCTCGGTCATGCCCGGGAACGTCCCGCCATCGCCTGACACCGCCAGCGCCGCCGGGCGGTTCCCCGGGCCCTACCGGGTGACGAACTGCGGCTGGCAGATCCCGTCAAGCGCCGCCGCTTATCGCCTTGCTCTAGACGATCTGATTTAAATAAGATTTTCTCAACCTTCCACCTACCCCCGGAGCGCCATGAGAACCCCAGCACCCAGGGAGCGCCGCGCCTACCGGCCGCGATGGCGCCCCGTACCGAACCCGCCAGCTAATCCGCCGCCGAGCGGCAGAACGGCCCTGGCGCCCACCCGCCAGGGCCCCGCGCTCCCGCCACCCAGCAGACCTCCCAGGAGCATGCCGATCATGCCTCGCAACGCACCGGCCACGACAAGCCATCCCGGCTTAAGCCCCGCCGAGTTAAGCCCGAACGAGAAACTGACCGTCCGCGAACTGTGCGCCGAGCTGAAGGTCTCCCGCTCGACCTTCTACGACTGGCGCCAGAAGGGCCGCGGTCCCCGCTGCATCCGGCTGCCCAACGGTGACCTGCGCATCCGCCGCCGCGACCTGGACGCCTGGCTCGGAACGCAAGAGATCGGATGAGTAACGACTTCAGTACAACCGCCGGGAAGGAGGAGCGGCGAGTCTCCTATGACGTCCGGTTGTGGAGCACCGTACTGTCAAGGGCGCCAAGGGACGCAAGTACCAGGTGCGCTGGACCGTCGCGGGCGAGGCGCACTACGCCACGTTCGCGACCAAGGCCCTCGCCGACGGCCACGAGGCGAAACTGCGAACAGCTTCGAAGGAAGGCGAGGCGTTCGACGTCACGACCGGCCTGCCCATCTCTCAGCTAACCGAGGACCGGGACCGCGAGCTGAGCTGGTACGACTTCGCCTGCGCCTACGTCGACATGAAGTGGGACGAGGCCGCGCCCAACTCCCGGCGCGCCATCGCCGACGCCCTGGCCACGGCCACCCAGGCGCTGCTGACCCCCAGCTCCGGAACGCCGCCGCCTGACCGGCTGCGGCCTGCTCTCTACACCTGGTCCTTCAACGCGCCCCGTCGCGCCGCCGGGCCGCCACCGGACCTGGCGCCGACGATTAGCTGGCTGGAGCGCAACACGGCCCCGCTGAACAGCCTCGCGGACCCGGACGTGCTGCGCCGCGTCCTGAACCAGCTCGCCCGGAAGATGGACGGCGGCCGGGCCGCCGCCACGGTCGTCGCCCGCAAGCGAGCCGTGCTCTACAACCTGCTCGGCTACGCGGTCGACAAGAAGCACTTCGCGGCCAACCCGCTGGCCTCGCTGAGCTGGAAGTCCCCGAAGACCGCCGAGGCCATCGACCGCAGGCGCGTGGTCAACCCGACCCAGGCGCAGGCACTCCTGGATGCCGTGCATGACCAGGGACCAATGGGCCGCCACCTGACAGCCTTCTTCGGCGTCCTGTACCACGCCGGGCTCCGGCCATCTGAGGCCGTCATGCTGACCCGCGACGAAGTCGACCTGCCCGACCAGGACAACGCGTGGGGTTGGCTCAACCTAGGCGACTCGGCACCCTCAACCGGCGGCGCGTGGAACGACTCGGGCCACCGACGGCAGCCCCGCCAGCTCAAGCACCGCGCCGTCGCCGAAGTCCGACCCGTCCCGGCATCCCCCGCGCTCGTCCGCCTGCTCCGCGAGCACCTCGCCGAGCACGGCACCGCGCCCGACGGCCGCCTGTTCCGCGGCGAGGCCGGCGGCCTGCTCTCCGACTCCGTCTACAGCCGCGCCTGGGACAAGGCCCGCCATACCGCGCTCACCGAGGCCGAGGCAGCCTCCCCGCTTGGCGAACGCCCCTACGACCTGCGGCACGCCCGGCTGTCCACCTGGCTGAACGCCGGCGTCGAACCCGCCCGCGTCGCCGAATGGGGAGGCAACAGCGTCCCGGTCCTGCTCCGCGTCTACGCCAAGTGCCTGTCCGGCACCGAGCAGAACGCCCTCCGGAAGATCCGGGAAGCCGAGCCAGCACCCCAGGCCGAGCCCGAGCACGAGTAACGGCCACCGCAGTCGCCGAACATCCCGCGCATATCCCGCAGACAGCCAGTCATCGCTGCACCTGGCCCACACCCAGCCCACAGCGCGACCGCCAGTCTCGAATCCCACCGACGTGACCAGCGCAAACGACAAGATCACGCCCGGCGGGCTCAACCACTGCTCAGCCACGAACACCCGCAAACGCCCGTTCCCGGCCGGACACCACCGGACCCCGACAAGATCAGCCCCCGACCGCATACACGCAGGCCAGGGGCTCTTTACTGAGGTGGTGGCAGGTGTTGGGTTCGAACCAACGTAGGCTGAGCCGACGGTTTTACAGCCCTATCCTCCTACCCGAGGCGGCTGCCGCTGACCAGCGCTAATGCTGTTTGAGGCGCAATTTGGGGCCGCCGCCGTCCGCTATGTGTCCGTGCGTCTCGGGCTCGGGGGCGGTGCGGCGCACGGACGGGCGCGGACGGCGCGGGCGGGAGCGGTATGCCGACCGTCGCAGGAGCGGTGCGCCTCCGTTGCGGGAGCGGTGTGCTGACCGTCGCGGGAGCGGTGTGCTGACCGTGCTGCCTGGCTTCTTGCCTCTGGCCTGCCATTTCAGGGTGCCTGCTCGCTGTCGTCGTCTCCTTCATCGCCAGGACCGGGCTCGGAATCGGACTCGGTGGTGCCGAGGGCGTCGGCGATGCGCTGGTTGGCGGCATCAGCCTGCCCGTCGATGCAGTGCGCGTAGATCTTCAGCAGGACCGCGACGCCGTGCCCGGCGCGGCGGGCGACCTCGGTCGCAGGCACCCCGGAGTTCAGCCACAGCGACACCGCCGCGTGCCGCAGGTCATACGGGCGGCGGCCCAGCGGGGACCGGCACTGCGCCTCGGTCAGCGCCGCCTTGCGGGCCTCGGCCCACACCGCGCTGTAGGCGGAGTCCTGGATGATGCCGCCCCGGGTGGTCTGGAAGACCCGCCCGTCCGGGGTCGTCCCGTACCGCCTGATGTGGGCGCGCAGCAGCTTGACGAGTTCGGGCGGGACGGGGATGGTGCGGGTCTCGCTGGCGGCGCGGTGCTTGAGGCCGCGTTCCTGGCGGGAGGTTCCGTGGTCGGTCCAGGCCGTGCCGGCCCGGGAGGCGGAGGCGGCCAGGACGATCCTCCCCCACCCCTTCGCGGGCAGGTACAGGTCCAGCTCGCGGAGCATGACCGCCTCCGACGGGCGAAGCGCGGCGTAGTACAGGCAGCCGTAGAACGCCTCCAGGTGCGCTCCCCGGTCAGACAGCCCGCGCACGGCGGCCAGGAGCTTCCTGGCCTGGGCGGGGCTGACCACCACCCTGCGGTCGACGGTCGCCGCGACGGCGGGGGCGGTCCACTGGATGCGGTCGATCGGGTTGGAGGACAGACGGCCGAGTTCGACGGCGTAGCCGAGGGCGTTGTAGAACACCGACCGCTTGCGCCGCTGCGTCGACCCGGCCGCCGGCTTGCCCGTCAGGGTCTTGGCGCACGCGCCGAGCGCGACCCGCACGGTGGCCGGGTCGTCCAGCGCGGCGACGGGCAGCGAGGCGCGGGCGGCCCAGCCCAGGGCGAGGGCGATCTCGCGGGGCGGGTCGGTGTCGCGGGTGGCGGGGTTGAACGCCCAGGCGAACAACGCCCGGCGCAGCACCCTCGGCTCGGGAGCGCCCTTCTCCTTGGCGGTGAGGGCGATGGTCACGGTGACCAGCGTCTCGGCGACCGAGCGGCGGGAGACCGGGGCCAGGCTGGGCCACTTGGCCTCGGCGTAGCTGCGGGCGTGCTCGTACCAGGTCACCATCTCCCCGCCGGTGGTCTCGGCGGCGGGCAGGCCGGTGCGGGGGCTGAACGGCCTCCGGTCGCGGGCGGCGTCCTTGAGGTTGTCGAGGAACCCGTCGGCGAGGGTCTTGCTCTTGAACGACTTGCAGTGCTCCTGGCCGTTGACGGCCCACCGGACCCGGTAGCGTCCGCCGCTGGCGTTGTCGGCGATCTTCTTGGTGTCCCAGAACCTGACGTCGTAACTGTCCATCTGCTGTCTGCTCCTGTCCGTCTTGCGTGTCCTCCAGTTGGCGCAGCCAACGGCTGAGCGCGCTGCGCCGGACCCGCACCCCGCCGCCCGGCAGCCTCACCAGCGCCGGGCCGGCCCCTTGCCGGCGCCAGCGGTAGAACGCGGCCCGGGATACCCGCAGCTCGGCGGTCACCTCCTCGATCGTCAGCAGCGGGTCGCCCGGGGTTCCGGGTTCGTCGGCCGGGGTGGCGGGGGGCCGGCCGGGAGCGGTCTGGGTTCCCGGGGACGGCCCGTCCGTGGGTCCGCGACGACGGACGCTCCGCTCCGCCCGGCCTGTCAAGTCCGCCCCCCGCCTGGCCGACGGCGGCAGGCG
>Ga0307374_10011216_pt1 | contig 12797 bp, 8 predicted proteins | sample OX3MG_FD_202532 | JGI IMG/M metagenome (GOLD analysis project Ga0307374, IMG submission 202532) | Soil microbial communities from Risofladan, Vaasa, Finland - OX-3 | ecosystem: Environmental > Terrestrial > Soil > Coastal area > Acid sulfate soil | place: Finland: Risofladan, Vaasa | collected...
GCGCGTTCCAGATGAACCGCGCCGCTTTATCGACGACCTTGCCTTCGAGAATCGGGCCAACGAACGAGCGGAGCCGCTCGCGCGTGTCGTCGATCATTTTTCCGGCTTCAATGGAGGCGAATTTCGCTTTCTGGCGCGGGCGATACTCCATCGTTTTCGTGTCGAGCGTCAAAATTTCGCTTTCGCCGCCGCCTTTTTTGACGCGCTTGTAAAAACCGCCGCCGGTTTTTTCTCCGAGCGACCCGCGCTTCATCATTTGCTCGATGATCGTGGGCAAACGGTAAATTTCGCGCGATTCGTCCTTCGGCACCGTCTCGTAAATATTGCGCACCACATGGGCCAGCACGTCGAGGCCGACCAGGTCCGCCGTGCGAAACGTCGCCGACTTCGGCTGGCCAATCGCCGGGCCTGTGCAGGCGTCCACTTCCTCGACGGTCAGGTCCAGCTCGGCCATCAGCCGCAGCGCATTCAGCATCGAGAACGTGCCAATGCGATTGGCGATGAAATTAGGCGTGTCTTTCGCGATCACCACGCCTTTGCCCAGCCGGCGGTCGCAAAATTCGTCCAGCGCGGCAAGAACTTCCGGCTTGGTTTTCGGTCCGGCGATCAGCTCGACCAGCTTCATGTAACGCGGCGGATTAAAAAAATGCGTGCCCGCCCAGTGCGATTGAAAATCCTCAGAGCGGCCTTCGGCGACCAGATGAATTGGCAAGCCTGAAGTGTTCGAGCTGACAATCGCGCCGGGGCGGCGATGCTCTTCCACGCGCGCGAGTAGGCTACGCTTGATTTCCAAATCTTCGGTGACCGCTTCGATTATCCAATCCGCGTCGGCGCACCACGCGAGATTGTCCTCGAAATTTCCCGGCGTGATCAGGCGCGCGAAATCAGGGACGAAAAAAGCCGCCGGACGCGATTTTTTCGCGGCTTCGATTCCCGCTTGCGCAAAGCGATTCCGCACCGCGGCCGACCCGAGCGTCAAACCCTTGCGCGTTTCCTCAGCGGTCAATTCGCGCGGGACAATATCGAGCAGGTAGCACGGTAGTCCGGCGTTCGCGAAGTGCGCGGCGATGCGCGCGCCCATCGTTCCAGCTCCCAGAACCGCGGCTTTTTCGATGCGAATCGTCATTGGCTTGGCTCGCCGACTCCGGCGCAATCGGAGGTTACAGAACTGCTACACATTCGGTCAACCTAAAAACCGGCGCATCCTCAGTCAGGCTACAATAGTCTTAGTTACAGGGGCGAGCGTCCGCGGAAGACTGCGGCATCATTGCGGCACTCGACGCCCGACCGAAAGCAGCAGAGAATCGCCACGGCGGCGACGAAAAAAACGCCGAGAGAAACGCCGAAAAAAAATGGGCAACGTATTTCGCTGGCTTGGGACGGCCGTGAAGGGGCTGCGCTCCTTCGCTTACGATTTGCCCGTCGACCGGCCGCGCATCGGCGTGGCTCTGGGCGGCGGATTCGCGCGCGGCATCGCGCACGTTGGCGTGCTGCGCGTCTTCGAGGAAAACGGTATCCCCGTGGACCTGCTCGCGGGCACAAGCGTCGGCGCGCTCGTTGGCTCGGCATACGCCGCGGGAACCACGCTCGACGAACTCGAATATCAAGGCAAGCTGACGCACTTTCGCGATTTCGGGCGCTGGACCATTTCGCGCATGGGCATGGCGACAAACGAACGCCTCGAAGCTTTCTTGCATCGCTTCACGAAGACGAGCACGTTCGAGGAACTGAATATTCCGTTCGCCATCGTCGCGACCGACTTGCTCAGCGGCCAAACAATTTATTTTACGAAGGGTGAACTCGCCCGGCCGCTGCGCGCGTCCTGTGCGTTTCCCGGACTTTTTCTGCCGGTGGAATACCAGGGCCGCGTGCTCGTCGACGGATTCCTTACGGAAGCCGTCCCAACACAGGCCTTGCGCCAGATGGGCGCCGACGTCGTGATCGCCATCCATCTCGATCCCGGTCAACCCGACCAGAAGCCGAAAAACACGATCGAAGTAATTGGCCGCTCGTTCTCCATCATCCAGGACCAGACTCCGCAGCACTGGCTGCGATACGCCGACATCATCCTGCGTCCCGAAGTGAAGGATATTCACTGGGACGATTTTCAGAAGACGCCGGAGCTAATTGCAGCCGGAGTCGCCGCCGCGCGAATCGCCCTGCCCGAAATTAAAGCCGCGTTAACGCGTCCCGCACTCGCCCTTCGTGGCGACGGAAAGTCCCAGCGCCACTCCCCGCGCAATTCTTCCCCCTAACCCTCCGCCCCTCGCGGCATCTCCATGTGTCCCCGGCGTCCCTCTGCGCCTCTGCGGTGCCTCTCGCTCGTCTTTTCCAACCTCCAACCTCTAACATCCAACCTCTGGAACACGGCACGGGCTTCAGCCTGTGTTCTCGTTGTGTTTGTCGTATGGAGTGCGGCAGGCTCGACGCCGCCCTCCTTTTCATTGCGGGTGCCCCATCCTGAGCGCTGTCTGCGAAGGGTGGAGGGTCTTTCCCTTCGGCCTTGCCCGCCACTTGCCTTTTCCAGCCTCTAGCCTCCAGAATTCACATTATTTCGCCCGAATCTCGACTCGCACCACCTGCCCATTTCCCTTCCCGCGCTTCGTCAGCCACTCCCCAAACGCCTCCGCAAACCGAAGCGGATCCACGCGTAGGCTCGCTTCGATTTCGCCCTCGGCAATCGGCAAAGTATCGTCAAACTCCGCCGATCCCGTGAAATTTCTCATGCAAAACGCATCGAGCAACTCGAGCGGGCACGCCTTGCGCTCCCCGGCAATGATAATTTCCACCCGCAGCTTCCGCGCATACATGGCCGCAGTATAGCATCCGGTTAACTTGGTTTTTCGCCGGGCGCGAGGTGGGGAGACAGGCCGCGAGCTTCAGTTAAAATTATCGGCGGTCGAAAGAAGGTAGGGATACCCGAGTTCGCCGGGTGCCCCATCCTGAGCGACGTTTGCAAAGGGTGGGGATTCGTAGGGGCACGCCTTTCAGCGGCTGAGGTTGGCCGTTATGAGTCGCCGCACAGACCGTTCCTCGAACATACTCATCAGGCTGTCATTCCGACGAGCAGCCGCGAGGAGCCTGCCTGCCGCAGGCCCGGAATCTGCATTTTTCATGGGGTTTTGTAAACTGTGGCTCCCTCGCAGCCGCAAAAATGGCAACCAGGAGCACTTTTTCGACAAGCTGTTAGCTGTCGTCTTGTTATTTGCCAGCGGAGCTGGCCGAACGGGATTCCTTCGCCTCCGGCTGTTTCCTGGGAGTCGTCTGTTCCGGATCGGCTTCGATGGTCACTTCGACTTGCGCGCCTTCTTTCAGGCTCACGGGATTGCCTTCTTTATCGTGCAACGTATTCTCGACGCGGATCTCTTGATACAGCTCTTCGGCGCCGTCCACGGCAATCTGCGCCGTTTCCGGTTTTCGCGGATCAATCGGCGGGATGATCTTCTCAACCGTTCCAGGAAGCGTGACGGCTGCCTTATCCTCCGCGCTCTCTTCTCCCTTAATTTTGTCGCCCATGGAATGCCCCCTGACCTAGCGTCAGTACTGTACCGAATACAGCATTCTACCCGATAGGAAATCGTATACACCATTTGTAAGCGTTCCGCCACGCCGATCTTGTGTGTCCCCTTCGCGTTTCATCTGCGCGAACGCTGGATTAGGATGCGATTAATCAAGGCCGCGAACGGCTGCGCTGTCGATTTTCGACGTTTCAGCCGTCGTACGCTTGAGGGCTCAGCGAAGCCGAAAAAGCCGAGGGCAGCAACTGGGCGCAACTCGCGTCTCTTTCGGTATAGCAATCGGTTGAGTACAAAATCATGCAACCTAAACGCCCGATTCCGCGTCTCCTCTGTAGGCCCAAATAACGCTGTGGTGGGAGGTCGGCACTTATGCGAAGACTCCTCCTAGCAATAGCCCTCACCGCTGTGGGATGTGCTGCGCAAGGCGCAGCTCCCGGTCCCCTGTCACCTAACTTCCGAGGTCAAGCGCAACCCACCACGATCCAGCACATGCACGAGATGCTCGTTCCCGTCGGAACCAAAGTCGTTCTGGTGCTAACCCGCCCTGTATGGGCTAAGACGGCCAAACCTGGGGACACCATCTACGCGGAGACCGTTTTCCCCGTCGCGATCCACAACCAAATGGCGATTCCCGCCGGCACGTACGCGCAGGGCCAAATCGACAGCCTTTCGCAGCCCGGCTGGTTTTCCCCGCACGCGGAGTTTCAGATTCATTTTACAAAAATCATATTCGCAAACGGTTACACCGTGGCATTCCCTGGCCCTCAGAACCTCAGCGCCAATCAGACACCGCATCAACAAGCGCCCGCCGTGGCCGGCGACGTCATCGCGGCTGTCGCCGATCCATACGTCGAGGTCAGCCGCGCAAACGACATCCTTCTCGACAACGGCTCGCAAATCGATATGGTGCTGCAAATCCCGCTCGCATTAAACAGCGACAACGTCGCGGACGCCGTGCGCCGGTCCACCCCCGTGCAGTTCGCACAGTTCAAATCCGCCACGCTGTGCCGCCCGACCTCAGGCACGCCCGGCACGTCAGATACGGTAATTCCAGGCACTCCCGGAACGGATGGCACACCGGACACGGTTATCCCGGGAGGTCCAGGCATGCCGGACACCGTGATACCGGACATTCCCGCTACGCCGGGCACGCCAGACACAATCATTCCAGGCGATCCCGGCACTCCGGGAACTTCATGCCCGGGTCCTCCGCTGGTGACATCGAATTCGAAATTTCAAGAACATAGCGAATCGTTCCTGATCAGCGTTCCTATGCGCGTGGCTGGGAAACAACTACCCGCCGGGACCTACCAGTTGGCGTGGACCGGCTCGTGGCCGTTGACTCACGTGGATTTTAGCCAAAATGGAAACGTCATCGCGACTGCCCCGGCGCGTATCGTATTGCTCGACAGGAAATCGCCGTCTGATCAGTCGACGCCGCGGACCAATTCGGATGGCTCGCTTTCCTTGCAATCGCTGCGATTCGCGGGAGAGACTTTCGCGTTGTACTTTAACGGAAACATGGACTAAGGGGTTCAGCAAAAAGGCCAAAGGGCACGACAATCCGTGACGAAGCTGCGCGGCTTCTTCCAACTAAGGAGAAACATCATGCGACTCTTCGTTCTGGCAGCGCTCTTGGCGGCGTCTACATCCTGGGCACAGCAAGCAACGCCGCAACCCCCTCAGCCTCTTTCCACGAGCGAAGCACAATCGGCGACTCCGGCGCAAAACGGAACGCTTACCCTTCCTGCGGGAACGCGCATTCCCCTGACGCTAGCCAGTCCCATTACGTATAAAGCCCGGCCCGGCGACCCCGTGCGCGCCACCGTCGCCTTTCCCGTCACCCTCGGCACTCAATTGGCGATTCCAGCCGGAGCTTACATGGAGGGCTCAATTGCCAAGCTCACGAAACGAATCCGCCCGAGCGTCCAGATACATTTCACCAGCCTCGTATATGCCAACGGTTACACCGTACCGATCAACGGCACCAATATCGAGGCAAAAGTCATCGGCCCTGCGGCAAATCCTGCCGGGGTCTCCGCGTTCGCACCCGGAGACTCGCCAAACTATGCGTTCGCCGCGCAGACTGGGCCAATGCCTCCGCCTTTGCCGCCGCAACCGTCGCATGTTGGCGTCATCGTGGGATTTGTGGTCGCGGCAGTGGTCGCGATCGTCACAACCATCCTCTTGGCTCGTCACCGGGGCCGAAGCAACGGCGTACTCTTTGACACCGGCTGGCAGCTCGACATGGTCTTGCAAAACCCGCTCGTGTTGAACGAAGCCAGGGCCGCCGCCGCCACCGCGCCGTGATTCCCCCAAACGGCCGCTTTTCGCTCTTCCGTTTATCTTTTGCGTTTTCTGCTCCTCCGCAGTGAGTTCTTTTGCCTAGCTTCGCGTCATTTCTCTGCGCCTCTGCGGTGAACTGCTTTGCCTGGATTTCTCGTCCTTCCTTCACGCTTCCCAAAATGGGAAACAGTCGCGTTTTTATTTTCAGCCATAACTCGCCGAGTGGATCCTGCTTGCTCGGCGCCCCATCCTTCGCGCTTTTTGCGAAGGATGGGGATTTTCTCCTCTCCGGACCCCATTTTTCCGCCAATTTTCCTCGCTTTTCATAGAAATTCTCTTGCTTTTCGATTACTCTTGTTCTATCATACTCTTTCGATATTAAAGTTAACGCCCGTATACGAGCCGCGTGCCTCTCCGGCGCTCAGGAGAGCGCATAAGCTCCGGGCCAAAATTAGACTTACTACCAAATCGTCCCGGCAGGGTGCCGTGGACGATTTTTTGTTTGGCAGTCACCGCTGCGGCGGCCTTTCCGGGTTTGCGCGTCCCGGCACTTTTCGTCCGAAACGCGGCCCGCAGTTGCGTAGGGTCGCGATGTTGTCTTGCTTCTCGTAGGGCGGGTCTTCAGACCCGCCCGCGCGTCCTGAGCGATTTTCGCGAAAGGCGCGTCTTTGTCGCATTACAAAGGAAAAATTTCACAACAATAAAAAAACTCTAAGGAGAGAAAAACTCATGCCCCCAAAACCTGGAAAATCTTCACCCCGCAATTCCGCCGCTTCCGATCCGCAACGATCCCACGCCATCAGCCTCGGCCGCCACGCTCGCAAATGCTTCATCTGCAATCACCCCGATCGCGAAGCCATCGACGACGAATTCACCCGCTGGCGCGACGCGGACAGCATCCGCTGCGAATATCTCCTGCCGGATCGCTCCTGCCTCTACCGTCACGCCAAGGCCCTCGGCCTCATCGCCCGCCGCCGTCGCAATCTTCGCGGCGTCGCCGAACGCATTCTCGAACACGTCGACAACTCTTCCACCACCGCCAGCGCCGTTCTTCGAGCCATGCGCCTGTTCGCGCACATCTCCGAGAATGGCGAATGGCTCGAGCCGCCCAAGCGCACCATCGTCACTCACGTCCACTCTTATGCCCTTCCCGCCGAAGCTCCTGTCCCCGCTTCTGTCACTCTTTCGCCCAATGTTCCGGCCCCGGTCGCGCCCAACGTCACCGCGCCTCCTTCCGAATCCGATGACCCGTTTTCCGTCGTATATCCCAGCGCATTTCGCCGCATCCCATCGGACCATCCGTTTCAAGACACCTCCGCTCCCGGTTCTTTTGAAGAATTTGCTGACGAGCTCTGCAAACACAGCAAAGCTGCGTCCGCCTCTTCCCCCACCAAACCCCCTCAAAATCAACCCGCCGCTCAAACCGGCCAAGCTGGTCAGAACCTCCCAAAAAGGCCCGAAGAAACTCAGCAGCCCATGGTCGCACAGGCAAATTCTAAAAACTCCGCGGAATTCCCCTCCCCGGCCCACGAAATTGCCCCAACGGCCCCTAACCCTAGCAAAGACAATCCATTACAGAAACCGAAACGCCCATTTCAGGAGGTAATTCTAATCGCTACACCAAACCCCAGTCGCGAGAACGCAAATGATTGAAAACAAACGCTTCGACCAACTTTCTAATCGCGACAAATTTCAATAGTTGGCGACGGCGCATTTACCGCGCCCTCAATTCCGTTTAGCAGTTGAAATTCACGGCGCTATGAACTATCTACTGCATGCGTAAAACGCGGAGAGCCAGGAAAGCCCCGGACTGCTGACGGGTCACCATTTGCTCCGGCTTTCCACTCTCTCAATGAAGGGTGGTTGATGCCTGAATCCCGAGTGAGTTTTGCTCTTCTGCTGATGGCTTCATTTTTTCTGGCCGCGTTCGCGCCGCCACTCGTCCGGGCGCAAACTCCCGCGGCGCCGGACGCGCGACTTCCGCTGCGCGCCGGGTGGCAATTGCAGTCGTCATGCAAGTTCGACGCGACCGGCGAGCAAATTTCCACTCCCGGCTTTCAGACAACCGGCTGGCATTCGACCAGCGTGCCGTCCACCGTAGTGGCCGCGCTTGTCGCCGATGGCACCTATCCCGATCCTGATTTCGGCATGAATCTGCGGAAAATTCCCGGCACCACATATCCCATCGGCGCGAATTTCGCGAATCTCTCGATGCCTAGGGACAGCCCCTTCGCATGTTCGTGGTGGTATCGCAAGGAACTCGCGATTCCGAAAGACTTCGCGGGCCGCACCGTCTGGCTGCATTTTGACGGCATCAATTACCGCGCGAATATCTGGATCAGCGGAAAGAAATTCGCCGATGCAAAAGATGTTGCAGGCTCATACCGCATTTACGATTTCGACGTGACGAAATTCGTGAAACCCGGCGAGGTAAATGTTATCGCCGTTGAAACCTTCGCGCCCACGGAAAACGATTTGGCGATGAACTGGGTGGACTGGAATCCCGCGCCTCCGGACAAGGACATGGGTCTGTGGGGCGATGTATACTTCGCGACAAGGGGCGCGATCGCCCTGCGCCATCCACAGGTGGTGACGCATTTCACCGATGCATCGCTCAACGAAGCGGATCTGACGGTGATGGCGGAAGTGCAAAATGCATCGAGCGCGCCGGTAAGCGGCGTCGTCCAGGGCACAATCCCGGGCGCGAACGGCGATGTGCATTTCGAGCGGCCGGTCGAGCTTAAGCCCGGAGAGACGCGCAACGTCACGTTCACGCCCGTGCAATTTCCGCAATTGCGCGTGGCGCATCCGAAAATTTGGTGGCCCTACGGACTCGGCGCGCAAAATCTTCACACGCTTGCGATGCAGGCGCGCATCGGCGGCGCGATTTCCGATGACCGGCAAATTCGTTTCGGAATTCGCGAAATCACTTCCACGCTCACGCCTCATAACTATCTTCTGTTCCACATCAATGGGAAAAGGATTTTGATTCGCGGCGGCGGCTGGTCGCCGGACATGCTGATGCGCCAATCGCGCCAGCGGCTCGCGGCGCAATTCGATTATGTGCGCGAGATGGGACTGAACACGATTCGACTGGAAGGCAAACTCGAACCGGATGAGTTCTTTAATATGGCGGATGAGCGCGGCGTGCTGGTGATGGCCGGCTGGTGCTGCTGTAGTTTCTGGGAGCAGTGGGGAAAATGGAAACCGGCCGATCTCGCGAATGCCACCGCGCAATTGCGCTCGCAGGTTTTGCGGCTGCGCAGCCATCCGAGTTTGCTGGTGTGGCTGAACGGCAGCGACAATCCGCCGCCGGCGGGCGTGGAGCGCGCGTATGTGAAAGTGCTGCACGAAACGAACTGGCCGAATCCGTATATTTCCTCCGCGTCGCAGCGCGCCACGTCCGTCACCGGCCCATCCGGCGTGAAAATGACCGGCCCGTATGATTACGTTCCGCCTGCCTATTGGCTGGAGAATGCGAAAAATGGCGGCGCGTACGGATTCATCACGGAGACGAGCCCGGGGCCGGCGCCGGTGGTTGCCGGCAGTTTGAAACAAATGATGCCCGCGGATGATATCTGGCCGCCGAACGAATACTGGCATTTTCACGCAGGCTCGGGCGCCTTTCAGCAGCTTTCGGCATTCGACGACGCCATGAAGCAAATGTACGGCGCGCCAAAAGACTTGGCTGACTATGAAAAGAAAGCCCAGGCGATGACCTATGAGAACGAGCGCGCGATGTTCGAGGCGTACGCACGCAACAAATATAATTCCACGGGCGTGATTCAGTGGATGCTGAACAATGCGTGGCCTTCGCTGATTTGGCATCTTTACGATTACTATTTGCAGCCCGCAGGCGGATATTTCGGCGCGAAGAAAGCCAACGAGCTGCTGCACGTGCAGTATTCGTACGACGATCGCAGCGTGGTGGTGGTCAACAGTTTTTATCGCGCGTTTCCGGAGATGGAGGTTTCGGCGGCGGTGTACAACTTCGATTTGAAGCCGATTTTTTCGCGCCGCTCTGCCGTGAACGTCGCCGCGGACGCCAGCCAGCGCGTACTGACGATTCCCGCGTTTCCAAAAACGCAAAGCCCGCGGGTCTATTTTGTGAAGCTGGATCTTCGCGACCACGCCGGAAAAGCGATCAGTTCGAATTTTTATTGGCTGTCGAGCAAGGCGCCCGTCTTCGAATGGAATTGGACGACCTATGTTCGCACGGAGGAATATTCCGACGGAGACTTGACGATGCTCGCTCGCCTGCCGCAGGTGAAGCTCGAAGCCACCGCCAGCCGCGAAACAGCGGACGGCAAATCACTGGTCAGCGTGCGCCTGCGCAATCCCAGCGCGCATTTGGCTTTTCAGGTGCGGCTGTCGGTCAGGAACAATCATGGAGACGAGGTGCTGCCCGTCTTCTGGAGCGACAACTACACCGAGCTGATGCCCGGCGAAACGGAAACGATTACTGCGCGCTATCCGGCGTGGGTTCAATTGGGCAGCGGAGCGAAACTGGAAATCGGCGGCTGGAATATTGAGCCGCTTTCGCTCGCTCTTTCATCCGCTCACGTCGAAGCCACGAAAACGGCCAAGGCGGCCCACTAATGCCCGGCGAGCCGTCACAACCTGGCGGACGCGGCGTGGGCCTGCGGCGTTCGCTGGGCCTGTGGGACCTGATCCTCTACGGCATCATTATCATTCAGCCGGTCGCGCCGATGCCGTCGTTCGGCGTGGTCAGCAACGCGGCGCACGGCCACGTGGTCACGGCGATTCTGATCGCCATGGTCGCAATGCTATTCACCGCGATCAGTTATGGACGAATGGCCCGCGTGTATCCCAGCGCCGGCTCAGCCTTCACATACGTTGGCCGCGAGCTTCATCCCGCATTGGGCTATATCACCGGATGGAGCATGGCGATGGATTACATTTTGAATCCGCTGATCTGCACCATCTGGTGCAGCAAGGCGGCGCAGAATTTCTTTCCGCAGATGCCGTATTTCCTGTGGGCGATTTTCTTCGCGCTGCTTTTCACGTGGCTCAATCTTCGGGGCGTGGAGACCTCCGCGCGGATCAATGCGTTTCTGGCCGCGGGAATGGGGATCGTGATTGTGATTTTTGTCGTCGAGGCGATCCGCTATATTTATCATCTGCCTTATTACGGGTCGGGTTTTTTTACGCATCCGTTTTACAATCCCAAAACATTTTCTTCTCCGGCGCTGTTCCGCGGCACGTCGATTGCGGTGCTCACGTACATCGGGTTCGACGGCATCTCGACGCTTTCGGAAGAGGTGAAAAATCCGCGGCGCAACGTTTTACTCGCGACGGTGCTCGTCTGCGTGGTCACGGGCGTGCTTGCTTCCATTGAAGTGTATCTCGCGCAACTCGTCTGGCCCGCATCGCAGCCCTTCCCCGATGTGGACACGGCGTTCGTTCACATCTCCGGGCGCGTTGGCGGCATTTTCCTTTTCGGTCTGGTGAATTTGACGCTGCTGGTCGCGAATATCGGCTCGGGCATGAGCTCGCAACTCGGCGCGGCGCGCCTTCTTTACGGCATGGGGCGCAGCAACGCGCTGCCGCGCTCGTTTTTTGGCGCCATCGAACCGAAGAATCACGTGCCGCGCAACAACGTGCTGCTGATCGGCGGGCTTGCGCTGGCGGGCGCCTTCGCGATGAGCTATACGCTGGGCGCGGAAATGCTGAATTTCGGCGCGCTGATCGCCTTCATGGGCGTCAATGCCGCGGCATTCGCGCGCTATTACTTGCGCGAAGAAAGGAAATTCTGGACGAATCTCGTTCCCCCGTTGCTGGGCTTTTTTATTTGCCTGTTTATCTGGCTGCACCTGGGCTGGCAAGCCAAACTGGCGGGCGGGATTTGGATGGCGGTGGGGATTGTTTATGGCGCGATTAAGACGAAAGGATTCCAGAGCAAACTCGTGCAATTCGATTATCCCGCCGACGAAAGCTGACGCGGCGGCGAGAAGAATATTCCTGGAGTCGCGCCAAGCGAAGGGCATTTTCGCGTTGCGCGTGTTGGACAGAGTTGGGGTCGCGTTTCGACTGGCCCGCAAAAAGAATGCGGAACCGCCGGCGGCTCCCATACGTCTGTATCTGGCTAACGGATACTTTGCGAAGCTGTTGCGTCTGGCAGGGGTATAATGCCGGGCGCAAGGCACATGGATAATTCCAAAGCATGATTTTTGTTCGCGATTTTCAGCAACAACACGATTTCGTTTCGAACCACAACCGCATTTTATTTTTCAAAGGAGATGAATGATGGCAAAGTCCCGTATTGTTCGCGCCGGAGTGGTGGCGCTGATTCTTTCCGCGTTTGCGGCAATGAACGTCTTCGCCGCGCAGGACCAGGCAACTTCCATGCAAAATTCCAAGGAAGAACCGGCGGACGTTTTCGCTAACCTAAAATTCCGCGACCTGGGCCCCGCCGCGGCGGGCGGGCGCGTTGCCGCTGTCGCGGGCGTTCCCGGCGACCCGAACATCTACTACGTGGGCGCGGCCGGCGGCGGCGTGTTCAAATCCATTGACGGCGGACTGACGTGGAAGGCGATCTTCGCGCACGAATCGACTGCCTCGATCGGCGCGATTGCCGTTGCTGCGTCAAATCCGAATTACATCTGGGTCGGCACCGGCGAAGGCAACATCCGCAACGATCTGATTGACGGCCACGGCGTTTATTTTTCCGCCGACGCCGGAAATTCGTGGAAATTCATGGGACTCGCAGACACGCAGCAAATCTCCGACATTCTGGTTGACCCGAATGACCCGAACACGGTTTTCGTCGGCGCGCTCGGCCATGCCTGGGGACCGAACGCCGATCGTGGCGTTTTCAAAACCACCGACGGCGGCAAGACGTGGAAGAAAGTTCTCTACGTGAACGATTCCACCGGCGTCTCCGACCTGGAGATGGCGTCCGGGAACTCGGACGTTCTTTTTGCGTGCATGTGGCAGTTTCGCCGCTATCCGTGGACGATGATGGATGGCGGC
>Ga0307374_10011217_pt1 | contig 12797 bp, 11 predicted proteins | sample OX3MG_FD_202532 | JGI IMG/M metagenome (GOLD analysis project Ga0307374, IMG submission 202532) | Soil microbial communities from Risofladan, Vaasa, Finland - OX-3 | ecosystem: Environmental > Terrestrial > Soil > Coastal area > Acid sulfate soil | place: Finland: Risofladan, Vaasa | collected...
ATCTGGCGGCTGTCCATGCCGGGCTTGATGAGCTTGAGCGCCACTTTGCGCTGGACGGGGTGGGTCTGTTCGGCCATGAACACGGTGCCCATGCCCCCCTCGCCGATCTGCTGCAAAAGCTTGTAGGGGCCGATCACCGTGCCGGGGTGTTCGGTCGTGCGTTGGTCGACCGTCGCGCCCACGGCAGGGCGTGGTTGCTCGTGAAAAGAGCCGATTTCGGCCCGGGCCCGCAACAACTGCTCGACGTCGGCACGCAGCGCGGCGTCGCCGGCGCAGGCTTGCTCCAAGAAAGCCGGCCACTCGTCAGGCGCGTGCTTGTCGAGCGCCTCGAGAAAGATCGCCTTCGCTTGCTCGGATTGTTTGCTCATGATCGTCGTTTCCCAAGGCGGCAACACGGCTCCCACTAACAATGCGGTATTTGCCCCTTGTTTTTCTCACGCCCGGCGAGAAAAACAAGAGAAAAACCCGCCGGACTCGCCGGAATGCTGCGGATTACGGCTCCGGCGCGGCTCGCAGCTCGCGCTGCAGCGAGGAGCGAGCGTGATATCGACCGTCCCCGGGCTCGACGAATCCGTTCTGGCGCTGGCGGCGGGGGTTACGGGGGGTAGCCCGCATCATCGGCCTCCCGAAGGACGGCTGATTTGCTCTACCGGATTGGCCCTCCGGTATTCAAGGCAGGGTCGCCAGCGGCACGATGAACGGGAAGTGGGGCGCGAGATTGTTGACCGACTTCTGGTCGGCGCTGATCAGCTGACATCCCTCCTGCTCAGCCAGAGCCACGTAGAGGCAATCGTAGTAGCCGCTGCGGGTTCGTGAGGAAATGTCGATGGCCCGGGCGAGCAGCGGCAAATGCGCAATCAGAACAGGTGGACTGTTCATGACCTTGGCGTAGAGCGGGGCCGCCTGGCCGACGGCGATGTCTTTTTGCCGCTCGGCCTTTGTCAGGGCGCCGGCCACTTCATCCATGAAGACGGCGGGAGCGAGCAGTGCATGGATTTGCCGCTGGTATTCATCGCGCAGCCGGACGGCTTTCGGCGTGAGCGGTCGGGGAATGACCCAGCAGATCGCGACGGACGCGTCAAGGACGTACTTCATGCGTCGTCATCGTCGTGAAGCAAAGCCTGGAACCGCGCATCGTCCATGACGCCTCGGGTGCGGCGGATTTCCTCTGTGATCCGGTCAGCGCGCTCCTCGATCCGGCGGGATGTTTCGGGATCAACCGGGGTGCCGTCGATGATCCGCTTCATGACGGCGTCTAGGTCTGCCAAGACTTGCAGGTCAAGGCCCGCGGCTTTGGTTTCGGCGGTGCTCATACCCCAATTGTCCTCTGAAGGGGGAGTCTGTCAAGGACGCGTTCGGGCCAGGTGCAATTCGTCGCACGTGCCGGCGACGTTTTGACGATCGAAACGCCCGGCGGCGGCGGGTACGGCGCATAGCACAAGCTTCCAGCCGTTGACGGTCGTAGGGAACGCAATTCCAGACGTGCTCCGCCGGGCGGCTCCAGTTAAGGGCGGCGCGATTCGCGCGGGAACTGAAAAGGGGGCAGCGTGCCCGTCGCCCCCCCACCTTCCCGCCAGCAACGACGGAGTTCGACAACCCAAGGCGCCGGCTTGTCAATGGTCAATTGCTAGTCGTCAGACAGTTCGGCGATGAGCTGCTTGAAGTCCTCACGCGTGCGCAGCACTTCGAGGTCGCTGTCTTGTTTCATGTGGGCCGCGTCCTTGTAGCCGGCGGCAACGGCTTGCTTCAGCCAATCCATCGCCCGGTCGGCCTCAATGGCGGCGTCCTTCGCGGCACGGTCGGATTCGTCGCCCGCGCGAATGACGGCCGCGGTCACGGCGCGAAAACAGGCCGCGTAGTACAGGCTGTCGGCGTCGGAGCGCTTCAGATCCTCCCACATTTCCGCCGTCGCGCGGCAACCGGCGGCGTCGTTGCTCTTGGCGAAGTGTCGCAGACGAACGTCCATCACGCCTGCCACCGAACGGAGAGGGACGACTTTCCCCGCTGCCAGCCGGAGGCATTCGTCGATGATCGGCAGTGCCTCCGCAGCGCGATCGAGCGCCGAAAGGCTGGCGGCCACGGACCCCATGCTTGAAAGTGTGTCGGGGTGGTTGAGGCCGAGCTTGGCTTTCCGCAGCGCCAGCGTCTCTTCGTGGAGTTTGAGGGCGTCAGCGTGCCGGCCGAGGGCGGCGTAGCTGAGGGCCAGGTTGCGCATGCAATTGAACGTGAAAGGGTGGTTGGGCATCTTGTCTTTCATGACCGGCAGCACAGCTTCGTAAAGTCCGACGGCCTCGGTGTACCGGCCGAGCGTATGGTAGCTAAGGGCCAAATTGACCGTACTCCCAAGCGTGTCGGGGTGGTCGGGGCCGAGATTGGCTTTCCTTAGCGCCAGCGTCTCTTCGTGGAGCTTGAGCGCCTCGGCGTGCCGGCCGAGGGAATCGTAGCTGTTGGCCAGGTCGTTCATGCTCGCAAGCGTGTGGGGGTGCTCGGGGCCGAGCTTGGCTTTCCTTAGCGCCAGCGTCTCTTCGTGGAGCTTGAGGGCCTCGGCGTGCCGGCCGAGGGCATCGTAGCTGAGGGCCAGGTCGTTCATGCTCGACAGCGTGTGGGGGTGCTCGGGGCCGAGCGTGGCTTTCATCAGCGTCAGCGTCTCTTCACGGAGCTTGAGGGCATCGGCGTGCCTGCCGAGGGCATCGTAGCTGAGGGCCAGGTTGTGCATGCTCGCCAGCGTGTCGGGGTGCTCGGGGCCGAGCTTGGCTTTCATCAGCGCCAGCGTCTCCTCGCGGAGCTTGAGCGCCTCGGTGTACCGGCCGAGTGCATCGTAGGTGATGGCCAGGTTGTGCATGCTCCTTAGCGTGTCGGGGTGGTCAGGGCCGAGCTTGGCTTTCCTTAGCGTCAGCGTTTCTTCGTTGAGCTTGAGTGCCTCGGCGTGCCGGCCCAACTGGTAGTAGCTAGCAGCCAGGTTGTTCATGCTCTCAAGCGTGCCGGGGTGGTCGGGGCCGAGCTTGGCTTTCTTGAGCGCCAGCGTCGCTTCGAGGAGCTTGAGGGCCTCGGCCTGCCGGCCGAGGGCGCCGTAGCTGTTGGCCAGGTTCCCCATGCTCACAAGCGTGTCGGGGTGGTCAGGGCCGAGCTTGGCTCTCTGAAGCGTCAGCGTCTCTTCGTGGAGCTTGAGCGCCTCCGCGTGCCGGCCGAGGGCATCGTAGCTGTTGGCCAGGTTGTTCATGCTTGCAAGCGTCAAGGGGTGGTCGGGACCAAGCTTGGCTTTCATCAGCGTCAACGTCTCTTCGCGGAGCTTGTGGGCCTCGGCCTGCCGGCCGAGGGCGGCGAAGCTGTCAGCCAGGTTGTTCATGCTTGTCAGTGTCAAGGGGTCGTCGGGCCCAAGCTTGGCTTTCTGAAGGGTGAGCGTCTCTTCGCGGAGCTTGAGGGCCTCGGCCTGCCGGCCGAGGGCGCCGTAGCTGTTGGCCAGGTTCACCATGCTCGTAAGCGTGGCGGGGTGCCCGGGGCCGAGGTGCTGGCTGCGGAGCCTGCGGGCCTTCTGGAATTGCTCCTCCGCCTTCTCGGCTTCGCCGAGGTTAAAAAAAGAAATGCCCAGCGTGGTGCGCAGCCGCGCTTCGATGAGCGGCTGCGTGGCAAAGCCTTGTTCCACGAACGGCAGGGCGGCTTCGACCGCCCGGCGCAAGGTGACGTCGTGCCCCAGGCCGCCCTCCTGCCCCTCCGGCCGGGCGGCGGCGAAGACTTTGTTCTCGACGAATTCGAGCACGGCCGCCGTCTCGGACTCGCGCGCCTGGGCGGTTTGTTTGGCCTTCTTCTCGGCTTCGGCTGAGGCGAGCGCTTCTTGCTTGGCTTGGCTCTCCCCTTCGGCCCGCTCGGCTTCGGCCTGCCGTGCCCGTTCGGCGCGCACCAGGCCCCAGGTCGTCCCCACGATGCCGCCTACTAACGAGACGACGATGACCGCCGCCGCCAGCACCGGGCCCTTGTTCCGGCGCACGAATTTCGTCAGCCGGTAGCCGGCCGACGGTGGGCAGGCCAGCACCGGCTCGTCGTTCAGGTAACGCTCGATGTCGTGCGCCAAACCGTTGGCCGTCTCATAACGCCGGTTGCGGTCCTTCTCCAGGCACTTCATCGCGATCCAATCGAGCTCGCCCTTGACCAGCCCGCCGAGCTGCTTCGGCTCCGAGCCGCGGTTCGCGGCAATCGAGGGGAGTCCCTCCGTCGAGCTCAACCGCGTGCTCGGCTTGGGCGGCTCCTCCTCGCGGATGATCCGCAGCCGCCTCCCGCAGCCGCTTCCGCTCGAAGGGCGTCGTGCCGGTCAGAAGCTCGTACAAGAGCACGCCCAGGGCGTAGACGTCGCTGCGCGTGTCGATATCGAGGGCGTTGAGCTTGGCCTGCTCGGGACTCATGTACTCCAGCGTGCCGACGATCTGGCCCAGCTCGGTACACATCGTGCGCTCGGTGAGCTTCGACCCGGTGGCCTTGGCCACGCCAAAGTCGATGACCTTGGGCACCGGCTGGTCGTCGTATTCGGCCACCAGCACGTTCGAGGGCTTGAGGTCGCGATGGATGACGCCCTTGGTGTGGGCGTGCTGCACGGCCTGGCAGACCGGCACGAACAGCTCCAGGCGCCGCCGCGGCGTGAGGCGGTGCTCGTCGCAGTACTTGGTGATCGGGACGCCCTTGACCAGTTCCATCACGAAGTAGGGGCGGCTGGAGGACAATTGCAGATTGGGGATTGCGGATTGCGGATTATTCGGATCGTCAATCCGCAATCCGCGATCCGCAATCCGCAATTCCCCCGTGGTTCCCGCGTCGAGCACCTTGGCGATGTTGGGGTGGTCCATCAGGGCCAGGGCCTGGCGTTCGGCCTCGAAGCGGGCGATGACCTGGCGGCTGTCCATGCCGGGCTTGATGAGCTTCAGCGCCACTTTGCGCTGGACGGGGTGGGTCTGCTCGGCCATGAAGACCGTGCCCATGCCCCCCTCGCCGATCTGCTGCAAAAGCTTGTAGGGCCCGATCACCGTGCCGGGGTGTTCGGTCGTGCGTTGGTCGACCGTCTCGCCGAGGGGAATGCGCGGTTGCTAGTGAAAAGAGCCGATTTCGGCCCGGGCCCGCAACAGCTCCTCAACGTCGGCACGCAGCGCGGCGTCGCCGGCGCAGGCTTGCTCCAAGAAAGCCGGCCACTCGTCAGGCGCGTGCTTGTCGAGCGCCTCGAGAAAGATCGCCTTCGCTCGCTCGGATTGTTTGCTCATGATCGTCGTTTCCCAAGGCGGCAACACGGCTCCCACTAACAATGCGGTATTTGCCCCTTGTTTTTCTCACGCCGGGCAAGAAAAACAAGAAAAAAAACCGCCGGACTCGCCGGAATGCTCCGGATTACGGCTCCGACGCGGCTCGCAGCTCGCGCTGCAGCCAGGCGCGAGCGTAGTTCCAGTGCCGGTAGGCGGTTGCGGTCGAGATGCCAACGGCTTTCGCGGCCTCTTCGACCGTCAAGCCGGCGAAGTACCGCAATTTGACGAGTTGCGCGGCGGCGGCATCGTCGCGGGCCAGCTTGGCCAGCGCGTCGTCAATCGCCAGGAATTGGTCCGGTGTGGCGGTGGTGGCGAGGTCGATGGAATCGATGTCAATGCGCTTGAGCCCGCCGCCTCGCTTTGCACGCCCCTTTTCCCGTGCGCGATCTACTAGGATCCGCCGCATCGCTTCCGCGGCAGCGGTAAAGAAATGACCCCGCGAATCCCACCGCTGCGCATCGTCCACATCGACCAGCCGGAGGTACGCTTCATGAACCAGCGACGTGGCCTGCAGCGTTTGGCCGGGCTTCTCCTGGGAAAGCCTGGCCGCCGCCAGTTTGCGCAACTCATCGTAGACCAGCGGCAATAGGTGCTCGGCCGCCGACGGATCGCCGGATTCGATCTGCGACAGGATTTGGGTGACGTCGGACATCGCCGCCAGTATACCACCTCCGGTGGCTGCACGCACTCAACGACAGGCCGCCAGCGATGGCCTCGACGGCGCGTCCATAATGTCTTCGCGAGCAGGGAGCAGGCCGCTTGCTGCGGTTGGTTTGGCGCCTAAACGCTAGTTCTCTGAATGACGCAAATCTGGCCGCGGCGTAACGTTCGGGCTCCTATGGGCGGCGCGGCCGGCTTCGGACTTGACGCGCGTAAGTCTTTACTTACATATATTGTCTTCATGGCGGTGACTCGCGATCGCAAACCGGATGTCTTTGGGGCGATCAGCCATCCCGCGCGCCGCCGGATGCTCGATCTCCTTGTCGAGGCTGACCGCTCTGTCAACACGATTGCGGGACATTTCGAGATGAGCCGCCCCGCCGTCTCCCAGCACCTGCGCATCCTGCTTGATGCCGGTCTCGTGACGGAGCGGCGGCAAGGCAGAGAGCGGCGCTATCGCCTCGTCCCCGCCCGGCTCGGTCCGGTGCGGGACTGGATCGCGCACTACGAGCGGTTTTGGGACGACCACCTCAAGCGCCTTCAGAAGCTGCTGTCCAAACGGAGCCAAGAATGACGAAAACGATTCGAAGAGAGATTGTGATTCCGCAGCCGCGAGAAGAGGTCTGGCGAGCGATTACCGACAGCACCGCGCTGGCCGCGTGGATGTTCCCTAATGACTTCGAGCCGCGCGTCGGGCACCACTTCACGTTCCAGGTACCGCCGAACCCGAAAGTGAATTTCGACGGATTAGTCGTGTGCTGCGAGGTACTGGAATGCGAACCGCCCAGTCGGCTCGCATTCTCGTGGTCCGCCGGTGGACTCGTCGATACGCGGGTGAGCTTCCAGCTCGAGCCGGACGGCGAGGGGACGCGCCTCCACTTCGAACATGCGGGCTTCGATCTCTCACAATCGTTCGGCGAGCAGGCGTTCAAGGGTGCCGAGTTCGGCTGGGAGAAGATGCTCAAGCAGCTTCCCGCCGTAGTTGCGAGCCTGGCGGCCGACCGCAATTAGGAGCGCCGCCGAACTCAACTCCCATCAACCAACACAAGGACCTTCACCCATCATGACTGCCGCCACCAAGCGTTCGATTCTTCGCTCGATTCACCTGATCTTTACCATTCCGGTACTCGGTTACATTTACGGTGAGCCTTCGGAAGTTCAAGAGTACGCCGCCGCTGGTCGGTTCGTTTTCGTTCCCGTGCTCATCGTTTCGGGATATTGGATGTTTTCAGGCGTAATCTTCGCCATCATTGGCGTTGCGGTATGGCTCGGTGCAAATCACCTGTCTGGATATGGAGGGGCTGTCCTGAGTCAGGTCGCGCTCTTCATCGCATGGAAGACCTGGTTGGTGATTCGTGCGCGACAGTCAATGTGATCCGGCCTGTTCATGTGGGGTCCAGTACTTGAGGCAATAAAGGGGGCGTCATGCGAGCACGCCGTGGATGGGATCCCCGTGGACGTTCGTCAATCGGCGGCGAATGCCGTTGTGATAAAACGTCAAACGCTTGTGATCGACACCCAGCAGGTGCAGGATCGTGGCATGGAAGTCGTGCCAGGTCGCCGGATTCTCGACGGCACGCAGGCCGAAATCGTCGGTTGAGCCGTGTGCCAGGCCGTGCTTGAGGCCCGCACCGGCCAGCCAGGTGGAGAAGCCGTACTGGTTGTGGTCGCGGCCTTTACCCAGCGTTTCGCTGCCGGATTGAGTGAACGGCGTGCGACCGAACTCGGTGCTGAAGATCACCAGCGTATCTTCCAGCATGCCGCGCTGCTTGAGATCGGCCAATAGTCCGGCCAGCGGGCGATCGATGCGGGCGGCTTCCTGGCTGTGATTGGCCACCATATCCTCGTGGCCGTCCCAATTGATGCGCGGCGATCCAAAGGCGCCGCCCGAGAAAAGCTGCACAAACCGCACCCCGCGCTCCAATAATCGCCGTGCCAAGAGACAACTGCGGCCGACGTCGTTGGTATTCGGCTGGTCCAGGCCGTAGAGCTCGTGGGTCGCCGCGGTTTCGCGGTCGAGGTCCGACACTTCAGGCACGGCCAGTTGCATCCGGGCGGCCATGTCGTAACTGCGAATCCGGGCCAGCAGCGCATCGCTCGGGCCGTGGTCCGCCAGGTGCCGCTGGTTGATCGCGGTCAGCAGCCGCCGACTGGCGGCTTCGGTGCCGGCATCGATCGGCCGCGCCGGCGCCAGATCATGAATCGCCGGACCGCGACTGCGAATCGTCACGCCCTGGTGCCTGGCCGGCAGAAAGCCGTTGGACCAGTTGATCGAGCCGCCCGCCGGCACGCCGCGGTTGTCGGGAATCACGACGTAGGCCGGCAAATCGTCGGTTTCGCTTCCCAACCCGAACGACAACCAGGCCCCGAGAACCGGGAAGCCGTTCAGGCGAAAGCCGGTGTTGGCCTGGAAGGTGGCCGGGGTGTGGTTCGAGGTTTCTGCCGTCATCGAGCGGACGACCGTCAATTCGTCGGCGATTTGCGCCAGGTGCGGAAACAATTCCGAAACCCACAGCCCGCTCTGCCCGCGCTGGCGAAATTCCCAATCGGCTTTGCGCAGCAACCCGACCTGGCCGAAAAACACGTCGGGCTTCTCGCCAGCCGGCGGCGGTTGCCCGTGCAGCCGCGCCAATTCGGGCCGATAGTCGAAAGAGTCGATATGACTCAATCCTCCGCACAAAAAGATGTGGATCGCCCGTTTGGCCTTGGGCGGAAAGTGCGGCGGCGGATCGTCGGCTTCGCCGGCAACCGATGCGGCCCTGGCCGGTCGTTCCCGAGCCAGCAATTCCGCCAGCGCGGCGGTTCCCAAACCGGCGCCAACCCAGGAAAAGAAATCGCGGCGTGTGGGTGGAGTGACGAGTGGTGCGTCGTGCTTGTTGCTTTGCATGCGGGCGCTCAGTCGACGTACAAAAACTCATTGCTATTGAACAGCACGCGGCAAAAGGCCGCCAGGCCGTGTTCGACGACAAACGCCTGCGCCGCGGCCTGTTCCTCGGGTCGAGGCACGCGAGCCAAAGCGAGGCCAAAGGCACGCTCGACTTGCAAGGCGCTGTCCATCGCGCACTCGTCGCGCAGCCGTTCGGCAAATCGGTCGGCCATACGCAGTACGAAGGAATCGTTCAGCAACGCCAAGGCTTGCAGCGGCGTGGTGGTGACGGCGCGCGAGGGCGCGATCGTCGATGGATCAGGACAGTCGAAGACATCCAATAGCGGGCTTGTGCCCGAGCGAATCACGCTGCGGTAAAGGCTGCGCCGCTGGAAGGCGAATCCTTCGGCATCATAAACCTCGTAGAACTGGCTGTTGTTCGTAAAGGTGCGGAAATCGCGATATCCGGGACCACCCATCACCGGATTGAGCTGTCCCGCGACCGATAACATGGCGTCTCGCAGGATTTCGGCGTCCTGACGCAGCGGGCTTTTTCGCCACAGCAGGCGATTGCCCGCATCGACCCTCGCGGCTTCCGCTTGGTACGTCGCCGACTGGCGGTACGCGGCCGAGAGTACGATCACGCGGTGCAATTGTTTCATGCTCCAGCCGTTCCGGATAAGCTCGGCCGCGAGCCAGTCGAGCAAGTCGCCATGCGAGGGCCGGCCGCCGTTGAAGCCGAAATCGTTGGGCGTCTCGACCAGCCCCACGCCGAAGTGATAGTGCCACAGCCGGTTGGCCAAGACCCGCGCCGTCAATGGATTCTCCGGCGCCGTTATCCACTCGGCCAGTCTTGCGCGGCGCTGGGCCTCCGGGGCATCGGGCGGCAGTCCAAAGTTGGCCTGGCCGCCGGATACCGACGCCACGCCGCCGGCCGCGACCACGTCGGCCGGTTGCCGCGGATCGCCGCGCCCTAGCACATGCGTGACTTCCGGCTCGGAGGGAACCACCGCGTAGGCTGGGCCTCCGGCGAGCAACCGGCGCCGGACCTCGACGAGCGACACTTCGAACAGCAATCGAATGCGCTCGGATCGCTCGTGGGGTTTCAAGGCCGTCCAGATTTCGTCGCCATCATCGATGGCGGGCGGTACTCCCGCCGAGACAGCCACTTCCTCCGGCGTCAGGGCCCGATCGTAGAGTGCGGCGCGCTCGATCGCACCGATGAGCACCTTGTTCCCGCCCGGCGGACCGTGCCGCAGGCCGAAAACGATCTGTGCCTCGCCCGATTCGAACTTCTCCAAACCTGTCGCCTGGTAAGATCGACCGTAGGCGCGACCGTTGCGATAGACCGTGATCGTATTGTCGGTGGCATATACGACGGCGACGTGGATGGGCCGTTCGAATGCCTCCGTCTCGGCACCTCCGCCTACATCCTGCGTACGGATGAAATGGTCGCTGCCAGCCAGCCATCGGCGGGCCTCCCGCTCGCCATACACGATCGAATCGAACTCCGTTCCGTCGAGCGACTGCACGCCAATCACGCCTCCGCCCCGCTGGTCCAGGTTGGCCAGTTGCACCCAGGCTTCGAGCGTCTTGGCGGCCAGCGGTCGACTGAGCGGCGCAGTGGCTGCGAACGCACCGCCGCCGGGCAGCACCAACCGTCCACCTTCAATTCTCGCCCCGCCGTACAATTGGGCATGCATCGTGCCCAATTCGTCGTTCGCGTGCGTGTCAAATTCCCAGCGGGCCAGCGGCGCGGGTACAGTCGCCGCCGTCGGTGGCCGCTCGCGCAGCCATCGCTCGCGCAAAGGGGCGTCGATCGCTTCCAACCGAGCCCGCAGGCCGGCCTCCTCTGCTTCCAGTGAGGCGAGTTGCTCGTCCACGGCCGGGTGATCGCCCGGTGACAGCGTCGCACGTTCGCCGTGCCGTACTCCACTCAGCGCCGCGGCAATGCGATAGTAGTCGGCCTGCGATACGGGATCGAACTTGTGGTCGTGGCAGCGTGCGCAATTGACCGTCAGCCCGAGGTACGTCTGGCAAGTGGCCGCCACCAGTTCTTCCAACTCATCCTGCCGCACGACGGCCTTCATGGCCTCGCTTTGTTGTGTCTGGCCGACTTCGTCCCATGGCCCGGCCACCAAGAAACCGGTGGCGATGACCGCCCGCGGATCATCGCCTCTCAACACATCGCCCGCCAATTGCAATCGAACGAACTCGTCGTAAGGCAAATCGTCGTTGAACGCATTCACGACCCAATCGCGGTATTGCCACGAATTGGGCCGCAAACGATCGCGTTCGAAGCCCTGGCTCTCGGCGTAGCGCACGACATCCAGCCAGTGGCGCGCCCACCGCTCGCCATAGTGTGGTGAAGCCAGCAGCCGGTCGACCAGATCTTCGTAAGCGCGCGGCGACGGGTCGGCAACGAACGCTTCCACTTCGGCGAAGGTCGGCGGCAACCCGATCAAGTCGAATGAAAGGCGGCGAATCAGCGTGCGTCGATCGGCCAAGGGCGATGGCTGCAACCCCGCCGCCTCAAGGCGAGCGAGAATGTAAGCGTCGATCGGCTGGATGACCCACCCGCGCTGCGCCACGTCGGGAAGCGGCGGGGCGACAATCGGCCGCAACGACCACCAGTCGATGCCGGCCCGGCTATCGGTGGTCAGTTTCAGCCAATCAATGGGCCCGCTGCCCCACGCAGCGCCGCCGGCGATCCAAGTTTTCAGCAGTTCCTTTTCCACCGCGGTGAGCTTCGGCCCGGTCGTGGGTGGCTTCCGCGGCGGCGGCATTTCATCGTTAATCACGCGCTCCCATAGGAGGCTGGCTTCGGCATCGCCAGGCACAACCACGGGGCCGCTATCGCCGCCAGCCGAAAGTCCCTCGGCTTGCGTCAGGTCGAGGCCACCTTTCTTATCCGAAGGATTGTGGCAGCCGAGGCAGTGTCGGGCGAAGAGCGGAGCAAGTTGCTCGTCGAAGTGCTTGGCAGGCGACTGGTGTTCCGCGTCCGCCGGCGTGGCAATGCCTGCGACCAGCAGCGTCGTCGCGCCGAAGAGAAAAACGACTGGCTGCGCGAGCCGGAGCAGGAAAGTCCTGCGCAGGATGGGATCGCCGGGAGTGCGCATCGTGAGGTCTCGGTTGGTTCCTTGAGGGAGGCCCGGTGTCTGGGCCCCCGCACCCGCCTCGACCTAGGTTACCTGAGCCGGCCTTCAAGAGCAAAGGCTACCGCGATGCGACCAAGCGTGGGTGCGGCGGACGTGACGACGAGGGTATCCACAGATTTCGCAGATTTCACAGATTCGGAACACAAATCTGGCTCATCCGGCGGAAGCGCGTGCCGAGCGTGCATTGATGTAAAGCGGCCCCCACGGTCGTAGGGATCGGGCTAGGGTGTTGAAGATTTGGTCTTGACTCAGGTTTTTCTTCCTGCAAGTTTCTTGTCCGGCAATCACGAACCGTCACGCTCCCCGTCGCCGCCGAAATCGCACGTGATCGCGCCGCCGAGTGTGATGGATGGTAGCCCGTCCCGCTAGGTGTCGCCCTTTCAGGGCTGACGACCGGTTTTTCCGCGATGCCTACCAGGGGCGTTGCCCCTGGCTATTACAGCGCCGCACCTTCGGTGCTCAGGAACGCCAGGCGCTGCGACGTTGATACAGTCGCGGACAACCTCTGGCGCTCACAGCGCGGCTGGCGGCGAAAAGGCGCCGAGAACCGGTGGCGCCAACGACGCTTGCCCTGAAAGGGCGCGCTGTAACAGCCAGGGGCAAAGCCCCTGGTAGGCCACCCCGCGCATTCTATTTGTCCAGCCCCAACGGGGCGCGTGAGCCGCTCCCGCCGCCATTCGCTGGAGCCAGCTCCAGTTTCAATCGGGGCGTACACGGATCATCGCATGTCAGGATGAACTTTTCGGAACGCTTGAAACGTCGGAAGCCGCACCATAATCGCCTTCTTGCCCGGCGAAACGGAGCAGTTGTCTTCACTTTCAAATCCCATTG
>Ga0307374_10011219_pt1 | contig 12794 bp, 11 predicted proteins | sample OX3MG_FD_202532 | JGI IMG/M metagenome (GOLD analysis project Ga0307374, IMG submission 202532) | Soil microbial communities from Risofladan, Vaasa, Finland - OX-3 | ecosystem: Environmental > Terrestrial > Soil > Coastal area > Acid sulfate soil | place: Finland: Risofladan, Vaasa | collected...
GGGCGTATTGCCTGCAGAGATTGTTATCCTGCTCAAATACTTCGAATGGCATTCCCGGTGCCGGCATGACCGCGATGGTCGGCGCTACCGGAACCTGTGCGCACGCGGCAAGTACTATGGCGAGAGCGATTGCGAAGATCGACTTAGGTGAAGACAAGAGTTTCTCCTTAATGCGTTAGCCGGGAGGCGCGCCCGGTGGCGGGGTAGCCGGTACCTTTTCCCACCCACTGGGGCATGTGGCTACATACGGGTAATAGCCCTTGGCCGCTCTGCAGTAATACCAATAATCCGTCGGCGCCGGGCCCGGTGCGGTTGGAGCCACTGGATACGAGTTCACGACCAGCGGCGGTACATAGGGATTGGGATAGGGATACACCGGCCCTGGGTAGAAATACCAGGAACCCTCGACTATCCACCACCAGCCGATCCGGCCTCCATATCCCCCGTGGTACCAATGACCGCCGTACCAGATGTGAGCATCCTGCCTAGGGAAATACCGGATATCGCCATGCCCCCATCCACGCTTGTGCCCGCCGTCTGCCAGCGCTGAAACCGGGATCAGTGCGATCGCTAACACCATCGACAGCATCGTCAAGAGACTGTGTAATCTACATTTGCGCATAAGTAACCTTCCTTAAGCTGACCCTGTTGGATTCACTGATTTTTTACCTGATTACTCATGACAACGGCTGGCGCATTTAATGGTTGACGCTTGTAACACTATGTAATGCTTGAGTGTGCATGTAGTTTCAACCCAGGAATATCAGGATTGCGGCTAAGACCAGCATGATAGTTGCCAGCACCGCTATCTGGGCAATCGCCTCGGCCAGCTGCGGCCAGTGAGTGCGTATTGAAAAGACCTGGGACTGCCAGTTCATTTACTGGAACCTGAGGGCGTCGATGGGCTTCATGAGCGAAGCGATTCTGGCGGGATAAAAGCCAAAGAAAATTCCGATGGCGGCCGCTACCAGGAATGCCAGAACGATGGAAAATCCGGTGACGATGACGGTGGTATGTGTGAGCCCCATGACCAGGTAGGCGCCGCCCACGCCCAGACACACACCAATCAGGCAGCCGCTCACTGAGATGAAGATCGATTCCAGCAGGAACTGCAGCAGGATATCGCGGCGGCGCGCGCCCACCGCCATACGGATGCCGATCTCGCGGGTACGTTCCGTGACCGAGACCAGCATGATGTTCATGATGCCGATACCGCCCACGATCAGCGAGATCGAGGCGATAGCCCCCAACAACAGCGACATGACGCGCGCGGTGTCCGAAGCAGTCTGTGCCAGTTGAGTCAAATTACGGATGGCGAAATCATCCGGTTTGCTGCCGCGCAGATGATGCCGTTGTCGCAGGAGTGCATCCATGTCCTCTTGGACCTGGATCATGGTGCTTAGTGATGCCGCTTGCGCCATGATGAAACGCACGCTGTCCACGAACTGGGATCCGAACAGTTGATGCAGAGCGGTAGTCACCGGGATCAAGACCGTGTCGTCCTGATCCTGCCCGTTCAGGCTCTGCCCTTTTACACTCAGCTGTCCGATGACCAGGTAGGGATAACCCGTGATGCGGATGATCTTGCCGATCGGATCAGTGTCGCCAAACAGATTCGTGGATACCGTCTGGCCCAGGATCGCCACACGCGCCTCGGTACGGATGTCGCTCTCAGTGATATTGCGGCCATGGGCCAGAGGCCAGTTATGCACGGAAAGATAACCGGGCGTGGTACCGCTGACCGCCGTGCTCCAATTATTTCCTGCGTAGACAATCTGGGCACTGCCGGGGACTACCGGCGCCACTGCCGCCACATTGGACAATTGACCGATCGCCTGCGCATCACCCAGGGTCAGTGTGGGTGTAGTACCCATGCCCATGAAGCGCCCACCCGAAGTTTGGGCACCGGAGAGCACGATGAACAGGTTGCTGCCCATGGCAGCGATGGACTGATTGACGGAATATTGGGCGCCGCTGCCCACTGCCAGCATCAGCACCACAGCAGCCACACCGATGATCATGCCGAGCATGGTGAGCAATGTGCGCAGGCGATTACTGCCGAGCGCACGCCAGGCTTCCATAACCATAAACATGAAGGACGACATCATGTCGATGGCACCGACGTGGAACCGCTAGTGGTATGCGGGCTGTCATCCAGCACCCGGCCATCGCGGAAATGGATCAGGCGCTTGGCATAACGCGCGATATCCGGCTCATGGGTGACCAGCACGATGGTGACGCCGTCCCGTTGGCTGAGTTCCGTGAACAACATCATGATCTCGTCGCTGGTGGCGGTATCCAGGTTGCCGGTAGGTTCATCTGCCAGCAGCAGCGGCGCATGGTTGGCGAGCGCCCGGGCGATGGCGACGCGCTGTTGCTGGCCGCCGGAAAGCTGATTCGGATTAAAACTGGCAAAACGCGCCAGACCGACTTTTTCCAGCATCTCCAGGGCACGCACATCGCGTTTTTCTTTTCCCCAGCCCGCATACACCAGCGGCAACGCCACATTGTCCAGAGCCGTAAGGCGTGCCAACAAGTTATAACCCTGAAACACGAAACCGATGAGTTGATTGCGGAACTTGGAGAGCTGATCGGAACTGGTCTCGCCGACCGTGTGTTCTTGCAGATAATATTCACCCGAAGACGGCACATCCAGACAACCCAGGAGGTTCATAAAGGTGGTCTTGCCGGAACCCGATGGCCCCATGATGGCGACGAACTCTCCAGGGTAAATGCTCACATTCACCTCGTGCAACACCACGAGTTTGCCGACTGCCGTATCGTAGTGTTTGCTGAGATTCAGCGTGCGGATAAGGGGTATCGCACTCATTCAAAATATCCTCATACCCTGTGCCATGTTCGTGTGGCCGCTCTTGGCCGCAGTCAATGCACCTACAATCACCGTGTCACCCTCGCTTACGCGCTCCGAGATGACCTGGGTATTCTGATTGTCGGTGATGCCGGTCTTGACGTGTATCGGGCGCGGACCCTTTGATGTCAGCAGATAAATAGTCTGCATCTCAGCATTGCCGACTCCGGCAGTGGTAGCAGGCGCATGCGTTGCGATGCGCACACGTAAGGCTGCATTCGGTACGATCAAGACATGCTGAACCGAGTTTACCTGTATCGTGACATAAGCGGTCATCCCCGGCAGCAGTGTAAGGTCTGCGTTATCCACGGCGATGACCACGTCATAGGTGACGACATTCTGGATATTGGTTGCGTTGAGACGGATCTGCTTGACACTCGCGTTGAATACCTTATCCGGATAAGCATCCACGGTGAAAGTCACTGGCTGGCCGACACGTGCGTGGCCCACGTCCGCTTCGTCGACGGTGGTATCGATCTGCATCTGGCGCAGGTCCTTGGCAATGGTGAACAAAGTCGGTGTCTGGAAACTGGCGGCCACTGTCTGGCCTACATCCACTTCGCGATTGATGACGGTGCCATCCACCGGCGAACGGATCACTGTGTAGCTGAGGTTGGTCTGGTCATGTACCAGCTGAGCCTTGGCAGCATCCACCGCAGCTTGACCCGATTCACGCGCCTCCACCGCCTGATCCAGATCCGCCTTGGTTTCGTAATCCTGTTTATAGAGAACGCTTATACGGTTTTCGTTCGACTGGGCATAACTCAAGGTGGCCTCAGTGCTAGCCAGATTAGCCTGGTCCTGGACCACCTGCGACCTTAACAGGGTAGGATCAAGCGTGAGCAGCACCTGCCCGGCTTTCACGTGCGAGTTGAAATCCGTATACAGCTTTTGCACAGTTCCCGACACCTGCGTGCCTACGCTCACCAGCACCACGGGATTGAGTGTGCCGGTGGCAGTCACCGTCTGGGTGATATCGCCGTATTTGACCATGGCTGTTTGGAAATGGCCGCCATTCCCGCCAGCATTGATATGCCGCCAGATTGCAAACGACAGCACCAAAATGATGACTACGATCGCTACACTGGCGTACTTCACTGTCCTTTTATTGAATTGCATTTGTGTCACTCTTTGGATTTCTGATCATTAGCCACTGCTGAAGAGTGGATGACTGCCGAGATTGCCCACATCCAAACTGCCGATGGCTTTGGCCAGGGATGCTTTCGAGATATACACGTTGTAGCGGCTTTGGATTTCCTGATCCTGGGCCGATACCAACGTGGCATTGGTGCTCAACACGTCGAGGATGTCGCCGACCCCGGCTTTGTAACGTCCCAAAGCCACCTGGGCCGATGCCTGCGCGCTCTTCAACAGATCCTCGGCAGCCGCCAAGGCATCTTCGGCGGTTATGAGCGCTGTGTACGCCTGGAATACATCCAGGGAAACTTGATTCTGGATCTGGTTGCTTTGTGTGATGGCGGATTCCAGTTCCGCCTTCGCCAGATGTACCTGATAGGTGGTGGTGAATCCACTGAACAACGGTACGCTAAGATTAAGCCCATACACAGTATCGTGTTCGGTGCCGGCTACTGCAGAATGAAAATATTCAGGCGTGGCGAACAGTGACAGGGTAGGTAGTCCAGCGGATTGCGCTACAGTCACGCTGGCTTGCGCCGATTTGATTTCAGCGTGTGCGGCCGCAAGATCAGGGCGTGCCGCGATGGCATTCGCAATAAGATCCTTGAGGTTGGCATCATCCTTGGTAGTCATCGGTTCTGAAGACACCGGTTGAATACTGAAACCTGTGTCTGCCGGCAACCCCATGACATTCGCGAGTGTGCCGTGCGCGGTGGTGAGCACGCCCCGGGTCTGGGTCATTGTAAGCACGGCCTGGGATAGCGCCGTCTTGGCTTGCAGCACGTCGGCGATGGTCGCGGAGCCGGCGTTATGCCGCGCCACTGCAGCATCGTAGGCTGCTTGGTTGGAACGCAGCGATTCCTGGTCGGCCGTAACGGCTTCCTGGGTGGCTAGCAGATCGTAATAATCCTGGATAACTGCAAATAATACACTTTGAATATCCGCATCCTGGCTGAAATCCGCAGCGAAGAGTGCCTGCTTGTCGCTTTCCGCCTGTGCACCACGCCCGCCAAAATCCAGCAGCAGGTATTGCAGCGATAGCGAGACGCTGGTTTCAGATTCGGTAGTCGGTGGTCCACCCAGCGGATTGGGGTTTGTATAATTACGCTGTTGCGCGATCGACAAGCCCAGCGATGGCAGATAGGCTCCGCGGCTTATCCCGAGTTGGGCAGCGGCGATTTTGGTGTTGATCCAGGCGGTTTGGGTTTGCGGGTTGTAACACAGCGCGATATTGGCGACTTGCATCAAATCCAGTGTGCCATATGCATTGCTGGCAGGTGCGCAGGCAAACGCTGGCACGTTACTGTTAGGGATGCTGGTAGGATTCGCGCCCACATAGGATTGGGTGCCGAGTGGATCAATATCTCCGGCCATCGCCATCACCGGCAGCCACACGCTCACTAAGAATATTAGTGCGATGACTGATCGATACGCATAGCTACCCGACGATGTGTGCGCACCGACACCAGCGAAAGAGACCATCAGAGAATCTATTTCCATACCAGCCATGGTAGGCGTGGGCTGTAAACAGAGTGTTTCCGCGAAGCTGCGATATGTAAATGTTTATTTCCGATAAACTGCCTTGAAACAATTCGTTACATATGTGCCCACATTACTCTCTGCCTGACAGTACACTAGATGCCATGAAAGACACACCCACTAAAATCCTCATCATCGATGACGATATCCGCACCCGTGCGCTGCTGGAGCGTTATCTCAAGGACCAGGGCTTTGCGGTGATGGCGGTGGAAAATGGCCGGTTCCTTGAGCAGCATCTAAAGGAGCATCACATCGACCTGCTGGTGCTGGATTTGATGCTCCCAGGCGAAGACGGCCTGTCCCTATGCCGCCGCCTGCGTGGCAGTGGCATCAACCTGCCGATCATCATGCTGACCGCCAAGGGTGATGACGTGGATCGCATCGTCGGTCTGGAAGTCGGCGCCGATGATTACGTATCAAAACCGTTCAACCCGCGGGAATTGGTCGCGCGCATCAATGCCGTACTTCGTCGGCGTCAACCAGCTGCCACTCCCGGCGCACCAGCTTTGCAGGAGAGCGTGATCCGTTTCGGACTCTGCGAGCTGAACCTGGCCACCCGCACCCTGATCAAGTCCGGAAAGCAACTAGGCCTGACCACCGGTGAATTCAGCGTGCTCGAGACGCTGGTCACTCACCCACGCCAACCACTGTCACGGGAAAAACTCATGGAACTCGCGCGCGGGCGTGAGCATGGCGCTTACGACCGCAGCATGGACGTGCAAATTTCCAGATTGCGGCGCCTCATCGAAGATATGCCTTCGGCACCGCGCTATATACAGACGGTGTGGGGTTTCGGTTACGTGTTCGTGCCAGAGAGTAGCGCGAAATGAAACTGCTCCCGAACACGCTCATCGGCCGCACCGCGTTGCTTATCACGGTACTCATCATCATCAGTCAGGTGGCATGGTTCGGGATCGTGCGCGTATTCTTCATCCCACCATTGCGGGCTGCGCATACCAATCCTGTCGTCAGCACCATCGTCATGGCACGCACCGCGCTGGAGGCATTGCCCGGCGATAAACGCCAGGAATTTCTGGATGGGGTCAATGCGCATAAAGGCTTCCGAATTGTGCCGGGGGATTCGCCGCAAGCGGCATTCGAGGGTACGAGCGATGGTGTGCCGGCCGATCTGGTAGCCAGTCTCGTGAATACTTTTGGCTCCTCCATCCTGCTTGAGATAGAACCGAAGAGCCATGACCTGTGGATCCGCTTTCCAGTGCGTGAACAGATGTACTGGTTGGTTCTGCCGCCCAATCGTATCCATCCACTATTCCCATTGGATCTGCTCATCTGGATTGCACTGGGGGTGTTTATCGCAATCATCGGCGCCTATCTGGTGATCTTCAGGCTCGACCGGCAGTTGCACAAGGTGCTGGAAGCCGCACGCACCATCGGCCGGGGCGAGACGCCCGGAAATCTGGATGAGACTGGTCCGGACGAGATTCGCGACCTGAGTCGCGGCTTCAATCAGATGGCCGAAGGCCTGCAGAAACTTGATACGGAACGGCGACTGATGCTGGCAGGTATTTCCCATGACCTGCGCACGCCGCTCACGCGCTTGCGGATCGGTATCGAGCTGGCGAGCAAAAACGTTGAGCCCGGCCTCAGCCACGGCATGATCCATGACATCGAGGACATGGATTCCATCCTCATGCAGTTCCTGGATTATGCCCGCGACGGCAGCGAGGAAGCACCGCAGTTCGCGGACATCAACCAGATCGTGTTCGATGTCTGCCAGCGACACAATGTGTCCGGCAACATAATCAACACAAGCCTGGATGATTTCCCGCCTTTCAAATTCAGGAAGCTCGCTGTCCGCCGTCTGATTTCCAACCTAGTGGATAACGCCATCCGTTATGGCGGTAAAGATATCGAAGTAGTAACGCAAGAACTTAAAGACAGGGTGGTACTAAAAGTGATGGATCGTGGTCCCGGGATACAGAATAGGGAACCCAACCAGCTGATCAAACCTTTCGTGCGTAATGACAGCGCGCGCGGCAACCAGACCGGTGCCGGTCTGGGTTTGACCATCGCCGACCGCATCGCCAGGATGCATGGCGGTGAACTGAGGCTGTCCAATCGAGATGGCGGTGGCTTCATCGCGATCGTGGAAATCCCGTCACACTAACACCGCTTATCGCAGGTTTCATTCAGCCTTTAAATAGATCGCCGGCAGACTCATCGCTCTGATCTTCTCGTTGAATGCCGGCAAGCCATTGGACTGAACGGTTTTCCAGCGGGCCAGTTGCACATCGGTCTGCTCAGCCAGATCTTTGTACACCGCATGGGCTTGGGCCGTGGGCCGGGAGTTGCTGTATTCCACGCTTGTGATCAGCGCGGCCAGCTTGTTGTTGAGCCGCACCGGATAATTGAGCACGTCTTCGCTGGCGTGGGCCTTGCTCTGGATGAGTGCATCCTCGATGCTGGTCAGTGTATCCAGTAGCGGTTTGGCATCATCACCCAACATCTTGGCCTGCGAGGATTTGGCGTAGCGCTGGGTGAGATCGTTGATCTGCGTACGCAATCCCCGCAAGCCGTTGATGGCCTTATCGGTCTCATCCAGCTTGGCATAGATCTGCATGAGGAGTGCCTGGCGCGCCGCCAGATCGTCCGCACTCAGTTTAGAACGCGGGTCGTTCAACACCGTGAGAGTTTGCGTGTAGGTTTGCCCGCTGGCAGTAAGTTTAAGCGTGTAGCTGCTGGGTAGGACCTTGGGGCCGCGCATACTGCCGAACCACAGCACCGCGCCGGGAACATGGGTGGCATCAGGATATCGAAGATCCCAGACGAATCGGTTCATGCCCGCCTTGTCCGGCATTTGCTTCGGCAGTCGTTTGTTCTTGCTATAGAAATCTTTCTGCGGCTCTACCGGTTTGCCGTTGCCATCGGTATTGCTGGTAAAGCGGCGAATCTCCTTGCCCTGGGCATCCAGTATGCTGAGTGTGATTTCCGAGTCTTTGGCTGGAGCTGATTTGAAGTTGTAAAAGATCACCGCACCATTCGACGGGTTCTCACCCTCATTGTTACCGGCGCCTTCGCCGAACCCGCCGCCCGCCAGCAAATAGGCGTTTTCCGGCGCGAACAACCGGGTATCACCTTTACCCGCAGTACTCATCTGGCGCAGTACGCCCAGGTTATCTAGCACCCAGAAGGCGCGACCGTGGGTGGCGATCACCAGATCGTCAGCTGTATTCTGGATCGCTATGTCAGAAACCTGCACCGCCGGCAAGTTCAACGCAAATGATTGCCAGTGGCTGCCGCCGTCGAAGCTCACGTAAGCGCTGCGCTGGGTGCCAGCAAACAGCAGCTGCGGATCCTTGGTGTCTTCACGAATAACGAATGTGGGCTCGTCTGCCGGAATACCGTTATCAATACGCGTCCAGCTCTTGCCGAAGTTGCTGGTCTTGAACAGATACGGATGGAAATCATCCTGCCGGTAACGATAGGCGGCGAGATAGGCGGTACCCGCGTCGAAGTGTGAAGGTTCTATGATGGATACAGTGCTCCATTCCGGCAAACCCTTGGGTGTTGCATCCTCCCAATGGACGCCATCGTCTTTTGAGACATGCACCAGGCCATCGTCAGAACCGGCCCACAACACGCCCGCCTTCACTGGCGATTCCGCCAGCGCGAACACCGTATCGTAATACTCCACGGAGGTGTTGTCCTTGGTGAGCGGGCCGCCGGAGGCGATCTGCTTGGCTTTGTCGTTACGGGTGAGATCGGGACTGATAGTCTCCCAGCTCATGCCGTCATCGCGGCTGCGCAGCAGGTATTGCGAGGCCACATAGATGGTGTGTGGTTCGTTGGCCGGCACCAGGATCGGATAAGTCCACTGGAAGCGGTGCTTGATGTCAGCCGCCGCCCAACCCATGGGATTATCCGGCCAGGGATCCAGCAGCCGTGACTGGTCGGTGCAGTGGTTCAGGCGTTCCAGAACGCCGCTGTAACCGCCACCATACACTACGCAGTTATTCGTCGGGTCCGGCACCACCCAACCGCTCTCGCCGCCAGCCGACGACTGCCAGTCACGCACGCCGATGCTGCCGCCATCACCGCGGCTTAAGATATCGATGGTGCTGTTGTCCTGCTGAGCGCCGTAGATGTGATAGGGGAACTGGTCGTCCACGGTCACGTGGTAGATCTGCGCCGTGGGCTGGTTGTCCTCGCTGCTCCAGCTGTTGCCGGCGTCATAACTGACAGTGGCGCCGCCGTCGTTGCCCTCCACCATGATCTGCGGGTTCTCGGGATTGATCCACAGCACGTGATTGTCGCCGTGGGGCGTATCCAGCGGTTTGAATGTGGCGCCACCGTCCACGGATTTGAACAGTCCGTCTACTTGGGGTGCATACACCACATCGGCATTTTTCGGATCGGCATAGATGCGCATGTAATACCAGGCACGCTGGGTGAGATCCGATGCATGGAACAGGCGCTGCCAGGTGGCGCCGTCATCGTCGGAGCGGAACACACCGCCATTCTTGGCTTCGATGATGGCGTACACGCGGTTGGGATCAGCGCCGGAGACCGATACGCCGATCTTGCCCAGGATGCCGATCGGCAGACCTGGATTCTGGGAGATGTCCTTCCAGGTCTCGCCGCCGTCGGTGGATTTGTACAGGCCGCTGCCCGGTCCACCGCTGGACATGAGCCAGGGACTGCGGGATGCCTGCCACAGGGATGCGAACAGGATGCGCGGGTTGTGTGGATCGATGCTGACGTCGATGCCGCCGGTGTCGGCGTCCTTGTACAGCACTTTCTTCCAGGTCTTGCCGCCGTCTGTGGATTTATAGATGCCGCGTTCCGGATTGGGGCCGAACACATGCCCAAGGGCCGCCACATACAGCGTATCGGCATCGCGTGGATCCACCGCGATCTCGCTGATGATGTGGGTGGCTTCGAGGCCTATATGCGTCCAGGTCTTGCCCGCGTCTGTGGATTTGTACATGCCATCGCCAGTGATCATGTTGCCGCGGATAAAAGATTCACCCATGCCGGCGTAAATCACATTCGGATCCGAGGGCGCCACCGCCAGTGCACCGACCGGCGCGGTCTTAAAGAACTTATCCGAGACGTTATGCCAGCTGCTGCCCCCATCGGTGGTCTTCCACACCCCACCACCGGCACCGCCGAAATAGAACGTGCGCGGCTCGCTGGCCACGCCCGCCACCGCCACCGATCGGCCGCCGCGGAACGGGCCGATAGACCGCCATTGGAAAGCGCTCAGGGAGCTATCAGTTTTGGGTTTATCGGGTGCTGCAAATGCAGGAGTCAGCAGCAGAAAAACTAGGGATGTGATCAGGAGACGGCGGATGTGATGCATTGTTGTTACTCCGAGTCTGTACGGGGATTGGAAATCTGGATTTGGTGAACGTGCTTGGAGATGCGGGCGCTTAGGAAGCCATAGTATATGGGAGATTCAGCACAGGATAGTCAATTTATTTGCAGCTATATAGGGGTCCAAGTCACCTCGAGTCGCCGGTTTTCATTTTAAAGGTCCATGCGTCGATCAATTGCAATCGCAACCCATAACGGGCTTTGGGCTAATGCTGGACTCATTAAACTAAATCACTATAGTTTCAATCCACCATCCATGTGTCTTTGTGAATTTCACCTTCAACGGCGGATATGATTTCGCTCCAGTTTGCATGGCGGGAAGTTCAACAAAGAATACATCGCGTTTGGGTAGATAGAATATTAAATGCAAGATGTATTCCGTCCCATACTCACCCTCATATAAGCTCCCGCTTAACTCGGACTCCGTCCCAAGGAGCTTTGCCTGGGATGGACCGGATAGCTGTTTTGAAATTCCAGATAACGACGTAGTAATAATACTAGAATCTTCAGAATAAACGCGGATTTGTTCTATGGGCATGTGCAGAGTTACATGCGGACGCACGAAGATATCGAAGTACAAGTCGTTGTACCGGGCGGTATCATCCACGAACATTCCACCATCAATAGCGATTGAGATGCCATCACTGCGTTTCAGATAAAGCGTATTAGGAGCATGCCAATCCCCATGTCCGTCTACCTTACCTTCGCCAGCCGACGGGGCGTAATAAGTGCCCATAGCGCAGCCCCAGAGACACACCAACATAGTTGTCGCGAAGAAGGCCAGCAGCGCGCTTTTCATATGGGTTCCATAACGAGCCTATTAATATTTGCGTAACTATATATAACGCACTTGTCCTCTTATTCTGAATCTTGCTCTAATAACCACTACTAACCGGATGCAGCCGTACGTTGATCTGGTTTACCCAATCATCTCATGCATCGAGAATTATTTCCCTGCCAGATGCCAACGCGCACACCGGCATATGCGCTGAATTCTTGGTATATCCATACACGCCGCGATTGCTCATCAGGATGATACCGGCTTCACCGTGAGTGTGCGCAGCAAAGTAAGCGATGGCTTGTTTGGCTGCGGTCACGGCATCCAGGCTCTGCTCTAGCAAATACGCTGCATGGCGCGCAAGGGTGGTGCGGATGATGTCCTCGCCGCTGCCTGTACAAGACACTGCGGCATTGGCATCCGCATAGGTGCCGCAACCAATCAGTGGAGTGTCGCCAACACGGCCAGGCAACTTATCGAAGATGCCGCCGGTGGAAGTAGCAGCCGCCAGTCGTCCGTGTGAATCCTGTGCCACAGCGCCCACGGTGCCATGTTCTTTCTCCCAATGGCTGCGTTGTGCAGGCACCACCAATTCACTCGGATCGCAGGTCTCTATGCCGTGCTGCTGGGCGAAACGGTAGGCACCCTCGCCTGCCAATAAGATGTGTGGGCTGTGTTCCATCACCGCACGTGCGAGCTGGATTGTATTGCGGATGCCGCTGACGGCGGCTACGGCACCGGCTTTCAGGATCGCGCCATCCATGATGGCGGCGTCGGTCTCGACCTGTCCCTCGCTGTTCAGCATCGAACCCAAGCCCGCATTGAACAATGGGTTGTTTTCCAGAACTTCGACCGCCGCTTGCACCGCATCCAGTGCACTGCCATCGCGCTTTAGGATTACGGCGCCGGCTTCCGCTGCAACACGGCAACCCTGCTTGCGTTCTTCGAGGCTGTCCGGCGACACTTCCCCCGCGCCGCCGTGGACGATGATGGCGAATGTCATGGGACGTCATTCACCCTTGAAGATCTTCACCACCACGCGACCACGGGTGTCGATCCAGCCGCGGTACATGCCGGTGGTGTTGAAGGCGGTGGCGATGTTGCCGTTGCGGTCGAGAGCGATGAGACCGCCGC
>Ga0307374_10011221_pt1 | contig 12792 bp, 9 predicted proteins | sample OX3MG_FD_202532 | JGI IMG/M metagenome (GOLD analysis project Ga0307374, IMG submission 202532) | Soil microbial communities from Risofladan, Vaasa, Finland - OX-3 | ecosystem: Environmental > Terrestrial > Soil > Coastal area > Acid sulfate soil | place: Finland: Risofladan, Vaasa | collected...
GATCGGCGATCGTGCGCAGATCGGCGTTGGCCGGAATGAACGACAGCGCGCCGTTCTGGATCAGCTTGGCGAACCCTTCGTGATGCGCAAACTCGGTCGTCGAGTGCGGCGCGGTGACCACCACCGGACGATCGGAATGCAGACAGGCGATAACGCTCGACCGGCGCGCGGTCAGGCCTTCCGGAAACAGAAACAGGAAAGCGTCGATTTCCTCAAACAGCGTGTAAAGCTCGATTTCGCTCGGGATATAACCGGTGACGGTGACTTGATCGTCGATGGCGAGAGCGGACACCTTAGAACGGAATTCCTGCTCATAGCCATCGAGCGATTTGGTGAAGCTGCCGATAAACACAATCGCGGCGCGGATACCGCGTCCTTGCAGATACTTGCAAATGTCGAGTAATGCCGTCGCCGCCTTGCCGCGATAGATCGAACCGAAACAGCCGATGACGACATCGCAATTTTCGATGGCTTCCCGCAGCCGCCGGACCCGCTCGGTAACGCGGCGCTCGTGCGGCACGCGGATGGTCGGTGGATGCGGCACCAGGCGGCACTTTGTTCCGGCGCCGATGAGCCACCGGCTGTTGGCAATCTGTTTGGAAATGAACGGCGAAACCACGATGACGGTGCGGCTGAGCATCAAAATCGGGGCGAGCGCAAGCCGGCGCAGCCAGTGCAGCCCCGACCATTCGTGCATAAAGACACTGACCGGACGCCGCGCCAGCGCCGCGACCAGCAGAATCACCAGCGGCGTCAGCAATAGTTGCTTCCACGCCACCAGCGGCAGATTGAAGATCACTTGATCGGCGCGGAGGATCTTGCCGAGAACGCCCCGAAGATCGCGCCAGCGGCCGGAGATCGGTAACAGCTCGTACCCTTCGTCCGGATAACGCGCGCGCAGCGCATCGACCAGCGACCGGGTAAATATCTCGACCGCGCAAGATTCCTCGCTCGGCGTCAACAGGAACAGCCGTTTGCCGTGCGCAGTGGCCGCGCCCGGCAGGGTGGTGCTGGCCTGGAAGGCTTGCTCGGTCAGCGGCACGTTCATGGCTGCTCGCGACCCAGATTGTGCTGCACCGGCAGCACCGATTCGATCGGCCCGCTCCCGCGCAGCCACTGCTCCAGCGTGGCGCGGATGCCGGCGACGTTGAAAAGGATCGCCGCGCCGGCGTAGCTGACGCCGCCAAGGAGAGCCACGCTCGCCAGCGTCGTCAAACCGTGACCGGCCAACGCGGTCTTGGCGGCATAAGTGACGACCGCCATGAATGCAGTCGCGGCGAATACGCGCATTACCGCCCCGCCGATAAACGGCAACCGGAAGGCTCGCCGCGACAGCAGGATGCCGACGAGGACACCGAACGCTTCGGCGATCAACACAGCGGCGGCCGTGCCGGTCAGTCCGTAAGCGAGCGTCAACGGCAACAGCAGCGCGAGGTTGACGACAAGCAGCAGGGTATCATGCGTGACTTGAAGCAACGGCTTTTCGGCGAGCTGGAAGCTGACTTGCAGATACAATTGATTGACGGCGCCGCACATGCGCCCGAGCGCAAGCAGCGGCAAAACCATCGCAACTCCGGTTTGAAACTGCGCGCCGAGCAGCGTTCCGGCGACCACGTTGCCGGAAATCGCCAGCCAAATGGCGACCGGCACAATCAGCGCAAGAATGAGTTCGGCGCCTTCCGCAAGCCGTGCCCGCGTCGCGGCGGGGCCAGACTCCGCAAGCGTGCGAAACGCGATCGGAAACATCGCCGATGCGGCGCTGGCGCCAAGAATACCGATCAGCTGCCGCGACATTTCCGCGGCCAGACCGTATTGGCCGGCGGCGCTCTCGCCCAGGAGGTACGCGATGCCCAATCGGTCCAGCGAATTATGCAGCGCGAAGGTGATCGCGCCGAGCGAGAAGGGCAGCCCGTAACGGGCAAATTGCGTGAGGTATTCGCTGGAATAAAGCCGCTTCGCGCGTGTCAGAGTGCGTAGATATGTCGCCAGGTTGGCGATCAAAAAGCTCGCCGCGACGCCGAGAAGCAAGCCTGTGCCGCCACCGCCGAGCGAGATTGCGGCAAGCCCCAATCCCAGGCCGAGCGTGCTGCGAACAATCGCCAGCGTCGCGAAGCGCGCCGGATTGAGTTTGGCGCGTCTGAATTCCTGGGTGATCTCGAACGCGCTCAACGTCAGCGACAAGAACAGGCTGGCGGCCAGAATCTCGAAACTGATGTTTGGGCGAATGATTAGGATTGCGATTGGCGTCGCCACGGAAATAACAAGCGCGGTTACCGCATAGGCCATCGCTGCCACGTGGCGGAAATCGACGTCCGGCGTCCGCGCCTGATAGCGCGACACCGACAACCGAACCCAGGTAAAGAAGATGGCCGAGACCACGCCGGCGCCGCTAAGTCCGATGACGTACACGCCATATTCAGCCGGCGACAACAGATGGCTGTAGAGAATCATCGCCAGGAAGCCGATCACGGCCGGCGTCATATGCGCCAACAGATAGACCAGCGCGAAAGGATTCATCACGGCTCGACACCTTGGTTATGGGTGTCGTGCCCGATTGCGCCGGTGAACGCCGATTTGCCCCGCGAACGCGCCGCGCGATTGACGTGCTGCTCAAGCCCGCGAAAGAACAGATAAACGAGGCGCGGCCGCAAAATGCTGTCGGGATAGCGGCACGCTCCGATTGCCAAATAAGCCAGGAAGCCGAGCATCTGGCCTTGAACGTATTGGTTGCGGGCTCCCGCCCAGAACGAGTCGATTTCCGCGAGCCGCCGCCGCCGCTTCAATTCGGCGGGAGAAAACCGCTGCCGGATGGTTGGATTTGCATAAATCGCATCGATGGCTTCGCAATTCGGGCGAACCGGCGATTCGCGCAGCTTATAGCTCGCACTGCTGAAGCGCTGACGATAAAGCAGGATGATTTCGTCGGGCATCGCCACGAAGTCACCGAGCGTGGCGAGGCGGCACCAGAACTCCCAATCCTCACCCAGTGAAAGCGCCGTATTGAAGCCGCCAATCGCGCGGGCGGCTTCAATGCGCACGCAAATGGCGCCCGAAATGAAGTTTTTCGCAATCAGATTGCGCAGCGTGTCGTCAGCCGGCAACATTTTCCAGCGGAGATAGGAGCGGGTCGACAGTTCGGCGCCATCCTCCGAGATTTTAATGTGATGGCCAAAGCAAGCGATGCGCTCGGGCATGTGCTCGAGCGTTGCGACCATGCGGGCGAGCGCGTCCCGGGTCAGGATGTCGTCGGCGTCGAGAAAGAAGACATATGGCGAGCGGGCCAGTGCGAGGCCGACGTTGCGCGCGGCGCTGACGCCGCTGTTTTCCTGCCGAAGCAGAACGAGGCGGTGGTCGGAGAACGTCTGCAAGATCGACTGGGTATTGTCGGTCGAGCCGTCGTCAATGACGATGACTTCGATGTTGTTCAACGACTGTGCCAGCGCGCTTTCGACGCTCTGCCGAATGAACCGCGCGACGTTGTAGGCGGCGATGATGACGGTAACTTTCGGAATCGTCAGCTTGTCCCAGGTGGCACGGCGGCTGCTGGTTTTGGCGCTCGGCGCGTGCGGCCGACCCGGCCGCCTTTGGACTTGGCCGTCGCTCTGTGGATGGTGCGGGGGAAAGAACACGTTCTGCATGGCGTCACGATTGCGTGGCCGGCAACCGCCTGTCGGCGGTTGCGCGGATGAGTTCAAGTGCGTCGGCAATCGTCGCGATGGTGCAGCCGGCCGTTTTGGCCGCAGTCACCGCCCGTTCGAGCAGCTTTGGGGTAACCCCGTATTTGCTCGGCTTTTCGGTAACGTCATGGCTGTAAAGGATCAACCAGCCGTTCGTGCGGACGGCTTCGGCGATAAGGGTGCCGATTCCGGCGTGATCGGTCGCTGTGCCTTCGAGTGGGCAAGCCTTTAGCGAGCCGAGGTCGACGCTTCCGCCGTTGATACCGGGATGGACCGACCGGCACGAATCGAAGCGGCTTTCGAGATAGCGCTTGGCGCGAACCGACATCTCGCCGTACGGATAGGCGAAATTACGCAACGCGATCGCACTGTCGATGTTCTGCATAAATAGCCGATTGCGACTGATCTCGTCGTCGAGCGCAGCAATGCCGATGCGCGAGACCTCGGGGTGCGAGTAAGTGTGGCATCCGATCTCGTGACCGCGTGCCGCGACCGCCCTGATGTGTTCGATCGACGCCAGCCGCCCGACCGGACTGGCGGCGCCACAGCCGCCTCCGGCGACGTAAAAGGTGCCGCGGGCGTCCTGGTTTGCCAGGATGTCGGCGCCGATCTCGCACGCCGACACCGGCACGTCGTCGAATGTGAAGGACACGATCGGTGGTGTGGCTTGCACCGCCAGCATCTTGCTGCGGACCGAGCGCGCGATGAATCGTTCCGCCATGCCCCGTACCTTCACCGGGAGCGAAACTCCGTTGAGTTCCTGCGGGCGCTCGCCAAACATCATTGCCGGCTCGCTTTCCGCTGGGCGATTGATTGCCGCGGCAGATCGATCGGATTCGACACGCGCGCGCCGTCCGATTCCACGGTTTGCGCATCAACGGTGATTGCAGGCGCCAGCGAGCGTCGGGCGTGGCGCATTTGCAGGTACAGTAAGCCAGCCGCGTTCAGCGCATGCTCGTAATCGCTGAGCGGCAGTTCATGGGTGGCCAGTTTGGCTTTGTACGGAGCGTCGCCTTCGCCAAGATCGAACGTCTCGTATTCATCGGCGCGGCATTGGTCGATCAGATGCTGCAACAGGAGGTGGCCCACGGAATATTGCCGATAGGCCGGGTCGTAGGCCGGGAAGGTGTAATAGAAGCAGCCATGGCCGGTGAAGCCGAGATGCGCGGACACCACTTTGCCGCCGCAGGTCAGCGCCGAGATGTGGCTGAGACCGCCAATGTGCTGAGGCGCCGCCATCTCCCGGTAAAAGCGGCGAATCCCCGGCATCGCGAGAAAATCATGGCCGGTGGTCGCCATGTATTTTTGCCGCTTGAACTTGATGAGCGTGGTGAAAATCTCGTCGGCCTCGGCAGGCGACGGATTGATCAAGAAAGTCGTCTCGCCGAGTTGACTAAGTCGGCGAAAATCCCGGCGCAATTTCTTACGCAGCCTGGCAACCGAGGTTGGCGCGTTGAGGTTGGAGGAGATCGCGCTCAAGGTAATCGCGTGACCGCTGGTCCCGTGCGGCGCGCAATCGAGATAGGTGAGCGGATTAGGAATGCCCGCGACATTGGCGGATATTTTCTGCAAGTCGATGGCGTCGACTTTTGGCAGCCGCGACAAAATCATCGGCCAGACCGCCGTAAATTCTTGCCGTGCCAGTTCGGCGCCGGGCACGACGATCGGTGCATTGAAGTCGGCAACGCCGGCGTCCATGAAGCGGAGAAGACGGATATTGAATTTTTTTTCAACGACCAGCGGCAGATAAAAGATCGGCCCATGCTCGCGATGCTTGACGACGACGAGAAACGATCGGGCGCGATGCGCGTCGCCGACGGTATTCATCCAGACGTCGAGGAACTCACGCGACTGATAAACGTGCATCAGCACGTTGGAAGCATCGGCAATCGAGGGCCAGTCGGCCCGGTCCAAATCGCCGCCTTCAAATACGTCGATGGAGAATTGGAATGACGGCGCGGCAGCAACCGTAATCGGCCGCAATACGTCGGTTGTCATTTCCATAGTCATTCCAACACTCACAACCGACCCCGCTCGATGTTTTAGGCGTTTCCGGCGTCACCAAGAAATCAACGCTGCTATTAGCGTTAACCCGGGCGCGCCGCGCGCTTCGCGCGGCATTCGACAATTCGCCGCTTGGCTAAGCCGTCCCGCTTTGTGCGCCACCCCTGCGGCCGTTAACGCGGATTGCGATACTCCTCGTAAAAGATGCCAAACTCCGCCGCGATGTAACCGACGCCGCGGGCCGCCCAGATCAGGCTGTTCATGACGGCGCGGCGGCCGCCCCACGCCGCCGCCGGCAGCGACAAAATACCGAGGCCGAGGAGACCAAGCCCCTTGCACCAATGACGTAATACGGCGCGAAGTCCGCCGGACAGTTGGTGATCGATGCGCGTTGCTTCGGTGCCGGTGCGGAACTTCCGCCGCAGCAGATAGCCGACGGTCGTGCGCGACTGCGGCATTGTTTCGAACACTTGCGCGTTGTCGGCCCAGGCGAAGCTACGGCCGTCCGCCTGACAACGCCGGAAGAATTCGCTGTCGCTGCCTCCGGTGAACGCAAAAGCGTGATGGAAAGGCTCGTCGAGATATTGCTCAAGCACCGGGCGCCGAATCAACATGTTGCCGGCGCCATAAATCATCGGCACCCGTCCGGTCGGGTAACGCGCCGGCGCGTAGAGGCCGCTTTCGGCAAGCCAATGGTCCGGCACGTCGAAAACCGGGAATACCGGACCGCCGACGATGTCGACATCGTATTCCTGCGCGACCGTCGTCAGTTCAGTGAGCCAATCCGGATCCGGGTACTCGTCGTCATCGAGGACGGCTACGTAATCGGGCGCCGGAACGGCGCGGCAAGCGCTCGCGAAGGCGCTGTTGTACGCGTATGTATGGCCGCGGCGCGGTTCGACCGAACAGACGATGGTAAAGCGAAAGCTCGGCGCGATCGACTCCACGACGGCAATTCCGGCGCGGTTTTCGGTGTCGTTGTCGACGACGATAACGGTTATCGCGCCGTCATAGGTCGACCGTTCGATATGCTTCAATAGTTTGCGCAGCCCGGCCGGCCGCCGGAACGTCGGGACGCAAAGGCACACCGAGGGCGTTGTTGAACTACTCACCGGTGCGGTCCCACACCGGTTGATCGGCTTGCTTTGTTCGCGTGAGAAGCAAAAACAGCGCGTGCGGATTGGTCACGAAATAGCGGCCAGCGATACGCCGCGGTTCGAGCAAGGTTCGATAGATCCATTCGAGCCCGGCCTTTTGCACCCAGTCCGGTGCGGGCGAATTCTTCCCGGAGAGGTAGTCGAACAAGCCGCCGGCGGTCTTGATCAGTCCGACGCCGTGCAATCGATCCCGATTGCGCATGGCGAAAATCTGCTCGCGCGGCACCCCTAAACCCAACCAGAGGATATCCGGCTGCGCCGCATTGATGGTGTCGATGACTTCGTCTTCGTCGTCGTCCCGGCGCAGATAGCCGCCGCTGTAGCCTACGATGTTGAGATCGGGATAAAGCTCTCGCGTGCGCAGGGCCGCTTGTGTCACGACCGACTGCGTCGCACCAAGCATGAAAAACCGCGCACCGCGCTGCTGGGCGACTTTTGCAACGTCGTGAAAGAGATCGGTGGTGCAGACCCGTTCCGGCAATGCGGTTTTGTGGAAGAGGCGCGACACGAACACCAGCGGCATGCCATCGGCATGGATGAGGTCGGCGTCGAGAAAAAGTTTGCGGACGTCGGCTTGCCGCGCACACAGCGACAACACCTGGCCGTTTGCCGAGGTCACGACGACAGGCGGCAGGGCGGCGTCGCGGCGGCTGAGAGCAAGCTCAACCATCAGTTCCGCCGACTTGGCGCGATCGATGACTGCAATCGGCAAGCCGCCGATATCGGCGATGGGTACCGTCCACCGTCGGTCGGCAGCCACGTCAAAACAAACGTGGTCCGATGCAGGCGTCATGGCTTACGCTCCTGCGCATACTTAATCGCTAAGTTACAGAAAACAAAGGTAAATTAGACATTAGGATTAAGCGGAAGCGACCGCGGAGGCGGAAAATTCGTTACCAGCCGCTAACCATCTCGCAGCGCCGAGCACGGCGGCGAAAACACGCTTCGATTGAGCTACTGCTCCGCCGGTGCGGGATGTTCGTTGTGGGTTTCGATAGCGGGGGCGAGCGAAGCTGACGATCCGGCCGTGTCGCTTTGCAGCCGGCGAAGCACCGCGCGAATGCGAGATACCGGTGTGCCGGAAATCGATTGCGCCGAGAACGCCGCCCGATCGCCGCCGGCTCCGCGCAGCATACGTTCGATAGCGGGCTCGCCGAGCGGTGCATCGTCCCAATAGCTGACACAAGGGGTTTCTGCGGTCAGCCGATGCCTTTGCATGGCAACCGAATTGTTGCAGACGAAATAGCCGTACAGCATGTATTCCGAAATCGATCGTTCCCGGCACAGCGCCTCGACCCACTCGACTCCGGTTACCGCCTCGATCCGCGCCGTCATCGCGCGCACCGTTTGCTGATCCCAATAAATGACATGACCGATAAAGTCGTCGGCTGGAAATGCAGGCGGCGGTAATCCAAGCAGCCGATGGCTTGAAGCGACCCAGCGCGCATGCAGTGGCGCGTCGGTAGCGACTTCGCGCGGCTTGAAATAGAGCGGCGGGCGCCTGCCGGTTCGAAACGGAAGCGATGCGTCGAAGTCGCGAAAAAACACGACGTCTGAGTCGACCATGCATACTCGATGCTCGGGTATCGAGCTGGCCGCAGCGATTTTTGCGAATTGCTGGACGAGCCAGCCGTTGACCGGGGCGGACCGCAACGACCACCAATATCGCCGGCGGTTGCGTTCGATAAAGGCCGGCATCGGTTTGAGCCAGCGCGGCAAAAATTCCGAGACCGGCAACACCAGGCGCCGCTCGCTCTTGAATTTGGCGAACAATTGTATCTCGTCGTCAGCGACGATGAGATAATGCCGCGCGAAAGAGGTGACGTGACGATCGACGCTTTCGCACAACAGCGCGCAGCGTTCGAGGTCGGGCCGGTAAGTCGGCGTAATCAAGCCGACCGTGTGCGCGTCGCCGGAACTATCCATGCCGGCACCGTATTCGCCGATCCGGTGAAAGCACAAAGCGAATAGTCCGGTAAGGTTAAGGCGCCGGTCGTCTTAGGGGTCGCTGCCGCTCGCCTTACGTCGCCGCGCGCGACACCGAGAGCAGGCGCAGGCCGAATGCCGCGGTAAACAGGAAGAACCCGTCGGTGCCCTCCTGCAACAGTCTGCTCTCGAAGCACGACGCGTAGGCGGCGAAAAGGCAGACCCGCAAAAACAAGGTTTCCAGCGGAGCGACGGCGGCGTCGTGCGGGGAGCGGTAAAAGTCCAGGATCGGCAGCACGATCAGCCAGACAACGACGAGTATCGCGCCCGGGATGCCGATGGTGATGGCGAGGTCAAGGTAGCCGTTGTGCGCGTGGCTCGCCGTGTTGGCCCAGTTATCCTTCATTCCGTAGATGACTTCAGGCGTGTTCCAGAAGGCGGCAAAGCCGTAGCCGACGATCGGGTGTTGCGCCAACCGGCTGATCGCGAATTCCCAAATATCGGTCCGGCCGGTGAAAGAAGGATCGGCCATCGTTGCGTCGAGGAGATTGCGGATCGGCTCGATATAAATCGAGCCAACTGAAAACAGGTTGACCCCGATCACGATGGAGAGCGCGAACGCGACGCCGACAAACGGACGGCGGATGCGCGGCAGCAGCGCCGCGACGGCGAGCGTCAACGGCAGCATCAGGATCGACGTCTTGGAGTGCGTGAAGATGAGGAATACGAACGACAGCGCGACGATGAGCAGGCCGACTGCAACGCTCCGCATGCGTGCGATAAATAGCCCGATAAAGACGAACAGAACCATGGCCGCGCTGGCTTCGTTTTTGTGCCCGAATATGCCGCGCCAGTCGCCGGCCAGTTCGGTTTCGGTGAAGTCCGTCGGCTGATGGATCGAAAATGTCGGGGCGATAAAAACCCCGATGTAGCAGGCGGCCAACACGATCAGAGTCACCGCCGCCAGCACATCGCCGAAGTGGCGCGCGTTCCTCGGCAATAACAGGACGATGGCGGCAAAGCCGATCGTCAGCAATGTGAACATGAGGCGTCGAGCGGAGAGCGACGGGTCCGAGGATGCTGCGACGGACATCGCAAGCCATAGCAACATAACGATAAGAGTCGGCCGCATCAGTGGCAGCAAGCGGGCCGGTTCGTGGACGATGCACCAGGCGGCAAGCACCACGAACAGCAGCGAATAGCCGATCTGATTAACGACGCTACCTTGCTCGGTAATCTCGGGCGGCAACGACCGGTCGGGGAACGGTACGAACGAGATCCACAGCAGCAAAAAGACCGCGCCGAGCAGGAGGCTGCGGATCAGCCAGCCGGGCGAAATCGCCGCGCCGGCAAGGCGAATATCCGTCGAAATAGCGCCGTGCTGTGCCAAGACGATTTTCCCTGAACGCGTCGTTGACGGAGTATCGAACCCAACACTCACGCCGTTTTCGCGCCGGTGAGCACGGCGCCGCGCACCTTGCGCGCGTCAACGCCGAGGCGCGAGACGAATTGGTTGACAACGCCTTCGTAGGGCTCATCGGTGCGGGCCACGACCACGATATGGTCGACCAAGCCGGCAAAGAAGCTCGTGCTGGGATCGCGCGTCAGGTCGACCGCAGCGACGATCACCATGTCGAAGCGCTTGGCCTGATCGAAGGCGCGCCTGACGTCGGTTTCACTGATCCGACGGTCGCGGCGGCTGCTCGGCGACACAAACGACACCAGATTGATATTGGTTTTCTGGTCGCGAACGATGACATCGGCAAGCTGACGCCGTCCGGTCGCGACATCGATCAATCCGGCGTCGTTCTGGTCGGCGTCGATCGCCGACAGCGTCCGGCGTTCCAAATCGGCGTCGATCAGCAGCACGCGTTGCGTCGATGCGGCGACGGCGGCAAGCGTCAGCGCGACCGACACCGTGTCGTCCTGATCGTCGCAGGCGACCACGAGAATGCTGGGATGTTCGTGGCTCTGGTGGTCGGCATGCACAGCCTTGAGCACCTTGCGAAGCTCGATGGCGAAGCGCGATTTCGAGTCCTCGGCGGCATCGAGGCCGAACGAAACGTCGACATTCGGCAATACCGCGAGCACCGGTATCGGGGCGGACGAAAGCTTGATCGAGGGCCAGACTTGCGTGATGGTCCGGAATAGTTTGCCGCCCAGTGTACCGGCTGCCGCGCGACGCGTACCAATGCCGGTCCCGTAACTGCGCGGCGACTGTAGCTCGTACAGCTCCCGCATGACGACCATGCCGCTGCCGGTGAGGACGCCGAACAGCATGCCGGCCATCGCGAGCAGCAGGCTCGACGGCGGGAAGCTACGGCGCAAAGGCGCTTCGGCACGGGAGATGATCCGGATATTCTTGGTGTCGACCCGCTCTTGCTCGCCGGTTTCGCGGGCGCGGACGAGAAACGCTTCATACACCGCGCGGCTCGCCAGCACATCGCGCTCGAGTTCGCGCAATGTCACCAGCGCTTCGTTGGTGGTGACTGCAGTGCCTTTGAGTTTTTCCAGGTTGACGGCGAGCGCGGCGTCGTTGGCGCGGGCGCTTTCATAGTCGCTGCGCGCCGAAAGCGCGACCCGCCGCACCTCGTCGTCGATCATATGCCGCAAGCGTTCCGCTTGCGCCTGAATCTCGATCACGGCCGGGTGGCGTTCGCCGAGCGACGTCGTCTGTTCGGCTTCGCGGCGCATAACCTCGGCATATTGGCTGCGCAACGCGGTAATCGTTTGCGACTGAATCGCTTCCGGGAAGGCGCCGATTTCGCCCTTGGACGATTGTATTTGCTGAATTTGATCGAAACGCGCCTTCGCCGCCGCCGTACGCGCGCGGGCCTGGGCGAGCTGATTGTTCACCTCGGACAGCTGCTGTTCGTCGACCAATTGTCCGTTCACGCCGAGGATATTGTGGCTCGCCTTGAAGGCTTCGGCGCGATCCTCCGCCTGGCGGACGCGTTCCTTGAGTTCGTTGAGACGTGCGGACAGCGATTGCGAAATCTGGCGGGCGGCGTTCGATCGCACGTTGGTTTGCTCGGTCAGGTAAGCCTGAGCGATGGCGTTGGCGATGCGTGTCGCCTTGGCGGGCTCGTGTGCGGTAACGCTTATATCGACCACGTAGGTGCGCTCGGCGCGCTTGACCGAGATGCTGTGCTTGAGCGTGTTGATGGCGGCGGTCGTGCTGTCGGCGCCGCTGCCAAACCAGCGGCCGACGAATTCCGGATCGCGATCGAGCATTTCGGCCTTGACGACGCGCCCCAGCACGCTATCGGACATCAATACGCGGACCTGGCTTTCGACTTGCAGGACCGCCACCTCGTTGTTGGTCTGATTGGCGTTGATGTCGGTATTGACGGCGCGCAAATCGGTCGGTTCGATGAGGATCTGGGTGACCGCGGTGTAGCTGCGCGGCACGACGAGCACGAACAGCATGACGGCTACCAGAGAGGCGATGGTGGTCCACACGATGGTCGCGCGGCCCTGCCAAAGTATCGACAGAAGTTTCTGAAAATCGATCTCGCCGGTCGGCGCAAAACCGACCGGGACGTTGGCGGTCCCGACGATTGACGATTGCATTTGGCGCGGAGCTTCGAACATTCTTCCAACTGACTCTGTTGCAGTCAGCGTAACGTCGTAGCGAGGCCGCGCGTAGCGGCGCTAATCTCGGTTCGTCACACTCGAGACCAAATCAAACCCTTGAAATCGTACATGTCCAGGGCAGCCGGGATGGTTAATCAATTCATAAGGCGACACGGTTAATGGGTGGTATACGCGACGGCGCTTCCCCCCCCACAGCCAAAGGCTTCCGCACGATCAACCGGGCGCAAAGTTCCGCCTCAGTGTATGTGCGGTAAGGTCGTACGGCCGCGAGCAAGCTCGGACGACGGGGCCTGGAGCAAAAAGTGGATAAAGGACGGTTTTTCTTCCCAGGATCAATCTGGTCGCCGCTTCACCGGCGCTCAGCGAAAGCAGGATCGATCCGGCCAGCAAGGCAAACGACGCGAGTCGTCGCCGGTTTTTGGTGGAGATAC
>Ga0307374_10011224_pt1 | contig 12790 bp, 5 predicted proteins | sample OX3MG_FD_202532 | JGI IMG/M metagenome (GOLD analysis project Ga0307374, IMG submission 202532) | Soil microbial communities from Risofladan, Vaasa, Finland - OX-3 | ecosystem: Environmental > Terrestrial > Soil > Coastal area > Acid sulfate soil | place: Finland: Risofladan, Vaasa | collected...
GCGCAAACCAGCAGCCCTGCGGCACCGCCGCCGTTGCCCCCGCTTGTCGGCTCCATCGCCGGCCATCCCGGCTGGCCGGTTGCGAAACCCGAGGACGTGAAATCGCCCGAAGCCATTTTGAACGCGGTGTATGACGTCATTTCCGGAGGCAAAGGGCAGGCGCGCGACTGGAATCGAATGCGGTCCCTGTTTATCCCGGGTGCTCGCCTGATCCCTGCGATCACTGTCGCTGCAACCGCTGACAAGCCCGCTCACACGGATGCCATCCTGCTTACGATCGAGGATTACATTGCGCGCAGCAGCGCAAGAATGACCGCGAACGGGTTCTTCGAGCACTCCATTCATAATGAGGTGGAACAGTTCGGCAATATTGTTCAGATCTGGAGCACCTACGAATCTCGCCATAACGCCGATGATCCCAAACCCTTCGCCCGGGGCATTAACAGCTTTCAGCTATTGAATGATGGCAAGCGTTATTGGATCGTGAATATCTTCTGGGACGCTGAATCTACTGAACATCTAATTCCGCGCAAATACTTGCCGAAATAGAGGCCGCTGGACCTAGCTGCGGGATGCGAAACTCTTCATCATGATTCTTACTCATGGGTTACGTCGATCATGTTGTCGTCCGCAATGCGGTCGATCAATTTGTTATACGGATCGATTCCGGCGCGTGTGGGCTGCTGATCCACAACGATGGTGAAGGTCTCGTGCTCCTGCGTTATTTTCTCTTTCTTCATGTACAGGGGCTTTTCCTCATCCTTCTTGCCGGTGAAGACACCGATTTCAATGTAGTCCGCCAGCGGCATGGGAGTTTCAACTCCATTGCCGTCTGCATGGAACTTGCGCGCCTGAACCTTGAGCGTGACTTTGTATTTGCCATCGGCGGTCTTCTGCGAGGTCGCCGACAGGGTCTTGTTGTCGTAGATGACGATGCGATTAAAGCCGTCGTCGACCATGTATTGCAGCTCCGGCGGCGTCTGGGCGCGAATTGCAGCGACCAGCATTCGTGTGTCCGGATAGGGCTCGTCTTGCGTCCCGGCACCGCGCGTACTGTCTGCGGCATCTGCCTGGTTGTTGGCGTTCGCGTAGCGATACTGCATCAGGAAGTTGTGCAGCGCCAGATCCATCTTGTCCTCGCCAATGTAGTCGGCGAGGGTGTACATGATCTGGCCGCCCTTCTCATACCAGACATACGGTTCGCGCTGCACCAATGCGAGCGGAGGCTCGTGACGAATTTCACCCGCTCGGCCGCGAAGATATCGGTCGAGAAAGTGGCGCAGAACTTTGTGCATATAGTCCTTGCCATATTTGTGCTGCATCACCATGTAGGCGGAGTACTGCGCCAGGGTCTCCGACAGCATGTTCGACCCTTGCACTTGCGCGCCGATCAGCTGATGGCCCCACCATTGATGGCCCAGCTCGTGTGCCGTGACGAAGTACGTCAGGTCGACATCATCCTTGTGCAGCATGCGGCCGATGAAACCGATCCCCTCTGAAAACGGCACGGTGTTTGGAAACGACTGCGCGAACTGACGATAGCGCGGAAACTCCATGATGCGATATTGCGTGAACTGATACGGACTGTAATGGGTCTGGTAGTAATCGAGCCCGGCGCGGCTGCTGGCAAGCATGTCATCGATATCGTAGGTGTGCGTGGGATAGTAGTAGACTTCAAGATTCACCGGGCCATTGGGGCCGTTGTAGAGCTCTTTCCGAGTGGCGTAGCGAGCCGACAGGAACGCAAAGAAGTCGGCGATGTGCGTGGATCCCATGCTGTATTCGTAATAATTCCGATTGTTCTGCTTCCAGGTGCGCTGCAAATATCCCGGGGCAATGGCGATTTGATCCGCCGCGGTGCTGACGATGGTGTGGAACGTAATCCAGTCCGAACTCGGAACAAAAAGATTTCTGCGCGAGTAGATCGGATCTCCGCGTTGCGCCATCTCCTGCAGTTTGCCAAGGTGTTCTTCACGGCGACGGCGCGGGTCGGAGAGTTCATAACCCTGGTCGTATCCGATCGTCGGGAAGAAGCTCGCGTCGAAAAATGTTCCGTTGTAGGCAAACTCAGGCGGCTCGTTACCATCGCGGAACCCGCGCGAGGTGTGCGAAACAGTGCACGTGAGGGTGACGACATCTCCTGGAGCCAGCGGCTGCTCCAGTGCATAGATGGAATACAGATTGCGCGGCGCTCGGCTGACCAGGTGGAATGGCCGGTCGAATGTAACGTTCGAAACGGACTGTTGCTCGTCGGTGATGTGAATCTGAGCAATCGGTCGGTCCGTCTTGTTTTGCAGTGTGATTCGGGCCGTGCCATCGAATGATCTGCGCACCGGATAGATGTTGATGTTGGTGTCGACGGCGGTCACTTTGGGTTGCGGGAAAAGCTGATACTTCTTGAAGTCGCGCTCGTACCCGGCCTGGATATGCCGCCGATCTTTGGCCGTCAGATATTCATTCAGCACATGTGCGTTGTAAAAGTACCAGGCCCCGGAACCGACCGCGAGCAATAGAAACACGATTGCAGCCGGAGCGAGCCGTGGCGCTCTTCCCAAGGCGAGACGAGTCCGCGCCGCCAGGGAGTCTTCCGTTCCGCGGCGAGCATACGCAATGGAGATGACACCCAGTACCGCGAAAATCGCGAACCAATATGTGATGGACCAGAAAATAATGGGAACAAAATGCCCATAGCCGTTCATGTCGGAGTAGGTGTAGGGCGGGACCCAGCCGACAAGGTAGAGTGTGTTTTCCCATCCAAAGTTGAAAAGAATCGGCTGCAGCACCACGATGCCGATGACAATTCCATAGCCGATGAATTTGTTCGAAACGATGGTCTGCACAAACATCGACAGCAGCGCGATGCACATGATCTGCGCAAACGTGATCAGATACAGTTCCTTGAAATACTGCAGGAACTCGTAGTGATAGTAGCCGGCGATGGTTTGCATCAGGATGCCGACCAGCATCGTGACCGTCAGCAGAACCAGTTCCACGAAGGCGATGGCCGTGATCTTCGACAGCCAGTCGGTGGTCTCTGAAATTGGCAGCGCATCGTGGATGCCGTCGAAGTGATTATCCCGCTCGCGCCAGATCAGTTCCGCTGAATAGAGGACCGCGACGATGTAGAAGAACAGAGTTGCGCCGCCTTCCACCGCCTGCAGCATCAGGTAGGTCACCGGCCAGACGTTCTCGTCACCCAGATGGCCGGCGAAGTGGCCATTGCTAACAGCAAACACAACCAGCAGGCCGACGATGGCCCAAAAAGAAACTTCGCGCCGAATGGTTCGAATGCGCAATCGAGTGAGTGACAGGTACTGGATCCACGAGGTGAGGGCGCCGAAAATCTGCCGCACGCGTGGCAATTTCGCGACGACAAGCGAGCGAGCAGGACGCTTTTCTTCCTCATCCTGAAGCCGGGCTTTTGCGGCGCGACGACTTTGCGATTGAGCCGTGAGTGCCTCGACAGAGATGGGAAAGAAACGCCACGCGGCTGCCAGCGCCAGCAGACCCACGGCCGTCCACAGCAGGCGGTTGTAGAGAAAAACGCCGGGTGAGTCACCGGAGAAATTCCACGGAAGCAGCAGCGTGTTCTTCTCGATCACGGTCCAATAGCGAGTGACGTTATCGTTCAGGATCAACCCGATTGGGTCCAAAATCCCCGACCAGAAATGTTCCAGCGAGCGCGTCGCGGAATAGACGGTGATGCCAATGATGTAGAGCATGAACAGAGCCACGCCCTGCAGGTAGACGATGAAAAGTTTGCGCGTCAGCGCTGCGATCGTGAAAAAGAGCGAGCCGAGAACGAAGATCTGAATGACGATGATGGAAAGAAATGGCTGCAGATACCACCACAGATGGTTCGGGGCGATACGCGTGTGATCGGCCCAGGGAGCAAACGTGCCCGCGAAAGTGCCGAGCATCATTCCCGTAAACACCAGCACCGTGGTCACGAACGAGCCAGCCCACCGTCCACCCAGGTAGCCAAACTTTGTAATCGGCTTGGTAAAGATGATCTGGTAGGTGTTCCGCTGAAAGTCGCGCAGAATCGACGTGCCAAAAATGGCGGCAATAATAATGATGCCGAACAGGCACGAGTAAAGGTCGTTAAAGCTGTTGGCGTAGGGTCCGTTCAACAGGACTTTGCCGTTGGAAAATCCGATGGGACCGAAACTCTCTGAGGCCACACAGAGAAACGAGAACATGAACCAGAGAACAAAGTAAACGTACGTCGAGATGCTCTTGAGACGGAAACGAAGTTCAAATGTAAAAAACTCCCAGAACATTGCCATGGCATGATCCTTGGTGGCGGAAATTTAGTTGACCGCGTGGCGGGATAGGTTGAGGAAGTACACATCCTCAAGTCCCGAGGGGACAGCATGGAATCCGGATCCTGGGGAGGCCGGCGCAAACACGCGAATCTCGTGCTGTCCGCCGACGAGGTGCGTACTGACGACCTGAAGTTCGGCTTCGATGGCGCGAAGCTCTTCATCGGTAGCGACAACCTTGGACCAGATTTGACCCTCCAGCGCCGCCAGGGCTTCGCTGGGCGAGCCTTCCAGCAGCACCTCGCCGGACGCAATGATGGCCATGCGCGGACAAAGTTCGCGCACATCGTCGACGATGTGGGTGGACAGAATAACGATGACGTCGCGGCCGATGGAGGAAAGAAGATTCAGAAAGCGATTGCGCTCGGCGGGGTCAAGCCCAGCCGTGGGCTCATCGACAATAATCAGGCGCGGGTTGGCCAGCAACGCCTGTGCGATGCCGAAGCGTTGCTTCATCCCGCCGGAATAGGTGGACAGAGCCTTCTTCCGCACATCCCACAGATTCGTCTGCTGCAACAGCGCGTCGACCATTGCCTTGCGCTCGCCCGCCGCTGTAACACCCTTCAGAATCGCGAGATGGTTCAGCATGTCGACCGCGGACATCCTGGGATAGACGCCGAATTCCTGGGGCAGATAGCCGAGAATCTTGCGGACAGCATCCTTCTGCGTCAGCACGTTCACACCGTCGAGGTCGATGGATCCGGAGTCAGGATCCTGCAGCGTGGCGATGGTGCGCATCAACGAACTTTTCCCGGCGCCGTTAGGACCGAGAAGGCCAAACATATTGTTGCCGATGGTGAGCGAAAGATTCTTCAACGCGCGCACGCCGTTGGGATAGATCTTGGAAATATTTGTGATAGTGAGTGCCATGAATGGAATCCCCAGGAAACGGTATCTATTACCGAAGAGCAATAGGCGAACGTTATCACGCGGCCCTGGGGACGGCCAATCAATAGAGGCCGATTGCGGCCTTGCACGGCGAGTCGCCGCGTCTCATCGTAGCACAGCGCGATTGTGTTCCCGGTCACAACGATCAGGGCTGGAACGGCATCTGCTGGGGAACCGCTTCTCCGTCGGCGCGTGGATCGGTCGCGCCGAAATTTACCCCGCTTTGCTGATTGTGTTGCACCGCATTGCCGCGGCCCATGCTCTGCGAGTAGCGCGGCAGAACTTTAATGTCATGCCCCTGTTGCCGCAGACCCTCAATTACCTGCGGCGCGATGCCGTTTTCCATCAACAGGCTGCAACCGGAAAACGAAGGCATGGTGAAGCGAGCTGCCTCCAGCGCCGCCTGAATGTTCATGTGGAAGTCCGCGATATTCGAAACGAATTGCGCGTGTGCCTGCGCCTGGTTGAATCCGCCCATGATGCCGAAGGCGATGCGTTCGTCGCCCTTTTGCATGAAGGCGGGGATGATGGTGTGCAGCGGACGGGTGTGCGGACGCAGCGTGTTGGGCTGATTTGGCTTCAGGGTAAAGGCAGCGCCGCGGTTTTGCAGGACAAATCCGGTTCCATCGGCGACTAGGCCGCTGCCGAACGCTCCCGCATTGCTTTGGATGAGCGAGACCTCGTTCCCATCTCGATCGACCACCGCCAGATAGGTCGTGTCGCTCGACAGATGCGAGAGTTGTCCGGTCAGATCAGAGGGCAACACGCTACAGTTCGCGCGGTCAGTAATCTGCGGGGCCCGGCGAACTGCCAGCTTTTTTGAGATGAGTTGTTGCACCGGGATGTGCGTGGCGCGAGGATCGCCGACGTAATATTGCATATCTGCATAGGCCAGCTTCTTCGCCTCAATTTCGACATGCAGCGACTTCTGGCTGTTGTGCCCCCATTGCGCGATTGGAAATTGCTCCATGATGTTCAGCATGGAGAGCGCGGCAATTCCCTGGCCGTTCGGCGGCATCTCCCAAACGGTCCATCCGCGGTAGGTTGTGGTGACAGGGTCGACCCATTCCGGCTGAAAATCCGCGAGATCATCCGCCTGCAAAAATCCATGCAATTGCTGCGATAGCTGCAGGATTGCGGCCGCCGTCGGGCCCTTGTAGAAACCATCGCGGCCATTTTGTCCGATGCGTCGCAACGTCGCGGCTAGATCCGGATTGCGAAATAGCTGCCCGACGGAAGGAGATTTCCCATTGGGAAGAAAAACGTGAGCGAAGCCTGGACTGGCGGCGAACTGCGGTCCAAATTCTTGCCAGTTTTCGGCGTCGGTCTCCGTGACAGCGATCCCCTGCTGCGCGAGTGCAACCGCCGGGGCCAGGTCTTCCGCCATGGGAAGCTTGCCGAATTTCTGACGGAGCGCGTCCCATCCCGCAACCGCGCCGGGAACGGTCACCGAAAGGATGCCGCTGTCAGGAACCTCCTTCACGATCCCCTTGGCTTTCAAATCCTCAATGCTCATGCCTTTCGGCGCCCAGCCACTGGCGTTCAGGCCATAGAGTTTTTTCGTCTTTGCATCATAGACAATTGCGAACAGATCGCCGCCGACCCCATTCATCATCGGCTCAATCACGCCGAGCGCGGCGTTGGCGGCAATGGCTGCATCCACAGCGTTGCCGCCACGTGCCAGGATCGCCGCACCGGCCTGCGATGCGACGGCCTGGCTGGTCGCTACAATTCCATACTGCGTCATCACCATGGAGCCAGACTGCTCGCGACTGGGCTGCGCGGTTGCAGGCTGCAGGTATGCGGCCATGCAGATCAACAGACACGCGCAATAAAAAGTTTTCAGTTTTGGAATCACTTCGAAGAGTCCTTCAGAAAAAGTCTGAACTGCACGCAATGAGCCATCATACGACTTCGATCCGCAGTCCGGCGCACGGAGCGCGCAACATTCCTAGCCCCACGTTTCTGGGGCAGCAATCCCCGCCCCCCCGCGACGGTAAAGCACGGACCAAGCACCACGTGGTACGAATTGTAGTAACAGAGGAGAACTATGGCGCAACTGATGAAGACCTCGAACCCAGCCTTGAATTCCCAGCTATTTCAAGGCGAGCATGCTGCCTTGGGCGAATCCATGACACTGGACGGCACGGTAAACAAAACCGGCATTCTGCTGGTGTGCGCAGGTGCGTCCGCAGCCTGGGCGTGGCATGTATTTATGCAGACACGATCGGCCGCGAGCGTGCTTCCGCTTATGTGGATCGGTCTGCTCGGTGGTTTGGTATTCGCAATGATCACGATTTTCAAAAAGACCTGGGCCCCGGTGACTGCGCCCGTGTATTCTCTGCTGGAAGGGTTGGCGCTGGGCAGCATTTCTGCAGTTTTGGAAGTGAGATATCCGGGCATCGCCATGCAATCGGTGGGTCTCACCTTTGGAACGCTGCTGGTTTTATTGGTGGCGTATCGTTCCGGATTGATTCCCGTGACACAGAAATTTCGCCTGGGCATTGTGGCCGCCACGGGCGCCATTATGCTGCTCTACATTGCGGAGATGGTGCTGGGATTTTTCGGGATTCACTTCGCTTCCATCAATGGCAACGGCATGATTGGGATTGGTTTCAGTGTGGTGGTCGTAATTATCGCCGCGTTGAATCTGGTGCTGGATTTCGATTTTATCGAGAGCGGCGTGCGCGCCCAGGCTCCCAAGTATATGGAGTGGTACGGCGCGTTTGGGTTGATGGTCACGCTGGTGTGGCTGTATATCGAAATTCTGAATTTGCTGGCAAAGGTCCGTAGTCGCGACTGAAGTTGCGACTCTTGAAGCGGTCAAAGATTGTCTCCGTACCAGGTTGTGCCTGAGGATTCGTGCTGAAACGGTGCGGCGAATAAAAAACGAATCGATCCGGTACAATCCTCAACATGCCCCCGACGCTACAGACCGGGGCCGAGCTCGCCATACCTGCCAGCCTCGAATGGGCACACCCTATTACGCAGGAGTGGTTTGTTGGGCGATTCGGCACGCCCACAGAACCGCAGATTGAGGGTTGGCCCCATATTCAGGCGGGTCATCCGACGCTGATTTCTGCGCCCACTGGATCCGGCAAGACTCTAGCGGCGTTTCTCGTTTGCATCGACCAACTGCTGCGTAAGGCGATCGCGGGTACGCTGTCTCCATATACAGAAGTGGTATATATCTCGCCCCTGAAAGCGCTGTCGAACGACATTCAAAAAAATCTCGATCTGCCGCTGCGCGAAATTCAGCAGCTTGCCCTCGAACGCGGCTATCTCTACGGAGAAATTCGCACCGCCGTCCGCACCGGCGACACGCTGGCGTCGGAACGCGCGGCCATGCTCAAGAAGCCGCCGCACATTCTGGTGACAACGCCGGAGTCGCTGTACATTCTGTTGACGTCAAAAAACAGCCGCGAAAATCTACGCCACGTGCGCACCGTGATTGTGGATGAAATTCATGCGGTCGCCGATGACAAGCGCGGCTCCCATCTGGCGTTGTCGCTGGAGCGATTGGAAGCGCTGGTGTGTGGCGAAAATCGCGTGGCTCGGGGCGCGCGTGTGGCGACCGCAATGAAACCGCCGCAGCGGATCGGATTATCCGCGACGCAAAATCCAATCGAGCTGGTCGGCCAGTTTCTAGTTGGCTGCGCGGAAGATCGCCAGCCCGCGAAGATCGTCCAGGTTGGGCGGCGGCGCACGATGGATCTTGCGGTCGAGGTTCCAAGATGTGAAGAGCTGGGTTCCGTTGCGACGAATGCCATGTGGGATGAAATATACGATCGCCTGGCGGCCCTTGCAAAGGAGCATCGCTCGACCTTGGTATTTGTGAATACACGCCGCATGGTGGAACGGCTGTCGCATGCCGTGGGTGAGCGAATTGGTGCGGAAAATGTGGCCGCGCATCACGGCAGTCTTTCGCGCAAGCTGCGGCTGGACGCGGAAACGCGGTTGAAGAGTGGCGACATCAAATTGCTGGTTGCCACGGCGTCGCTGGAGTTGGGCATTGATATCGGCGCCATCGATCTTGTCTGCCAGGTTGGGTCCACGCGCGCGGTTGCGGCGGGAATGCAGCGGATTGGGCGGGCCGGCCACTGGCGAGGCGCGATACCGAAGGGACGTTTTTTCGCCACCACACGCGATGACCTGATCGAATGTGCTGCGCTGGTGCAGGCGATGCGTGCCGGCGATCTGGACCGACTCGAAATTCCTTCGCAGCCACTCGACGTCCTGATGCAGCAAATGGTCGCCGCCTGCGCGGCTGAATCGTGGAACGAAGATGTACTTTACTCCGTGTTGCGTCGCGCCTATCCGTATCGCGAACTGATCCGGGATGAGTTTGACGAACTGATCCAGCTTCTTCATCGCGGCATCGAATCCAGTCGCGGTCGCTATGGAGCCTTCGTCATGCGGGATGCTGTCCACGGAGAATTGCACGCTCGCCGGGGCGCGAGGCTTGCCGCCGTATGCAATGGCGGAACGATTCCCGACACCGCGCAATACGCGGTCATCGCGCAACCGGAGGGACTGCAGATTGCGACCCTCGACGAGCATTTCGCCATCGATTCCTCAGCCGGAGATGTGATCTTGCTGGGCAATACAAGTTGGCGAATTCAGCGGATTGAGACGGGGCGAGTGTTTGTCGAAGATGCGCATGGCCAACCCCCGAATTTGCCATTCTGGGCCGGCGAAGCGCCGCAGCGCACAGACGTTTTAAGCGGCTATGTGGCGCGTCTGCGGGAAGAAATTGCGGCTCGCGCCTCGAAAGTGTTGCCCGGCTACGTATCGCAGGCCCATGCGGGCGTGGCGGATGCTGCAGCCTGGCTAAAACAGGAGTGCGGCGTTTGCGATGGCGGCGCGGAGCAGATGATTGGCTACATCGCGGCGGGTCGTGCGGCTCTGGGTGCGGTTCCGTCCCTGACAACAATCGTTGCCGAGCGCTTCTTTGACGAAGGTGGAGGCATGCAGTTGATCTTGCATGCGCCCTTTGGTGGCCGCATCAACAAGGCTTGGGGCCTGGCGTTGCGCAAGCGTTTTTGCCGAGGCTTCAATTTTGAGTTGCAGGCCGCAGCGACCGACAACGGCCTTTGCATTTCGCTGGCGGAGCAGCACAGCTTTCCGCTCAGTGATGTCTTTCAATTCCTGACGCTGCAAACCGTGCAAGAACTGCTGGAGCAGGCGGCGTTAGATTCGCCGATCTTCAAATCGCGTTGGACATGGGCTGCGGGACGGAGTTTGCAACTGTTACGGTTTCAAAAGGGAAAGAAGGTCGCGCCACAGATTCTTCGCACTCGCTCTGACGATCTTCTGGCCAGCGTGTTTCCCCAGGTAGCGGCCTGCATTGAAAATATTCAAGGCGACCGCGAAATTCCAAATCACCCGCTGGTGCGAGAAGTCATGAAAGACGTGCTGGGCGAGGCGATGGACCTGGCCGGACTGAAGCGCGTGCTCGAAGGTATAGCTGACGGAACGATCCATTGTGTCGCCATCGATACGACCGCGCCTTCGCAGTTCGCGCATGAATTGTTGAACGCAAATCCGTACGCATTTCTGGATGATGCGCCGTTGGAGGAGCGTCGCGCGCGCGCGGTTTCCATGCGGCGCACCTTACCTGCCAGCATGCAAGGGGACGCAGGTCAGCTCGACCCCGCTGCCATCGCGGCTGTACGGTCGGAGTGCTGGCCGGATTTGCGCGATGAACACGAAATGCACGACCTGCTGTTTCAAGTGGTGGCGCTACCCGTGTCCATGTTGCAGCAGCGGGAAACATACCCGTGGGCATCGTTGTTGGAGCGACTTGAGCGAAGCGGGCGTGCCGCCACAGTGAATTCCCGCGTAGGTGGCCATTGGGTCGCGACAGAAAACCTTGCCGCAGCGGCTTCGCTTTGGCCTCAAGGCACATATGTAACCGATACAGTTACCTATGGCAATGCAGTCATGAAGCTGGTCCAGGGGTGGCTGCAAATTCTTGGACCCGTGACGGCAAATTCGCTGGCGTCACTGCTGGGTGTGTCTGCCGCGGATATTTTCCCGAAGCTGCTGGAACTGGAGATGCAAGGAACGATTCTGCGCGGAACGTTTGAAAACGCCGCGAGTCCGCGTGCCACCGATTTCGATATCGAATGGTGCGAACGTCGCCTGCTGCAGCGGATTCACCGGCTGACGATTGGGAATCTGCGCAAACAAATTGAGCCGGCTTCGGCTGCGGTATATATGCAGTGGGTGCTTGGCTGGCAGCACCTCGCACCGCAGTCGCAACTGAGCGGCGAGCAGGGTGTGCTGCAGGCGCTGTCGCAGCTGGAAGGATTTGAAGCGCCCGCGATTGAATGGGAGCAATCGCTCCTAGCACAGCGAGTGACCGGCTACGATCCTCGCTGGCTCGATCAGTTGTGCCTGTCGGGAGCGGTCGGTTGGGGCCGCGTTTCACCACATCCAGCCTGGTCCGCGGCAGACGGCGGTGCCCCGCGCAGAGTGGTTCCCACGGGCATGTCGCCGATTACCTTTTATATTCGCGAGACCGCACTTTGGCTGGACGCGGTACTGGAAAACCAGTCTGTCGACGAAGCGAAGTTGCGCCAGTCGCTGAGCCAGGAAGCGCAACAAATTCGCACACGACTGGAAGATCGCGGCGCCTGCTTCGTGGAAGAACTGCAGCGGACGACTGAGCTGACAATGGAGCAAGTTGAGCATGCGCTGTGGGAGTTGACTGCAGCTGGTCTGGCCGCGGCGGACGGATTCGATCAACTGCGCGCCATCATGGACTCCAAGCGCAAGTCGGCGGCGTATGTGCAGCGAATGAAAAATCCTGGCAAGCGGTTACGCAGTGCGGCGGGACGATGGTATCTGTTACGCAACGCCGCCGTCTTAAATGCTGCCGCTTCGCAACAAGCCAGAATCGATGACCAGGCGATGGAGTCGGCAGCCTGGGTCTTGCTGCGACGATATGGAGTTTTGTTTCGCGATCTGCTGAAACGCGAGACGACCATGCCGAAGTGGCGGGAATTGCTGGGTGTATTGCGACGACTGGAAGCGCGCGGAGAAGTGCGCGGCGGCCGATTTGTCAGTGGGTTCAGCGGGGAGCAATATGCGTTGCCGGAGGCGGTTGAATCGCTGCGCCTGGCTCGCACGCGCAAGTTAGACCCAACAGCAGTTGAAGCCATAGCCGTGGCAGCCGCAGACCCGATGAATCTTGTCGACATTATCGTTCCTGGAAAGCGAGCATCCGCAATTTCCGGGCGGGTGGTCACGTATCGCGACGGAAGGTCAGAATCTGAAACATCATCATGCGCAATCGAAACAGAGTCGCGGGCGAACCATCCGCGAACTCGGAATCGACCGCCTCGCCACGTCCCAGCGCGAAAGAAATTGATTCCGGCCGGCGAACGAACCAGCCATGGAATCGACTCGCATTCCGGTCGCTCGCGCCAGGAGCAACTGTTTCCCAGCTAGTGTCCCGAGTCTAAAGTAAACTGAATAACTAAGACGGGTAGTGTCATCGGATAAAGTGAGGAGTAAGTCCGATGGCAACGGGTCGTCCCTTAGTTCCACTCACACTCGGCGCGGAGCAGCGT
>Ga0307374_10011226_pt1 | contig 12789 bp, 14 predicted proteins | sample OX3MG_FD_202532 | JGI IMG/M metagenome (GOLD analysis project Ga0307374, IMG submission 202532) | Soil microbial communities from Risofladan, Vaasa, Finland - OX-3 | ecosystem: Environmental > Terrestrial > Soil > Coastal area > Acid sulfate soil | place: Finland: Risofladan, Vaasa | collected...
CGTCCCTGCTCGGGTCGGTGGGCCTCGAGCTCCACCGCGAGCAGCCGCACGAGCTCGGACGGGTCGGGCACGGCCGCGGGCCCGAGCGACTCGTACGCGAGGACCGCGCAGTTCGCGTCGAGCAGGAACGTCGGGCAGCGGGCGAGCCGGGAGATCTCGCGCGCCATCGTCGCGAGCCCGCTGCCGCGGTAGAGCACCTCGCTGAGCGCCCGGTGCACGTTCACCCCGTACGCGAGGACGTGCGCGTCCTGTGCGAGGTTCTTCTCCGCGACGAGCCTGCTCAGCGCCACGAACGACAGCGCGCCGCCTGCGATCACGACGGGCGGCGCACCGGCGGTCACCAGCCTCGCGCCCGGCGCCTCCCCGGCGACCACGACGGCCGCGCACGATCGGGCGCCGAGCGCCGTGAGGAGCGCGCCGAGCTCGGCGGCCGGGCCCGGGAGGTCACCCATGCGCGCGAAGACCGCGATCCGCTCGAGGGAGTCCCCGCCCGCGAGCGCCTCGCCGAGGGGCACGCACCACGAGACCGGCGTGGCGTACGGGTCGGCGCCGCCGAGCACGACCGCGTTCCGCAGCGCCGGCTCCTCGAGAAGGGCGCCGAGGGTGACCTCTCCGTGCGGGGGCGCCGACCGGGGGTCGCCGGCGTCGGCGTCGTCAGGCGTCGGCGTGACCGCGACTCGGGCGGAGCGCCCCGACTCGAGGGGGGCGATGTCCGCGTACGGCGTCGGCTGCGGCGAGCACGCCACGGGAGCGTAACAGTCGCCCGGCCGCGCGCGTGACCGCCCGCGGGCCTCAGCTGCCCGTCGACTGCTCGGCGGCGAGCTGCTCGAACGCTGCGAGCGCGGCCGCGCCGACGGACTTGTCCTGGGCCCCGACGCCGCCGCTCACGCCGACCGCGCCGATCACGCGGCCGTCGTGGACGATCGGGAAGCCGCCGACGAAGATCGCGAAGCGGCCCGGGTACATGTGGCTGATCCCGAAGGCCTCGTTGCCCGGCAGTGCCGGGCCGTTCGGCGGCTCGTTGAACAGGTGCGTCGCGCGCTCGTGCCCCGCGGCGGTGAACGCCTTGGCCATCGCGATCTCGACGCCGGTGAGCCGGGCGCCCGTCATCCGGTGGAGCGCGATCACGTGCCCGCCGTCGTCGACGATGCAGATCGTCTGCTTGACGTTCTGGCGGACCGCCTCCTCCTCGGCCGCGCGGAGCAGCACGAGGGCGTCTTCCAAGGTGATCTTGTGCGCGGTGTACACGGCCACTCTCTCTCGTCGGGCCGCATCGCTGCGGCGGTGTCGTGCTGCTAGATGCCGGAGTAGACGGTCTTCGTGTCCGTGAAGAACTCGAGCGCCTGCCGGCCGCCCTCGGGGAACGCGCCCGAGCTCGAACCCTTCCACCCGCCGAACGGCGGAGCGACGCCGTTGCCGGTCGTGCGGCGGTTCACCTTCACGATCCCGCAGCGCGCCTCGCGCGCGTACCGGGTCGCCGTCGCGAGGCTCGAGGTGTGGATGGCCGTCACGAGCCCGTGCGCGTCGGCGTTCACCGCCGCGAGCCCCTCCTCGAAGTGCGCGACCGGGGCGATCGAGAGCATCGGGCCGAAGATCTCGTGCGTGGCCGCCGGATGGTCGGCGTCGAGGCCGGCGAACACACGTGGCTCGACGAAGTAGCCGCCGTGCTCCAGCGCGTCCGGGTCGAGCACGGCGGCGCCGATGGGCTCGGCCCCCGCGTCGAGCGCGGCGCGCTCGAGCGCGCGAAGCCGATCGAACTGCGCCCGCGTCGCGACCGGGCCGCAGCTCACGCCCGGGGTCGTGCCGTCGCCGACCCGGATCGTCGCGAGCTCCGCGGCGATCGCGGCCTTGAACTCCTCGAGGACCGGCGCCTCGACGAGCACCCGGTCGGTCGCCGTGCACGCCTGACCCGCGAGCCCGACCCCGCCGCGCACGACCGCCGAGGCGGCGCGCCGAAGGTCGGCGTCCGCGCATACGACGACGAGGTTGTGCCCCCCGAGCTCGAACTGCAGCCGGGCGCCGGCGCGCGCGCGCTGGCGGAGGATCTCGCCGACGGCGTCCGAGCCCGTGAAGGTCACGGCCGCGACGCGAGGGTCCGAGACGAGCGCCTGCATGGCAGCGTCGTCCGCGCCCTGGACGAGCTGCACGAGGCCGTCGGGCAGCCCCGCCTCGGCGAGCACCCGGACGAGCGCGGCGCCGACCGCCGCGGTCGCCGGGGACGGCTTGAACACGACGGCGTTGCCCGCGGCGAGCGCGGGCGCGATCTTGCGCGCCGGCAGCGACAGCGGGAAGTTCCACGGCGCGATCGCGACGACGACGCCGAGGGGCACGCGAAGCGTGTAGGTGAAGGTGTCGGGCTCCTCCTCGGGGAAGGTGGTGCCCTCGACCTGGAACGCGAGCTGCGACGCGAAGTGGAACTGCTCGGCCGACTTCTGCACCTCGCCACGGCTCTCGGCGAGCGTCTTTCCCTCTTCGCGGGTGACGAGGTCGACGAGCTCGCCGGTCTCGCGCGCGAGGGCGTGCGCGACGCCGCCGATGAGCGTCGCCCGCTGACCAGGCGTGAGCGACGCCCAGTGCGCCTGGGCCTCGGCCGCCCGGCCGATCGCGTCCGCGACCTCGCTCGCGGTCGTGGTCCGGAAGCGGCCGACGACGTCGTCGGGACGCGCCGGGTTCTCCGACACCAGCTCCACCGCGCCCATCACCCCTCGCCGACGAACTGCTCGCGGTCCGCGCCGCACAGCGGGCACCAGCGCGGCGGCTCGGGTGCCTCGTGGATGTAGCCGCACACGATGCACCTCCACCGGTAGACGACGCCGAGCTCGCTCTCGATGCGCCGAAGGCCTTCCTCGACGGTCAGCGTCGGGTCGTCCTCGACGACGAGACGGACGCCGGCGGCGATCTCCTCGTCGTCGAGGACCTCGAGCTCAAGGGACGACAACATCACGCGGGGGTCGCCTCTCCCCGCTCAGATGTCACCGTGCTGGCGGACGACCTCGCGGTACAGCCCGTCCATGTACATCCAACGCATCTCGGTGGCCTGGTGGACGAGGCCGAGGCAGCGCTCCTGCTCGTCCGGGGTCGTCGCGTACTTCTCGACGATCTGGTAGCCGCGCTCGCCGTGGATCACGTCGGAGGAGATGTGCACCTCGAAGAAGATCGTCTCCTCCTCGCTGAAGCCGTACTTGTCGCGGAGCGGGGGCATCTGGCGGATGTAGATGCCCGGCGTCTGGGACTCGAGCCCGACGATGAGCGCGGCCGAGGCGCCGAGGAAGTCGTGGCTCTTCGCGAGCGTCTCGCACCAGTAGCGGAGGCCGTTCGTCGTCGGCAGCGCGGGCGTCGACAGGATCCGGTCGCGGCTCCACCCGCACGCCTCGCCGAAGCGGATGAGCAGCTCGGTGTGGGGCGTGCCCATCTCCTCCTCCCACATGTTCTGCAGCAGGAAGTCGCGGGCGTCCTTGTGGGGGCAGTCGGCGAACATCGCACCGAGCCACTCCGAGAAGTGCCCGACGTAGTGCAGGTGCTGCGCGACCCAGAACGCGAAGTGGTCCTTCGTGAGGCGGCCCTCGGACCAGGCGAGCGAGAACGGGCTCACCTGGCTGTGCTTGCCGGCCACCGCCTCTTCGAGCCGCAGCCGGTACTCGCTCTTCTCCTCCTGGGACGGAGGGGCGATCGTCATCGACATGGGGGTGCTTCCTTTCTCGCTGAGGCTCCTCGAAGTGTCGCCGCGCGGGCCCCGTCGCGGCCATGTGAAATCTGCACGAAAGTTCGACCGGCTTCTAGGCAGGACGCACACCGCACGGATGGCGCTGCGACGAGGTGCTCGCGTCCCTTGCGCCCCGGTGGTGCCGCCGATAATCTACAACCGGATGGTTGTAGATGAGCTCGCCGAGCACGAGGTCGACCGCGTCTTCCGGGCGCTCGCGGACGCCACGCGACGCGACATCCTGCGTCGGACGCTTCGCGACGGCGAGTCCGTGTCGTCGCTCGCCGGCCACTTCGCCATGAGCTTCGCCGCGGTGCAGAAGCACGTCGCCGTGCTCGAGCGCGCCGCGCTCGTCACGAAGGAGCGCCGCGGCCGCGAGCAGGTCGTGCACGCGCACGCCCCGACGATCCGGCGCGTGGCGGACGTGCTCGACGCGTACGAGCAGCTGTGGATCGAGCGCGCGCACGGGATCGCGAGCATCCTCGAGAGCGAGAAGGGAGACCGCACATGACGGTCGTCAGCACCACGAAGGACGAGGCCGAGCTCACGCTCACGATGGTCGCGGAGTACGACGCGAGCCCCGAGCGCCTGTGGCAGCTGTGGGAGGACCCGCGCGAGCTCGAGCGGTGGTGGGGGCCGCCGACCTACCCGGCGACGTTCACCCGCCACGACTTCTTCGTCGGAGGCGAGTCCCGCTACCACATGACCGGGCCGACGGGCGACACCGCCCGCGGGTGGTGGCGGATCGACGCGATCGACCGGCCGTGCCGCCTCGACTTCGCGAACGGGCTCGCCGGCGAGGACGGCGAGCCCGTGCCGGGCATGGAGCCGATGTCGTGTCACGTGACCTTCGAGGCTGCGGGCGGTCGCACCGTGATGACCGCGGTGACCCGCTTCGTCGACACGGCGCAGATGGAGAAGATGCTCGCGATGGGCATGGAGGAGGGCATGTCGCTCGCGATCGGCCAGATCGCCGCGCTGCTGCGGTCCGCCGCGACGTGAGGCGCCGCACCTGGCCGCCGGGCGGCACGAGCCGGCAACGCACGGATCGAGGTTGCGCTCAACCGGCGCCCGATCCATGACGTCCGACTGGTGTGGCGACTCACGTGGAACGCGCGCGGTTCGGCGAGGTCGTCGACCCCGCGGGCCGGGAGCGGATCCGGCGGCGCGTCGTGAGCGAGACGGTGCTCGCCGTCACCGGCTCGACCGTGGCCTGCTACCTCACCTACCTGGCCCTCGGTCTCAAGCTCCCCGCGACGGGGACCGGCGGACTCGTCATGATGATCGCCCCGATCGCGACGCCGCTCGCGGTCGCGCCGTTCGCCGCGCTGCCGTTCGCGCGCGCGAGCGAGCGCGTCACGCGGCTTCTTCTGGAGGTCGAGGAGACGAAGCACCGGCTCACGCGCGAGATCGCCGAACGTGCCGCGGTGCAGGAACGACTCGAGGAGCTCGTGCGCCGGGACCCGCTCACCGGCCTGCTGAACCGACGCGGCTTCTTCGAGCTCACCGCGGACCGGGCCGGGCGCGACCTCGTCCTGCTCGTCCTCGACGTCGACGACTTCAAGCTGGTGAACGACTCCTGGGGTCACGCCGCGGGCGACGCGGTGCTGCGCGCGATCGCGGCGCACCTCGGGCGCGCGAGCACCCGCGCGGACGTGGCGCGGATCGGCGGCGACGAGTTCGCGGTCGTGGCCGGTGTCGCGGTCGCGTCCGAGCTGGAGGGGCTCGAGCGCGGTCTCGCCGGGCTGCCCGTCGAGCTGCCGGACGGCACGACGACGACCGTGAGCTGCTCGACGGGGCGCGCGCCGCTCCCGGCGACACGGTCCGTCGACGCCGCCCTCGCCGAGGCCGACGCCCGGATGTACGGCGCGAAGCGCCGGCGGGCCGGCGCGTCGGCACCTCCGGTCGGGACGGAACGGCTGCTGCGCTGAACCGGGCCGACCCGGCGGCGCCACGGGCCGACCCGGCGGCGACCCGTGACCTCCCGCACCGACCGTGCGCGACCCGCGGTCGGCCCCGGAGCGCCGCGGAGCGCCCCGGAGCGCCGCGGACGGCCCGCGGTAGCATCCCGCACGTCCCCCGCCCGGCGGACGACGCTCGACGACCGAGACGAGGTGAGCCCGATCGCTGTCCCGCCGATCAGCCTCGTCGGCGACGGGCTCGCGGTCGCGTGCGCGGACGGCCGGGAGCGCCCCTACCTCTCGTTCGACGCGGCCGCGTCGACCGCGGCGCTGCCGTCGGTCGTCGCGCGCGTCGAGGAGCTGCTCCCTCGTTACTCGAGCGTGCACCGGGGCGCGGGGTACAAGTCCCAGGCCACGACCGCCGCGTACGAGGGAGCGCGCGCGGCCGCGCTCGCGTTCGCCGGCCGCGACGGGACCGACGACATCGCGATCATCTGCCGCAACACGACCGAGGCGATCAACCACCTCGCGTACCGGCTCCGGCTCGATCGGACCGACGTCGTCGTCACGACCGTCGTCGAGCACCACGCGAACCTGCTCCCCTGGTCCCGCGCCGCGACCTGCCGCTACGTGGAGTGCGGGCCCGACGGGACCTTCGAGCCCGCGGACGTCGAGCGCGCGCTCGCCGCGTCACCGGCGCCGCGCCTTCTCGCGATCACGGGGGCGTCGAACATCACCGGGTGGCAGCCCGCGATCGACCCGATCGTCGAGGCCGCGCACGCCCGCGGGGTCCCCGTCGTGCTCGACGCGGCCCAGCTCGCCCCGCATCGACCGCTCCCCCGCACGCCGGACTTCGTCGCGTTCAGCGGCCACAAGATGTACGCGCCGTTCGGCGCGGGGATCCTCGTCGGCCCGCGGGCCGCGTTCAGCGACGGCGACCCGTTCCTCGCCGGTGGCGGCGCGGTCGACCTGGTCGACCTCGACGAGGTCGCCTGGACCGCCCCGCCCGACCGGGAGGAGGCGGGGTCCCCGAACGTCGTCGGCGCGGTCGCGCTCCACGCCGCGATCGACGAGCTCGCCGCCGCCGGGTGGCCTGCGCTCGTCGCGCACGACCGGCGCGTCGCGGCGCTGCTGCGCACCGGGCTCGCCGAGATCGACCGCGTGCGCCTGCTCGGGCCGCCGACCGACGTCGAGACGCTCCCCGTCGCGACCTTCGTGGTCGCGGGGATGCCCCACGCGCTCGTCGCGGCCCGCCTGTCGGTCGAGCACGCGATCGGCGTGCGCCACGGCTGCTTCTGCGCGCACCCCTATTTGGTGCGGCTCCTCGGGCTCGGCCGGGCCGACGTCGAGCGCTTCCGCGACGAGATCGGGCGCGGCGACCGCAGCAACGCGCCCGGCGCCGTGCGCGCGAGCGCGGGGATCAACACGGGCGAACGGGCCGTGGAGCGGCTGTTGCAGGCCGTCGCCGCGCTCGCCTCGGGCGAGCCGCCTCCGTTCGCCTACGAGCTCGACCCCGCGACGGGCGACTACCTGCCCCCGGTCGAGGTCGCCCCCTGGGCGCACGAGCTGCGCGACGGCGCCGCGTCCTGCTCGCCGGGGTGAGACGGGACGCCCGCGCGGACAGCCGGCGCACCCGCGGGCCGGTCACCTCCCGCCGGTGACGACCGGGGTCTCGGGCACGGGCGCGCCCGCGCGGGTCGCGACGAGGGCGCCGGTGACGAGGACGGCGCCGCCGACGAGCTCCGCGAGGCCCGGGCGCTGCCCGAGCAGGCCCCAGGTCGCGAGCACCGCGACCGGGGGGACGAGCAGGATCCACGGGACGACCGACGAGGGCCGGTTGCGACCGAGCAGCGTCGTGAGGATCGCGTAGCCGACGAGCGTGGAGCAGCCCGCCGTGTAGAGCGTGGACAGCGCCGCGTGCCAGCCGAACTCGCGAGCCCCGCGCGCGATCGCGCCCGGCCCGTCGAGCAGCGCGCACAGGAGGAGCAGCGGCACCGGCACGACCGTCGCCGACCACACGGTCAGCGGGAGCCCTCCGGGCACCTTCGTCCCGCGCACGACGACGTTTCCCGTCGCCCAGGACAGCGCGGCGAGCAGGCAGAGCACGACCGCGGCGATGCCGACGTCGTGGTCCCGGCCGAGCGCGACGACGACGAGACCGACCGCGCCGAGCGCGACGCCGGCGACCTGGCGCGGGCTCGGGCGCTCCCGAAGGACGACCGCGGCGATCGCGATCGTGAGGACCACCTGCGCCTGGAGCACGATCGCGGCCACGCCTGGCGGCAGCCCGGCGTGCAACGACGCGTAGAGGAACGCGATCTGGCCGACGGACATCGTCGAACCGACCGCGACGACCGTGCGCCACGGCGCGTCCGGGCGCGGCACGAGCCACAGGGCGGGGAGCGAGACGACGACGAATCGGATCGCGGCGAACATGAGGGGTGGGACGCGCCCCATGCCCCAGTCGATGACCGGGAAGTTCACGCCCCACACGACCGCCATGACGACCGCGAGCAGCGAGTCCCGTCGGTTCACCGGCCCAGCTTGTCCGACCCGACGACCACGCACCAGCGGGCCGTGCCGGCTGGTCCGGTCCCGTTCGTCCCCCGCGCGTGCCGGGAACGGGACCTTCGACCCTAGGAGCGGCACCCGTGGAGCGGCGAACGTGTCGCCCATGGTGATCGGGCCCGCCGCTCGTCGAGACGGCGCCGCCGGCCGGGACGGTGCCGTCCCGTGGCGGGACCGGGGTGCAGGCGATGTGTGACTACTGCGACTGTCGCGACCTCGCGCCGATCCGCGCCCTCTCGGACGACCACGAGCGGATCGGCTCGCTCATGGAGCGGTTGCGCGGCCACCTCGCGTCCGGCGAGGACGCGGGCGCCGCGGCCGTGCTGAGCGAGCTCCAGAGCGCGCTCACGTCGCACCTCGCCCGTGAGGAAGCGGGGATACTCGCGGAGCTCGCACTGCGCACGGGCTTCACCGACTACCTCGACCAGCTGGCCGCCGAGCACGCGAGCGCCCGCGCCGGGCTGATCGCGCTGGATCCGGTCGGGCCCGGCTGGACGGCGCAGCTCCCCGCGATGCTCGACGAGCTCGTGGAGCACATCAACCTCGAGGAGTACGACCTGTTCCCGGCGAGCCGGATGATCATCGACGACGCCGGCTGGGCTCGCGTCGCGGCCGCGTACGGGGACGTGGGCGGAGCTGACGGCGACGGGTCCGGCTCCCGGGACGCGCTTCGCGCGCGCGCCGCGCAGGCCCCCGGGCGACGGGCGACGGGCTGAGCGACGTGGAGCGGGCGATCCGCGGCTACCACGAGGACGAGGCGGGCGACTGGGTCGCGGAGCTGTCGTGCGGCCACGGCCAGCACGTCCGTCACCGCCCGCCGTTCCAGCTCCGGCCGTGGGCGACCACACCGGAGGGGCGCGCGTCGCGGGTCGGAGCGCCGCTCGACTGCCCGTGGTGCGACCGCGCGGAGCCGCCCGACGGGCTGAGCCCCACGCGCTCGAGCCCCGTGTGGGACGAGGAGACGATGCCGCAAGCGCTCCGCCGCGCCCACCGGCTCGGCGAGCGCACGTGGGGGCGGGTCGTCGTCTCGGAGGGGCGGCTCGCGTTCACCATGGCGAGCGATCCACCGCTCGAGGTCGAGCTCGGGGCCGGGATGTCGCAGGCGATCCCCCCGAGCGTCGAACACGAGGTGCGTCCGCTCGGCCACGCGCGCTTCAGGGTCGAGTTCCTCGCGCTCCCGGGAGCGGCGAGCGCGTCCGGGAACGACGACGACGCGGCGGCCCAGGTCGCGGTCGAGGCCGCCGAGTCGCCCGTGACGCCGTCGGACGACGACGGCGGCGGCGATTCGGCCTGCTGGGCGCACCTCTGCTGCCCGGAGTGCGGTGCCGTCCTCGACGGCGGGCCTCACCGGGCGGGCTGCCCCTCGGCAACTGCCTGACCCGCGGCGCGACCGCGCAGCGCCTCGGCCGCCGCGCGGGGGTCGCGGGCAGCGCAGATCGCCGAGACCACGGCGATTCCGGAGGCTCCGGCCGCGAGGACCTGGGCGCGCCGCGCCGCGGTGATGCCCCCGATCGCGACACACGGGACCGTGGAGACCGCGCAGACCGCACGCAAGCCGTCGAGGCCCAGCGGCGGCCCGGCGTCGGCCTTCGTGGCCGTGGCGAACACCGGCCCGACGCCGAGGTAGTCGACGGTGCCCGGGGCGAGCGCTGCGGCGGCCTCGGCCTCGGCGAGGTTCGTCACCGACCACCCGACGACGAGCCCCCGTCCCGCGATCTCGCGCGCCGCCACGACGGGCAGGTCCGACTGGCCGAGGTGAACGCCGTCGGCGCCCACGGCCATCGCGACGTCGAGCCGGTCGTCGACGAGGAGCGCGACGCCCGTCCCGGCGAGCACCTCGAGGAGCTCGAGCGCCGCTCGGCACATCGCCCGCGTCGTCGCGCGCTGGTCGCGCAGCTGCACGGCGGTCACGCCACCGGCCACCGCGTCACGCACCGTCGCGGCGACCCCTCGGTCACCGCAGGCCTCGGCGTCCGTGACGAGGTAGAGGGTCGGGTCGAAGGCGGTCCGGTTCACGCCCGCGCCGGCGACACGCCGTCGGCGAGCGCGCCGAGCTCGTCGAGCATCGCGACCGCGAACGTGCCCGGTCCCGGTCCTCCCCTCGCGGCGCGCTCCCCCGCCACCGCGAACACCGCGGACGCGGCCGCGGCGGCGAAGAGCGGGTCGTCGTCGACCGCTGCGAACGCCGCGACGAGCGCGCCGAGCGCGCAGCCCACACCGGTCACCCGCGTCATCAGCGGGTCCCCTCCGGGGACCGCGACCACGTCCGTGCCGTCGGTCACGTAGTCGACGACGCCGCTCACCGCGACGACGCAGCCGTGCGTGCGAGCGAGCTCCCGCGCGTGGTCGAGCGCCTCGTCCGAGCCGCTGAGCGAGTCGACACCCCGCCCCCCCGGGCCGGCGCCCGTGAGGCCCATGACCTCCGACGCGTTCGCACGCACGACGGTCGGGCGGAGCTCGAGGAGGTCCGCCGCGAGCGCGGTGCGGTGCGCGAGCGCGCCGACCGCGACCGGATCGAGCACCCACGGCCTGCCGCCCCCGTGCGCCGCAGCCGACGCCGAGCGCATCGCGACCTCCCGCTCGCCCGAGAGGGTCCCGAGGTTCACGAGGACCGCTCCGGCGACCGCGGCGAACGCACCGGACTCCTCGGCGTTCTCGACCATCGCGGGCGACGCGTCGACGGCGAGCAGAACGTTCGCGGTGAACCCCGCGACCACGATGTTCGTCAGGCAGTGGACGAGCGGCCGGCGCGTGCCCACCTCGGCGAGCGCGCTGGCCACACGGCGGTCGGCCCACGACAGTTCGGAGTGCATCGGCGACGTCCCTCCGCTCGTACGAACGAGATCAGGTTCGACAGGTCTCTCTCAGCCCGACGTGGGGCACCCTGCGTCGGTCGAGCACGTTAGCAACTCGCCGCGGGACCGGGCGCCGCGGGACCGGGCGCCCGGCACCACCTCGATCGCTTCTTGCTACGTGAGGTTGCTCATGTATTGTTGACTTGTCCAGTCATGATTGCTGTCTCGACGCCGACGCAGGGAAGGGAAGGCATGCACCATCGAATCGTCATCATCGGGGGCGGCACGGCGGGCATCAGCGTCGCGGCCCGTCTGCGCCGGGCGGGCGAGGAGGACGTCGCGGTCGTCGAGCCGGCGGACTCTCACTACTACCAGCCGCTGTGGACGCTCGTCGGTGGGGGTGTCGTCCCGCTCGAGCGCAGCAGGCGGAGCGAGGCGAGCGTGATGCCCGCGGGCGTCCGCTGGATCCAGGACTCGGTCGCCGAGATGGACCCCGATGCGCGCTCGGTCACGACCGCGGGCGGCACGAGGATCGGATACGACCTGCTCGTCGTCTGCCCGGGAGTCGAGCTCGCGTGGGACCGCGTCCCGGGGCTCGCCGACGCGATGGCGACGCCGTACGCGACGTCGAACTACGTGGCCGAGCTCGCCCCGAAGACGTTCGAGCTCGTGCGGCGCCTGCGCGGCGGCGCAGCGCTCTTCACCGCCCCGTCCTCGCCGATCAAGTGCCCCGGCGCCCCCCAGAAGGCCGCGTACCTCGCGTCCGACCACTGGCTTCGCAACGGCTCGCTCGCGGACGTCGAGGTGACCTATGCGACCGGCGCCGGCGGGATCTTCGGCGTACCGGAGTTCGCGCACGTGCTCGAGTCCGTCGTCGAGCGCTACGGCATCGCGGCGCGCTTCGGCCACGAGCTCGTCGAGGTCGACCCGACCGCTCGCGAGGCGACGTTCGAGACGACCACGCCCGACGGCAAGGTCCGCTCGACGCTCGGCTACGACCTGCTGCACGCAGCGCCGCCACAGCGACCGCCCGCGTTCGTGCGCGAGAGCCCGCTCGCGGGACCGGGCGAGCTCGGCTGGGTCCCGGTCGACCGCCACCGGCTGCGCCACGCGACCTACGCGGAGGTCTTCGCGCTCGGCGACGTCTGCGACGCACCCACGTCGAAGACCGGTGCGGCGATCCGTCGCCAGGCGCCGGTCGTCGTCGCCAACCTGCGCGCCGTGCTCGCCGGCAAGGAGCCCGCCGCCCGCTACGACGGGTACGCGGCATGCCCGTTCACGACCGCGCGGGGCAAGATGCTGCTCGCCGAGTTCGACTACAGCCTCGCGCCGCGCCCGTCGATCCCGCTCCTCGACCTCGCACGCGAGCGCCGCGACATGTGGCTCCTGAAGCGCTACGGGCTGCCCGCCTTCTACTGGCAGCTCATGCTCCGCGGCATCGGATGAGCTCATGCTTCGCGGCATCGGACGAGCTCATGCTTCGCGGCATCGGACGAGCTCATGCTTCGCGGCATCGGACGAGCTCATGCTTCGCGGCATCGGACGAGCGCGGCCACCGTGCGCCACGCACCGAGCGTGGGGCGGGGCGGGGGCGTCGGGCGGGAGACGGCCGTGAACTTGTCTCATGTGGTCTACGTGTAGTTGCCGAATTGACAAACTATTCGGCCGTGCCCGATAGTTGACCCGTCGGCCGAGGGCATCAGAGGGGGCGCGATGGCGCGGCTTGAGACCGGCACACGGCTGCGTCGGAGCGCTCGTCTCCGTGCCACCGGGCCGCGTGCGCACGGGCCCGCGACGGCGGACCGGCGGCGCGCCCCCCCGG
>Ga0307374_10011227_pt1 | contig 12789 bp, 13 predicted proteins | sample OX3MG_FD_202532 | JGI IMG/M metagenome (GOLD analysis project Ga0307374, IMG submission 202532) | Soil microbial communities from Risofladan, Vaasa, Finland - OX-3 | ecosystem: Environmental > Terrestrial > Soil > Coastal area > Acid sulfate soil | place: Finland: Risofladan, Vaasa | collected...
AATAATGGTCGTGGGAAAAATATGAGTAGCGTTGAATATGCGCACCCCGAAGTGCTCGTAGACACCGAATGGGTCTTGCAGCACCACAAGGATGCAAACGTAAGGATTGCAGAGGTTGATTACGACCACGCGGCAAACTACAATTCCGGACACGTCCCCGGGGCGGTCCTATTCGATTGGAAGAAGGACATCAATGACCCCCTCAGGAGGGACATCCTGAGCAAGGACCAGCTCGAGGCCCTCTTCAGCAACGCGGGCATCGGCAGCGACACCTGGGTGATCCTTTATGGGGACTTCAACAACTGGTTCGCCACCTTCGCATTCTGGGTCTTCAAGTTCCACGGCGTCGAGAAAGTCAAGCTGATGAACGGCGGCAGGAAGAAGTGGCTCCTCGAGGACCAGCCGGTCACGAAGGACGTCCCGACCCCTCAAAAGTCGAGCTACAAGGTGGGGTCGCCCGACCCGTCCCTGAGGGTCTACAAGGAGTACTTGCTCCAGTCGCTGCGACTCGGCGACAAGGTCCTCGTCGACGTGAGGGGCCCGAAGGAGTTCAGCGGAGAAATCCTAGCTCCCCCGGAGTACCCCACGGAGCACGCCCAGCGCGGCGGACACATCCCCGGCGCCAAGAACGTCCCGTGGGCGCAGACCCTCAACGACGCTGACGGGACCTTCAAGCCCAGGAAGGACATCGAGGCGCTATACTTCCCAAAGGGCGTGACCTCCGAGAAGGAGGTCATCACATACTGCAGGATAGGGGAGAGGTCGTCCCACACGTGGTTCGTGCTGAAGTATCTTCTCGGATACCCCAACGTCAAGAACTACGACGGATCCTGGACGGAGTGGGGCAACTCGGTGGGCACCCCAGTCGAGAAGTAGGACTCCAGAGGGGGGCGTTCCCCTTTCGGAGCGCTCCTTCCCCTATCCACGGCCTCTCATGGCCGCGTCTTCTTCAACAGGTAGTGCACCAGCGTCCCCTCCTTCCTCGTCTCCACGACCTGGTTCCCAGTCTGGTCGCTCCAACGGATCATCTCGATCTCGGAAGCAGGGTCGTCAGAGACCAGATGCACCACCGTGCCTGTGGGGGAGGTCGACAGGAGCTCGTCGAGCCTGACGAGAACGGCTGAGCACTCCGTCCCTATCTCGTACATCTCGTTGTCCGGAAACTCCGCGAAGCACCGTATCCTCAGCTCGGCTATCCTCGCTTGGAGGTCAGGTCTTGCCAGCGCGGGAGATTTCACCATCGCCACCTCCTGCTGCTTGTTGAGGGGCTCCACCTTCGCGAACCACCCCTCTCCGTAGGGGTCGCGGTTTAGCAGTCCAGGGTTCCCGGTTAGGGCTTCGTTCATCTCGATGATCTTACCCGTGATCGGGCTCCTGACGGTGTCGAAGTGGCGAGGACTCTCGATGGCACCCAGCGCCTTTCCCCTCTCTATGGTGGTCCCGATCGGCTTGAACGAGATCGAACTGATGGGGCCCCCAAGCCACGCGAGTATCGAGTTGATCCCTATGGTCGCCGTGCCGTCCTCCTGAAAGCGTACCCAGGTATTGGAGGCCGTGTCGTAGAGGACGTCGTCAGCGAATCTGCAGTTGCCTACGATCACGACGCGAGGAGGGCCTCTGCGGGTTATTTTAGGCGCTAGGTGCCAAGCTCTTGGCCATGTACGGCCCGCACCTCTCGTAACCGAACTTCCGGTAGTAGTTCCTCGTCCCTACGGCGCTCATCACTAGAAGCGTGCGCGAGTCGAAGCCTTCCCTCGCTTCCTTCTCCATCGCTTCAAGGAGCGAGCGTCCCAGTCCCCTATGCTGGAAGGCCTGCTCGTCCTTGGACCCGACGGAGACGACCCTCCCGTAGACCTTGAGCTCCCTGACGATGCACGCCATGCCGCCCATCTCACCCCGGTGCGCTTTCTCCGAAGGCGAGCGCATCCTCACGAAGCCTGCCAGCTTTCCCGTTCTTTCGTATTCGTAGGTGGCGAAGACCTCCGTCCCTCCTGAGGCGGCGTAGCTCTCCCGCCGCAGGACGAGGTCGCCCTCCTCTCCTTCCCTGATGTCGGACGGCGAGTCCATAGCGACCTCACGGCACCTTATGCAGCCGCACGAGCGGCCGTTGGCCTTCACCCTAGCGAGGACGAGCTCCCTAAGATTCCCCGCCTTGTTCCCGGCCGCGATGTCCGCCTCGGGTATCTCTCTCTGTATCCTCATTATTCTGTGCCACGGCGGGACGTGGACCTTCATCTCCGCGATGAGCCGGACGACGGTCTCGAGGTCGTAGGGCTCGTAGAGCCCTGCCTCGCACATCTTTGCGAGCGCGGTCCCTCTGACCACTGTAGTCGGGTAGAGCTTCATCATGTCGGGGCGCAGAGACTCGTCCTCAAAGAGGCGGAGGAGGTCGGAGAGGTCGTCCTCCGGGTTGGAGCCTGGAAGTCCCGGCATCATGTGTGCGGCGACCTTCAGCCCGGCGTCGCGCGCCACCTGGAACGCGTCGAGCGTATCTTGCACGGTGTGCCCCCTGTTGCTCCGCGCGAGTATGGAGTCTCTCAAGGCCTGGACGCCTATCTCCACCTTGGTGACCCCGTACGAGAGCAGCACGTCCACGTGCTCGGGGCGGCACCAGTCGGGCTTCGTCTCTATCGTGAGGCCTACAGACCGGTAATCCGCGGACTCGTTGACGGAGTGCGCATGCTCTAGCGAGGGCGACGGAGACTGCGCGCAGTTCAGGCCGTCGAAGGCTCCTTTGATGAACCACTCCTGGTAGTCGCGGGGCATGGCGAGGAACGTCCCGCCCTCCACCATTAGCTCGACCTTCGAGGCCTCGTGGCCCCGGTCGAGGTACTTCTTCAGCATCTTCTGCGCCTGGAGGTATGGGTCGAACCCCACGCCCCTGGCTCCCCGCATGCTAGGGCCGTCGGGGACATAGCTCTGGGGGGTCCCCATCGACGGCCCGCCCGGGCAGTAGACGCAGGTCCCGTGGGGGCAATTCGCAGGGGATGTGAAAACCGTCACGATGACAATGCCAGAAGCGCTCCTGCGGGGGTGGACCCGGAAGATCTCCTTCCTTCCGACCCGCTGCTCGGGCGAGAGGGCTAGGTAGACCTGAGAGTTCGAGAGGAACCGGTCTAGATGATAGCGCTTCGCGGCTTCCTTCTTTGCTTGTTCCAGGTGGTGCCGGGACGTGATATCTCCCGAGAGAATCGAGCGGACGATGCAGGCGATGGCTGCCGACTCGTCGCCCGAGGAGTGTGGAGTGCCTAGAGTCTCCAATTCTGGCCAGGCTTTCTCTTTAGGTTAAATCTCTTGATGAAAGTCCTAGTGTTCCGGACCTTGGGGATCTTGCCCTTGTGGGGCTTCCCTTCGATCTTCGGGGTCTGCGACCGGACCTTTCCGGCTTTAGTAAGCGAACCGTGGGTTGGCGTAACGTTACACTCCTTTGCTAATGATGGCCTCAGGGGGCTATATAATTCTGATTGTGGTTGATGCGGCTACCGTGTAGGACAAGTCCCCGTAATTTTATTCTGAGAAAGCCTCGAGCTTCTTGACTTCGGTTGGCTGCAATCGAGCTAGAAGGACATGGACGAGCTGGCCTGGAGACATCTATCCGAGGGTGCCGTTGCCTTTCCTTGTCCTCATGAGGGCCGAAAGGGCCAGAAACGCGATTGCGGTGGTGATGACCATCGGTGTCGGGAACTCTGGGACACCGGTGCCTGTGGGCTGCACGACGAGCGGTTCGCAAGCGCTCGTGACAGGGTTGTTGTTAGAGTCACCACTGTACGTCGCGTACCAGTAGTAGGTGCCCGTAATGCTGAAGACCTGTGATGATGACGGATAGACACCGTCGCCTGACATCGTCACAGCCGACCTCACCTGCGTGGCTCCGTCTGCGGGACAAGAGTCGCTCGTTGAGAAGAAGAAGGTGACCGTCCCGGTGGGGTTGAACCCACCATTCAGGTGGGCGGTGTCGGAGACAGAGCCTCCCGCCGTTATCGTGGTTGACGAGAGCGTTGTAGTAAGCGCGGGCGTTGCCGAGGAGACGATGACCTGCTCGTTCGTCGCTCCGTTGTCCGAGACTGCGTTGTTGTTGCTGTCGCCCGAGTAGGTGGCGTCCCATTGGTAGGTACCAGTCGTGATCGGGATGTCGATTACGTCTTCCTGGCGTTTGCAGGCAGCAGCATGGTGACATCAAAAGAAATGACCTTGACATTCACGAATTGACGGGGCTATCTTCGGAGCCCAGCGATAACCTTTAACCGCCCCCCGCGAGTGCAAAGAGCGGAATTTTTCATGCCTGAGCCCATTCTCTACGAGACTGATGTGGGGTTCATAGTGGTCCAGGGTGAGGATGTATTGGTCTCCGAGAGGGCGGACAAGGATGACGAGAGAGGGGAGAAGCTTCGAAAGGTCGCGGAAGGCGTCAAGCGCAAGGGCATCGCAAGGCTGAAGGTCTCGAGCATACCGGCGAAGGAGAAGATGGAGGAGTTCGGGATCGAGACCTCGATAATTACGGACGAAGAGCGCGACGAGCTGGATTCTCGGAAGCTCGCAATAATCGCGAAGGCTGGGCTCGCCGGGGAAGCAAGTAGCGCGCTCGGCGACGCGAGGGCCCGCGCCATCGCTGCCGCGGAGCATGAGGTCAGCGAGGCCTCCTCAAAGGAGGACCTCCACCTCGTGAACGCGATCCAGGCCCTCGACGAGCTAGACCGTTTCCTCAACATCACGACCGAGAGGACGATGGAGTGGTACAGCCTGCATTTTCCCGAGCTGCAGGACATCCTCAAGGACAACCTCGCCCTCGCAAAGCTGATCATCGAGATAGGCAGGCGGGGGACCTTCGACGAGGAGACCCTGGAGAAGCAGGGCTACGGCGGCAAGAAGGCCGAGGCGATCATGCTCGCCTCTGAAAAGTCGAAGGGCGGGACCATCTCAGAGAAAGACGTGCGCCGCATCGTCGGCCTGGCAGAGCTGGCGGTGAAGACAGCCGCCGAGCGGGAGAAGCTGGCCGAGTCGGTGGATTCCACCATGAACAAGATCGCGCCCAACATCACCCAGGTCGCCGGCGCGACGATAGGGGCGAGGCTCATCGCTAGGGCCGGAGGGCTCGAAAGGATGGCCAGGCTGCCCGCTAGTACCATCCAAGTGCTTGGCGCCGAGAAGGCGCTGTTCAGGGCCATCAGGACGGGTTCTAGGCCGCCGAAGCACGGCATACTCTTCCAACACGAGGCCGTACACATGGCGCCAAAGTGGCAGAGGGGGAAGATCGCGAGGACCCTCGCGAACAAGATCGCCATCGCCGCGCGTATCGATTACTATCGCGGGACCAAGGCAGAGGAGCTGACGGGCCTTTTTGAGAAGAGGCTCAAGGAAATCAAGATAAAGTATAAGGAGCCACCACCGCCGCGTCCGGAACAACGAAGAGAGTTCCGGCGCAATGACCAGCAACGTCCTCGTTATGGGAGGAGGGAGGAGGGGAGGAGGCCGGGAGGCGGAAAGGAGAGGCGCTTTTACAAGAAACCTCGTCCCGGGCAATAGGGTCTACGACGAAGAACTCCTGAAGATAGACGGAAGCGAGTACAGGAGCTGGGACCCCTACCGGAGCAAGCTCGCGGGGGCCATCCTCAAGGGCGAGCTGGAGCCTGACATAATCAGGACAGGCGACAAGGTGCTCTATCTCGGAGCCTCTACTGGCACCACGGCCTCTCACGTCTCCGACATCGTCGGGAGCGAGGGGCTGGTGGTAGGCGTCGAGATGTCCGCGCGCGTGGGCAGGGAGTTCCTAGAGAAGGTGGCGAAGGCCAGGACGAACGTCATCCCTTTCATCTCGGACGCCAGGGAGACCGAGAGGTTCGGCGAGTTCGGGAAGATGGACGTCGTGTACTGCGACATCGCGCAGAGGGACCAGACTGAGATCGCGATAGCTAACGCAAAGAGTCACCTGAAGAAAGGGGGCAGGCTCATCCTAATCGTGAAGGCCAGGAGCATCGACCAGCTCAAGGAGCCCAAACTGGTCTTCAAGGAGGAGGCGCAGAAGCTGAGGGACGCTGGGTTCCTCGTGGAGAACGTCGTGGACCTCCGCCCCTTCGACAGGGACCACGCGCTGATCTCGTCGACGATGCCGTGATCAGTCAGTCGAGCGTGGGGAAGAAGGCGATCCTGTTCCAGGTCTTCCAGCTCTTTCGGGCGAACTCCGGTTGCGAGCTCCTGCTCTTCACCCACGACTCTAGGAAGGCTATCGTCTCCGGGTCAGAAGGGTAGCCAGACCCGAAGTCGCCGTGGAGCGCCCTGAGCTCCGCCACCTGATTATCCCTTTCCACTTTCGCAATTATCGATGCGGCGGAGACAATCACATAATTGACGTCGGCTTTATGCTCCGCGACAATCCGGGGTTTGCAAGAGAGCAAGGAAGCGAGTTCGCTGGTCCACCTCGCGGGATTCGTATCGGGAGCATCAACGAATACCTCGTCGACTCCAAGTCCGTCAATCACCTTTGCCATGTGGATTGCTTCCAGATAGTTGAGGCGACGATATTTCTTTCCCCTCCTTACATATGCGTCAATCTCGGGTGGAAAGGCCATTGATGACCTAGACGTGAGGCAGAGGCCGATTATCTCGACGTAAAGCGCCTCGCGCTGATCCGCTGAGAGTGCCTTGGAGTCTTTCACGCCGAGCTCAGTAAGCTCCTTCAACGATTCTTTTTCTATGGAAACTCCAGCTACAATGAGGGGGCCTACAACAGATCCTCACGGGGAGCGGACTTTCCGTCGCGCTCTCTCCCGGCCTCATCGACCCCTCCGACGAGCGTTATTTGACAATCACCCGCTTAGCTACCTTGATTCTCCGCCAATTAGAGTTTCCTTTTTCGACAAGGCCGAGCCGAGTCATTTCTGCAAGTCTCTTCGAAAGTGACTTTTCTGTCCTGTCAACCATCCGAGCAATTTCGGATTGAGAAGCATGCCTTCGTGGGGTCCCTATCCAAGACTTGTGGCAATCTCCACGGGCAGCTGCTCGGAGACGCCATCCCGGTTGTGGAGCGTCAGCTCGACCAGCGCGTTGTTGGGCTGCTCCGTTATCTCCGCCATCAAGGGGTCCTTCATGCTCTCGTGGAGCACGAGGAGCATCGGCTTGCCGGACGCCAGGCAGGCCTTGACTCCCTTCCTGAACTCCGGGCTCGTGAGCTCCATCGGGCCTACCTCGTCGATGACGATGAAGTCGGCCACCTCCGCGGCTCGAAGGAGCGACCCCGCCCCCAATGTAGAGAGGTTCGTGATGTTGACTCTGTACTTGCCCACCCTGGGACCGAGCCCGCTCACGGAAGCGAGCTCCGCCTCGTTCCCGCTCAGGAGGTCGATCAGCCTGAACCCGGTGCGCTCCCTCCCCTTCCTGACCTCTCTCGTCAAGCAGCCGCCGACGCCGTGGCCCTTTGACCTGACCGCGAAAACCACCTTTGAGACGAGCGTGGACTTGCCGATCCCTGGCGGGCCGGTGACCAGCCAGATCCTCGTTCTAGGGGACGACAAGTTCGGCTCAAGCCTCTCGGACTCCGCTTAAATGCTTCGCCGAGAGATACAAGCTCCTTGCTGCCGAAGCTCACGCTCACTCGCGAGGGCTCAACGGAGCTCTTCGTCCCCGCAGAGAGCTTGCTGGCGAAGGACCCCAAGACCTTCCCGGCGTTCTTCAACCCCGCGGCGAGGGTCAACCGCGACGTCTCGGTCGCCATGGCGAGGGCGACCAGGCCCCGCACCTTCCTCGACGCGCTCGCTGGGACGGGCGCGAGAGGCGTCAGGATCGCCAAAGAAACATCAAAGAGCGCGGAGGTGACGCTCGTCGAGTTCAACGAGGCCTCTCTGGAGATAGCAAGGAAGAACGCAAAGAGGAACGGGGTCGATTCGAGGTGCGAGATCGTCCACGAGGAGTCGAACGCATACCTCCACTCCCGGTTCGGGAGGCTGGAGAGGTTCGACGCCGTCGACATCGACCCGTTCGGGACCCCCGCGCCCTATGTCCAAGGGGCGCTGACGGCGGCTGACGACGCCGCGCTCGTCTCTGTCACTGCCACGGACACCGCGACGCTCTGCGGGGTGTACCCTGCCGTCGCCCTGAGGAGATATGGAGCCCACGTCGTCAAGGGCGACTTCCCCCACGAGGCGGCGATACGCGTCCTCCTCGGTTTCTGCGCCCGGATCGGGGGCGTCGTCGACACGGGCATCCAGCCCGTGGCTGCCCACAGCACGCTCCACTACCTGCGCGTCTACTTTCGTGTCGCGCGAGGGGCAGCGAAGTCGGACCGATGCCTCAAGGACGTGGGGTACGTCGCCTCGTGCGGCGAGTGCCGCGAGAACGTTGTGACGGCATACTACACCCCTTCTTGCCCAAAGTGTGGCGGGAAGGCGCGGTGCATAGGGCCCCAGTGGGTCGGCAGGATCGTCGACGAGGGTGTCGTCGGCGAGGCCGCGAAGGACTGCTCGAAGCTTGGGTGGAAGGGTGCTGCCCAGGCCCTCGCAGTGCTTGAGGGCGCTGACGAGTTCCCTCCCTTCGGCTTCTCAATGGAAGCGATCACCTCAAGGGAGAAGGTCTCGTCGGTGAGGTTCCAGCGGGTCGTCGACTTGCTGAGGGAGTCGGGGAGGGCGGCCATGCGGCAGCCCTTCGGGTCGTCAGGTCTGAAGACAGACGCGTCTTATCGCGAGGTCCTTGCGGCCGTCAGGGAGTCGGCTGCTTAGGCCCCGCTTCGCGTCGTCACAAGAAACCGAAGCACACCAAGTAGAGTTCCGCGCTCCCCTTCCGGCTCGCCTTGGGCTTTGTTATCTGGACCTTCTGGAACTGCTTCGAGAGCAGTGACCTCGTCTCGACGAACCTCTCGCCGTCGAAGACCTTGAACATCGCGTTGCCTCCCTTGCGGAGGAACCCACCCATTAGCGCCGCGGCGGCCAGCGTCAGTTCGATCTGCCGGTAGTGATCGAGGTCCCACGTGCCCATCACCTGCGGTGAGAGGTCCGAGAGGACGACGTCCGCCTTCCTGGAGAGCGCCTTCTCTAGCTTGACCGTGAGCCCCGGGGACTTGACGTCGGACTGGATGGTGAAGACATTAGGCACGTTAAGCTCGACCGGCTCGAGGTCGACCCCGACTACCAGCCCGGACTCGCCCGCGGCCTCGGACGCGACCTGCAGCCACCCCCCCGGGGCAGCCCCGAAGTCAAGGACCACGTCTCCCCTCTTGATGAGCTGATACTTCCGGACGTTCTCGAGCAGCTTGTATGCGGCCCTGCTCTTGTATCCCTCCTCCCTGGCGAGCCTCCTGTATTGGTCTCGCTTTGCGTCCTCGAGCCTCATCGCGAACTATACTGCCGGGGGTGCGACTTCTATGACCTTGGAGACCGCGAACTCCTTCATGACCCACGGCCCTATCAGCGGGCAGGTGAGCGGGTTGATGTCGGTCGTAACGGAGCACTTCGATTCCACCGGGCACACGATGCACGGCGCTGACTCCATTGACGAGATGTTCGCGGGGAGGCGCAGAGGCGTCAGCTTGTACGTCCATCTGCCGTCGTCGAGTACCTTCACCCGCCTGATCATCCCGCGCTTCTCCAGCCTTATCGCAAGCCTCGAGCCGTCTCTGCTCGTAAGCCCCAGCTCCTTCCAGATCTCGCTCTGGAGCACGCCGTCCTTCCCCCTCTCCACCACCAGCTTGTAGACCCTTGAGGTGAGGTCGACCAGCTCCTCCTCGGTCTTCTCTGTCCTCGGGAGGGGCTTGGCCTTCTTCTCGACCGGATTCACTGCCGGTTTCTCAGCGGGAGGGGCTTTGGGGACCGCCTTCTTGGCGGTCTTTTCGCCCTTGCCGTTGTCGCCCTTTGCCAACTATTCGGTCGACCCTATCTTCTGCCTTATAATGTAATTGTCCAGCAGCTCCCTGCACCTGTTCCTGACCGTTACCTCGGTCACCTCCGCGAACTCGGCGACCTCGCGCTGCGGGAGGTGGTCGCCCCTCATGACCGAGGACATGTAGACATATGCCGCGGCCAGCCCTGCGGGGGCCTTGCCGCTCGAGATCTTCGAGTCGTTGGTCCTGCGCGAGAGCAGCAGGGCAAGGTGCTCGACGCGGGGGTCGATCTTCGCCAGATTGACGAGCTTCGAGATGTGCTTCTCCACCGAAGCGGGGGGTACGTACTCCTTCTCGACGTCTTTGAGTATGAGTCTATAGTATTTCGCGACCGACCCCTTCTCGATCCCGGATGCCCTCGCGACCTCCTTTAGGGTCCTGCTCACCCCGCACTTCCTGCAGGCAAGGTAGACGGCCGCGGCGGTCATCCCCATGATGGATTTTGATTTTGCGACCTTGAGCTTCACGGAAGTCCTGTAGATGTGCGCGGCAGTCTCTGCCACGTTTCGCGGCAAGTTGAGGTTGTCGCAAACCTCCGTGATCTTCGCGAGCACGATCGAGAGGCCCCTCTCCTGGCTGTTGATCGTCCTGACACGGCTCTGCCATTTCCTCATCTTCTCCACCGTGGCCCGCATCGTGGGGTCGAGGTACTTGCCGTGCGAGTCGCGCATGTCTGTCCCGATGTCCGTGGAGAGGCCGAGGTCGTGGAGCGTGAGCGTCGTCGGGGAGCCGACCCTGACCCGCTTGCTCTTCTCCTCGAGGTCGATCGCCTTCCATTCGGGGCCCTCGTCCGCTCCCGCGGTCGCGACGTAGCCGCATGCCTGGCAGACCTGCTCTCCCTTCTCGGAGTCACCGATGAGCCTGTCGCCGCAGTTAGGGCAGTAAGTCCTGTAGAGTTCGCTGTCGGGCTTGGCGTCCCACACTTCTAGCCATCACCCGAGGAAGAGCTTCTTGCCTTCCTTCCCCGTGTCCGCGCGATCGGAAGCGGGCGCAGCCGAGGCGTATGGCTTCGAGACAGGACCTATGAGTTCGACGATCTTCGCCGCGTTCCTACCTTTTGAATCCAACAAGACCGAACCAGGTTCGACTCTTTTCGTTAGACGAACTATCAATCTCCCGCTCCTCGCTTTGTGTAGAATCTCGCCAACTTCCTGCATATGGCTTCATGAAAAGGAAAAAGGTTGCCTTTAAACTTTCTTTGGCTGCGAGCCCCTGATTCTTGACATTTCCCGGGCGATTGTCATGATAACCTGCTGTTTTTGCCCCTCTTTCTTTATCGAGACGTATCCAGACTGTCGGCGGGAGGCACGGGGGTGGAAGGCCTTTTGGGGCTGGGCGTCGAGCTTGAGCTTCTTGCATGCCTGCAACATCTCGTCGAGGGTCGGCGCGCGGACACAGGAGTTCAAGGGGATCCGGCGCCCCTCGGCGCGCTTCCTCTCGGAGTCGATGTAGTCGAGCCACACGACAAAGCGCTCGTACTCCTTCAACTTGATTCGCTCAACCCGTGCTCGACCGGTTCGCCCCGTGTGGCGCGAGTGATATAGTATTTCCTTGCGCTGTCCACTCTGCTGAAATGCCGTATAGTGGCGACTAAATACCAGTCGCAAGTTCCAGAATGTGAAAGCGATCAAGGGAGTCAAGTTCGCCTATCAGCCGACTCCTCAGACCCTTGACCTACTCTCCACGTTCAGAGACATGGTCAACGACGCCATCCGAATCTGCCTTGCTGATAACATTAGGGGACGATTGAAGCTCAGGGACAGGATCTACAGGGAGTTCCGAGGGAGGTACGGCCTCGTATCATGCTTTGCCTACTCGGTAGCCGAGGTCGCGTGGTCTATTGTCAAGAAGCACAAGCGCTGGCAGAGGAAGCCGTACGCGAGGAGGATGATGTTCAAGATGGATGCCGCAAACTTCTCGCTCAACTACTCCATCCTCTCCCTCCCCTTCAGGAAGGGAGAGCGTCTCCTCATCCCTTGCAGTATGGCGAATACCAGAGATCCTTCTTGATGGACAAGACGCTCAAACACGGCTCGGTCACGATTACAGATTCGTCGGTCGTCATCGCGTTCTCGAAGGAGGCCCCGATGACAGGGCCGTCGAGGAAGGTCGGCTACGACCTCAACGAGAAGTCCATCGTTGGGAGCGACGGGACGAGGCATGACCTCTCGGAGGTAGCGAGACTGCACACCTTCTATGGGATCAGGCGCTCCAAATTCTACGAGAGACATCCTCGTGACAGGCGTCTCGGGAAGAAGTTCGGAGCCTCTAGAAGAGAGAAAGAGGGCGTGAATCAAGCTCTCCACAAAGTCTCGACACTGATAGTGGAGAAGTCGAGTGCGAATAATGAGGCAATCGTGCTCGAGAGGCTCAAAGGAATCAGATACGCCCACCAAAGGGGGAACGGAGAAGGGAAGGCGACGCGGCGCAGGATTGCCCTCTGGCCTTTTCGCCAGCTGCAATCCTACATCGACTATAAGGCTAGGTGGGCTGGGGTCCAGGTAGAGTACGTCTCTCCCTCGTACACGTCTAAGAAGTGCAACGTTTGTGGGTGCATCAACAGGAAACTGAAAGTCACCGATAGAAGCTGGCGATGCCCGTGTGGTGCCATGCTCGACCGCGACCTCAACGCTGCGATAAACATAGAGCGTCGCGGGAAGATAAGATGTCTGGGTGAGGTTCACCCAGGAGCGCGGAGCACAGATGAAGCGATGAAGGGGAACCCTGAAGGCAGGAGACAGCAGGCAAGCCTCCAAGCAGAAGCCCCGAAGTCGAGTCTACGGCATCTCCCGTAGATTGGACAGGTGGGATGCTCGCAGAAGATAAGGCGAAGGAAAGCCACAGCCATTAGCATGTATGCCGCGCTAGACCTGCACGAGAAGTCGATACAGTGCGTCCTCAAGGACGACACTGGGAAGGTGATG
>Ga0307374_10011228_pt1 | contig 12789 bp, 10 predicted proteins | sample OX3MG_FD_202532 | JGI IMG/M metagenome (GOLD analysis project Ga0307374, IMG submission 202532) | Soil microbial communities from Risofladan, Vaasa, Finland - OX-3 | ecosystem: Environmental > Terrestrial > Soil > Coastal area > Acid sulfate soil | place: Finland: Risofladan, Vaasa | collected...
AACCGAAATATGAATACGCCGGGTTAGTGTATGCAGCACAAGGTATTTGGAAAGCTGAAGTTCGACCCGGACGACGACTCGTGGGCCGGCAAACGCCGATTTCCGGAGTTTCTTCCCTTTCGCGAAACGCCGCACAGGGGGAAAGCGCCAACAACGTTCGAGCTGTTTGTCGGCGCCAAAGATGAGGAACCGCCGTCGCCGGCGCAGGTCCTTGCCTTTCAGTTTTTCGTCGAACGTGAAAAAAACGTGTGCGGGACGATTATCGACGCCGTCTTTCGCTGGTACGTGCGGCGCCGCAAGCAGGACCGAGAGTGGTTCGAAGAGCAAGACTGCCCCGAGATCGATAAAGCCGACTGGCTGCGGGACCTGATGACGTTCCAGGCTCTGCGCGTTCGACGCGACGAGTTCGAGGGAACGGCACTCACAGGCTTCTCGTTCGCCTGCAAATGGGACGAAGAGCACGGGCTGGGTGTGCTGGTCCACCGGGGAACCGTGCTGGACGTGGGACAGGCGGACGTGGCGTTCCATGACGCCAGCGCCGTGGAATCAGTGTGGCTGAAGACCTGCACGGCGGCCGAGAAAAAAGCCGCGCAAGCCGTACTGAAGGCGCTGCGCGCCGCGCGCCCGGGTGAAGCGAGTTCGCCGTCCGAGGAGGAGCAGATCCAGCGAGTTTATGGCACTCGCCAGCACATGGAGCAGTATTTCAAGCTGAAGAAAGCAATCCAGAAGGGAGATCAAAAGCGGATCCGAGAGCTGGCTGCCAAGGGCGTTAGTATCAACGGCGTGCCAGACGACACCCCTGCTCCCTTATTTGTCGCGGTATATAGTGGCAACGTGGACCTGGTAAAGATGATGCTGGAGCTGGGCGCCGACCCGCAGGTGACATTCTATGGTGAAACCCCGCTGCGAAGTGCGCTTCACGCCATCAAGCTTTACGAGCATCGTCCCTCGGGGAGTCCCATCGACGACCGGTTGAAAGACAGACACGATGGGCTCACCGAGATAGTGCAGGTGTTGCGCGAAGCGGGGGGCTCGTGATGTGTGTGCCGCAATCTTCCATGTCATTCCGTCAATCCTGCGGCCTCAAATCCGGGCGGCCCGCCCTGAATCAAACCGAACCGACGCCGCGTGTCAGGGTAAATGGCATACATTCCGACAGCCGGCGTCGCTCAGCTACGGGGAGGGCTTTTAGAAGATAGCTTTCCGAGGAGCGTGGCTTATGTTTCCCTGGCAATGGAATCGTGGATGGCGACCGCTAGCAGCACCGGTTCCGATTCGCTCTTGAGACGACCTATGGCGCATGCCTCCAATGATGAATTACGGGCTTGGGATGGTGCCAGCCTTGTCGTCGCTCTTGTTCAGCAGCGCGTCTCCCCGCGATACACGGCCCACGGGCTGGCAGGACTGAATCAGGCTGAGCGCATTCTTCTGAACATCTTCGACCTGGACAACGAGGTGTTTAACGGCGGCTTCAGCCAGTGGCTCTTCCATGTCGCCGGCGACCTGCTCACGGTTACGCCAGCCTGCTTGCGAGAGATTGGTGCGGAGGACGTCGCCGCACTTGTCCAGCGCGTTCTGGCGGAGTTCGGCGAGCAGCGCCCTTTCACCGATTATTACCAGCGGGAGCAGCAATTCCTCGCGCTGCCGGAGTCTGCCGACCACATTTTCCGCGAGGCTGACCGAGCGTTCAACGGACTCGAGAAAGGCATGCTGCGCCGTCTCTACGAGTTTGCGCGAGCGCACCTGGCCGATTTCCGTTCCTGAGGCACCTGATGAGATCCCCTCACCATTTTTCAACGACATTGGCTCGATTCCCGCCACTTATCACGGCCTCGGCGACGCCGTTCACATCGGATTCACTGTCGGCAAGGACGATCGCGGCGGGCGTATAACGATCAAAGCTGCTGATGAAAAATGCCCACTCGTCACGCAGCGCGATCAGCCCGATCACGTCCCGAAGCCGGCGCTCGCGTCGAGTCCTCTTTTCGTGCGGCTGTTCCCAATATCGCTCCCGAAGCCGAAACATGGCGGGGGACATTTCCCCCAGCAGGCGCAGCGCTTCTTCGTCTTCGGCTGATGAAGGAACTGCGACAGAGAGGAACGCGTGCTTGGCGGAATGTTCGACCATAGTGCAGAACTGCGAGTTGTAGGTCGGTTCGTACCGGGCATATTCGCCCGTAGGATGGCGGAATCCGGGCCGCTCACCGAATCCTTCCGGGTCAAGCACTGCGGGCTCGCCGATGGAATGCACAAATGCCGAATTCCAGTCTCCACCTCCCTCGACCAACCGTTCGGTATAGATCGCAACGAACTGGCCCCGGCTCATTGCCCTGTCCCAGATCGACGAGGCAACGACTTCCGGGCGATAACTGACGAGGCCGTGGTTCATTGCTCCTCCTGCGACGGGTTCCAGGCCTCGATCTCCTCGTGCAACCCCTCCAGGCGCGCGATCGGCTTGTCCTTGTCAGGAGTGTCACCTCCGCCGACGTGATACACGCCGAAATCCTGAATCGGGACCTGGCCGGGCAGTGCCACCTGATCGAGCATAACACAAATGTGGTCGCAGATTCTGTACTGCATGGCCCGAACGACGTCGTTCAGATCTTTTCGATCCGCGCCGGCATCAAGGAGTCGTTGCAGCGCGAGGCCGAGAGGCTCGTCGCGCTTTCGGGCGCGGTCCATCCAGGCATAGTCTCCCAGACGGACCATGGCATCGGTCAACCACTTCAGAAAGGAGTACGTCGCCAGAATGGGGGCACCGGTCTCCAGTTCTTCTCGCGCGGCGTCTTTAGGCTCCGGGCAGCCCCACCTGCTGCATCTTCCTGGTCAAATCGGCCAACTTCTTGCGGTCGAGCGCCATTGCGATGCTCCCTGGAAACTTGAACGTTCGTGAGGCACAATTCTACGCGTGCGAAAGAAAGCAAAGCAAGCTTTTGAAATCGGTGACTGCTTCCGATTCGTTGACTCTGCCGACGACAGGCTGTAAAACTCCATGAGCATCCGCAAGTCGTCGGGCTTGCGGATCTCGTCTGCAAACCACTGTCGGTCCTGATTGCGGCGTCTCTGATATCGTCCACCCGGCAACGCGTCGTTGTGCGATTGGACGGTAGGAGCGAGATGTGCTGCCGCCGATGGCGTCAATCTGCCTCAAGCTGTCGCCGCAAATCGGCTTCCCAGCCCCGGATGCCGGCGACAAAAAGTTCAATAGCCGTCCTGTTGTCCCGACTTGAGGGGCGTACCGGACACGGTTGCACCGCGTACGGCGCCGCTTTGAGGAAACCCACTGCATCCGCGACGTCTAGCAAGTCGCCGTTGGACAGGGACGCCCATCCGGGCGAATCCTACAGCATCGCCGTGATCGCCGCGAGCACCTCGGCCAGCGCCGCCGGCCCGTCGTCGGCCGCCAGGTGGAGTACCGGACCTCGATCCGGGCGCCGCGTCTGTTCAACGAGTGCCGCACCCCAAAGACGAAAACGTACGGCATCCAATTCCTGCGGAACCCCGCCGGCACGCGCGAGCGAGCTCGTGTCAGGCGAGCCCAAGTCGGCCCGCGCGTCGAGCACGACCAACAGCCTGGGCGCCGTTATTTCGCCGCGGAGCGCCTGCCAGGCCCCGGCTACTGCAGCCCGGCCTGGAGCGTCGAGCCAGGTTGCCGCCCAAATCAACGACTGGTCGAACCAAAAATCGCTTACCGTCCAGGCCGCGTCAGCGGGCCACGCGTCGCGAGCCAAGAGCTGGGCACGCCGTGAGAGCCGTTCGATTTCCGCTTGTGCGTCATCGGCGGCCCAAGGAGCCAGGTCGGCCTCCGGGTCGGAGAGGAAACGGGCACCGGTCTCCCGCACCGCCTCTTCGGCGAGACGTGTCTTGCCGGTGCCCGGGAAGCCGGTGATGGCCACGTAAGGCGCCGATTCGTCGAGGTGCGCCAGCAGCCGGCCAACGCTCCAACCGGTCGTCGGATGTACCATTTCAGCGGCGACTTCGGCCGCCGGTTGAAGCACGAAACGGCGAAAAGCCATCCTGGGGTGGGGCACGGTCAAAGCGGGCGTGTCGAGTTCCAATTGCCCGTAAAGCAACAAATCGAGATCGACCGAGCGTGCGTCCCAGCGCACTTTGCGTTGACGCCCCAAATGCCGCTCGATCTGCCGCAAACGCTCGAGAACGTCCAACGGATCGAGCGACGTTTCCAGCGTCAGCGCGCCGTTGAGATAGGCCGTTTGACCCAGGGGGCCACCGACCGGCGCGGTTTCGTGCCAGCGGCTTTGGCGCAAGAGCACCGTGGCCGGCGTCGACGCCAACTCGGCCACCGCGCGTGAAAGCGTTGCTTGCCGATCACCCAGGTTGGCGCCCAAGCCGATGAGACAGCATGCCATAGGAGAAAAAGCTGGGGGGGACATCCAAGCCACGACTTTTGGTCGCCGACATCCGATCCCTACATCGCCGCCCCCCAAGCCTTTTCGCTCGACTTGTCCACCACTTGCCAGGAGGCGAAAAACTTCGCGCAGGGAACGAACACCTAACATCCCGTCGCTCGGCGTCTCTACGGCACCGCGCTCACGACGGGTTCGTCGCTTGAATCCGCATGAACTGAAATATGTGTTCGTCTCGAACGTTATCGATCCACCGCCGGCGTCATCGATCGACCAGACGGAACCGGCGGCGGAACGGCGAAGCTTTCTGCCTCACGGCACTTCGCGTATTGTGCGGAGCAAAACGAGATTGTCAAGAATGATTTATCCAGAGAAATTTCAGCCGCTAAAGCAGGTCCCCTTGGCGTGCCTCACTCGCCCACGTTGCCCACAACCCCAGCCGCCAGGCTGATCTTGCACGGCGAACCCCACCTCGCATACGATAGATACGACCATCGGCCACGCGCGACGTGAATTCCCGCCTGGAATTCAGCAGCAATCAAATCACGACTTTCCATTCGACAATGAGCCAATCGGTGACCTTGGAAGATTCATCTGGATCCGCCGGGCATGAATTCGCCGGCCCCGGATTCGCCGCGTCTGAATTCTCCGGGCCCCATTCGCGCGAGCTCGTGGCGCGCCTGGCCGACGAAGTGGCCCACCTGGACCACGCCGTGAGGGTCGATCTTTTGGAACGCTTGCTGGGCAAGAGCGTCTGCCGGCGCTTGGGCATCTTCCCCTTGCCGCCGGGCTTCGTACTCTCGGTCGTGATTCCGGTCTACAACGAATTTCGGACCATCGAAGAAGTCGTTCGCCGCGTGCGCGCCTCGGGCGTGCCTACCGAGATCATCATCGTCGACGACGGCAGCACCGACGGCACGCGCGAGCTGCTGCGAGGTTGGCCCTCGGCGCCGGATCTCAAGGTCTTCATGCACGAGACGAATCTGGGCAAGGGCTCGGCGCTGCGGACCGGCTTCGGCCACGCCACCGGCGAAGTTGTCATCGTGCAGGATGCCGATCTGGAATACGACCCGGCCGAATTCGAAAAGCTGATCCAGCCGATCGTCGATGATCTTGCCGACGTGGTGTTTGGCAGCCGCTTCACGGGCGACAACCAGCGCGTGCTCTACTTCTGGCACTCGGTCGGCAACAAGCTGCTCACGTTGCTCTCCAACGCGATGACCAACCTCAACCTCACCGACATGGAGACCTGCTACAAGGCTTTCCGCCGCGACGTCATTCAGGGGATCGCGCCCACGCTGCGCGAGCAGCGCTTCGGAATCGAACCAGAGCTGACGGCCAAGGTGGCCCGCATGCCGGGCGTAAGGATCCACGAACGCCCCATCAGTTATTGCGGCCGGACGTACGCCGAGGGAAAGAAGATCACGTGGCGCGACGGCTTCCGGGCGTTGTGGTGCATCGTGCGTTATTCATTGGGGAAGTAGCGACCAGGCCATTTGCGCCGCGTTGAGCGGAATTTGTGAGAATTCCGAGAGAAGGGAAGTGGACCACGGCCGCCGGCGGAAATAGTGTACAGGATAGTATACGTAGCCTTTCGCTCCGCGAAAGTACGCTCCTCTACAGAGCGAAAGACGACACAAGGCCCGGCATGAACGAGTTTTCCGACAGCCTCTGAATCAGCGCTCGACGAGGGCAACCCCTCGTTGTTCTACACAAGTTGCGAGTGATGCGTCGCCCCGTTCACGGGGCCTCCCGCGAAGCGGTCATAGACCCGGCATTCATGCGCATTCATGCCGGGGAAAACGGGAGCACATTATTGTGTATTCAGCCCCGTTCACGGGGCTTACCATTTTCTTGGCTTTAGCCATCCTGGAAGCCCCGTGAACGGGGCTGGAAGAAAGGCAAGTGGGTCGGTTTGCGAACCCGGCGTAAACGCCGGGCCGAATACCGCTACGCGGAAGCCCCGTGAACGGGGCAAACCGGCGTCGATTGGATCAAGCAGCAGACCGCCACCGTTTCCCGTACGAAAAGTCCAATGCTCATGCCGGGGATGGTGTGGCGGGCGATGGGCGCGTTACAATCGGTAACAGTACGATTCGACGTGGCACCTCACATGGGCGAGGGAGCGATCATGCGTCCAATGGCTCGAGCGTCCTCACGCTGTCGCGCGCGAGTTGTGACGCTCATTGTGCTGATCGTCGCGGGAACGGGGATCGCCCTGGCGGTCGACGTCGGTCCGCGGGGCAACGCGTACCCGCACTCGGCATGCGCGGCCGCCGCGGCCCAGATCTCGCGGCCTTCCACCAATCCTGAAGCCAAGTCCAGGTTTCGGCGGACACCTGCACGGCAGGCTGACGCCCTTGTGCGGTCCGCCAACGCCTGGCCTTTATCACACGCGCTGCCATCGGGACCCTGCCTTCGGCAGGGCGGCAACCACAAGAACGGGGCAAACCGGCATCCGGTCGCTACAAAAGACGTGTTGAACACCGAGGGCGTTCGCCCCCTGTTTGTCAACCCTCCACGCTTCCGCGGTTCAAACAGTCGATCAACTGCCGCAACTTGCCGAGGCTGCGGCGGTTGAAGCGGAAAATGAGCCGCGGCAAGTGAACGATCTTGGGCTCGTCCTGTTCCTCGGGCAGCGGCCCGCCGAGGTCGAAGTGGCTGTCGCTCGTGATGTCGCTGAATCGCCGGTGGATCGCGGCGAGCAGGTCGTCGCCCGGCGGCGTTTGCAGCCGCAGCACGAGCTTGTTTCGCACGTAGCGCATGCTGTGGTAAACGCGGAAGAAGCCGAGGATTTCGTCTACGGCTTCCTCGACCCGGTCGGTGAGCTTGTAGAGCGAGAGGTCCTCGGGTGAGATCAGCACTTGGACCAAGAGCCGCCGCACGACGAATTCGTGCCATTCCCGCCAAAACGACCCGCCCGGCTCGTCGAGAAACACGACCGGCACCATGTCGCGCTTGCCGGTCTGCAACAGCGTGAGCACTTCCAGGCCTTCGTCGAGCGTGCCGAAGCCGCCGGGAAGCAGGCAGACCGCGTCGCACTCCTTGACGAACATCAGCTTGCGGGTGAAGAAGTACTTCATGTGGACGAGCTTCGGGTCGCCGGCGATCACCGGGTTGGCCTCTTGCTCGAAGGGGAGCATGATGTTCAGCCCCATCGAGTTCTCGCGGCCGGCCCCCAGGTGCCCTGCCTCCATGATGCCGCTGGCCGCGCCAGTGACGACGAGCCAGTTCCGTTCGGCCATCGAGCGGCCGAAATCGACGGCCTGTTGAAAGGTGGCCTCGTGCGGGCGGGTGCGTGCCGAGCCGAAGACCGTGACCTTGCGGCGCGAACGATAGGGCGAAAAGACCTTGAAGGCATACCGCAACTCGCGCAACGTGCGGCTCAGGATCTTCAGATCGCCGCGACTGGTATTGTCGCGAGCCAGTTTGTCGGCCGACTCCTTGATCATGGCGATCAGGTCGCTGACCCGGTCGGGTTCATCGATTTCCGCGGTGAAGGGCGCCACGGTGGAGGGCGTCCCGACGGAAGCGGGGCGTTCGTCGGGGTTCGATTCCGACGAAGGGGGGGACTGGGGAATATCCGCGTCGGACACGCTAGCTACCTTGCAAGCACCGGCCACCGTGAAAGTCTCATTCTTGGCCGCGCGCAGTATAGCTGAAAATCGACCGTAGGGCACTAGGCCGACGGGCGACAGCAGAATTGATAGGCCCGCAAGACTTCGTACAGATCGGTTGAGATCGTGATTTCGTCGTGCTCGAAGTCGCGCAGCCAGGTACGCTCGCTACGGATGGCCTCGGCCAGCAAGGGAAAGACTTCGCTCAAGGGAAGCTGCACGGTTTGATCGTTCTTTTTCGGCGCGCTCTTCGTGGCACGCGCCGGTTCCGGACCGTAGTAGACTCGCAGGCGGCTTCGGGCCATGACGCAACTTCCTCCCGTCCGTGGAGAATCGAATGTCTTGCTACCAGTATCGACGGAAACTGTGGTGTGGGTTTGATCTAATTGTCCGAGGAGACGGCATTTGCCCGTGGACCCGAGCATCTGGGTCAAGCACGAAGTTCGGATGATGCACGCGCTGCCGGATTATTAGGTAAGCTGGGCCGGTCCCAACGGCTTGACATCGTCTCCGCCAGTGCCTAGATTGCCAAACGGTCAAGTTCATTGCGCGGAAACCGTTGCGTCGCCCGCGTACTCCTTGTGTTACATAGGTCACCGGCCCGCGAAGATACAGGCCACCGGCCGACGAGAATTCACCTCGCATGGCGAGCATGGTTGCCAACGATCTGGGACAGGTGTCCCATGCCCTGGGGTTAGCCCTTCCGCGCGTCGAAACCGTCGTGGACTTGCTCGACGCCGGAAACACCGTCCCGTTCATCACGCGATATCGCAAGGACCAGACGGGAGGGCTCGACGAAGAGCAAATCCGCGAGATCCAGTCGCGTGTGGTCAAGCTCCGTCTGCTGGCCGAGCGCAAGCAGACGATCCTGCGATCGATCGAATCGCAAGGCAAGCTCACGCCCGAATTGGCCGCGGCCATCGAGGCGGCCGATACCAACCGCCGCCTGGAGGATCTTTATCTTCCCTTCAAGCCGAAGAAGCAGACGCTGGCCACCGCGGCGAGGGAACGTGGCCTCGAGCCGTTGGCCTTGGAGATCCTAGCGGCCGACGCGTCCGCGATCGACCTGGACGCGCGTGCCGCCGATTACATCAGCACCGACCGCAAAGTCCACACGGCGGCCGACGCGCTCTTGGGCGCCGGGCACATCCTGGCCGAGGTGTTCAGCGAACGGGCCGATTTTCGCGGCAAGTTGAGGGCCATTCTGGAGCGTACCGGCAGGCTGGTGAGCACGGCCGTCGAGCCTGAGGTGAAGACGACCGAAGCCAAGACGAAGGGGCCCGCTGCCAGGGCAGTCGAGGCCGACCGTGTGTCAGCCCAGGTCGCTGGTGAGACCGGGCCGCCTGTTGAGAACGGATTGACTGTTGAGAACGGGCCGGCTGTTGAGACCGAGTTAACTGTTGAGAACGGTCCGCCTGTTGAGAACGGACCGGCTGTTTTGATCGGGACGGCAACCGTTTCACCCAAGGTTGCCGCGCCGGACGTCGACGAATCGGCTCCGGCGCCGGGGGATGCGCCGACGGCGCGGGCCGAAGACGTCGTCACGTCGCCCGCCGACGCACCTGGCCAAGACCTGCTTCCTTCCACCGACGTTCCCGATCCGCCGGCCGTCGCGGCCGAGGCGATTTCGCTCGTTACTGATTCGGCGGCCGTCGTGGACGTGACGATCGCGCCCTTGGCCAACGTCGTCGCACGGCGTGCTCGCCAAAAGAAGAAGAAGCCGGCCAAGCGGGAAAACCCTGAGCACAAGGCGTTTCGCGACTATTTCAACTACGGCGAGGCGCTTTCGAAGATCCCGCCGCACCGAATACTGGCCATCAATCGGGGAGAACGGGCCAAGGCCCTGCGAGTGCGCGTCGAGTCCGACCTGGAAGCCATGTTGCGCGTGGTCGATGAATGCCTGGTGCCCGACGGGCACCCGCACGCCGAATTCCTCCGCGGCTGTGGACGCGATGCGCTCAACCGCCTGGTGTTACCCAGCCTCGAGCGCGAGGTGCGCCGCGAATTGACCGACCGGGCCGAGCTGCACGCAGTCGAGGTTTTTGCCCGCAACCTGCGCAATCTGCTTCTGCAGCCCCCGATACAAGACCGCCGTGTGCTGGCGATCGATCCGGGTTTCAAGAGCGGCTGCAAGCTGGCGGCGCTTGACGAGTTCGGCAAGCTCCTCGACCACGGCGTGGCGCACATCATCGGCAAAGAAGAACGCCGCGCCGAGGGGTGCCGCAAGGTCGTCGAGATGGTACGCCGGCACCAGCTCAGCGTGGCGGCGATCGGTAACGGCACCGCCTGCCGTGAAACGGAAAAGTGGATCAGCGACCTGATCGCAGGCGAGCTGGCCGACGCGGGGGTGGCCTACGTGATCGTCAACGAGGCGGGGGCCAGCGTCTACTCGACCAGCCGGCTGGGACGTGAGGAATTTCCGGAATACGACGCCACGCTCCGTGGGGCAATTTCGATCGGCCGCCGGCTGCAAGATCCGCTGAGCGAGCTGGTCAAGATCGACGCGGCCAACATCGGCGTCGGCATGTACCAGCACGACGTCAAGGCGAAGCACCTTCGGGAATCGCTCGACGCGGTGGTGGCCTCGTGCGTCAACTATGTGGGTGTCGACCTGAACACGGCCAGCCCGGCCCTGTTGCGGTACGTTTCGGGTTTGAACCAGCTCACCGCCCAACGGCTGTTCGATTTCCGCACGGCGCATGGACCATTCAAGAACCGCGAGGAATTGAAAAACATTCAAGGTCTGGGCGAGGCGACGTTCGTTCAGGCGGCGGGCTTCCTCAAGATCGGCGGCGGCACTAATCCGCTCGACGCCACCTGGATTCACCCCGAAAGCTATGAAGCCGCCCAGCACGTGCTGGCGAAGCTGGCGGCAAAGCCAGAGGATCTCACCGACAAGGAGCACGTCGCCGAGCTCGCCGCGCGGGCGGCGCAGGTGCCGGTGGAGCAGTTGGCCCCCGAGCTGCAGGTGGGAACCTTGACGCTGGTCGACATCGTGGCCCAACTGACGCGGCCCGGACGCGATCCGCGCGAATCGCTGCCGTCGCCGATCTTCAAGCGCGGCATCCTCAAGCTCGACGACCTGACGCCCGGCATGGAGCTGGCCGGCACCGTGCTCAACGTCGTCGATTTCGGCGCGTTCATCGACGTTGGGCTCAAGGACAGCGGCCTGGTCCACATCAGCCAGTTGGCCAACCAGTTCGTGCAAGACCCGCACCAGGTGGTATCGGTCGGCGACGTGGTCCACGTCTGGGTGCTGGAGATCGACAAAGAGCGGCGCAGAGTATCGTTGACGATGATCCAACCGGGCACGCGCCGCGCGCACGAGCCGCGGCGAGGCGCGGCGTCCCCGGGCGATTCGAACACGCAAGGTGAGCCGCCGGCCCGCCAGCGTCCGCCGCGTCGTCCGCCGGCGCAGCGTCCGGCCGCTCAAGGTCCGGGGCCACAAGGTGGGGGGCCGGGTTCTGGCGGCCAGGCGGGCGGCGGGAGCAAGAGATCGAAGTTCCACCAGGCAGCACCGCCGCCGAAACCGAAACCCAAGCCCGTCGTGCCGTTGACCAAGGCCATGAAGGAAGGTAAGGCGCCCTTGCGGACGTTCGGCGATCTGAAGCAGTTCTTGTCGCTTAAGCAGGAAGAAACGCCGGGCGAAGAAGGGTCGTCGACGACGTAGACTTGCGCGTGGTTCGTTTTTCCGTCAGTTTGACAACTCCTCATCGCCATATCCCCTTTTACGAGACTGTGGTTGGTTGGGCATGGACTTCGACAAGCGCCTGGAAAAAGCGATCGAGCGCGGCCAGCAGATGGGCGACGCCCAGGCCAAAGCGGCACAGCAACAGGCCGTCAGTGAGGAAGAGTGCAAGCGGATCCATTCGCAGTACCGGCTGGACCTTTCCGAGCACATCGAGAGCGGGCTGCGGCGGTTGCCCGACCATTTCCCCGGCTTTCGCTACGAGACGGTCGTGGGCGACCGCGGCTGGGGGGCGGCGGTCAGCCGCGACGACGTGGGGCGTGGGCCCGATGGCGGCCGTCGGACCTTTTTCAGCCGGCTTGAAATGACGATCCGCCCCTATTCCACGTACCGCGTGCTCGAGCTGACGGCCAAAGGGACGATCCGCAACAAGGAAGTCTACAACCGCACGCACTTCCAGCGATTGGGAGAGGCCGACCCCAAGAGCTTCGCCGACATGATCGACTTGTGGATTCTGGAATACGCGGAATTGTACGCCGCCAAGGGTTGAGATTATACTGCACGCGTCCAAGATGAGACGTTTACGGTGGCTGGGGCAGAGCCTAAGCGATGCCCCGGTCGCTATCCAGCCGGGGCATCGCTTAGGCTCTGCCACCAGCCACCACCTACTCTTGACAAAGTTTCATTCGCGTCCGCGCGAAGTATATGACCATTTCCAGGTAATCATTGGAGAAAGGAGGCTCCGACGTGTCTTTGCCCAGGGGTGATTTCTCGCGGCGTTGTCAGAAGTCGCTGTCGAGGAAGGAATGGAACGCCGGAAGCCGCTACTGCGATTTGGGCTGCGTGTCGATTGGCCAGGTCGACTCCGACGGGTTGAGCGCCTTCGTGCAGGGGACGTCCTCTGATCCCTACGAGGTCGTGCTCGATTGGTCGCAGGCGCGTACGGATGAAATCGTTTTCGCCTCCTGTAGCTGCCCGCGCAACGAAGAGGGTCATCTCTGCAAACACATCGCCGCGGCTATCCTCTGGGCCGATGAACAAAAGCTCGGTGCGCGCGTGCCGGGTCGCAGGCCGCTGGATGTGATCACCGATGAAGTCTGGGTAGACGAGGACTTCG
>Ga0307374_10011229_pt1 | contig 12788 bp, 10 predicted proteins | sample OX3MG_FD_202532 | JGI IMG/M metagenome (GOLD analysis project Ga0307374, IMG submission 202532) | Soil microbial communities from Risofladan, Vaasa, Finland - OX-3 | ecosystem: Environmental > Terrestrial > Soil > Coastal area > Acid sulfate soil | place: Finland: Risofladan, Vaasa | collected...
CGGCCGGCGAGCACGACCACCTCGCGAGCGGGGAGGGCGCGAGGCGGGACGCGCTCGCTCGCGCGGCGGGGCCGTGATGAGCTCGTCGATGCGGCGCGTACATCGCCGCCGCGAGAATGACGTAGAGCGGCATCGCGCCCACGTCGGTCGCCGAGCCCGTTAGCAGGCCGCCGAAGTTCTCGGCGGCGACCCACGTGATCGCGCACGCGGCGGTGGCGACCACGAGGAGCCGGCCGCGCCACGGCCCGCGCGCGAGGGCGGCGCCGCCCGCGGCGAGCTCGACGGCGACGAGCGCGCACGTCGCCGCGGCCCCGTGGCCGGCGGCCACGCGCGCGAGCGAGCGGTCGAGACCGGCGAGCGCGGCTGGTTCGCCGAGGGATGCCATCTGGAAGCCCGCGGAGAGCTTGGAGCCGAGCGTGACGACGGGGATGGACTGCACGACCGCCGTGGCCCCCCACGCTGCTGCCCAGAGCGCATCGGTACCTCGCTCCCCGAGGAGGCCGTATCGGGTCGCGGCCAGGCCCTCGCCCGGGGTCGCGCCCGCGCCCCACGGGCGCGCGGCGGGCGCCGCGGGCGCGATGGGCGCGGTGGGCGCGCAACCCTCGTCGCCGGTGTCGCAGGTGACGCGCTTCGACGGGCAGAGCACGGCGGCCGCCGCCGCGCAGAGCAGCGCGGCGCCCGGGGTCCCTGTCGTAAGCGAGCCGAAGCCGGTCGCCACGCCGCCGAGGCCGTCGGCGAGCACCCAGATGCCGAGCGCCCACGGAATGGACGCGAGCAGCCCGATCCGCCTCGAGCGAGGCACGAGGATCGCCGCTCCGAGCGCGAGCTGCACGGCAGCGATCGCCACGCTCGAGGCGATCGGTTCGCGGCCGATCCGAGCGGCGACCGCGACGAGGAGCGACTGGAGCGCGCTCGGTTGGCCCATCGCGTTGTCGGTGATCGCCCGGGCCGGACCTGACGCGAGGTTGGCGGGCTGCAGCTGGAGCGTGCCGTCGACGAGCCAGAGCGTGCCGAGGGCGACCTGGAGGCGCGCGAGCCGGCGCACGGGGGGCGGTCGCCTACCGGACGACGAGCGTGCCGGTCATGAAGGGATGTATCGCGCACTCGAAGGCGTAGGTGCCGGGAGCCGACGGCGCGACGACTGTCACCGTTGCTCCCGGCGCGATGTCGCCCGACCCGAAGTGACCGTCGGGCGCCGAACCGGGTGTCGCGGTGAACGTGTGGGTCACGCTGTCGTGGTTGGTCACGACGACGCGCTCGTCGGGGGAGACGGTGACCTTGGCCGGGACGAACGCGAAATTGGAGATCGAGACTGCGACGGTTCCCGCCGCGTCGCCGCGGGGTCGCGCGCCGCCACCCGTGTGCTGCGGCGAGCGCCCCGCATCCGTCGGGCCCGGCGACGCCCCCGGCGCGTTCGCGGTCGCGAGGACGAGCGCGAGCGCTGCGAGGAACGTGATCGGAGCAATGGCGCGCCTCGCGTCCCGGTCGAGCGGCCGCGGCCGCACCGGGCGCTGCGCACCGGGCGCGCGCAGCGCTCCCGAGGAGCGCGCAGCGACGTGCGCCGGCGCCCGGTACGCAGCGTACGAGCCGATGACCCCGACGGCGGCGACCTCGATCGCGCCGGCGACGACGCCCGCTGTGGTCCGTACCTCGTTGAAGCCGAACAGTCCGGTCCACAAGCTGAGCACGTACCCACCGATCGTCGACGCGGCGAAGCCAGCGGCGGTCGCCGCGACGAGGCGGCCGGGAGCGGCGATCAGCGCGACCGCGAGGACGACGGCCGCGGCGAACTGGAGGAGGAACAGCACGCCGATCGTGGGGATGTCGCGGTATCCCGTGAGATAGAGATCGAGGTGGATGCCGCCCGCGGCGAGGAGCAGGCCCGCGCCGGCGACGCACGCGACCGCGTCGAGCGGCCGGTGCCAGAAGCGGGGGCGGGTCGCCGGGGTCGGGGACGGGGACGTCGTGTCGTGTGCCATCACCGGGAGTACGGAGCGGGGGACCAGGCGGATCGATCGCGGCCTTCGCGATACGGCGGCGACGCGTCGCGCCACCCGGGGCACGACGGCGCGGGACGGATCGAGCTGCTGGGGCGGCTACAGTGGCCGTGTCCCGCCGATCTGGCCGGACGATCGTCGGCACGGATGCCGGCGGGGCCTCAGGATCGATCTCGTCCAGTTGGCCTACCTCTCAGCCGACTGGAGTAGTCAATGACCGTCACCTTCGCCGATCTCGGCGTGCCCGCCGATATTGCCGCCTCACTCTCACGCCGGGGAATCGACACGGCGTTCCCCGTCCAGGCGGCGACCCTGCCTGACGGACTCGCAGGTCGCGACGTGTGCGGGCGCGCGCCGACAGGCTCGGGCAAGACCCTCGCCTTCGGCATCCCGCTCGTCGTGTCGGTCACGAAGGCCGATCCGAAGCGGCCCCGCGGCCTCGTGCTGGTCCCGACCCGTGAGCTCGCGGCCCAGGTCGCGAAGGAGCTCGTCGCGCTCGCGGGCGCGCGCCGCCTCACGGTCGCCTGCTTCTACGGCGGCACCGGATACGGCAGCCAGATCCAGGCACTGCGCCGCGGCGTCGACATAGCGGTCTGCTGCCCGGGCCGGCTCGAGGACCTCGTGGCCCGAGGCGACCTGCGGCTCGACGCCGTGGACCTCGTCGTCGTCGACGAGGCGGACCGGATGGCCGACATGGGCTTCCTCCCCGCGGTCCGCCGGATCCTCGACCAGACGAGCCCGGACCGCCAGACGCTGCTTTTCTCCGCGACCCTCGACGGCGACGTCGACGTGCTCATCCGCCGCTACCAGCACGACCCGGCGCGCCACGAGGTCGTCGTCGCGGAGGACGACTCGAGCGTCGTCCACCACCTCTTCTGGCGCTCGGATCGCGAGGAGCGTGTCGCGGTCACGGCCGACGTGGTCTCGCGCCACGGCAGTGCTGTCGTCTTCTGCCGGACGCGGCGAGGCGCGGACCGGCTCACGAAGCAGCTCGTCGCCGCGGGTATCGGCGCCGTGCCGATCCACGGCAGCCGCAGCCAGAGCCAGCGCGAGGCCGCTCTCGCCGCCTTCATTGCCGGCCGCGCGCAGGCGCTCGTCGCGACCGACGTCGCGGCTCGGGGAATCCACGTCGACGACGTCGCGTGCGTCGTGCACTTCGACCCACCGGCCGACGAGAAGGACTATGTCCACCGTTCGGGCCGCACCGGCCGGGCGGGAGCCGACGGCGTCGTCGTCAGCCTCGTCAGCGAGGACCAGGTCAAGGCCGTGAGGTCCATCCAGCGCGCGCTCGGCCTCCCCGAGCATCTCGGCCGCCCCGGAGACGCCCCGCCGGCCGCGGGCGCGCGGCCCGCGCGGCTAGTCGTGCCGACCGCGGGCCATGGCGACGGTGGTGACCGCGCCGAACGCGCGGCGGGAGGAGCGGGGGGGTCCCGGGGCTCGAGCGGTCCTCGTGCGCATGGTCGCACCGATCCCCGGCGCACGATGGCGCGCGGCGAGCGCGGCGAGCGCGGCGAGCGCGGCGAGCGCGGCGAGCGCGGCGAGCGCGGCGCTCGGCGTGGCGGCGAGGGCTCCCAGGCGCGGCCCGGGGTCGCGGGCGCGGGCGCGGCGACGCGTCACGAGGCGGGGCGCGTCGAGACCGGCCAGCCGCGGCGCTCCGGGGCGGCGCGGCCTGGCGCGGGGCGGCCGGCCACGGCGCGATCCGGCGGCAGGTCCGAGCAGGCCCGTCGTGTGGAGCAGCCACGACGTCCGGAGTCGTCGCGTCGCGCGGGCCCCGAGCGCCGAGCGGACAGGACGGAGCAGGGCGGTGCCGGTCGCGAAGGCTCGGGGGCGGGTGGCGGCTCTGTGAAGTGGTTCGACGCGACGCGCGGGTTCGGCTTCATCGCGCCCGACGCGGGTGGGCGCGACGTCTACGTCCACACCTCAGGCATCCGACCAGGGAGCGCGGCGCCCTCGGAGGGCCAGCGCGTCGCGTACGCCGTCGAGCAGGGTGCCCGCGGTCCCCAGGCGTCGGACGTCCGCCCGGCCTGAGGTTCGCGCCGACCGACGGCGCCGCGCTCGACGCCCGCGACCTTCGCGACGTGCGCCTCGTGGCCGCGGTCGAGCTGCCCGCCGACCCGCGCCCGCCGACCCGCGCCCGCCGACCCGCGCCCGCCGACCCGCGCCCGCCGACCCGCGCCCGCCGACCCGCTGCGGCGCAGCGGCGTTCGGGCGGAGGGGCGATGCCGTAGGGTGCTCGAGGGTCGGCGGTCGCCGGCCCGCAGTCTCACAGGAGGTCGACGTGGAATCACGGTCGCTCGGTCGGCAGGGGCTCGTCGTGTCCGAGATCGGTCTCGGGTGCATGGGGATGAGCGAGTTCTACGGCCAAGGCGACGCGGCCGAATCCGTCGCCGTCATCCACCGCGCGCTCGACGCCGGGGTCACGCTCCTCGACACAGCCGACATGTACGGGCCGTTCACGAACGAGATGCTCGTCGGCGAGGCCGTAGCGGGACGTCGCGACGGCGTCGTCGTCGCGACGAAGTTCGGCAACGAGCGCGCGCCGGACGGCGCCCGTCTCGGGATCAACGGTCGCCCGGAGTACGTGCGCTCGGCGTGCGAGGCGTCGCTCACGCGCCTGGGCCTGGACCACATCGATCTCTACTACCAGCACCGCGTGGACCGCAGCGTGCCGATCGAGGACACGATCGGCGCGATGGCCGAGCTTGTCGCACGAGGAAAGGTGCGCTACATCGGGCTCTCCGAAGCGTCGGCCGCGACCATCAGGAGGGCGCACGCCGTGCACCCGATCAGCGCCCTGCAGACCGAGTACAGCCTCTGGAGCCGGGAGTGCGAGGACGAGGTGCTGCCGACGGTGCGCGAGCTCGGGATCGGGTTCGTCTCCTACAGCCCGCTCGGCCGGGGCTTCCTCACGGGTCGCTTCTCCGGCGGCGCCGAGCTCGCGGAGAACGACTTCCGCCGTCGCGACCCGCGTTTCGTGGGCGACAACCTCGAGCACAACCTCGCGATCGTCGCCGCGGTGGAGGAGCTCGCGTCGGCGAAGGGGTGCACCCCGGCCCAGCTCGCCCTCGCGTGGGTGCTCTCGCGCGGCGAGGACGTCGTGCCCATTCCAGGAACGAAGCGTCTCTCCTACCTCGACGACAACCTCGGAGCGGCCGGAATCGCCCTCGGTGATGACGACCTCGCGCTTCTCGAGGCCCGCATCCCGAAGGGTGTGACCGCAGGCGACCGCTACGCGGACATGAGCTCGATCGACTCCTGACGTGCCGCGGGCCACCGCGGGCGCGGGTCTGGCAGGATTGTGCGATGACCGCAGCACGACGGGCGCGAGGCGTCCCGGCGGGAAGGCGCTCCGTCAGGGACGCTGCCCGCGGGCTCGCGGCCGGACCGTGAGCGCGCTGCGCCGCGGCGCTGCAACCGCCGCGGCCCCCCCGCAGCGACCCCGGCCCCGGGTCGTCATCGTCGGCTCCGGCTTCGCCGGGCTCAATGCCGCGCTCACACTCGCGGGTGCCCCGGTCGACGTCACGCTCGTCGACCGGGACAATTACCACGGGTTCTGGCCCTTGCTCTACCAGGTCGCGACCGCCGGGCTCGGCCCTGACGACATCGCGCACCCCGTGCGCGCGATCTTTGCCGGCCACCAGAACGTCACCGTGCGCCTCGGTCTCGTGACGAGGGTGGACGTCGACGAGCGGCGCGTCGAGCTCGACCACGGCGAGGTCCTCCTGTACGACTACCTCGTCCTCGCGGTCGGCAGCTCGACGAGCGACTTCGGGATCCCGGGCGTCAAGGATCACGCCTTCCCGCTGAAGACGCTCCCGGAAGCCGTCAACCTGCGCAACCACATCCTCACCGCCTTCGAGCACGCCGACGCGGACCGGAGCGCGGTTCCCGAGGGCCTGCTCACGATCGTGCTCGCCGGGGGTGGCCCGACGGGTGTGGAGATGGCCGGCGCGCTCTCCGAGCTCATCGGGACGAACCTCGCGCTCGACTTCCGCCACCTCGACGTGACCGCGGCCCGGGTCGTCCTCGTCGAGGCGACGGACCGGCTTCTCGGGGGGTTCTCGGAGCGCTCGCAGCAGGAGGCACTCACGACACTTCGCACGAAGGGCGTCGAGGTCCTCCTCGACGCGCCGCTCGCGAAGGTCACCGACCACGGGGTCACGCTCGCGGACGGCACCGAGATCGCGACGCGCACCGTCGTGTGGACCGCGGGCGTCCGGGCGAACCCTCTGGCCGACCTCTTGCCCGGGGCGAAGCGCCGCAACGGCACCGTGATCGTCGAGCCCGACCTCTCCCTCCCCGCGCACCCCGAGGTGTTCGTCGTCGGGGACGTCGCCGCGGTCCTCGACCGCAAGGACCAGGCGCTGCCTCAGCTCGCGCAGGTCGCGATCCAAGGCGGCCGGCACGCCGCGGGATCGATCGTGAGACACCTCGCGGGCAAGGCGACGCGCCCGTTCCGCTACCGCGACCACGGCATCATGGCGACGATCGGCCGGCAGTCCGCCGTCGCCGAGCTGCCCGGCGGGCTGAAGCTGCGGGGGACCCTCGGCTGGCTGGCGTGGCTAGCCGTGCACCTCGTCTTCCTCGTGGGCTTCCGCAACCGCCTCGTCGTGCTCGTCAACTGGGCGTGGAACTACGTGACCTGGGACCGCGCGAGCCGCGTCATCCTCGACGACTGATCCGGTCCCGCGGGCACCCCGACCTCGGAACGCGCTCCGGGCCAGGAGAGTGAGGGTCGCCGGCCGCGCGGACGCGCGCGGACCCTCTGCCGGCAGAGCGGACGCCGCGTCGGCGAGCGGGCCGATCGCGTCGCGGAGGTGCGAGAGGTGGTGGTGGATCCACAGGTTGCACGCCGTCCCCGACGCCACTGTCGAGCCTGCGCCGGGGTCGCCCCCGTCGCGTTCGCCGGGGTCGGTGTGGACAGCGGGCGACCCGGCGCCCGGGTTCGCGTGGAGAGCCTCTCCCGCGGCCATCCGCCGGCGCTCGCGTGCGCTCGGCAGCGCGAGGCCGTCGGCGACGTGCCCGACGGAGACCGCGAGCTCGTGGAGCTCCCGGTCTATGGCGTCGGCCTCGCTGCCCCCGTCGCGCCCGCGCATGGCGAGTGACGCGATCGAGCTAGCGGTGAGCGACAGGCGAGTAGAGCCCGCGACGAGCGCGGCGAGCTCCTCCCGGTGGACGACCTTTGGGCCCTGCTCGGCGAGATAGCCGCGCAGGGCGGCGTCGAGGCGCCGCGACGATGCCGCCGCGTCGTCGGCCGCCTGCGCCGTCCCGCGCGGTCCCGCCCGGCCGAGAATGTCGTGGACGGCCGAGGAGAGGTAGTCCATCGCGCTCCGGTACGCGTCCGCGAGGTCGACGGACACGACAGGTGCGACGCCGCGCGGCCAGAGCAGGAGACCGACGCCGAGGCTGATCGCGCAGCCGATAGCGACGTCCTCGACCCGCACGAGCCCGACGCGCCATCCCGTCGGCTGGACGATGTTGAACAGCACGGCGAGGAGAACCGTGAACGCGGCCTGGCCGGCGAGGAACGAGATCCGCGCGGGGGCGTAGCCGGCAAGAAGGACGGTGACGGGCAGCACGGCCCACAGGGCGTCGACGTGGTCGCCGAGCCCGACGAGGAGCACGGCGCCGACGGCGAAACCGACCGTCGTGCCCGCGAGCGCCCGGAGCGCAGTCGCGCCCGTGCCGAGCGCGTTCGAGCGCAGCACGGCGAGGGTGCCGAGCACGACCCAGAAGCCGTGCTGGACGTCGGTCACCTTCGCGACGAGGACTGCGAGGGCGACCCCGAGGGCGCCGCGTGCGCTGTTGCGCAGCCATACGGACCGGAGGTCGGCGTGGGCGAGCGACTGGCGGGCGATCCCGCCGAGAGCCGACGTCGCGAGCGGCGTCGCGGTGACGGCCGGAGCGCCGCGCGCGGCACCCGACGCGACGAGCGCCGCGGACGCGACCGCGGCCGCGGCCGTCGCGACGGCGCGCGCGTGGAACGAGCACTCGAGCATCTCGGCCGGCACACCCGCCGCCCCGCCGGTCGACGCCGCGACGCGTGCGGCTGCCGCGTCGGCGGCGCGGACGCGGGCCGCCGACAGCTCGGCGAGGGTCGACGCGCCGCCGCCCTCGGCGGGCACGGCGCCGCCGCGCATGGCGCTCGCGGCGTGCCGGAGCGCGAGGACCGACTCCGCGACGAGCTCGCGGTCCTCCTCCGCCGCTCGCGCGTATCCGTCGAGCGGTAGGTCGTCGCGATCGGAGGTGAGCCCGACCAGCCAGTCGAGGTCCTGGACGAGAGAGACGATCGCCTGCTCCTCTACTGTCGCGCCGAGCGGGTAGGTCGTCGACAGGTACGCGGCCCGCGTGCGGGCGACGGTCGCCGCGACGTCTCCGCTGGGGGCGCCCGCGGATCCTGCGAGCTGAGCGTCGAGGGCGCCGCCGAGCGCGTCGAGCGAGGCCGCGGCGAGCGGGCCGATCCCCGCCTGCGGAGGCTCGCGCCACCACAGCAGGGTCGCGAGCGTCCCGACGAGCGACGCGAGCGCCCAGCCCTCGAGGCGCGGCCCGATGGCGGAGGCGCCCGCGGGGATCGTGAGGGGCAGCACGAGGAGGAGGAGCACCGCAGTCGAGCCCTTCGCGGCGTACCCACTGAGGATCCCGGCGAAGAGCACGAGCGCGGCGACGACGCCCGCGACGACGACCGCGAGCCACGTCGTGCGCGAGCAGAGCGTGCCGAGGATCACGAGTGCTGCTCCGGCGAGAGCGAGTGCGACGTACGCGGTCAGCCGCTGCCGTATCGGGCCGCCGAAGTCCGCGAGCAGGAGCGTCGCGAACGCGCCGATCGACGCGAAGGTCGAGACGTTCGCGTTCTTGATGACCTCGTCCGCGAAGGCGAACAGCGCCGGAATGACGACGGCGGCGCGAAGGGAGCGGCGCGTCACGGCATCCCAGCTCGGCACCTCTCAAGTCCACACCCGCACCGCCCGCCACGCAACGGTGACTCCCGCGCATCGCCGGGCTGGTCCGTCCGGACCCGGCGTGTGGTCCCTTCGCGTCACGGCCGGCTGGTGCGTCGGTCGTGCGAAGTAGGCGCAGCCGCATCTACCCTGCGCAGCGCCCGACCGGGACACTGGTCACTGGCGTCGACGATCGCGCCGGGGAGGACTGTGCCCCCCTGGCCGAGCGCCGCACCGCCCACGTGAGGCACCCACGGCGACACTCGGAGGCGTGACGAAGTGACCGGCGACGCAGACACGAACGAGCACGGGGAGGCCGCGGGGCGGCGCGGGGCGGAGGTGTGGGGAGCGGTCGACGAGTCGGGGATCGCGTACCTCATCCGGCCCGGCACCGCTGCAGACGTCGACGCGCTCGCGGACCTCCGCCGGACGCTGATCGCGCGGGAGACGGCACGGACGCGCGGAGCGGTGGACGATTTCGTCGCGCACGCGACGACGGCGACCGAGCTGTGGCGCGAAGGCGCGGTGACGCTCGTCGTCGAGCACTCCGGCGGTGTCGTCGCGGCGGCCCGCTACTCGCAGATCGCGGGTTCCACCGAAGCGACCGTCGCCCTCGCGATCGCTGACGTCCCCGGCCAACGCGAGCTTGGCACCGAGCTCGTCGGGCGGCTCGCCCTCGTCGCCCACGAGCGCGGCATCGCGCACTTCGTCGCCGATCTCCACCCGTCGAACGCGGCGATGCTCGCCGTGTTCGTGCGCGCGGGCTTCGCTACCGAGATCGGCGTCGGCGACGGCGTGATGCACATGTGCTTCAGCGTCGATCCCGCCGGCCGCGACGCCGGCCGCTCGAAGGTGCGAGCGACCCCGATCTGGGACACGGCGATCGTGCCGCTCCGGCGGCTAACCGCCGGGTAGCTCTTCGCCCCACCGGGGAGCGAGGAGCTCGAGTGCGCCCGGCGGGTAGACGGGAACCTCGCGACCGGGCCCGTCGAGCGGGTGCCAGATCGCGTTCACCGGGTCGGCCTCGACGCCCTCGAAGCGCTCGACCGCGTAGAGCGTGGGGTCGGCGAAGCGCGCGGCGAACACGAGCACGATCTCGTGACCCGGCCGACCGTCGTAGGTGAAGATGTTCTCGATCGTCCCGAGGTGCGCGCCGACGACGACCTCGACCGCGATCTCCTCCTCGAGCTCGCGCCGCACGGCGTCCGCGCCGCGCTCGCCGGGGTCGACACCCCCGCCGAGGAGCCGGTGGAAGTGCGTCCCACGCGTCGCGTCGTGTCCCTCGGACACGAGGATCGCCCGGCGCTCCGGGTGCTCGAGGAGCGCGAGCGCGATGACGCGGGGCTGCGTGCGGGCCACGGGAGATGTCTACCGCACGCGCCGACCGCCGGGCTGCCGCGCGCGAGGCGACGCCGCCGTGGAGAGCCCGCTCACGGCTCGCCGCGAGCGGATCGTCCTCGCGGGCGTCGGCTATCCTCCCTCGATGGCGCTCAAGCTGAAGCGGGGAACGGAGTGGGGCACGACGTGGGAACGGTGCGTTCACGCTGCTCCTGAGGCCTTCGACTCCGACGGGATCCGCAACCTCGTCGACGGCGACTGGCGCAAGGTCGGCCAGGCCCGTGAGCACGTCACGCCCGTCGACGGCTCGCTCATCCAGGGGCCGCCGCTCGTGACCCACGACGAGGCGGTCGAGGCCGTCGCGCATGCGGTCAAGGAGCACGCCGCGTGGGCGAAGGTGCCGCTCGGCGAGCGATGCGCGCGCGTCTCGGCTGCCCTCGACGCGATCGAGGCCGAGCGCGACCTGCTCGCGCTGCTTCTCGTCTGGGAGATCGGAAAGCCGTGGCGCCTCGCGGGGGCCGACGTCGACCGGTGCATCGACGGCGTTCGCTGGTACCTCGGCCAGATCGAGCGGCAGCTCAAGGTCGCCGGGCCGCGCACACCCCTTCCGGGCCCGGTGAGCAACATCGCCAGCTGGAACTACCCGATGAGCGTCCAGGTCCATGCCGAGCTCGTCCAGGCGCTCGCGGGGAACGCGGTGATCGCGAAGACCCCGAGCCAGGGCGGCTTCCACTGCCTCACGCTCGCCCATGCGTTCATGGCCCGCGCGGGCCTGCCGGTGACGCTCCTGTCCGGTCAAGGGCGCGAGCTCGGCGACGCGCTGATCCGCGGCGACGGGATCGGGGCTCTCGCGTTCGTCGGCGGTCGCGCCAACGGCCGCCTCGCCGCGACGTCGCTCGCGGACACGGGCCGGCGTCACATGCTCGAGCAGGAGGGCCTCAACACCTGGGGCATCTGGGACTTCAGCCAGTGGGAGGTGCTCGCGGCGCACCTGCGCAAGGGCTTCGAGTACGGCAAGCAGCGCTGCACGGCCTATCCCCGCTACGTCGTGCAGCGCAAGCTCTTCGACCAGTTCCTGGCGACCTACCTTCCCGTCGTCGCAGACGTCAGCTTCGGCCACCCGCTCGGCGTCGAGTCGGACCACGACGCGCTGCCCGAGCTCGACTTCGGACCTGTGATCCACGCGACGAAGGCGGCCGACCTCGCAGAACGCCTCGACGAGGCCGTCTCCGGTGGAGGCATCCCGCTCTACCGCGGCTCGCGCGACCGCGACGGCCGCTTCCTCGCATCGCAGGGCGACGGCGCGTCGCGCGCCGCGTACGTCGCGCCCGCATGCGTCCTCGCCCCACCGTCGTCGTGGTCGCTCCACCACTCCGAGCCGTTCGGCCCGCTCGACTCGGTCGTCGTCGTCGACACCGAGTCCGAGCTCCTCGCCGCGATGAACGCGTCCAACGGCGCTCTCGTCGCGTCCGTCGCGACCGACGACCTCACCTTCGCGGCACGCGTGACCGAGGAGCTCCAGTCGTTCAAGGTCGGAGTCAACCGCCCGCGGTCGCGTGGCGACCGGGAGGAGGTCTTCGGCGGCAAGGGTGCCTCGTGGAAGGGCTCGTTCGTCGGGGGAGACCTGCTCGTGCAGGCCGTGACCATCGGCGCCGAGGCCGCGGACGAGCGCCTCTACGGCAACTTCCCGTCGTACTCGCTCTACCCCTCGACCTGATTGCGGCGGGGGCGGCGTGAGCGGCGTGAGCGGAGACCAGCGGCGCACGATCCCGCGCCCGTCTGACGCGGCGGGGGCGGCCGGGGTGGTGCTCGAGGAGGTCGTCGCAGTCCTCGACGCGGCCGAGCGCGCCCTCGAGCAGATCGCGGACGGTACTCACGGCAGGTGCGAGGTGTGCGGCGAGGTCCTCGCCGGCGCGCCCGGCGACACGGCCGACGCAGCTGTGTTCGTCACCCGCTGTGGGCGCCACACGGGCGCGGCGCCGGGCTAGCGGGCCCGGCGCCGCGTCGCAGGTCTCGCTCAGGCCTTCTTCGTCTCCCAGAAGATCGTGTCGATCTCCGCGATGCCGTCGAGGAGGCGCGTCGCCACCGCGACATCGTTGGTCTTCTTCGCCTCGCCGGCGGTCTTCGTGGTCTTCCAGAACAGCTCGTGGAGCTGCGGGTGCTTCTCGAGGTGCTCGGGCTTGAAGTAGTCGGTCCAGAGCACCCAGAGGTGGTGCTTGACGAGCTCGGCCCGGGCTTCTTTGATCATGACCGCGCGCTCGCGGAAGACCGGGTCGTCCGACGCGTTGAACTTCTCCATGCAGGCCTTCACCGCGTCGGCCTCGAGCTTGGCCTGGGCCGGGTCGTAGACGCCGCAAGGCAGGTCGCAGTGCGCGTGCACCGTGCGGGGCGCGCGCGCTGCGTCGAGCACGGCGAACAGGCGTGACGTGAGGGGCATAACGAATCTCCTTCGTCGAGTCGTACGGGGGTCGTCCCGCCGGGCGGCGCTGCCACCGACGACGGCGATCGGGACGAG
>Ga0307374_10011230_pt1 | contig 12786 bp, 8 predicted proteins | sample OX3MG_FD_202532 | JGI IMG/M metagenome (GOLD analysis project Ga0307374, IMG submission 202532) | Soil microbial communities from Risofladan, Vaasa, Finland - OX-3 | ecosystem: Environmental > Terrestrial > Soil > Coastal area > Acid sulfate soil | place: Finland: Risofladan, Vaasa | collected...
TGGCGCTTCTGCGCCTGCGGAATTACGAGCACCCCAGAACCAGAAGCGGGTTCTGGGGCCCCGGTTCGCGGCCTTCTCGCGCCGATTTTGCCAGCGGGCAAAACGGCGCGACCCCCGCGAGCAGTCGGCTGCGGGTGGCGCGGAGGATGGCGGCACCCGAGTGCACTCCACCCCCGAAAAATCGCAAAAACTGGAATTCCGGAGGCTATCTTATTGATTCCTGGAGAGATCGCTTTCCAGTTTGCCCTTGGTATCGCGGCCAGAGCTTCCAGTTTTCAAGCGCCTGCGCTGGAGTTGCAACACCAGCGCCGCCCTGGGGCGATCCCAGCGCCGCGGGCGCTGGGGATGGCGTGAGGGTGAGATGCGGCTTTTGGCCCGGGGGCGGTATGCAGGCCCGAAAGGCTACGGAACGGCCTGGAGTTCGGGCTGGAAGAAGGCGGCGACGCGGGCGAGGGCTTCCTCTTCGGTGCGGGCCTCGTAGACGGCCCTGCGCAGGCTGGCGGCGCCCTCGACGCCGTGGGTGAACCAGGTGGCGAACTGCTTCATCTTGCCCAGGCCGCCGTGCATGCGCTCGCGCACCAGGCGGGCGAAGTAGTCGTGGATGAGGGCGGCGCGGTCGGCCTCGGTGGGCTGGAGATAGGCGCCGGTCGAGCGGTAGGCGGCCATCTGGCGGAAGATCCAGGGATTGGAGGCGGCGGCGCGGCCGATCATGACGCCGTCGCAGCCGGTTTGGGCGACCATGGCGGCGGCGTCCTCGGGGGAGCGGATGTCGCCGTTGCCGAAGACGGGGATGGAGACGGCCTGCTTGACCTCGGCGATCCAGCGCCACTGCGCCTGGCCGGAGTAGCCCTGCTCGCGGGTGCGGGCGTGCAGCGCCAAGCCGTTGACGCCGCTGGCCTCGGCCAGGCGCGCCAGCTCGACGTGGACCAGTTGGCTTTCGTCCCAGCCGGCGCGGAACTTGACCGTGAAGGGCAGCGGGACGGCTTGGCGGATGCTGGCGAAGAGGCGGCCCAACAGCGGCAGGTCGCGCAGCAGGCCGGAGCCGCCGTTGCACTTGACCACTTTCTTGGCGGGGCAGCCGAGGTTGAGATCAATCGAGTCGAAGCCCATCTGCTCGACCACCTTGGCGGCCTCGGCCATCACCTCGGGATCGCTGCCGAAGAGCTGGGCGGCGATGGGACGCTCCGCCTCGGCGAAGCTGAGGTAGCGGCGGGCGACCTTCATCGAGCGCACGATGCCGTCGCCGGAGGTGAACTCGGTCATGATGAGGCCGCAGCCGCCGAGGTCGCGGATGAAGCGGCGGAAGACGGTGTCGGTGATGCCGGCCATGGGGGCCAAGACGAAGCCGGGGGCGATGCGCACCTCGCGCGCGCCATGGCGGAGCACCACCTCGGCCGGCAAGAGCGCGGGCGAAACGGGGCTGGGCGGGGCCGCGGGTTGGTCCCAGAACTTGTGCACAGCTTATTTTACGCGCCCTTTTCAGGTGCCGTAGACGGCGAGGCGCACTGGTAGAGGCGGGGCGAGGGCGGCCTCGAGCGTCAGGCGGAGGCGGCGCACCGGCGGCGCGTTGGCGAAGCGATCGAGCTTGCACATTCCGATCGTGGTGCCGCGGCTGAGCTCGACCCAGGCGCCGGCGAGGGTTTGGCCCTCGAGGCGGTAGGCGGAGACGCGCTGGCCGTGCTCGACAGCTTCCGTCAGCGCGGCGATAGTGACCGGCGCCGGACTGGCCAGATCCAGCTCGCCCATCGGGCCGCGCCAAGTCATCTTGCCGGCGGCGGCGAGATTCTGGTCGAACAGGTATTGCAACCGCGCCTGAAACTCGGCCAGACGATCCACATCGGCGTGGTGGAGCAGGCCCTCGGGGGTGGGCGGGACGTTGAGCAGCAGTTTGGCGTTGCGGCCGACCGAGCCGAAGTAGATCTCGACCAGCTCCTCGACGGTCTTGAGGCGGGCGTCTTCGGCGGGGTGGTAGAACCAACCCGGGCGGAGGGAGACATCGGCCTCGCCCGGCCGCCACACCGATCCCTGGGGATCGCCGTGCTGCAACATGGCGGTGACGGCGGGGCCGCTGGCGCCGGGGAAGGGCACCACCGCCGGGTCCACGGCGGACCAGTCGGGGTCGCCGGCGAGGCCGCGCTCGTTGCCGATCCAGCGCAGGTCGGGGCCGGCGTCACTGAACATCAGCGCCTGGGGCTGCAGCCGACGCACCAGCGCCCAGTAGCGCGGCCAGTCGTAGACCTGCTTCTTGCCTTTGGGACCCTCGCCATTGGCGCCGTCGAACCAGACCTCTTGCAGGGGGCCGTAGTGGGTGAGCAGCTCGGTGAGCTGGCCGCAGTAGAAGTCGTTGTAGCGGGGCGAACCGTAGGAGGGCTCGTGGCGGTCCCAGGGGGAGAGATAGAGACCGGCGCCGAGGCCGGCTTGGCGGCAGGCGTGGACGAACTCGCGCACCACATCGCCCTTGCCCTGGCGCCAGGGGCTGGCGGCGACGGAGTGGGTGGTGAGGCGGCTGGGCCAGAGGCAGAAGCCGTCGTGGTGCTTGGCGGTGAGGATCATGGCCCGGAAGCCGGAGGCGCGGGCGGCCTGGGCCCACTGGTGAGGGTCGAGCGCGGCGGGGTGGAAGAGCGCGGGCGACTCGGCGCCGGTGCCCCACTCGCGGTTGGTGAAGGTGTTGATGCCGAAGTGGACGAACATCGCCCGCTGGTCGCGCTGCCAGGCGAGCTGCTGGGGGCTGGGCAACGGCAGCGCGGGCGCGCCGGCGAAACTGCGCTGCGGCAGGGCGGCGGCGGCGAGCGCGGCCGCGGAGGCGGCCAGGAAGCGGCGGCGATCCAGCGCGATGGGGAAATCGCCCGAGTCCATAGCGAGCCAGTGTAGCGCGAGGACGGGGAGGGCGTGATATGATTTTTGCATGAAGAATCCGATTCGCACGCCGGTGATTTCTGCCACCGCGGCGGCGCGCGATTTTTCCGCGTTGTTGGATCAAATCGAAGCCGGCGCGGAGTTTCTGATCGAGCGCCATGCGGCGGCGGTGGCGCGCATCGGCCCGGCGCACCCAGGCCCACGCAAACTCTCCGAATGCCTGGCGGTGCGCCTGGCGCGGCCTTCGTTAGCTCCGGACAGGAAATTCGCCGCGGATTTGAGGAAGATCCGCGCCGGGTACCCGCGCTACGCGCCGCCGTCATGGGCGTAGTGGTGGACTCCTCGGTGCTGATCGGCGCCGAGCGCAGCCGCGCCTCGTTGTCGGAGACCTTGGCGCGCCTGCGCACGCTGTGGGGCGATGTCGAGGTGGCGGTATCCGTCGTGACTGCCTATGAACTCCTGCACGGCGTTTGGCGCGCCCGCCCCGCCCGAATTCGCGCCGACCGAGAGGCCTACGTGGAGGAGGTGTTGGCCCGCATTCCGGTTTACCCGGTCAATCTGACCGTTGCCCGCATCGCTGCCCGGACGGACGCCCGCCTGCGGACACAAGGCCGCGCCCTTGCCACCGCCGACCTGTTGATCGCGGCGACGGCGCTCGCCCTCGACTTCGGTTTGGCTACCGACAACCGCCGCGACTTCGAGGCGGTGCCGGAGCTGCGGCTTTGCGCCACCAACTGACGCGCAGGGGATATTCACGATACGGCCGGATTCACGCTGGCCGTTTGTCACTTTCATTTCACCGCGGGCACAGAGGCAACGCGCTGGTTTGATTCGATATTTTGGGGTTGCTTTTGGCGAACAACGGTGGCAACTTGGGGCTGCGTGCCCCCCCCCATCACGCCGGCATTCTAGACGTGGCAGATGGAAAGGGCGGCAATGGCCTACAGCGGGCAGGTTATCCGGGAGCGAACGCTGGCGATACTGCAGGCCGCGCCGCGGTTGCCCCTGGCGGCGGTGGCGCGCCGCATGGGCCTCGACCGCCATACGGTCGAGCGGGCGCTGAAGGCGGGCGGGGTCAGCTTTCGGGACTTGCAACGAGATTGCACGCTGCGCCTCGCGACCCGGCTGCTCAGCGGGGATCCGCCGATGAGCTTGCAACTTGTCGCGTACCAGCTCGGCTTCCCCTCCCCGGGCGCGCTTACGCAGTTCTTGCGCCGCAATGCGGCCCCCGACCGGGTTCTGCGGGGGGGCAACCCGCCACAAACGTCACCTTTTGCGACCGGGCGTAACTCCGACTCGCTGGAACCCGCCGAGGGCAAAATGCATAATGAGCGCTAAGTTATGCAGGCGAAGCGTTCATGGTAAGCCGGCGTTCGTTTCTGGGAGCGGTGGGAGCAGCCGGTTTGGCGCCGCTTGGGCGCGCCCTGGAGATTCCGCCCGCGCCGACCGAGTCGAGCGCGGCCCGTGCCCGGGCCGCGCTGAGCATTCGCGAACGCGCCGCCGGGCGTGAGTTCGAGGCACCCGGCGAGGCGGAGTCCGCCAACGGCGACGAGCGGCGCTACCCCGGCTTTATCGGCAACTTCTCCAAGGGGCTGCCGCACAACGGCATCGGCGAGGTGGACCCCGCCGCCTGCCGGGCGCTTCTCCGCGGCCTCGATGCCGAGTCCCCGATCGCCCTCGAAGCCGGCATCGAAGCGGTCCCGCTGGGCGGCAGGCAGAAGCTGGTCAACCCCATGGCGGGGATGGCCTTCGACTTGGAGGGGCGCGACATCCAGAAGTTGGCCGCCCCGCCCGCTCCCGCTCTGGCCAGCGCCCAGCGGGCCGCCGAAATGGTCGAGCTGTACTGGATGGCGCTGTGCCGCGACGTCGCCTTCGCCGACTATGCCCACCACCCTCTCGCCAAGGCCGCGGCGGCCGAACTGGACGGCCTTGCCGCCTTCGATGGCCCGCGCCGGAGCGGCCGGGTCACCGCGCAATGCCTGTTTCGGGGCGCGACGCCGGGCGACCTCGTCGGCCCCTACGTCTCCCAGCTCTTCCTCACGCCCTTCGCCTACGGCCAGTACCTTCTGGACGGCCGCATCACCACCTTCGCCCCAGCCTCCGACTGGATGACCGCCCCGGCCGCCTGGCTGGCCTGCCAGAACGGACAGGGGCCGTTCGGGCTGCCGATATTCGACCCCGAGCCCCGCTATTTCCGCAACGGCCGCGACATCGCCGCCTATGTCCACAGCGACCAGGCGTGCGAAGCCTTCTACAACGCCGGCCTGCGCTTGTACGCCCTCAACGCCCCCGCCAATCCCGGCAACCCCTACCTCCAACTCCAAAAGCAATCGCCCTTCGCCACCTTCGGCATCCCGCACTTCCTCACGTTGCAGGCCGAAGCCGCGCTGCGCGCGGTCAAGGCGGTGTTCTACCAGAAGTGGTTCGTGCACCGCACCCTGCGGCCGGAGGCGTTCGGCGGCCTCATGCAGGCGGTGATGGCCCGCCGGGCCGACTATCCGCTGCATTCGAGCGTCCTTTCCTCGGCCGCCGCCGCGGCGGTGGCCGCCAGGTTCGGGACCTACCTCCATCCCCAGGCGTTCCCGGAGGGCTGTCCCCAGCACCCCTCCTACACCCAGGCCCACGGCGGCGTGGCCGGCGCCTGCGCCACCATCCTCAAGGCGGCGTTCGACGGCTCCGTGCCTTGGCAGGCTCTGGGCGCCGACGGCCTCAAGGTCGCCAGCCCCGACGGGCTGTCGCTGGCGGATTACAGCGGCGCCGACGGTGCCCTGGTCACCGTCGGCGGCGAGATCAATAAGCTCTGCGGCAACATCGCGCTGGCGCGCAACTTCGCCGGCGTGCACTGGCGCTCCGACTACGTGGCCGGCCTGCTCCTCGGCGAGGCGATGGCGCTGACCATACTCGCCGATCAGCGCCGCACCTATGGGGAAGCCTTCACCGGCTTCGTCGTCACCAAAATCGACGGCACCACGGTGACCGTGTGACCAAGCGGGAGGACGATCGGTGATAAGGCATCGCAATCAGCAACGCAACCGCGGCAATTGGCGGCGGACTCTTGGAGACGCCCTGAGCACCATCCGGCGTTCCTTGCCTGGAATCGAAGCCCGCACCCCACAGGTGGGCGCGGGCCCCAGCGCGCCTGCGGCGCGCGTCCCGCTTGTGCTCGCGCCGACTTGGGGGCCCGATGGCCCCAAGTCGGCGTTGCGCCTCGCCGGGGCCGCGCCGAATTTGTTTCCCGGGGGCGGGCCGCCCTGCGGAATTTCGCAGCCTTTCGCGCCGATTTTGCCGGCAGGCAAAGCGGCGCAGCCCCCGCGAAGCGACCAGCGCCGGGGCCCCCAGAGCGCCCGCGCTCTGGGGTGGCCACGGGAGCGACCCAAGCAAAAAGGGGCGAGCCACTTGGCGTCCCTGCTTGCGGTGCTGCTGGGCTGCATCACGGTCACGGCGAGCGGGGTCGCCCTATGGCGGAGGGCGCCCCTCAGGGGCGTAGGAAAGGCACAGGCAGCGCCCCCGGCCATGCCCTCCGGCGGCATGGCCATGCCGCAGACGCTGGTCTGCGGCCTCTGGCGCACCAGTCCCGACCTGGTGGCGAAGATCCACATCAAGAACGCCCTCATGGTGGCGCCGCTCTCGGTGATGCCCACGCTCTACATGGCCGACGGGACGCCCTACAGCTTGCCGCCGGTCGAGGTGCCGATGGCGGGCGAAGCAACGGTCAACATCAACCAGGCGCTCCAAAACGCCCCCTCCTGGCTCGGCGGCCACGTCTCCGCTTACGGCAGCGCCGCGCTCACCTACAGGTGGGACGGCGCCGGCCATGTCTCCGCCTCCATGAACCTTAAAGACCTGGTGCACAGCCTGACGTTCCACCAGACCTTCCTCGATCTGCCCTCCAGCATGGGCGCGATGGGCAGCATGGCCGCCTTCACCGGCTACGAGCGCTGGCAGGAGAAACGGGAGCGCGCTGTCCTCGCCAGCTACCACGTCCCCACGCCCGGAGCGCGCCAAGAGCGCGAAGCAAGCCGGATGCGGACGCCGCCGCTCCAGGGTCTCTGGTGGAAGCGCGACCCCGGCGTGGCCGGCTACTTCGCCCTGGCAAACACCAGTTCCGCGCCGATCGAGGTCCGCTACCGCGTCGCCGGCAGCACGGGCGCGCAAGGCCCCGGCGCCACCGTCGGTCTCGGCCCGAATGCCACCGCCATCGTCCCGCTCGACCCACTGGTCGCCACGCTTCCGCCCAACCAGCGCGATGGCGGCGGCATCACTCTCGAGCAACTTTCCGGCCGGGCCATGGCGATGTCGGCCTCCGGCTGGATGGAGAACGAGCGCGAAGGCTTTTCCGCCTCGATCGAGTTCGAGCCGGGCTATATGCCGCCGCCGATGGACGCGAGTGCCTCCAGTTCTGGTCCAGCCGCCCCCACGCCGCCTGCGCCGCCGCCCGGCGCCACCGGCCCGGTGGTCCTCGCCGCCACCGGTCTGATGCTCGACAAACCCATGAGCGGCGCCGGCTTCCCCGACCGAGTCCGCTTCCGTCCCTACGGCTATCTGCGCAACACCAGCCGCCGCCCGCTGCTCGCCACCGTCACCGCCAACCTGGCGATGGGCACAATGGGCATGACGGGAATCGCTGGGCCGCCGCCGGTGTCCCAGAGCTTGGAGGTGGCGCTTATGCCGCAGGCGCTCGTCCCCGTCGCGCTCGCCCCGCTGGCGCGTAGCCTCGAGCGCGAGATGGCGCGTAAAATGAATGTGGAACCGGATGCGATCGAGGGCGCGATGCTGAACTGGTCGGTGAGCTTCGACGGCCGGGATGGGGACGTGCTGATGACCACCGGCAGCACCGACCAGACCGGCAACTACGTCTTCGAAGTCATCCCCGTCCGCATGAGCCACGCCGTCGGCTTGCAGCTTCCCTACTGGAACACCGCCCACGGCAACGACACCATGTACTCGCTCTGGAACCCCGGCTCGACCCCTCAGAACGTCGTGCTCACGCTCTACTCCGCCGACGGCATGCACACCTACGCCGTCCCGGTGACGCTGGCGCCCGGCGCTTCCGCCAACGTGGACATCGGCAGGCTGCGCCAGGAGGGCACGCCCGACCCCAGCGGCAACCTGCTGCCGCCCGAGGTCCAGGACGGCAGCGCCATGCTCGAGCCCGCCGCCGCGGCCCAGCCCGGCCCCCATGGCAAGGTCATGCAGCCGGCCAGCGGCCCGGCGCAGATGCAGGTGGCGGTGAACGCCGGCATCTTCAACGCGCAGGCCGCCACCTGCTGCTCGGAGTGCAGCCTCTGCTGCTTCTACACCTGCCCCGCGGTGGCGGCCGAGCTGGCCGCCATCGGCGGCACGATGCAGTCCGACTTCACCGTGGAGGACTGCTGCGGCTTTCTCGATGACTTCACCGCCTACGCCGGCTGGGGGAGCGGCGACAGCTCGATCCTGGGCTCGCAGGGCGCGGGCCTGTTCGAAGCGATCGCGGTGGGCGAGACCCTGCTCAGCGCCCAGGCCAGCGGCCTCCAGACCGAGCAGGCCAGCGGCTACCCGGTCTGCGCCCGCGTCTGCCTGAGCGGCATCCTCGGCAGCAACAACAATGGCACTGTGACCCAATGCGCCGGCGATACCCCCGGAAGCACAGTGACCGACGCGGGCGGGGCTACCGAGTACGGCGCGGCCACGGATCGCGGCCCCCTGATCGCCGAGTATTCCGCGCTGGGCGTTCAGGACGACTCCGCCTGCTCGCCGTCCGATTCGACCTGCATCCACAATTCGCCGCTCTTCGGCCCGACCTGTACCGACTTCACCGACAACACCAAGCTGGGCGGGCCCTACTATTACCTCAATACCCTCAAGGGGAGCGACGTTTACAGTTGGGCGCTGATCCAATATCCGCTGGTCGAACCGTCAGGCGACAACCGCGGGCTCAACGCGTGGGCGGCCAAAATCCTGACCATGGGGTACAGCACCCCCGGGTTCAACAGCGGCTACCGCACCCCGACTTACAATTCGACCCTGGCCGGCTCGGCCGCGAACAGCCGACACCTCTTCGGCGATGCCGCCGATCTGGAATCGGGAACCTGCGCGGTATGGACCGATTTTGATAACGCTGCCGTGAACGCAGCCGCCCCCACGTTCGTCGAAGCCCAGTCGGACTCAACCTGCGGGCACGTCCACGCGGACTGGAGGAGCTATGACGCAGGCGGCGGGAGTTTCCAGCACTAGCCGCGCCTGCCGACGGGTGGTCGCCGCCGCCGCGGTGCTTCTGTGCGGGCCGTTCGCGGCCGCCCAGGCGCGCCAGCCGACGGCCCCGGTCGCAGGGCAGGTGCAGTCGCTGGGGCGGCAAATGGCCTCGCCGGCGGTGGGCGCGCGCATGGCGGCCTTCTACGATCTGCTGCGGCTCCGCGCGGTCGAGCTGCCCCGCCACCCCGAGCTCAATGCCGAGTTCAACCTGGCCTTAATCCGTGGCCTGGCCGCCGAAAATGAGTTCGAGCGCCAGGCCAACGCGAAATTTGCGGCGAAGATCGCGCGCGAAGGCGAGGCGGCCCAACCCGACCACCCCGACAGCGCCGAAGGCAATTACTGCGGCGACATCATCCAGGCGGTTGCCGCGCTCAATGATCCGCGTGCCCTGCCCGTTCTCTTGGACGATATCCAGACCGGCAACGGCGCGGCCGCCGCGATTGCTCGGTACGGCGCCCGCGCCTTCCCGCGCCTCGAGGCCTTGACCCACGCGTCCAGCCCCGGATCCGCAGTGTGCATCGCCGTCGTGCCGCCAGGAGTCTGCGTCCGCTTTGAGAGGGAGTCCGCGCTTGACGCGCTGGCGATAATGGCAGCGCCGGCGATCTATCAGAACCTCGGCCCGGCTCTGGGCACCCGGCTGCAATGGTTACTTCGCTCCGCCGCACATCTGCAGCCCTTTTCAGGACGCGAGACGATCGAGGGCTATAGGAAGATTCCGCCAGGAGAAAGGACGCGGTACGTGTTCGACGAGAACACGCGGACCTTCGCAATTCGCGGGCTCGCGAACATTCGCAGCCCCCTCAACGACTCCCTTGTCGAGGACCACGCGGAGCGCGATCCCGCGGTGGGCGTCAGGACCGCGGCGATCTTCGCGATTGCCCAATGGCGCGAGCCATCAACCATACCGCTGCTCCGCCGCATCTTCAGCCGCGACCCCAACGCCTCCGTCCGGGAACAGGCCCGTATCGCCCTGAAGAACCTCGGAGCGGAGCCGGCGAAGCGGCCTTTTTGAGTTCCGCGCAATTGGTAATGGCCCCACGGGAAGATGCGGGACCCGCACGCGGATCGCCGCTCCGCCGCCGATGGCGTGGTTGGCGCGGGCCCTGCGCGGCTGCCCGGCCCGGCTGTAGCGGCGCCGGGCCGGTGCGCCGCGCGTCCCGCTTGTGCTCGCGCCTCGCCGGGGCCGCGCCGAATTCGCTTCCCCCGGGGCGCAGAAGCGCCACTGGCGCTTCTGCGCCCGCGGAATTACGACCACCCCAGAACCCGAGGCGGGTTCTGGGGACCCCGGTTCGCAGCCTTTCGCGCCGATTTTGCCAGCAGGCGAAGCGGCGCGACCCCCGCGAAACGCCTCGCCCACTCCTGGCGAACCTCTCCGCCGATGTCGCGACGGGGACGATGGGCATGGCGGGAGCCCCCGCCCCGCAGCCGGTTTCCCAAAGCCTCCAGGTCCTGCTGCAGCCGCACGCGCTTGTTCCGGTTGCGCTCGCCTCGTTGGCCCAGCGTTTGAAACAAGAGTTGGCGCGTAAAATGGGTATGAGTCCGGGCTCGACCTGCAGGAATTTCACCGACAGGGCCAATGGCTACTACTGGGGCTTCCATACATTGATCGGCAGCGATGTCTACCAGTGGGCGCTGATCCTGTATCCGCTGGTGGCTGGCCCCTCGGCCAGCTACGGAGTGGGCCTTTGGGTCTCTGGTTACATGGGGACCAACAACGCCGCCAGTCCGGCGTCAACCACGTCCACGCAGATTGGCGGGCATACGATTACCCGCCAACTTTCCAACCATAAGCGAGCGCGCTTTCAACCCATGCGCCCATCTCGGCCCGCGCTTGCGTTCGCGCTGCTCGGCCTCTCGCTCGGTGTTCTTGCCGCGGGCCAGGCCCCGCGGACGTTGAGAACGCAACTCGACGGCATCCTGGCGCAAGCGAGTTCCGGGGGTCTCGATCAGCGCATGGCGGCATTCGACCGGCTGGTAGCGTTCCGTGATGCCCAGGGGGCAACGCATCCGGAGCTCATCCCTGCCATCCATGGCGGATTTGTCGCCCTCCTCCGGTGGGAAAACGGGAACGAAGGGCAAGAAAACGCGCGCTTCCTGAAGCGGCTGGAACGGGCCGGCCCTGGCCGCGAGGCCTCCGTCGGACCCGAGGGCGATCCAGCCGAAGGCGACTTCCTCGGCAACCTGATTCAGGTTGTAGCCGCAACTCGAGATCCGAGATCGCTCCCTGTGCTTCTTGATGACATCGAAACCGGCGCGGGGGCCACGGGCGCCATCGCCCAGTTTGGGGAGCCGGTGGTGCCGCTCCTTCTCGCCAGGCTCGAGTCGGAATCCCCCGGCTCTGTAGTTTGCTTGGACCCGGTGCCGGCAGCCTGCGTCGCTGAATTGCATCAGGGGGCATTCATCGCTCTGATGAGAATGACAAAGCCGGACATCCGCTCCAGTCTCAGCGCCAGCACGGTTTCGAGGCTTCAAGGTCTCATTACCCTCACACTCAGCGAACAGCGCGGCCTCGATACCATTTCTGCAATCCAGGCGGCGCGATCCTGGCGCGAACCGGCCTTCGAGCCGCTCCTCGTCGCAATCGCTGAACACAGCACCAACTGGGCCTTGCGGATGAGCGCGGTGATACCTCTTGCCGGATATCCGAACCCAGGGATCAGGCGGCTCATCGCCCAGATCGCCACCCATGATTCCCAGCGCGAGGTCCGCGACGCCGCGCGCGCTGCCTTGCAGCAACGCGGTGGCGGACGATGACCCGAGCGGCCGCCGCGCGCCGGCTGGGCAAGACATCGTGCCGGCCATGCGGGGACGCGGTTCGCGTCGGGGCTGGCGCGCCCGCGAAAGATCGGCTTTTCGCCTGAATCCCAGCTGCGGCCCCCGCAAGGTTTGCGCGGGCCCCAGCGCGCCTGCGACGCGCGTCCCGCTTGTGAGCCGCCCCGCTGTAACTGCGCGGAGCGGCATGCTCGCGCCGACTTGGGGGCCCCATGGCCCCAAATCGGCACTGCGCCTCGCTTCGGTTGGCGCGGGCCCCAGCGCGGCTGCGCCGCGCGTCCCGCTTATGCTCGCGTCGGCTTGGGGCCCCATCGCCCCAAGCCGGCGCTGCGCTGCGCTGGGGCCGCGCCTGCGTTTCTCCCCGGGGGCGGGCCGCCGTCCCAAATTTCGCAGCCCTTCGCGCCGATTTTGCCCATAGTGCAATGCGGCGCGACCCCCGCGAGGGGCCGCGCCGAATTTGTTTCCCGGGGGCGCAGAAGCGCCGCTGGCGCTTCTGCCCCTGCGTAAGTTCGCAGCCTTTCGCGCCTATTTTGCCGGCAGGCAAAGCGGCGCGGCCCCCGCGATCGGAAGCGCCGCCCGGTGCCGCGTCGAAGATGACGTTGGGCCTTTCCCGGCGCGACTCGGGCCCGCACTGCCAGCGGCCGGGCAAGCGGTCAGCGGCATGCCGTCGCCTGGCGGCGGCTCAGGCGATGTTGATGATCTTGCTCTTGATGGCGTAGCGGACGAGGTGGGCCTTGTTGTGGATGTCGAGCTTGCGCATGAGGTTGAACTTGTGGGCCTCGACCGTCTTGGTGGAGAGGCGGAGCTGGACGGCGATCTCCTTGACGGAGAGGCCCTCGGCGAGGAACTTGAGGGTTTCGCGCTCGCGCGGGGTGAGGGTGCCGAGGCGGGGCTTGAAGCGCTCGGCGGGGTCGCGCACGCTGATGT
>Ga0307374_10011236_pt1 | contig 12777 bp, 12 predicted proteins | sample OX3MG_FD_202532 | JGI IMG/M metagenome (GOLD analysis project Ga0307374, IMG submission 202532) | Soil microbial communities from Risofladan, Vaasa, Finland - OX-3 | ecosystem: Environmental > Terrestrial > Soil > Coastal area > Acid sulfate soil | place: Finland: Risofladan, Vaasa | collected...
ATGAGGAGATCGATGAGATCGGCGCCGTGGCCAAGGAGGCCCGGAGTGAGGCCGAGGCCCGCTTCACCGCTCCGGCGGCGCAGTAGGCCGGCGTTCGGCTAGAACGCAACGCGGCAACCAAGCCAGGCATCTAGAGAGAGGCGCAGGACAAACCTGTGGGCACCGTCACCGTCGACCCGGAGCAGTTCACCCTGGTCCTGTTCGAACCCGAGCGCATCATCAAGACGGCGGAAGAGCTGGCCGCCAAGATCGGCATCGATTCGGACATCCGCATCGAGGTGGACGAGCCCAGCGCCCTGGGGCGCTCCCGGGTCACCAGCGTCGACCCGGTGGTCCTCTGGGCCCAGGGGGGAGCCTTCGAGGACCCCAAGGCGCCCCGTCACCTGTCCGACCGGAACGTCACCGAAGTGCTGGGCCGGCTCATGTTCCGGGTCAAGGACCGCCAGGACCCCGGCTTTGCCGACGCGCCCGGGGAGGGGGAGCTGACCCTCCAGCAGCAGACGGCCTGGGACGCCTACTGCCTGGGCCGGCTGGCCGGCCTCGGCTACGACGTGGCCAAGCCCCGCCGGCTGTACCACTTCCGTAACCGGCACGGCTTCACGGATGTGGCCGACGCCGCCTTCAACCGGTTGTGGAGCTCCCAGGGCCTCACCTGGGCCGACATCGAGAAGGTCTGCGCCGAGACCGAGGCGGCCAAGGCCGCCGTTTAGCGGCAGTCTCTACGGCGCCGGCCGGGGTGGCGGCCGACCGACGTCCGTCCCGGCCGGCCGGCGTAGTTCGGCGCCCCGGGCCCGATTGACGAAGTCCACCACCGCCCGCCAGCGCGACAGCTGACCTCGGGGGGCGAGACCGGCCCGGTCCCCAACCTCGCGCCGGATGTGGCCGATGGTACGGCGCGAGAAAGGCACGGCCTTCTGACTTGTGGCCGAGAAGGCGTCTTCCAGACCGTTGGTCCGGATCCAGTCCAGCGCCGGCTCCACGGCGCCGGGGCGGGTGGTCGGGCGTACGGCCGGGGGGGCGGCCGCCGCCGAGGCCACGGCAGCGGCCAGGCGCTCCGGGTCCGCCACCTCCTCATGGCTGTAGAAGAAGTCGGCCCCGGCCTCGGCCATGCGCAGGCGCAGGAGGTCGTTGACGAGGTGACCGGTCACCACCACCACCCGCGGGTCGCCTCCGCTGCCGTGGGCCCGGATGGCCCGCACCACGCCGACTCCCGGGAAGCGGTCGAACCCGGCCCGCCCATCCCACGCATCGACCAGCACCACGTCGCTCACCGGCCACAGGTCTGGGCGGCTCAATGCCTCCTGGTGGCTCAGGGCGGCGGCGACCTGGATGCCCGGGACCTCGCCCAGAGCCTGGGCCCGGCCGCGGCGGATCCACCCGTCGTCGTCGACAATGACAACCCTGGTCGTCATTGGTCCAGAATTACCCCCTGTGGGGGTGGTGGCACAAGAGCGCGATTGGTACCCATGGGACGCCGTGGTCGCCTCCCGGGCCGTCCTGACCGCCGCCCAGGGGCTCGGGGCCCGTTTCCACCAGGCCGTGTCACCCCGGGGCGCCGCCCGTAGTCGCGGCTGGCGGGTGGTGGCGACGGCGGCCGGATGTGGTGATCTGGTCAAGGCGGTCTGGCTGAGCCGGGACCCCAAGCCCCGGATCGCCCTGCGCTGGTTGGCCGATGCCGGTGATCTGGCCCTCTGGTGCTTGGCCGCCGGGGACGACGCGGACACGTCCGAGGACGCCGTGATCCCGGGGGCGGCTCTGGCTGTGGAGGCCGCCGCTCGTTGGGGACTGCCTGGAGCGGTCGTCCCCCTGGCCAACGCGGCGGTGGCGGCGTACGTCCGCGGCCGGCGGGGCCACCGCCTGCGGCTGGAGCAGTTCTCCTGGCAGGTCATGGGGACCGTCGGAGGATTGTCTCTGCGTCTCCTGGCCGAGCGCCGCCGCCGGCGGCTGGAGGCACACCTGGCCGCCGAGCGCGAGGCGCGCCTGCGGAGGGCCGAGCTGGCCGGGTTCCACGATGTCATCGTGGAGAACGAAGGTGCCCTCGATCTGCTCCAGCGGGCGCTGACCCTGATCGAGCTGGCTGCGCCGGGAGGCGAGGGCCTCGGCAGCTTCGCTGGGGCGGTGAAGGCGGCCGTGGCGGAGACGGCGCGAGGTCAGGCCGCCTACCTGGGGGACGTACTTTCCGCCTGGCAGGCCGATCACAACCGCCGGCCCGACCTGGCCGGGCTCGTGCAGCTGGATCTGGGCGCCGGGGCGGGCTTGCTGCTTCTCAGTCAGCCCCAGGTGGATCAGTTGTATGCCCGGCTCGGTCAACTCGACCTGTCCGGCGCCCTGGCGGTGGGGCATGAACCCCAGCGGATGCCCTTCGGGGCCTGCCGGCTGAAGGTGGGCGGCCACGATCTGCATCTCGACGCCAGCGAGGGAATGCCCCGCTGGGTCTTCGACGCCACGCCGGTGGCCTTCCTCATGGACCTGGGCTGGCTGGCCCAGCCCGCCGGCGCCCACCGGGAGGCGGTCCCGTGGTCGGTGACGGCTCCGCCGATGGTCGGCTCCTTGGCTGCGGCGCTCTACTGGGCCCGCCGGGAGGACGCCAACCGGAGCATCCCGCCGGCGGCCAGCGTGGCCGTGTCCGGGCTCATCACCCTGGGCTACACCGCGGCGGCCGTCCGCACCATGCGTCATCCCCACACCGCCGAAGGGATCTCCCGCTTCCCGTGGGTCATGGCCTTACAGGGCTATGAGTTGATCCGGGGCATCCCCAGCGAGGAGTCGCCGACACGGACCAGGACCTTCGGCCTGCTGGGGACGGCCGCCATCGTGGCTGCCGGATGGTACGGAAGCCCGAAGCCGCGCTCGGGCCGCGCCCTGGTGGCCGAGCTGGGCTGGGTCGTCGCCTTTGACACATACACCTGGCGACTGCGTCGGGCCATGGTGGAGTCCGCCTCCCACCTGACGACCACACTGGCGGCCCAGGACGACAGGCTGATCGCCCAGGCCCATCGACGGGGCCGGGATCGGGCGTCGGAGTTGATGGCCGAAGCTCTCGACGCCGCCCGGCTCGAGCTCTCCGAGCGGGCGGCCAAGCTCGAGCCGGACGTGGCAGCCGAGGCGGAACGGCGCTTGGAGCGCGTGTCCACCGTTCTCCGCCAGACGAGTTGAAACTCCTCTCTCCGTTTTATCCGGAAGCTTCCCAACCGTTCGACACACTTCGGCCGAATTTGTCGTAGAGCGCGCGAAGAAGGCCCTGGTATCGCGCGCGGGGTGCTCCGTACCATCCGATCCAAAGGGACTGTTGGTCCGTGTCGGAGCGGAGACGAGATGCGATTGGACCGAAGGGAACCGGGCTGGATTTGGGCGTCAGTCGCGGTGGTGGCCCTGGTTGTCCTTGGCGAGGTAGGGGGGACACGTGCCTCAGCGGCCCCCATCTCCGGGGGGTCGGACCCCGGGGCCCCGACCATCGGCACGGCCACCCCGGCCAACACCTCGGCCTCCGTGGCCTTCACCGCCCCCAGTTCCGACGGGGGCTCGGCCATCACCTCCTACACGGTCACCGCCGCCGATTCGACCACCCCTGCCAACGGCAACCAGACCGCCAGTGGTGCTTCCAGCCCCATCACCGTGACCGGCCTGACCAACGGTGACAGCTACACCTTCACTGTCACGGCCACCAACGGCGTGGGCACCGGTCCGGCCTCGGGGGCATCCAACGCGGTGACGCCCGATCCGACCTCTCCGGACGCCCCCACCATCGGCACGGCCACCCCGGCCAACACCTCGGCCTCGGTGGTCTTCAGCCCCCCCGGCTCGGACGGGGGCTCGGCCATCGCGTCCTACACGGTCACCGCCGCCGATTCGACCAACTCGGCCAACGGCAACCAGACCGCCTCGGGCTCGTCCAGCCCCATCACCGTCACCGGCCTGACCAACGGGGACACCTACACCTTCACCGTCACGGCCACCAACGGAGTGGGCACCGGCCCGGCTTCGGCGCCCTCCAACCCGGTGGTGCCGGGCCAGTGTCCGTCCGGCACCGACTCCTACTCGAGCGCGGTCCTGGCCGACTCGCCTATCGCCTACTACCGCCTCGATGAGAGTTCCGGCCCCGTGATGTGCGATTCCTCCTCATCGGCCAACAACGGCACTTATGGTTCGAGCGGGATCACCTACGGAGTGGCCGGCGCACTGTCGTCGAGCTCGGACACCGCCGTCGCCGGGGACGGGACACCGACCCAAGTGGGCCAGAGCGCCGCTGATCCGGCCGGCGTGACCGGCAACCACGCCTTCACCCTGGAGGCGTGGTTCAAGAACGCCGAGACCACCACTCCGTATACGAATGCTGACCTCGTGGGACTCGGGGTCGGGGGAGGCAGTGGACAGAACGCAATCCTTTCGCTGTACCCGAATCACGGCTCTCAGTTGCAACGGGGTCCGGCCAGCTGCTTCGGGATCGACCAGAACGGCGCCGACTACTGCTGGGACGCCACCACCGTCAGCGTCAATCTGTGGGACGGCAACTGGCACTACATGGCGGTCACCTATGACCCGAATGCGAGTCCCCAGTTCACCGGCTTCGTCGACGGCCACAACCTCGGCGCGCCGGTCAGCGACCAGTACGGCAACCCGACGCCGAATATCGCCGCCGAGCCGATCTATGTCGGCGGACCTTCCGACCCCAATGGGTACTTCAAGCCCCTGGACGGCAGCCTCGATGAGGTGGCCGTATATCCCAGCGCCCTGAGTTCCACCAGGATCGATGCCCACTGGAATGCGGCCCAGGGCCTGCCCGGGGCCCCGACCATCGGCACGGCCACTCCGGGTAACACCTCGGCCTCGGTGGCCTTCAGCGCCCCGGCCTCCACCGGCAGTTCCACCATCACCTCCTACACGGTCACCGCCGCCGACTCGACCAACTCGGCCCACGGCGGTCAGACCGCCACTGGCTCCTCCAGCCCCATCACCGTCACCGGTCTGACCAACGGGGACAGCTACACCTTCACCGTCGCCGCCACCAACGGCGTGGGCACCGGTCCGGCCTCGGCGGCATCCAATGCGGTCGTACCTGCGGTTCCTGTCAGCACTGGTGGTGTTGGTGTGTCCACGCCGCCCAGCCCCACTCCGGCACCACCCCCACCGGGGACTTCGAGCTCGGACGCCACCCCGCTGTCAACGACCGCTGTATCACCCTCGGGGCCGACCACGGTCACCTCCCCGCCCGGTGACACCCCGGCAGGAGTGTCGGCCAGCGTTACCGTGCCACCCGGCGCGCTTCCGGCCGGTACGACCGTTACCGAATACTCGGTCAACACCTCGAGCTTCACCCCGCCGCCGGGAGCCAGCTTCGTGGTCGGCTTCGCTGTGTCCTGGACCGGTGCATCGGCCACCCAGACCAACAGTTCGGGACAACCGATCCCGGTCACGATGACGATCAACGACCCGTCCATCGTGGCCGGGGATGTCATCTACATGGTTGGACCCACGGGCGCCCTCGTGCCGGTGGGTATCGCCGACGCCAACGGAACCGTGACGGTGAGCTTCACCCAGGACCCGGCCTTCTTGGTGGCGGCCCCGGCATCCAGCCCGTCGCCCACGCCTCCCGCTGTCCCGACGCCCTCGGCCCAACCCGGGTATCGCCTGGCCGGCGCCGACGGAGGAGTGTTCAGCTTCGGCGACGCCGCCTTCCACGGCTCGGCCGGCGGTCTGCACCTGGCCGCGCCGATCGTGGGCATGGCCGTTACTCCCGACGGCGCCGGCTACTGGTTGGTGGGGGCCGACGGAGGAGTGTTTAGCTTCGGCGACGCCGCCTTCCACGGCTCGGCCGGCGGTCTGCACCTGGCCGCGCCGATCGTGGGCATGGCCTCCACCCCCGACGGGGCCGGTTACTGGTTGGTGGGGGCCGACGGAGGAGTGTTCAGCTTCGGCGACGCCGCCTTCCACGGCTCGGCCGGAGCCCTGCATGTGGCTGCACCCATCGTGGGCATGGCCTCCACCCCCGACGGGGCCGGTTACTGGCTGGTGGCTCGGGATGGCACCGTTCGCGCTTACGGCGACGCCAAGGCGCTGGGCGGGGAATCCGGTCACAACCTGGCCGCGCCAATCGTCGGAATAGCCGCCACCCCCGACGGGGCCGGCTACTGGCTGGTCGCTGCTGACGGAGGCGTGTTCAGCTTCGGTGACGCCGTCTTCCACGGCTCGGCCGGAGCCCTGCATGTGGCTGCACCCATCGTGGGCATGGCCTCCACTCCCGACGGCGCCGGCTACTGGCTGGTGGGCGCGGACGGAGGCGTGTTCAGCTTCGGGGACGCCGCCTTCCACGGCTCGGCCGGAGCTCTGCATGTGGCTGCACCCATCGTGGGGGTGGCGGTGCCGCCGTCTGACGACGGCCGGCCCCGGCGCCTCAGCCGCGCTGGCTAGGGCGGGGGTAGACGGAGACTGGAGACGGGCAGCCGGGTTCGCATTATCGCGCCCGCCGATCTCTGTGGCCCCGCCACGTCGGAAGAGTTCCCCCGTCTGGGTGCTGACGTAGCCTCTCGGGCTCGGGGAGGCGCAGCAAGGGAGGACGGCATGGCTGATCTACCGCAGGATGACGTGGTGGCCGAGCTGCTCCGCCTGGTGCACGAGTCTCGTCCGATGATGGAGGACAAATGCTGCCACTTCGAGTGGTGTGTTGAACGGCGCGGCGTTGTGAGCGATCAGCAGTCGGAGGGATTCCGCGAGATCGAGGACGGCATGCACCCCGGCTGCGCGCCCTATCGGCGGTGGCTCGAACGTCTGGACGCCTCGATCGGTGGCGGGGCGTAGCCGATGATGGCGAAATACGGCATACCTCCGGTACAAGGTCGAGTCATGGGTACGCGAGCATCTGGCAGCGCGGTTCGAGCCGAGCCAGGTCGACCCGAGCTGCCCCGGGGGGACGCAGCGAGGGCGCGTCCCCGTCGGTGGACGGGTCGTTCGTGGTCCTCTGCCCCATGGCGGATGTTGGGCTAGGGCCGGGGGGGGTCAGAAGCTCAGGGTGAATTGATTCTCTTTGCCGAGGTAGATCAACACGCCGTGCTGCAGCAAGTCGCGACCAATGAGGCCCTGAATGTTCTGTCCGACCAGAGGCGCCTCAATGGCCACCACCCCGGCCACGAGGTTCTCGGGTAGCAAGAGGCGGACGGCGTAGGTGTTGCACTGGACATTCGCAGAGGAGGGCGTATTGACGGACAACGTCCCCACCGGCTGTAGCCCAAGCTGTTGAGCCAGCCCCGTCTGGATCACTGTCGTGGATGCGCCAGTGTCGACCATCATCGACACCGGGATCGGGGCTGGCACAGGGGTGCCGGCGTTCTTCATTGCCGACTCCGCAGCCAGCGACACGGCCACCTGGAGGTCGATAACTGGCCCTATCGCTTCCAGATTGGTTACAGCCGCCGTGAAGGACGCCAAGAGACGGTGTTCTGGCTACAGGGCCAGAAGGTTGGAAACGAAGGTGGCCGGCTGCTCGACCTCCACCACTTCCTTCACGAGGAAGGGGACATTGCCGAACTGGCGGTAGCCCTGGCTGATGGCATCGCCTTCAGTGTCATAGGTGCCGACCACTTCACCACCGTGAATCAGGACGTACTTCCCCCGGGCCTCGGCCAGTAGATCGCTCTTCCGAGAGGCATAAGTCTCAAGTTCGGTCTGAAGCACAGTCATGGTCGTTTTCCCATCCTGAATAGCTACCCCAGAAGAATAGGGTAACTACGGGCATGTGATTCAAGGGTTTGCTGTATGAGGGTGCGGCATCGAATAAGGCGAGCACCGGGCTTTCGGGGTGGGAGGCCGAACCCAGCGGGAAGAACGGCACGTAGGGGACGCCGTCCTCACGAGAGGCGTCGAAGACGTCCTGGCCCGAGCGGTCGGCCACGTTGGAGGAGCTTCTGGACGCAGGTCACCTAGTTCAAATCGTGGGCCGAGATGCCTACGAAGAGATCGATGTCCGGTCGCTTCTCCAACAGGCCCTCGCAGGCCTTGGCCATGTCCACCATCTCGGCCGAGTCGAAGTGGGCGGCCTGGGCGTCGGGGGTCTCCCACTTCTGCACGATCAGGTAGCGGCCCGGCCGGGTGGCCGAGGCGCACAGGTCCATGTTCCGGCATCCCGGGTGGCCCCGGGAGACGACCACGTACTTGGACAGCACCGACAGGAGCCGGTCGGCGGCGGCCTCGTTGGCCTCCCGGGCGTCGAAGACCAAGGTGACCATGGTCAAATCCACCTCGGGGGCCATAGGCGAATCGCTCACCCGGCGGACCTTATCGTTCAGGTCCGGCCCGCTTCGGCCGATAAGGGGCTTGTCCGGACCAAAACACCGGATCGAAGCGGTGGGGCAGACTCACTCCGGGCTTGGAGGTCACGGTGGCGGCTAAGGGGCGGGAGCGGGACGATGAGGACCTGGTCCGGGTCTATCTCGGGGATATCGGGCGCTACGCCCTCCTGACCAAGGAGGACGAGGCCGACCTGGCCCAGCAGATGGAGCAGGGCCTCGACGCCCAGTCCCGCCTGGCTACCGAGATCGAGCTCGACCCCGCCACCACCCGGCGGCTTCGCCGTCTCGCCCGCCAGGGCGAGGAGGCCAAGTACCGCTTCGTGCTGGCCAACCTCCGCCTGGTGGTCTCGGTGGCCAAGCGCTACCAGTCCTCCGGCGTTCCCCTCCTCGACCTCATCCAGGAGGGCAACATCGGCCTGATGCACGCCGTCGAGAAGTTCGACTGGCGGCGGGGCTTCAAGTTCTCCACCTACGCCACCTGGTGGATCCGCCAGGCCATCACCCGGGGCATCGCCAACACCGCCCGGACCATCCGCCTGCCGGTACACGCCGGTGACCTGCTGGCCCGAATCCACCGCTGCCAGTCCCGTTTGGAGTTGCGCCTGGGCCGGCCACCCACCCCGGCCGAACTGGCCGCCGAAGCCGAGGTGTCCGAGGAGCGACTCAACGAAGCCCTGCTGTTCCGGGTCGAGCCCCTCTCCCTGTCGGAGCGGCTCCGGGATGACGCCGAGGCCGAGTTGGGCGACCTGGTGGAGGACATGGGGGCCGAGACCCCCTTCGACACCGTGGCCGCTTCCATGCTGCCGGAGCAGATCAACCACCTGCTGGCCTCCCTGGACGAGCGGGAGCAGGCCATCCTGCGCATGCGCTTCGGCCTGGACCGGGGCGAGCCCCGGACCTTGGAGGAGGTCGGCGCCCACTTCAACCTGACCCGGGAGCGCATCCGCCAGATCGAGGCGCGGGCCATGTCCAAGCTGCGCCGGCCCGAGTTCGAGGCCGAGGCCCGGGAGTTGCTGGTCGTCTGAGCGGGCCCCGGAGGCCGGCGCCGTCGCCCTAGCGGCTCGTGCGGGCCATCCGATCCGTTAGCTTGACAGCCCATGAAGAAGCTGCTCGTCCTGGTAGTCCTATTGGCCCTGGGCGCGGTGGCGGCCCGCCGCCTGCTGGGCGACTGAGGCGCCACCACACTCCGGCCGCGGCCAGGCCGGCCACAGCCATGGCCGCCGCCACCCCCGGGACCCCCCCGGGCGGGCGGTGCCGGCTGTCCAGCCGGACGGTGCGCTCCCAGGTGCGCACGTCCCATTCGCGCTCCTTGGCCAATTTGCCCAGCACCCGATCGGGATTTACGACCACCGGATTACCGACTGCTTCCAGCATGGGCAGGTCGGTATAGGAGTCCGAATACGCCCAGGATTTGGATAAGTCGATGCCCTCCCGCTCGGCCAGTTCCACCATGGCTTCAACTTTGTAGGGGCCGTAGGCGTAGAAGGCCATTTCCCCCGTATAGCGGCCTTCGTCATCCACCTTGGGCCGGCTGGAGATGGCTCCGTCCACCCCCAAATGGGCGGCCAGGGGGGCGACTATCTCCTCCGGGGAGGCCGAGACCAGATAGACCTTCCGCCCGGCGTCGCGATGCAACTCGATCTCCTCCAGGGCCTCGGCGTAGCTGATGGGCTCGACCACCGTCTCCAGGGTCTCCCTGACTATCTGGCGGATCTGGTCCCGGTCCCAGCCCCGGGTCAGGGCCAGCACCGAGTCGCGGATCTTGGCCAGCTTCTCCTCGTTGGCCCCGAGGTGCATGTAGATGAGCTGGCCGTAGACCGCCCGCAACACGGTGGTGCGGGAGATGAGGCCCTGCCGGTAGAGGGACGGACCGAAGGCCACCATGGAGGCCCGGGCGATCACGGTCTTGTCGAGGTCGAAGAAGGCGGCCTCCACGACGCCCAGGTTATGGCCCCCGCCGCCCGGTCGACGCCGGGAGGCCCCGGACGGCCCAATCCGGTGTGACGGGCCGGTGAATTTGTTGGAGGGATCCGGCCCGCCGGCGGCGAATATCCCCTCAACACAAACTAGGGGCCTCTAACCAATGCCCCACATCACACCTGATTCGGGGGCATGGCATGAGCAAGGGTTCGCGGTTGAAGGTAAGGGTCCTGACCGCAGGGGCGGTGGCGGTTCTCGGGGCGGCCATGGCCGCCGGTCCGGCCATGGCGACCACCACGGTGGTCGGCCCTGTCACCATCTCCAGCGGGACGGCGGGCACCCCGGAGGTCTACGCCGGCTCCGCCTCCGGCACCGCTCTCAAGCTGTCAGTCCTCGGCCAGACCCTGACCGCCGGCATCAGCAGCGCCCAGGTCGCTTCGGACCTGTCGGCCGTGGCTTCGGCCGTGGGCCAGCTGGCTCCGGTGGCCGCCACCGCCCAGCAGCAGGCTTCGGTCAAGGGCGACGGCCAGGTCCAGTCCCCGGCCGAGCAGTGCGGGACCCCCGCCCTTCCGACCCTGCCCGCTCCCTTCCCCGCTCTAAGCGCCGGCCTGGCCTGCTCCACCGTCATAGCCGGGGTCAAGAACGGCCAGCCCACCGCCCTGGCCAAGGGCGCAGTGGCCGACATCACCGCCAACGCCGCCGCCACCTTCACCACAGTCCTTCAGCCGGTGCTGGCTCCGGTCCAGCAGATCTTCGGTGATCTCAACCAGATCGCCCCCAGCCTGGACCCGGCCACCGCCACCGTGAGCCAGCTGCTCAACGTCCTGCAGAACAGCCAGACCCTGGGTCTGCACCTGGGCTCTAGCAACTCCATGGTCCAGACCGTGGCCGGCCAGGTCACCGCCCTCAACGTTGCCTCCGGCGGGGAGGTCGACATCCTGGGCATCGGCGGTTCCCCCGTGGCCAAGATCGTCATCGGCTCGTCCCAGGCCGAGGCCATCTATAACCGGGCCACCGGTAAGGCCACGCCCAGCTTCGATCCGGCCCTGGTCACGGTGACCATCAACCCCCTGCCCGCCACCGGTCTGGCCTCCCAGACCCTGAGCGTGGCCCCGGGCCAGAGCCTGACCATCCTCCAGGGCACGCCGCTGCAGTCCACCATCACCGTGGCCGACGGCACCTCGACGCTCAACAAGGACGGCTCGGTCACCGCCGTGGCCGACGGCGTCTCCCTCGACCTGCTCCAGGGCCTGGGCGCTTCCTCCGCCACCGCCACTGACGGCGGCATCGACCTGGCCCTGGCTGAGTCCACCGCCAGTGTCGGAGGCAAGCCGGCCCTGGCCGCCGCCCCCGTGGTGGCCGCCACTTCCATCACCCCCCCGCCGGTCAAGGCCCTGCCCTTCACCGGCAGCACGCCGACCCTGCCCCTGGCCGGGGCCGGCCTCCTGGCCGTCGGGATCATCGGACGGCGCCTGCGCACCTGGATCCGCCGCCCGGCCGTCTGATCCGGCCTGTACCAATCCCTAACCACGGCCAAATCACTGTCGATACAGCCGACAGGAGACTGCCCGGTCCGGCCACTACCGTCAGGAGAGGGACGGTAGTGCCGGGCCGGCTCTCCACTCCGGTCCGATCGGTGCCGAGATAGATGACTATGCAGAAATCTCCCGACCGTCTGGTCGCCTACCTGAGGAACCACAAGGCGGCTCGCTGGGCGATCTCCGGCCTGTCCGGAGTGCTCGTGCTGGGCGCCATCGGCCTCCTCGGCTATCCCCTGTTCACCAACGTCTACCAGACCCGCCTGCAGAGCCGGCTGGCCCACCAGCTGGCCACCGACTCCTCCCTGGCCCAGCAGTTCCGCAACGATGCGGTGCCGGTCGGGACCAGCCTGACCCGGCTCCAGATACCGGCCATCGGGGTCAACGTGGTAGTGGTGGAGGGGACCTCCGAGGCGGCCCTCCAGGCCGGCGCCGGCCACTACCCGGGCACGCCTCTTCCCTGTGAGATCGGGGATGTCGCCATAGCCGGGCACCGCACCACGTACGGCCGACCGTTCTCCAACGTCGATCGCCTGGTCCCCGGTGACCGGATTGTCCTGGACACGCCGGTAGGCTCGTGCACCTACGAAGTCGACCGGGCTCCTTTCGTGGTCCTGCCCAGCGACACCTCGGTCGTGGCCAACACCCCGGGCCAGTACACCCTGACTCTCACCTCATGCACTCCCAAGGGCTCAGCCAGTCACCGCATCATCATCAAGGCGATGATGGTGGGCGTGCCCACCCAGGCGTGAGACGCCTCTCCCGGCGCCTCCGCCTCTCGGCCGCCGCCGGCGTCGGTGCCGGGGTGATCCTGCTGGTCGGAGCGACCCCGGCCCTGGCTGGACCGCCCAACGTCAGCGTGGTGTCACCCTCCAACGGCTCGACCCTGTCGACCGCCTCCCCCCAGGTGGCCGGAACGGTCAGCGCCACCTCGCCCGGGGGAGTGGTCAGCGGGGCCCTGCAGGTCACCGTGACCTCCTCGGCCGGTCACCCCGGGTACTCCTCCACCATCCCGTCCTGGTGCGGCCAGTCCTCCT
>Ga0307374_10011237_pt1 | contig 12777 bp, 15 predicted proteins | sample OX3MG_FD_202532 | JGI IMG/M metagenome (GOLD analysis project Ga0307374, IMG submission 202532) | Soil microbial communities from Risofladan, Vaasa, Finland - OX-3 | ecosystem: Environmental > Terrestrial > Soil > Coastal area > Acid sulfate soil | place: Finland: Risofladan, Vaasa | collected...
CGCCTGCTTGGCCCAAGGAAACTCCTCTCCTGAGGAGCGGAACATCATCAGCGCCGTCACGACCTGCACCAGGCCGACGACGACCGTCAGGATGATTCCGACGCTTGGGCCGTAGCTGAACGCCGCCACACCGGCGACGCCATAGTGACCACTTGGCAGCGTCACCCACCTGATCAGGACGATCAGCGTTCCGAGCGCTGACGTTCCCAGTACGAGAACGGCCGGCGTAAGCCGTAGCCGCGAGGTGTCAACACCCGCTCTGTGCGCCAAAAGCAAGGCGCCGGCGGCGACGATCAGGAGCCCTCCCAGCCAGCCGTAACTTGTGCCCCAGCCGGTTACCGACGCGCTGAAGGCGCCGGCTGATGCGCCATACCAGGGCAGGAAGAGTGCGATCAGGGCGACCGCTGAAGCTCCTATTACCACCCGGTCCCGCGTTGACAGGTTCTTGAAATCAAACTTTGCCACGTCCGCCTCCTCATTTAGCCCCCGACGGCACGATCAGAACTGGCGTGATCGGGGATCATCATCTCTCACAGGCCGGACGCTTGCAACCCGGAATCGTTAACTCCGTCGACGGCGAGCAGTCGCCCTTGTCCGGCGACAGCTGCGAGCGGCGCGGCCGCTGTGTTCACGGCGGGCGGTACTGGGCGGGTATCCACTTCGATAGCCCGCCCAGCCGGGGCCCCTTCCGCCCGTCAGCTCCCCGAGCTGACGATGAAGCCTGTGGCGCGGTCGGCGGACTCAGACGCTCGTCGTGACGTGGTCCGAATCCGTCTCCGTCTGCGTGACCGCTGTAACCGCTGGATGGTCGGTAACCGTCGCGTGGTCGGTGACACCCGGGTGGTCAGCGGTCAGCTCGCCGCTGATCGCCTCCTTGAAGCCGCGCATGCCTGAGCCCAGCGAGCGGCCCATCTCCGGCAGCCGCTTCGCACCGAAGACCAGCAGCACGACCATCAAGATGATCATTAGGTGAAGCGGATTCTCGAGTCCCACGTCAGCCTCCATTCGATTGGGTTGACTGACGTCGATACGGCTCGCGAGCGGTTTTGGATCACCACGGGCGGTTTTTGATCAGCACCCGCGGGTCGTGCGATTCAGACGGGGTCGGTGAACTCCGGCTCCTGCTTCGCCAGAGCTGCCGTCACCGCCGTCAGCTGATTCGCGGTACCAATCAGCTCGCCCTGCAGCTTCGCTTCGAGCGCAAGCGTTTCGGCCGGCGTGCCGGTCCAACCTTCATCGAACAGCTGCTTGGCGCCGCGCACCGCGTCCGGTGATTTCGAAGCGATCTCACGTGCGAGCGTGAGCGCGACCTCGAGGGGATCCTCGTGCAGATGCGTGACCATTCCGAGCCGGTATGCGTCGTCGCCGCTGATCACACGCGCCGTGTACGTGAGCTCCTTGGCGACATCGATGCCGACCAGGCGCGTCAGCGTACGCGTGATCGACATATCGGGGATCAGGCCCCAGCGGCCCTCCATCACCGACAGGCGGGCGTCCCGGGTTGCGATCCGGATGTCCGCCGCCAGCGCGATCTGAAGGCCGCCGCCGAAACAGTTTCCGTGAATTGCCGCGACCACCGGCACCGGCACCTGGATCCACCCGTACGCGGCACGCTGGAAGTAGTTGGGCGGTGGCTCGTCGAGCACCGCTGTGAATCCCTCGAGTCCGCCGGCCGCGGCCACGGCCGGGAAATCGAGCCCCGAGCAGAAGCTCTTGCCGGCACCGTGCAGGACCACGGCGCGCACGCCAGCCTCGGCGCGCAGCCGCTCGACGGTGGCGATGATCGCGTCGAGCATCGCCAGATCGAGGGCGTTGTGCTTGTCCGGGCGCGTCAGCGCGACGACGGCGACGTGCTCTTCAATGCTGACCGAGACGCGCTCTTCGCTCATGCGAGCTCAACACTGTCGCCGACGCGCACGGTGCCACCCTGCAACACGCGGCCGTAGATCCCGAACGCCAGCGGCTCGGTCGACACAACATCGTCGCGATAGGCGCGGAGCAGGTCGAGCGTCGGCAGCGTCATCTCCCCGGTCTCGGGGTCGCGGTGCGTGACCAGGCAGCGCCCGACGTGCCCCTCGAAATGCAGCAGCGACTCGCCGACGCGCGCCTCGCGCCCGACCCAGTCGTCCTCCGCGTGGGGTTCCACACCATCGACCTCGATCAGCATCCGGAACCTGCGTACGTCTACAGAGTCGGTCTGGGCCTGCTCGGCAAGACGCCGCAGCGACCCGTCCGATACGAGGCTTACTGCCCCCTTGGTGCCACGATCGACGGCCGACTCGGTGCGCACCAGCCGCAGCTGGCGGTCGCACAGCGTCGACAGCGCCTCCGCCCAGGGCCCGTCGACGAGCTGCCCCATGCGGAACTCGCCGTAGGCAGTGGTTTCCACCTCGCCACCGTCGCCGACGACGCCATCCACGACCATGCCGTCGTCGAACTCGAGCGACAGGCGTCCCGAGCTCTCGTCAAAGTCGGCGCTGACGGTGTGCAGCATCCCGAGCACCTTGCTGTTGAGCATGCGACCGCGGTCGTCGACCAGGAAGAAGCGCCGATCCCCGGCAGCGCCGGACCTGCCGAGCGTCGCCTGCTCGACGCTACGCAGCCGTGTGCCCTTGATCGCCGCCGTCTGCAGGCGCGTGACTGTCGCGTTCATATCCCTGACATTGCAGCACGGGCAGCCGCGGATAGCGCGGGAAGCGGTCGGGCTCGTCGCGCGAGCGGCGGCACAGCGAGAAGACCGAGCCGCGCGTGTTGGGCACGAGCTGCTGGTGGATGCACGAGTAACAGAGCGATGCCGGCGTGGTGCCGGTCCGGTCGTCGGCCATGGGTCACCACACGAAGGTACAGAGCGCCGCTCGCGCCCGGGCTGCTGGACGGGCTCGCGCTCGCCGGCAGCGTCGCCGGATTCGCGGCGGTGGTGCTCGGTCATCTGCTCGGAGGTATCTATGACCGACGAGCCGCTCGAGATGGCGACCACTGCGGTGAGCGCAGCCGTGCCGCTAGCTAATCTCGAGTCGTGGCTCGCATGCGCCGCATCGCCCTGATCGCAGCGATCTTCGCGTCCGCGGCTGCGGCCGTGGGCGTGGCGTTTGGGGCCGGCGCGGCCGCGGTCCCGGCGGCTGTGGCGATTCCAGCGGCGGCCGCGGTCCCGGCGGCGGACTGGCCGACCTTCGACTTCAACGTTGAGCGCTCAGGTGTCGACCCCACCGACACCGGCATCACCGCCGCCAACCTGCACAGCCTCCGGCGCATCACTGTGCACCTTCCCGGGACCGTCGACTCATCAGCCGTCGAGCTCGCCAATGCCACCGTTAAGGGCGCCTTGCACGACGTCGCGATCATGACCACGTCGTATGGGCGCACACTGGCGCTCAATGCGGTCAACGGCCACCTGCTCTGGGAATATGCGCCAGCCAGCGTGAACCGCCTCCAGGGTGGGTCGCAGATCACGACCGCGTCCCCCGTCGTTGATCCGGGTCGCCAGTACGTATACGTCTCGAGCCCTGACGGCTTCATCCACAAGCTGGCGGTCGCATCCGGGCGTCAGCTCTGGAGGACACGGGTCACCTACGACCCGACGAAGGAGAAGATCGCCGGCGGGCTCAACATCGCCGACGGAGAGCTGATCGTGGTGACGGACGGCTACAACGGTGACGCGCCCGTCTACCAGGGCCACATCGTCACGATCAACATGACCACGGGCAAGATCACGCACGTCTTCAACACGCTGTGTTCGAACATCCGCACGCTGATCGACCCGCCCAGCAAGTGCTCAGCCAGCGATGCGGCGATCTGGGGCAGGCCCGGCAGCGTGATCGAGCCTGACACCGGAGACATCCTGGTCGCGACGGGCAACGGCCCGTTCAACGGTCACACCAACTGGGGTGACAGCGTGCTCGAGCTCTCGCCTTCGCTCAAGCTCCTGCACAACTGGACGCCCAGAAACCAGGCGCAGCTGAACAGCGACGACTCGGACCTCGGCAGCACCGAGCCGGCGCTGCTGCCCTTCCACAAGAGCGTGCGCCTCGCGGTTCAGGGCGGCAAGCAGGGCCTGCTCGATCTGCTCAACCTCAATCGGCTCGATGGCAGTCGCGGCCCCGCTGGGCCGCGACTCGGCGGTGAGCTGCAGAGCATCGGCGGTCCGGACAAGACCGGCATCTACAGCCAGCCAGCCGTCTGGAAGTCACCCAGCGGGCGCGTATATGTGTACGTGACCGACAACTCCGGGACGGATGCCTACTGGGTCACTGCCGCCCGTCGCCTGCGGGTGGCGTGGCAGAGCAGCCAGGCAGGTACAAGCCCGTTGATCGCCGGTCGCCTGCTCTACGTCTACAACCTGCAGCAGGGCGTCCTCGACATATTCAATCCGCGGAGCGGCCATCTGTACCGCTCACTGCCCGCGGCCTCCGGCCACTGGAACAGCCCGATCGTCGTCGGTGGTCGGATCATCCTGCCGGTCGGAGACGACAACGACCACCGGACGAGCGGGGAACTCTTCATCTACCACCTGCCCGGCGTCTGACTCCTGCTGGACGCTAATCAAGATGCTCGCCCAGCGGGGCGAGCGTCACTCCCAACCAGTTGATCGCCGCCGGAACGTGCGATGGGTCGATGTGGTGGCCCGCATCGGACTCGTGGTACTCGACGTCTAGCCCACCGGCGCTCAGTAGCGCGTCGGCCTGCCGCGCGAAAGCGACGTCCATGATCGGATCGTGGCGGCCGTGGGCGATGAAAACGCGGGTGTCGGGCCGTCCCGCTACGTCGGGCTCCCAACCGTCGACGGTCGGGATGAAGCCGGAGAAGGCGAGGATCCCCGCGACCGGCGGGCGATCGCTGCCGAGGCCCAGCGCGTAGCTCATCACCGAGCCCATCGAGAACCCGCCGAGCACCGTGCGCGAGGGCTCGATCCGGGTGCGCTCCCACAGCTCGTCGTGGAAGGCGGCGAGCTTGCCGTAGGCCGCCTGAAACGTGTCGTGATCGGGGTAGCCGACACGCGGCACCACGTACCAGTGCCTGCCGGGCTGGCCCTGAAATCTCAGCGGGGCACCGGGAGTGACGACGTCCAGACGCCGCTCCGGGTCGAGTACGTCGGCGAGCCCGAGCAGATCATGCTCGTCGGCGCCGCGGCCGTGGTGGAGGACCAGCAGGCCCTCCGCTGGGCCGTCCGCGGCACGCTCTCTGTATACGAGCGCGCTCACCTCACACCTCGCTCGCGGCCGCCGCGGCGCGTGGGTTGGCGAGCGGCGTCAGCGTGCGCTCGAGGTGCGCGCGCAGGTGCTCGTGCTGGGCCGGCAGGCGCAGCGCCTCGCCGAGGTGGTCGGGCGCCTCGTCGGTGGCAAAGCCGGGCGAGGTGGTCGCGATCTCGAACAGAATGCCCTGCGGCTGACGGAAGTAGATCGCGTGGAAGTAGTCGCGATCGATCACCGGCGTGACGTTCATACCCGCGGCGGCGACGCGTTGCTGCCACGGCACGTGGTCGGCGTCGGTCGAGTGCCACGCAATGTGATGGACAGTGCCGGCCCCCTGGATCCCATGCTCGCTCGTCGGCTCATAGGCCCAGTTGAACGTGCGGGTCGGACCGGCGAGGCGGTAGTTGCCGGTGGCGTCGGTGGCGGTGAAGCCGAGCGTCTCGGTCAGCAGCTGCGCGTCGGCTTCGAGCGGCCGGCCGACGTAGGCGCGGGCGCCCTCGACGCCGGTGATCGCGTGCTCGGCCGGGATCTCGGGGTGCACGGCCCGCAGCGGTGCGGTGTCTGGGTTGGCGAGAACCAGCTCGAGCCCTAGCCCGTCGTAGTCGGCGAACTTGAGCGAGCTCGCGGACCTCGCGGAGCTCGCGGAGCTCGCGGGGCTCGCGGGGCTCGCGGAGCCCTCTGAGCGCTCGCTCGAGTAGCCCTTCTGGCCCAGGCGCTGTTCCCAGAAGTCGAGCGATTCCTGGCTGGGGACGCCGAGCTGGATCGTGTGGATCATGCCCGCGCCGGCGCGGCCGGGGCGGACGCCGGCGAACTCGAACCAGGTCAGGATCGAGCCGGGCGATCCCTGCTCGTCGCCGAAGTAGAGGTGGTAGGCCTCCGGCGAGTCGAAGTTGACCGTCTTCTTGACCAGCCTCAAGCCCAGTGCGTCGGCGTAGAAGTCGACGTTGCGCTGCGCGTCGCCGGTGATCATCGTGATGTGGTGCATGCCGTCCAGCTGCATTGCTGTCTCCGTTTCGTGGGCCAGGAGCAAATGGTTGTGCAGTCAACTTACCTTGGGTCGGGCGGAAGTCCAAGACGTCTCTCGTGTGATCCAGACCCTGCGCGTCTTGATCACGCAGATCGGTGGTCGTATTCGGCGGGTCACCGACGCTGGCGCGGCTCGGGGCGGTTACGACCGGGGGCCCGCCGCCATCCGACCCACTCGAACAGACAAACCGGCAGGGGTATCGTCCTCTCACCGCGATGGCCGACCTGCCCCCGAACGTGACGCTGGCTCAGCTCTCGTACTTCGTCACCGTGGCGGAGGAGCTGAACTTCACCCGGGCGGCTGAGCGGCTGCACATCCGCCAGTCACCGCTCAGCCAGGCGATCAGGGCGCTCGAGACGAACCTCGGCGTGACACTGCTGAACCGCACCAGCCGGCACGTCGAGCTGACCGAGGCCGGGGAGGAGCTGCTGCCGGCCGCGCGCGCCGCGCTCGGCGCCGTCGAGCATGCGGTCCGGGTCGCCCGTGAAGCGGCCTCCGGCGAACCCGCGGTCGTACGCGTCGGATTCCTCGCCTACGGGGCCTGCGAGGTGATCGATCAGTCGCTCGCCGCCTTCGCGGCGCCGGTCTCGAAGCTCAAGCTCGAAACGCGCCAGACCGACTTCTCCGACCCGACCGCCGGTCTCACCGACCGCGTCGTCGACGCCGCCTTCCTGCGGCTCCCGGTCAGCTCGCACGAGCTCGAGATCGAACGGCTCACCAGCGAGCCACGGGTCGCGGTGCTGCCGGGCTGGCATCCGCTCGCCGGCCGCGACAGCATCGCCGTCGGCGACCTGCTCGACGAACACTGGCTGCAGATGCCGGGGCGGGACCCGCTCTGGCGGGACTTCTGGCTCGCCACCGCACACCGGGACGGCGTCACCCCGTTGCTCGGCCCTGAGGTCCGCACGATCGAGGAACAGCTGACCGCCACGATTACCGGCGGCTACGTCAGCCTGACGCCGGCGTCGGTGGCCGTCTCCTACCCGCGACCGGGGCTCAGCTACGTGCCTGTCGACGACGTCGAGCGCAGCGAGGTCGCAATTGCCTGGCGGCGCGGTGACGAGCGCGCCAGCGTCCGCGAGTTCGTCGTATCGGTCCGCCACACGGCGGCTGCGCTGGCGGGCGGCGCGGCTTGAGCGGTGATGGCTTCGACCTGCAGCGGTTCGTCGACGCGCAGGATCGCGGCGGCGCCTACGAGCACGCGCTCTCCGAGCTGCGCCAGGGCCGCAAGCGCGGCCACTGGATCTGGTTCGTGTTCCCCCAGCTCGCCGGACTCGGATCGAGTGAGATGTCGCGTCGCTATGCGATCGCATCGCTCGAGCAGGCGGGTGCTTATCTCGCTCATCCACTGCTCGGTCCCCGGCTGGTGGAGTGTGCCGAGGCGCTGCTCGAGCTCCCGGGGCGGGACCCGGTTGCGGTGCTCGGCGAGATCGATGCGCTCAAGCTGCGTTCATCGATGACATTGTTCGCCTGTGTCGATCGGGCGCCGCCGCTGTTCGCGCGCGTGCTGACGCGCTACTACGACCGGGTCACTGATGAGGCCACCGAGCAGCGGCTCGGTGGCCCGCCCGGTCGCTAGACCACGTAAGGGATCAGCATCTTCGTGCGGCTGCTGTACGCCGGGTAGGCCTGGGGGAAGGTGGCCGTGAGGTTGCGCTCCTCCACCGTGGCCGAGTAGACGAAGAACGCGCCCAGGATCACCGTTATCCCGAGGCCGATCAGATTCGTGACGAGCGAGGTGCCCACCATCCCGAGCAGGATGCCCGAGTAGATCGGGTGGCGGACCAGGCCGTAGGGACCGGCCGTCACGAGCTCCGGCTCGGCTCGCTGCGTCATCGGCATGCCCCAGTTGCGCCCAAGGATCACGCGCGCCCAGACCGCCAGCGCGATCCCGGCTGCGAACAGCGCGGCGCCGATCACGCCGACCACGAGGCTGTGGACCTCGAGACTGCCGCCGCGGACGCCGCGCAGCAGGATCACGAGGGCGATCGCGGCGACCCCACGCGGCCCCAGGAACCAACGCCGGGTCGCGCTGCGCTTGGCGGTGAAGGCTGCCGTCAGCCAGCCAAGCCAGAACACCGCCCATGCGATGCCGATCGCGATCCTCAGCGCGTGCATGGTGTGATTCTCCCGTGAGCGGCGGCGTCAGCGTCAGGGAAGGGAAGTAATGCGGGCGCAAACGCGGCTGCGTAGGCGGGGATCGTCAGAGCACGGTCTCAAGCCTGCGGTACTGTCGGCGCATGCGGTGCTTGCGCGGGATCTGCGGACCGTTCTTCGTCGTCGCCGGGGCGCTGCATTTCATCGTCCCGGGGACCTACAAGCGGATCGTTCCTCCCTACCTGCCCGCGCCTGACGCGCTCGTGTACCTGAGCGGTGTCGCGGAGGCTGCCGGCGGAGTGGGGCTGATGCTGCCGTGGAGCCGGCGGTGGGCCGGCAGATGGCTGGTGGCGACGCTCGTCGGCGTCTTCCCCGCCAACCTGCACATGGCGCTGCATTCCGAGCGTTACGCGAAGGTGCCGGGAGGCGCGAGGGCGCTGTGGGCGCGCCTGCCCTTGCAGGCTGTGCTGATCGCCTGGGTGCTCGACGCGAGCCGCGCGGACGCGGCTCGAGGGTGAGAGGTCGGCGCCGAATCGTCGAGGCGACCGCTGTTGCCGCCGTGCTCGGCGGGGCGCCGTCGACGCTCGACGCGCTTCGCAGGCAGAGGGAGCTCCGCTTGGCCGTGGTCCACGTGCGGGACGCGACGCGGGCTATCGGCACGCTGCTCCCGCCGGGTCGGCCCAGCTTCGTGCGCGGCGCCGTCATCCACGTCGGCATCTCGGTCCTATGCGGTGAGGCGCTGGCGCGCACGCTGCCCGAGCGCCGGTCCACGCTCTGGGGCGCTGCCGCCGGGCTCGTGTTGGGCGTCGTCAATGTGGAAATGATCGGGCGGCGTTTCCCTGCGATCGCGGCCCTGCCACTCGTTCCGCAGCTGGGCGACAACGTCGCGTTCGGGGCCGTGTTCGCGTTCGTCGTCGATCGCTGAGCAACGGTTTCGAGTCTTTCGCCCTACCAGCACGGGCGCCGGCAGAACCAACGTCACGCCCTGATGGTTCGATCACGACCCACTTGTGGTGGGTGCGCGCCAGCAGCGACAGCCGCAACGGGACGTGACCGACACCGATGGGCCGGGCAGAAGCCGGGGTGCTGAGCCGCCGTAAGCTCCTCGGTGCGGCCTCGTGCCGGTCATGCAAAACAGGGATGGTTTGCGCGTGTTCGACGGCATTCTGATGTGCGGCCCGCAGTTCCGAGCCTGCCTGCACGGATCAGCAGTGCGGGTGTCCGAGCCCGATCTTCTGCGCCGGCGGACCGCACGCCGCCGCTGCTTGGGTGTATGCGGGTGCGTAAAAGTCGATCGTGGAAGGCCAGGTGAGGATTGCCCCGTCAAAGTCGCTGAGCCCTTGGTACTTGCCTAGGCCGAAGTCGGCTGGGACCGAGGTCCGCGGGTCGGGGTCGTCATCCTCTGTGGGACGGATCCGGATGTGGCAGGTATTGGCTACTGCCATGGGTTGAAGTGTAAGGCGCGTCGCTTGTCAGGCGAGCGCCTCAGAGAGCCACGCTCGACGCGGAGCGCGGCCGCGAGCGGCGAGCCGCGACCGCGCGGAGGCTGAGGAGCACGGTGCGCGGCCAGCACGAGCCGTCGTCATCGCCGGCCATCTGATCACGGCCCGTGATCACACATAGCTCCTACCGCGGCCTGCTGAGATACAAACCCGGCCAGAGCTGCGGCTGCTCGTAGCCGGCGGCCCAGACCGCCACGCCTGAGAAACCGGCGGCGGCGGCCAGCCGCGCGCGCTCGACGTCGGCGGCCGTATTCTCGATCCAGACTGTGTGCTTGTGGCGGTGCAGCCGGTAGCTGAACGTCTCCTCACCCGCTGTTGTGTCCCAGTGCGGATGCGCACGCACCTGCGTGAGCAGATCGGAGACCTGGTTGGCGTAGACCGCGGTTGCGCTGGTGGGTGTGTACCAGTCGTATCCGTAGGCGGGGAGGCCGAGCTCGTAGCGGCTTGCGGAGCCTTGAGAGCGCGCATAGGCGATCACCTGCTTGACCCACGGCAGCGGCGCGATCGGGCCGGCGCGTCCGCCCGGCGAGTGGTCGTCATAGGCCATGACCTGGACGCGGTCGGCGGCAGCCGCAAGCGCTCGGTAGTCATAGACCCAGCTGGGGATATCGCCGTGCGCATACACGTGTGCCGCCGTGGTGCGGGCCATGACCGTGACCTGGCAGGTGCGGTCGATCGCATGGAGCGCCAGGCAGGCCTGTGAGATCAGCGCCGGGTATAGCGGCATGGCGAGCCGGTCGGCCAGCGCTGTCCGATGCTTCGGGTCATAGGCGAAGCTCTCGAAGTCGATGTCGAGCCCCGAGTAACCGGGGTGCGACGCGAGCTTGACAAGCGTTCGCACCAGCGCCGTCCGCTTGGATCTACTCGCGAGGATCCGTGCGAACGCGCTCATCCCGGCCTCCTCGGTGACCATCGGGACGAGCCGCAGATGGCGCGCAAGCAGCTCCGCGATCACCGACGCCGAGCCGGCTCCCGTCTCGTCATGCACGGTCGCGTCGCCCGAGATGTCATACCAGTAAGGGCTGGCCGTCCCGATCACGTCCGCGTGACCGAGCGTCGAGCTGAGCGCCGCCGGCATCTCCCAGTAGGGCAGCCAGGCGGTCACGCTCAGCGCCTGCGCAGTGGCGCTCGTGGCGAGGCTCAACCAGCAGCCGATACCGGCAACCATTGCCACCGCCCAAAGGCGCAGGCTTCTGGGCCTGGCTCCAACCACTATCTGTCGGGGTGCCGGGATTTGAACCGGGATCTTGAGGTCACGCCGGCGCGTTTCCATATAGGTGCGGCTCCGATAGAGGGATAAGATGTGCCGTGATGGTGGACGTTTAGACACTATGCGCGGGCGCCCTGTTGCAGGGGTTGCCTGCGGGGCTGGTAGGCCGGACGCTCCTCGCGGGGGTTTGTCTGGCCGGAGAACGGCTCCGGCTGACCCCATGAATATGTGAGGAGGTCCGGCCATGTCCGGAACGATGACCTATGTCGGGTTTGATGTCCATGCCCGGTCGACGCATGCCGCGGCGATCGATGTGATGACCGGTGAGTTGACCCGGATGCGGTTCGGTCCTGGGGTTGACGCGCCGGTCGAGTGGCTTCAGACGCTGTCGTGGCCGGTGCGGGCGTGCTATGAGGCGGGGCCGACGGGGTATGGGCTTTATCGTGCCGCGATCGCGGTGGGTGTCGGGATGCAGGTGATCGCGCCTGGGTTGACTCCGAGAGGGAAGAGCGATCGGGTGAAGACCGATCGCAAGGATGCGGAGCTGTTGGCGCGGTGTCTGATCGCGGGGTCGCTGCATCCGGTCAAGGTGCCTGCCCCGGCGGTGGAGGCCGGCCGGGAGCTCACGCGGGCGCATGATGCGTGCCGTCGGGATCTGATGAACGCCCGCCATCGCGTGTCAAAGATGCTGTTGCGTCACGGCCGTGTGTATCCCGAGCCATCAACCTGGACACAGGCACACCGCCGCTGGTTGTCTGCCCAGCAGTTCCCGGAGCCGATGTCGGCGTTCACGTTCGCGGACCTGATCGCGACCGTCGATGGGTTGACCGCCCGCAAGAAGATGCTCGCCGAGCAGATCGGCGTGCTCGCAACCGACCCGGCCTGGTGGCCGACCGTCGCCCGCCTGCGAGCGTTCCGGGGTGTGGACACACTGACCGCGCTGGCCGTCCACTTGGAGCTCGGCGCGGACTGGGCCAGGTTCGAGAAGCCCACACGGGTCGGGTCCTGGCTCGGGCTGACCCCGTCCCGTTCCCAGTCCGGAGAATCAGACCGGCACGGTCAGATCACGAAGACCGGATCGACGCTCGCCCGACGCCTGCTCGTCGAATCGGCATGGCACTACGCCCGCGAACCCAGGATCGGCGCCACCCTGCAAAACCGCCAGGCCGGGCAGCCCGATCACATCCTGCAGATCTCAAACCGTGCCCAGCAACGCCTGTATCACCTCTACACCACGATGAAAGCGCGCGGGAAGCATCACAACGTCACGACCGTCGCGGTCGCCCGCGAGCTGTCTTGCTTCCTCTGGGCCGCGGCCACAGCACCCTAAACCAGCCTTCACCACACAGACAGCAGCACCCCGGCTCAGGAGGCCGGGACGCCGGGCCGATACAGCGGCCGGCACGCGCGATTGGGCTATGAGCAGCCCCACCCCGGGGCCACGCCCGTTCTTAGACTCAGCGCACCGCCGGCAGCAGCAACAGGGCCATGGGGTAACCAAAATCCCCGCATATCAGACTGGCAACGCCGTCACCGAGCCCGACGTCCCGCCCTCCTGAGACACCAGCCACACCACCGACCGCGACCCCAGTCACGGCGAAACTTCGACACGCCCCCTTGACACACGCAGCGCCATATCAGTCCTCCTCGGCGTCGACCTGCACGAGCTGAACGATTCCTCCGCCGGCCACGCCGGTCGCTGGGAAGATCTGCTGAGCGCGTCCGGCCGCTTCGATCAGCGGCTGCGCGTCC
>Ga0307374_10011239_pt1 | contig 12776 bp, 7 predicted proteins | sample OX3MG_FD_202532 | JGI IMG/M metagenome (GOLD analysis project Ga0307374, IMG submission 202532) | Soil microbial communities from Risofladan, Vaasa, Finland - OX-3 | ecosystem: Environmental > Terrestrial > Soil > Coastal area > Acid sulfate soil | place: Finland: Risofladan, Vaasa | collected...
GGTGGCTCCCACCAAGATCCAGGTGGAGTTCAAGGTGGGCGACTCGGTGCGGGTGGTGGACGGTCCCTTCACAGACTTCCACGGCAAGGTGGGTGAGATCAACGCCGACAAGGGCAAGCTCAAGGTCATGGTCAACATGTTCGGCCGCGAGACGCCGGTCGAGCTCGACCTGCTCCAGGTCGAGCGGCTGCGATAGGAGTGCTGACTCGTGGGTAAGAAGAAGGTCAAGGCGGTGCTGCGCCTCAACATCGAGGCCGGCAAAGCCACTCCTGGCTATCCGATCGGGCCGGCGCTCGGCCAGCACCAGGTCAACATCATGGAGTTCTGCCGCTCCTACAACGAGCAGACCGAGTCCCAGGCGGGGCTGGTGATCCCAGCTGAGATCACCATCTTCGAGGACCGCACCTTCACCTTCATCACCAAGACACCCCCGACCGCCGACCTCATCAAGAAGGCGATCGGGATCGAGAAGGGCTCGTCCAAGCCGCCCCAAGAGGAGGCGGGTGAGCTCTCCCATGACCAAGCGCTCGCGATCGCCCGGACCAAGCTGCCGGACGTCAACGCCGCCGGCCTGGAGGCCACCGCCCGGATGGTGGAGGGGACCGCCCGCTCGATGGGTGTCAGGGTCAGCAAGTAGTCAACCATCGGTCGTGGGAGGACGCCGCGGGCGTCCGCTGGCACCACGGGAGGAATTCGGATGACGGCACGTCACGGCAAGAAGTACATGGCGGCGCTCAAGCTCCTGGAGGACAAGGAGCTGGTTGACCCTCGGGAGGGGGTTCGGCTGGTGCGCGAGGTCAACAGCTCACGGTTCCCCGGAACCGTGGAACTGCACGTCCGGCTGGGGGTGGACCCTCGCCATGCTGATCAGATGGTCCGCGGCAGCGTGGTCCTGCCCCACGGCACCGGCAAGGTGCGCCGAATCGTGGTCTTCGCGCAGGGTGAGAAGGAGCGCGAGGCCCGCGAGGCCGGTGCCGAGATCATCGGCGCCGAGGACCTGGTCAAGCGGATCCAGGAAGGCTTCCTCGACTTCGATGTGGCCCTGGCCACCCCCGACCTGATGGGCTCGGTGGGCCGGCTGGGCAAGGTGCTGGGCCCCCGGGGCCTGATGCCCAATCCCAAGGCGGGGACGGTCACCTTCGACATCGCTCGGGCGATCAGGGACGTGCAGGCGGGCCGGGTCGAGTTCCGGGTCGACCGGTATGGCATCGTCCACGTCGCGGTGGGCAAGACCAGCTTCGAGGAGGAGGCCCTCTTCGAGAATCTCTCGGCGATGCTGGAAGCCATCGTCAAGGCCAAGCCATCCGCGGCCAAGGGCTCCTACATCCGGGCTGCCTACCTGGCTCCCTCGATCGGTCCCAGCGTCAAGCTGGACCCGATCCTGGCCGGGCGGCTCTCCTCGTCCTAGGCGCACCGGCGCCAGCCGGTATACTCAACCCTCGACCGGAACAGCACGGTTCCACGGTGCCCAAGACCGCGGGGGCAGTCTCTGCTCAAAAGCGAAACCCCGCGCAGGTGACCGACCGGAAGATCGTTGGCGGTGGTCTTCCAGTCCTTGCTTGAGTTCGGGCCCCGGTGGGCCGGGAGGTAAAGGCAAGGATGACCGACCAGGGCCGTCATGGGGCGGCCGCCATTCCCGAGGCTAAGCAACGCGTCGTCGCCGAGCTGGCCGAGAAGCTGGGGCGGATGCGCAGCGCCGTGCTCAGCGACTACCGCGGGCTCTCGGTTGCGCAGCTGGAAGCCTTGCGGGCCTCGCTCCGGGAGGTGGGGGTCGAGTACGTTGTGCTCAAGAACACCCTGGCCCGGCGGGCGGGCGCGGAGGCCGGGCTGAGCGAGTTGACTTCCCAGTTCGTGGGGCCAACCGCGATCGCGATCAGCTACCTAGACATCTCGGCGCCGGCCCGTCTGCTGACCGAGTACGCCAAGGCCAACCGCCGCACCGACATGGTGCGAGGGGGAATCGCCGAGGGACGGGTGCTGGGCCCGGCCGAGGTGCGCCAGCTGGCCGACCTACCGCCCCGGGATGTCCTGATGGCGCAGCTGCTGAGCGTGCTGGAGGCGCCAACGGCCCAGTTGGCAGGGCTGTTCGACGCACCTGTGCGCGATCTGCTGGGGCTGCTCGACGCCCAGGCGGAATCCGTGGGCGGTGCCAGTGCCGCTTGACGAGCCGGGGTGACGGGGCGACAGGGAAGATCAGAAAAAGTTGAAGGAGAGGAAGCGATGGCCAAGGTAAGCGTCGACGACTTCGTAGAGGCACTGGGGTCCTGGACGGTCCTGGACCTAGTCAGCGCCAAGAAGGCGATCGAGGAGAAGTACGGCATCACCGCGGCGGCTCCGGTGGCTGCGGCCGTGGCGGCAGCTCCCGCCGGCGAGGCGGCGGTGGAGGAGCAGACCGAGTTCACCACCATCCTGACCGCGACCGGTGATCAGAAGATCGCCGTCATCAAGGCAGTCCGGGAGATCACCGGGCTGGGGCTGAAGGAGGCCAAGGACCTGGTGGATGCTGCTCCCAAGCCGGTCAAGGAAGGGGTGCCCCGGGAGGAGGCCGAGTCGGTCGCCAAGAAGCTCCAGGAGGCTGGCGCCACAGCTGAAATCAAGTAGTGACCTCCAAGCCCCCTGAGGGGGCCCGGCGGGGCGAGCCGTCCCGCAAGCGACGTCGTCACCTGTGGTAGGATGACTGTTCCGCCACCTGTGAAGTTCACCGTATGTCCGCGCTTGCCTGGAGAACTTTAGCTCATGCCCTCAATTCGTGCTGCCTTGCCTGCCGCGCCCCCACGCCTCAGCTACGGAACGATTCCCGAGATGCTGGAGGTGGGCAACCTGATCGAGACCCAGCTGAATTCCTTTCGCTGGTTCGTCGAGGCGGGCCTGCGGGAGCTCTTCGACGAAATCAACCCGATCACCGATTACACAGGCAAGAACTACGAACTGAGGTTTCTTGACTACAGCTTCGGCGAGCCCAAGTTCGACCAGGAGGAGTGTCGCAACCGCGACATGACCTTCGCGGCACCGCTGCGGATTATGACCCGGCTCCACATCAAGACCGGCGAGAACGCCGGCGAGATCAAGGAGTCGGAGGTGTACCTGGGTGACTTCCCGATGATGACTGAGCAGGGGACGTTCCTGGTCAACGGCACCGAGCGGGTGGTGGTGAGCCAGTTGGTGCGCTCTCCGGGGGTTTACTTCACCGCCGGCCCAGAGCACCCGGTCACCGGTCGGCCCCTCTACGCGGTCAAGTTCATTCCCAACCGGGGTGCTTGGCTGGAGATCGAGACCTCCAACAAGGACGTGCTCACCGCCAAGATCGACCGCAAGCGCAAGTTTCAGGCGACCACCCTGATCAGGGCGCTGGGCTACCCCAGTGACGACGATATCCGTCACTTCTTCCAGGACGTTGATGTCGACCCGGAGCACAAGTACGTGGACGCTACCCTGGAGAAGGACCCCAGCCATGACGTCAACGAGGCGCTGATCGAGCTCTATCGCAAGATCAGGCCCGGGGATCCGCCCACGGTTGAGAACGCCCGCAACCTGCTGCAGGCACTGTTCTTCAACCCGCGTCGCTTCGACCTCGGTCGGGTCGGTCGCTTCAAGCTCGACAAGCGCCTAGGGATCCCCGAGGCGGAGGCTCGCCGTCGCGCCGAGGAGCGCGAGCTGCGGGTACTGGCCCACGAGGACTTCATCAACATCATGCGGCGACTGATCCAGCTCAACAACGGCGAGGGCGAGCCCGACGACATCGACCACCTGGGCAACCGTCGGGTCCGGGCGGTGGGCGAGCTCCTCCAAAACCAGTTCCGCACTGGGCTGCTGCGGATGGAACGCATCATCAAGGAGCGGATGACCATCTGCGACGCCACCACGGTCACCGCGGCCTCATTGATCAACGCCCGTCCGGTGGTCGCGGCCATCAAGGAGTTCTTCGGCTCCAGCCAGCTCTCCCAGTTCATGGACCAGACCAATCCACTCTCCGAGCTGACCCACAAGCGCCGCCTCTCGGCGCTGGGCCCAGGCGGTCTCTCTCGAGAGCGAGCCGGCATGGTGGTCAGGGACGTCCACCACAGCCACTACGGCCGGATCTGTCCGATCGAGACCCCCGAGGGTCCGAACATCGGGCTGATGGGCTCCTTGGCCACCTTCGCCAGGGTCAACGACTTCGGCTTCATCGAGACCCCCTTCCGGCGCGTCTACCGCCATCTCGAGGTGGGGCGGGACCGGGAACTCCTCGACGGTCGGGTGCTCGCGGAGGCGGCGGCCGGCATCGCCACCGGGACCCGGCTAGATGCCAGCGCGGTAAAGAAGCTGGAGAAGGCCAAGGTCGACCGGATCGCGATCCTGCCCTGGGTCAGCACCGAGATCCAATTCCTCTCAGCCGACGAGGAAGACAAGTACACGGTGGCCCAGGCCAACGCCCCGGTCTCGCCCGCTGGTGACTTTCTGGTGGAGCACACCCCAGCCCGCACCCGGCACACCTTCAAGGACGTCCCGGTGACCGAGGTCGACTGGGTTGACGTCTCTCCCAAGCAGACCGTCTCGGTGGCCACCGCCATGATCCCCTTCCTGGAGCACGACGACGCCAACCGGGCCCTGATGGGCTCCAACATGCAGCGCCAGGCAGTGCCACTGATCGCCACCGCGTCCCCGGTGGTCGGCACCGGTATGGAGGTCTACGCAGCCAAATACAGCGGCGAGCTGATCGTAGCCAAGACCGCTGGAACCGTGGTTGGCGTACACGTTCCCATCAACGACATCTCCTCGGACTCGGTGCAGATCGTGCGCAGTGGCCAGGACAGCGGGTTGGGAATTCTGTTCCGGCCCGACGGCAAGGGGCCGGAGGTCTGGTACGGGGTGCACAAGTTCGTGCGCAGCAACCAGGGCACCTGCCTCAGTCAGCGGGTCGTGGTCAGTCCTGGCGACCATGTCGAGGCCGGCACCGTGTTGGCCGACGGACCTTCCACCGACCACGGCGAGCTGGCCTTGGGTCAGAACGTGCTGGTCGCCTTCATGCCCTGGGAGGGCTACAACTACGAGGACGCCATCCTGATCAGTGAGTCGGTGGTGCGCGAGGACAAGTACACCTCCATCCACATCGAGGAGTTCGAGGTCGAGGTCCGCGAGACCAAGCTCGGCCCCGAGGATGTGACCCGCGAGCTGCCCAACGTTGGTGAGGAGAGTCTGCGCAACCTGGATGAGCGGGGCATCGTCTACATCGGAGCTGAGGTGGCCCCGGGGGACATCCTGGTCGGCAAGACCACGCCCAAGGGTGAGTCGGAGCTCTCCGCCGAGGAGCGGCTGCTGCGCGCCATCTTTGGAGAAAAGGCCAAGGAGGTCAGGGACAGCTCACTGCGGGTGCCCCATGGCGAGCGCGGGGTGGTGGTGGACGTCAAGAAGTTCAGCCGCTCCAACAAAGATGAGCTGCCCGCCGGCGTCAATGAATTGATCCGAATCTATGTGGCCCAGAAGCGCAAGATCAGCCAGGGCGACAAGATGGCGGGCCGCCACGGCAACAAGGGGGTAATCGCCCGGATCCTCCCGATTGAGGACCTGCCCTTCCTGCCCGACGGCACGCCGGTTGAGATCGTTCTCAATCCGCTGGGAGTGCCCAGCCGGATGAACCTGGGCCAGGTCCTGGAGACCCACCTGGGATGGGCGGCTGCGGCTCTCGGCATCAAGGTGGCTACTCCAGTGTTCGATGGCGCCTCCGAGGCCCAGATTGAGGACGAGCTGGAACGGGCGGGCCTGCCCCGCGATGGCAAGGTGATGCTGCGTGACGGCCGCTCGGGAGAGGCATTCGACCAGCCGATCACGGTCGGGATCATCTACATGATGAAGCTGGCCCACCTGGTCGAAGACAAGATTCATGCTCGGAGCACGGGTCCTTACAGCCTGGTCACCCAGCAGCCGTTGGGAGGCAAGGCCCAGTTCGGCGGGCAGCGCTTCGGCGAGATGGAGGTGTGGGCCCTCGAGGCCTACGGGGCCAGCCACATCCTCCAAGAGATTCTGACCATCAAATCCGATGACATCGTGGGCCGGGTAAAGGCCTATGAGGCCATCGTCAAAGGCGACAACACCCTTGACGCTGGTATCCCGGAGTCCTTCCGGGTGCTAGTCAAAGAGTTGGAGGGCCTCGCCCTCGGCGTGGAGATCATGTCCGAGAACGAGGAGCAGATCGTGTTCACGGAGGATGACATGCCCGATATGCCACTGGGCCTGGGAATCAATCTGGAACGCGATGAGCGCGACGACGCCGAGGACATCGGCAGGTAGCGTGACCCCCAACTCAGTTATTGCGACCGGGCCCTCCCGGGCCACCGACCCGACCCCCACCCACCCCTTCGCCAGGAGGCGGACAAGCATTGCTCAAGCTTGAGAACTTCGATGCCCTGAAGCTGTCACTCGCCAGCCCGGAGATGATTCTCTCCTGGTCGCACGGCGAGGTCACCAAGCCCGAGACCATCAACTACCGAACCCTGCGCCCCGAGCGTGATGGGCTCTTCTGCGAGAAGATCTTCGGTCCCACCAAGGACTGGGAGTGCCATTGCGGTAAGTACAAGCGCTACCGCTACAAGGGCATCATCTGCGACAAGTGCGGGGTCGAGGTGACCCGGAGCAAGGTTCGCCGGGAAAGGATGGGGCACATCCGCCTGGCCAGCCCGGTTTCCCACGTCTGGTACTTCAAGGGAATCCCCAGTCGCCTGGGGCTGCTTCTGGACATGTCGCCCCGCAATCTGGAGAAGGTCCTCTACTTCGCCAACTACATCGTCACCCGAGTTGACGAGGACGTCCGTGCCCAGGAGCTGGCGGCGCTCGATCCCGAGCGCAGCGAGCGGATCAAGGCGCTGCGCTCAGCTGCCACCGAGCAACTGGCCGACCTGGTCAGGACCAGCGAGCAGCAGATTGCCGAGCTGGAGGAGGCCACCACCGCCGAGGTGGCCGGGCTGGAGGCGGCCGCGGAAGCCCGTCGCCAGCAGATCGAGGCGGCCGGTGAGCAGCTCTCCGAGCGGATCCAGGCGGCTCTGGGCCGCAAGGCCCCCACCGACTTCGTGGTCAAGGACGGAAGCGAGAAGCTGCTGATCGCCAAGAAGGGGACTCAGCTGAGCGAGGAGCACCAGGAGCAGCTCAAGGAGCTGATCGCCGGCCGTCTGGTCCAGATCTCGGCCGAGTCGGACGCCGCCGGCCAGGCCGTCAAGGAGCTGGCATCCTCACAGATCGCCACCGCCCGGGCCGAACTGGCTGAGAGGCAGCAGGGGGGAGGAGCCGCCGGCGACGAAGAGCTGGCGGCGCTACGGGCCGAGCTGGAGGACACTCGGACCAAGCTGGAGGCTCTCACCGTCCGGCAGCTACTCAGCGACAGTGAGTACCGCGAGTACGCCGAGAAGTTTCCCCGGGCCTTCCACGCCGCCATGGGCGCCGCCGCGGTGAAGGCGATGCTGGATAGCCTGGACCTGCCGGCCGAAGCTACCCGTCTGCGCGAGGACCTGCTGTCGACCAGCGGCCAGCGCAAGCAGAAGGCGATCAAGCGGCTCCGGGTGGTGGAGGCCTTCCGCTCCAGTGAGACGGCCCCCACCTGGATGATCCTGGAGGTTCTGCCGGTGATCCCGCCCGAGCTGCGCCCGATGGTGCAGCTGGATGGCGGTCGGTTCGCCACCTCCGACCTCAACGACCTCTACCGCCGGGTGATCAACCGCAATAACCGGCTGAAGCGGCTTTTGGAGCTGGGCGCCCCCGAGATCATCGTGCGCAACGAGAAGCGGATGCTCCAGGAGGCGGTCGACGCCCTCATCGACAATGGGCGCCGGGGCCGGGCCATCACCGGGACTGGCAATCGCAAGCTGAAGTCCCTCAGCGACATGCTCAAGGGCAAGCAGGGGAGGTTCCGCCAGAACCTGCTCGGCAAGCGGGTCGACTACAGCGGCCGCTCGGTGATCGTGGTCGGTCCCGAACTCAAGCTCAATCAGTGCGGTCTGCCCAAGCGGATGGCGCTCGAGCTGTTCAAGCCGTTCGTGATGCGCGAGCTGGTGGAGAAGGGCTTCACCCAGAACATCAAAAGCGCCAAGCGCATGGTGGAGCGCGCCCGCCCGGAGGTCTGGGACGTTCTCGACGAGGTGATCCAGGACCATCCGGTGCTCCTCAATCGCGCCCCCACCTTGCACCGCTTGGGAATCCAGGCCTTCATGCCGGTCCTGGTCGAGGGCTCGGCCATCCAAATCCACCCGCTGGTCTGCACCGCGTTCAATGCCGACTTCGACGGAGACCAGATGGCGGTACACGTGCCGCTCTTCAGCGGCGCCATCGCCGAAGCCAAGAACCTGATGATGTCCTCCAACAACATCCTCTCGGCCAGCGACGGCAACCCGGTGGTGACACCGACCCAGGACATGGTGTTGGGCTCCTATTGGCTGACCATGCTGCGCAAGCCGCTGGAGGTCGACGACCCGCATTCCCTGCATAGCTACAGTTCGCCCGAGGAGGCGCTGCTGGCCTACAACACCGGTGCCCTTGAGGCTCACGAGCCGATCCGGGTCCGGGTACCCCGCCGGGTGATCGAGACCGTCCTCAGCTCCGAGGACGGCGACGCCCCGGCTTCCCTGATCACGACCGCGGGCCGGGTCATCTTCAATGAAGTGCTGCCGCTGGGCCGCGAGTTGCGGGAGGGGGCCGAGGGTCAGGTGATGGTGTTCCAGAACCGGGTCTTCGACCGCAAGGAACTTCGAGCCTTGGTGGCGGAATGCTTCCGTCTTTATGGCAATCAGGTTACCGCCGACATGGTCAACGAGATCAAGCGGCTCGGGTTCGACTTCGCCACCAAGTCGGGAGTCACCCTCTCGGCGATGGATATCAAGACCCCCCCGGAGAAGGCGGGGATCATCGCTTTGGCGGACAAGGCCGTCGACGAGGTGGCCCTCCAGCACCGGCGTGGACTGATCACCGAGGACGAGCGTTACGCTAAGACGGTCGAGATCTGGACCCAGGCGACCGAGTCGGTCACCCAGGCAACCATGGCCCACTTCGATCCGTTGAGCTCGGTCCTGATGATGTCCCAGTCGGGAGCCCGGGGAACCTACCAGCAGATTCGACAGCTGGCCGGCATGCGTGGACTGATGGCCGACCCCACCGGGCGGATCATCGACATGCCGATCAAGGCCAACTTCTCCGAGGGCCTGGAGGTTCTTGAGTACTTCATCTCCACCCACGGGGCCCGCAAGGGGCTGGCCGACACGGCGCTTCGGACCGCTGACTCCGGTTACCTCACCCGCCGCCTGGTCGATGTGGCCCAGGACGTGATCGTTCGAGAGGAGGACTGCGGCACCACCGGCGGGGTCTGGCTTTCCGATCTGAGCCAGGAGGGCGAGCCCTTCATGGAGCGGCTGGCGGGACGGATCACGGCCGCCGACGTGGTGGCTTCCGATGGCACCGTGGTGCTGGGGACCGGAGAGGAGATCACCGACTCATTGGCTCGGCAGATCACCGACCTTGGGTTGCCCCGGGTGCGGGTCCGCAGCGTGCTCACCTGCAGCGCCAAGAGCGGGGTCTGCCGCTATTGCTACGGCCGCAACCTGGCGACCGGCCGGCTGGTTGAGATCGGCGAGGCCGTGGGCGTGATCGCGGCCCAGTCCATCGGCGAGCCGGGAACCCAGCTGACCATGCGTACCTTCCACACCGGGGGTGTGGCCGGACTCGACATCACCCAGGGCCTGCCCCGGGTCGAGGAGCTCTTCGAGGCCCGGATCCCCAAGGGCAAGGCCATTCTGGCTGAGTCCGGAGGGCGGGTGGAAGTGATCCGTGGCGACGGGGGCCGAAAGGTCCGGGTTGTCAGCCACGAGGAGTTCGACGTCACCCATCCAGTCGAGAAGGGGATGAAGCTGGACTCTGAGGTGACCGAAGGGGCGCGGGTCAGTGAGGGCCAGATCCTGGCTCGGGGGGGCACCAAGGCCAGTCAGCTGCAGGTGCTCAACGCCCGCATCGGAGGCACGGTGACCCAGGCCAAGGTGGGCAGGGCCGGTGGCGAGGTGCGAATCCGAGCCCTGGACGAGGAGGTCAAGGAGTATCCCATCCCCCACGGTGCCCAGATGCGGGTGGGCGACGACGACGAGGTGCGGGCCGGCGACGCGCTCACGGTGGGATCAATCAGCCCCCAGGAGCTGCTTTACATCTCGGGCCGGGAGGCCGTCCAAGACTACCTGGTCCGCGAGGTCCAGCGGGTCTACCGCTCCCAGGGCGTCGACATCAATGACAAGCACATCGAGGTGATCGTCCGCCAGATGATGCGCAAGGTGCGGGTCGAATCCGGCGGGGATACCGAACTGCTTCCCGGCGAGATCATCTCGCAGTGGGAGTACGACGAGGCCAACGCCCAAATCCTGGCTGAGGGCGGCGAGCCGGCGATCGCGTCGACCGTCCTGCTCGGCTTGATCAAAGCGGCACTCAACACGGCCAGCTGGCTCTCCGCGGCCTCCTTCCAGGAGACCACCCGGGTCCTGACCGAGGCGGCTATCTCCGGCAAGGTCGACCGTCTCCGCGGCCTCAAGGAGAACGTGATTATCGGCAAGCTGATCCCGGCCGGGACCGGCCTCGACTACTATCGCAAGCTCCGAGAGGAGGCAGTTCGGTACCTGGAGGAGGGGCAGGCACTGCCCGAGGCACCCAGCCAGGAGGCTGGCGAGCTCTCTGATGAGTTCGAGGATGCCGAGGCGGTGCTGCCGACTCTAGATCGGGTCATCGACTGAGCGAGGCCCCGCGGGCCCTCGCTCAGTCGAGCTTGGCAGGAGCGTCGGGCTAGCCCAGCTGGCTGGGTCGGCGCTCCCGCTCGGGGCGGTCGGATCCGGGCAGCTCAGGCCCGCAATTCGCGGGCCATCGCCTCGAAGTTGTTGACGAAGTGCTGAACGTCCGCCTCGGAATGTTCGACTGACACGGTCCAGTTCTCCTCGGCGCCGGGCGCCATCAGGACCCCCCGGTTGGACTGGAAGAGCCAGGCAAGGTAGGCGATCGACTTGTCGATCTCCAGGTAGTCGCGATAGTTGCGGACCCGCTGGGCTCGGTAGGTCAAACCGCCCCGGGCGCCCAAGGTGATGGCATGGAAGGGCAGCTCGTGTTCGGCGATGACCGAATCGAGCCCTCCTTGCAGCACCTCTCCGAGGGCATCGAAGTGCGCGTAGGCCATCGGTGTGAGGATCTCGGTCAGGGTGACCCGGGACGCGGCCATGGTCAGGGCGTTACCGTTGAATGTGCCCATCTGGCTGACCCGGCCCTCCGAGATCATCGCCATGATGTCGTCACGTCCCCCGACCGCTCCGCAGGGGAGCCCTCCGCCGATGGCCTTGGCCAGGCAGACGATGTCAGGGGTTACCCCGAAACGCTCAGTGGCGCCTCCCCGGGCTAGCGTCACCCCGGTCTTGACCTCGTCGAACACCAAGAGTGCCCCGTGTCGGTGGGCTATCTCCTTGAGGCCGGCCAGGTAGCCATCCTCGGGGAGGACGAAGCCGATGTTCATCATGGCCGGCTCGACGATGATGCAGGCGATCTGGTCGGGTCGGCGCTGGAAGGCGGCCTCGGTCGCCTCCAGGTTGTTGAAGGGCACCACCGTCACCAGGCTGACGATCGCCTTGGGAATACCCTCGCTCTGAGGCACAGGATTGGGCGCGTCGGCCGGACCCATCTTGTCAGGACTCGGCTCGACCGAGACCATGAGCGAGTCATGGTGGCCGTGATAGGTGGCCTCCATTTTCATGATCCCTTCCCGTCCGGTGAAGGCGCGGGCCAGTCGCACCGCGTCCAAAGTGCTCTCGGTGCCGCTGTTGGTGAAGCGCCACTGGGGCAGACCGAATCGGTTGGCCAGCTCCTCGGCGACGACGATGAAGTCCTCGACCGGCTGGGCGAAGTGGGAGCCCAGAGCGATCCGGAGGCTGACCGCCTCGACGATCCGGGGGTTGGCATGGCCGACAACGTTCACCCCGAACCCGTTGTGGAAGTCCAGGTATTCGTTGCCGTCGGCATCCCAGACATGGCTGCCCTTGCCGCGGTCGATGAAGACGGGGAAGGGGGGACTGTCCTGGAAGGAGGACGGAACTCCTCCCGGGCTGTGCTTCTCGGCCCGCTTGACGAGTTCATAGGACTTGCGGCGGCCGGCTTTGAAGGCTGCCTCCTCGCGCTCGGTCAGGGCGGCCACCCGCTCGGGGGAAAGTGGACTTGGGTGGGACGAGCTAGAGGTGGACATTGCACCCCTCCAAGCGCTTGGGCGGGAGGCGTCGCTCAGGGGCCGGGAAGGCAGCCGCCGTCGGTGTCAGATCACTCCGCACGGTAGCTGACGATTGGCCGCCGGAAGAAGTCAGATTTGCACAGCACCCGGACCAGAGCCACGAGCGGGACACCCAGTATGAAGGTGACCAGAATCGGCGCCGAAGGCCCTAGTCCAGCTTGAACCACCACTTGGTAGGCAACCCAAAACAGGAAGATCCCGCCCAGAAAGGGCAAAAGTCCGGCTAGGAAGAAAGCGCTAACCGAGCTGGTGAGGACGTGCCGGTAGGCCCATGCGCAGGCCAAGCCGGTGATGCCGTAGTAGAACGCCACCAGCACCCCGATGTTACTGATCAAGTTGACGAAGGTTCCACTCACGGTCGGCGAGAGGGTGGTAATCATAAGTCCCACGCCAGCGATGATCGCCAGGATCAACGTTCCCACAGCCGGGGTATTGAAGCGGGGGCTGATCCGTCCGAAGGCCTTGGGGAAGACGCCGTCGCGGGCCATCGAGTAGGTGACCCTGGATGCCGGTAGGAGCG